>Ga0247727_10016465_pt1 | contig 11927 bp, 11 predicted proteins | sample WisWelCaveWW1625_FD_202498 | JGI IMG/M metagenome (GOLD analysis project Ga0247727, IMG submission 202498) | Biofilm microbial communities from Wishing Well Cave, Virginia, United States - WW16-25 | ecosystem: Environmental > Aquatic > Deep subsurface > Groundwater > Cave microbial mat | place...
GGATATTCTGCATTCTTACCTGTCGGTGCCCAATGTCTGGGCTGCGTTTGTCAAATTGCTAAATCCTCGCACGAAGGTGATTTGGGGCATTCGGATTTCCGGATTGCCATTGAAAAAATATGGTTTACGCGCAAGATTAGACGGCCGGATAGAAACTTTACTTAGCGGGATTCCCGACTGGATCATTTGTAATTCTCATGCCGGTATGCTTCACGCGTTAGAAAAGGGATACCCGAAAGAAAAAATGAGCGTGGTTCCCAACGGAATAGATACTCAGATGTTTTTCCCCGATAGGAAATCCGGCTTAAAGTTGAGAGAACAATGGAAAATCGCACAGAATGAAAAACTGATCGGCATGGTTGGGCGGATGGATCCCGTGAAAGACTATCCTAATTTCTTGCGAGCCGCATCCTTGCTGGTTCAGGAACGGTTGAATATCCGTTTTGTGTGTGTGGGATGCGGCCCCGATCAATACGTTCAAGAATATCGGGAACTTGCCGGTTCTCTTCACCTGGAACCTTTCCTTGTCTGGGCCGGCGAACAGGAAAACATGTTCAGTGTATACAATGCTCTGGATCTATTGGTACTGTCTTCCAACGGGGAAGGCTTTTCCAATGTAATTACCGAAGCTATGGCTTGCGGTGTACCCTGTGTGGCAACCAATGTTGGTGATGCCGCTCAATTGATTGGCGCTCTGGGTGAGATTGTGCCTCCGGGGGATTCTGAGGCGCTGAAACGGAGCATTCTGGCTTTGCTCAACCGGCTTGAAGTGGAGGAAGCAAGCTTGAAAAATGAAGTGGCCCGAAGGATCGCTGATCAATTCAGCACGGCCAACTTGATTTTCAGAACTGCTGACATATTAAACAGAGTATTACCGGAAAGTTCCGTATCCGGGAGCAGTTAGAATGAACGATACTTTAGCTAAACAGGAATTGCGGTTCAACTTTGGAAAAAACTGGAGAAGATTTATTACGAATCTTACGGAGGAACAAATCATTAAGGCTGAAACTTCGCTGAAGTTGATGTTGAAAGCGGAAACCCTGGCCGGGAAAAAATTTCTGGATATAGGTAGCGGCAGCGGTCTGTTTTCGCTGGCGGCTATGCGTTTGGGCGCGAGTTACGTACGCTCGTTTGATCATGATATGCAAAGCGTTCATTGTGCTCTGGAATTGAAGCGTCGCTTCTTTGCGGATTCAAATGTCTGGGAAATCGAACAGGGGAGCGCGCTGGACGAGTCCTATCTGAAGTCTCTTGGAAAATTCGATATAGTGTATTCATGGGGTGTTCTTCATCACACAGGAAATCTCCAGAAGGCTCTTCAAAATGTTCTCGTGCCGCTCGAAACCGGAGGCATGCTCTTTATTTCAATCTACAATGACCAGGGGCGCACGAGCCGAATCTGGACAAAGATCAAGCGTTTCTATAATGCATTGCCGCGTGAATTGAGATTCACCGTGCTGTTTCCATCATTTTTTGTAATCTACGGTACAAATATTGCGAAGTCAATATTACGAGGGCACTCCATGAACTACTGGAAGACCTACGGAAAAGATCGCGGTATGTCTCCCTGGACGGATCTTGTGGATTGGGTAGGCGGATATCCCTTTGAAGTAGCAAAACCCGATGACCTCGTAGAGTTTTATCTGTCAAAAGGCCTGGAATTGCGACGTTTGAAAACGATGGGTGGCGGGCGTGGATGCAATGAATTTGTTTTTCAAAAAGGATGATCACTGATGTGCGGGATCACCGGTTTTTGGAATTTATCTAACATGGAGACACAGGACAGAATGACATCTGTCCTTACCAGAATGGCCGACTCAATTCGCCATCGAGGTCCGGATGATAGCGCGACATGGGTGGATCAGGAATCCGGAATTGCGCTCGGGTTTCGGCGTCTTGCGATTTTGGATTTGTCACCTACCGGCCGCCAGCCCATGCTATCCGCAGATGAGCGCTATGTAATGGTCTTTAATGGAGAGGTCTACAATCACGCCGGGTTAAGGGAAGAGTTGGAATCCAGTGGTACTACTTTTCGCGGCACGTCAGACACAGAAGTAATGCTGGCTGGAATTCAGGAATGGGGACTCGAGAAAGCAGTAGCGCGCTTCAACGGAATGTTTGCGCTTGCCGTGTGGGACCGCCGTGAGCAAAAACTTCATTTGATTCGGGATCGCGTCGGAGTCAAACCCCTCTATTATGGCTGGTTCGACAAGACTCTTCTGTTTGGCTCAGAGTTGAAATCGTTGACCGCGCATCCGGCGTTCAAGCCGGAAATTGATCGTGAATCTCTGACCCTGTACTTCCGTTACGGGTACATTCCCACACCGCACTCCATTTATACACGTGTGAAGAAGCTAACTCCCGGTGTGATCCTGACATTTGACAGGAGTTTTGGTCAAACCGAAGGAAAGGAAGTCAGATACTGGTCCGCCCGTGAAGCGATTGAGAGGGGATTGCAAAATCCATTTGAAGGCAATGATCGCGATGCCGTTGCCGCTCTGGATTCTATTTTGAGAGAATCCGTTCGGGACCGGATGATCGCAGATGTGCCTCTTGGCGCTTTCCTGTCGGGAGGAATCGATTCATGCACAATTGTTGCATTGATGCAGGCACAAAGCACCCGTCCCGTCAAGACATTCACCATCGGATTCCAGGAGTCCGGATACAACGAAGCGGAGTACGCGAAGGAAGTATCTTCATACCTGAAAACGGATCACACCGAATACTACGTTTCACCGCGTGACGCTATGGATGTCATCCCGCAAATTCACTGCATGTTCGATGAGCCCATGGGCGATGCTTCGCAGATACCTACTTATCTGGTTTCAAAGCTCGCGCGACAATCTGTGACTGTTTCTCTGTCGGGTGATGGCGGTGATGAGTTGTTTGGCGGATATTCCCGCTATCTACAATCATTAAAAATGTGGGGTTTGATTGGACTACTACCGGTAGTTCTTCGTAATTTCGCAGGAAATATTTTTGAAAAAGCCTCCAGACTTGACTGGCAGAAGATTACCACTCGAGGTCGCTTCAACACCAGATTTGGATACCTGTCTGAGATCATCAGGGTAAAGAGCGCAGATGATCTGTACTGGAAATTCGCTTCAAACTGGGACCCACCGGATCAAGTAGTGATTCATGGGCGTGAAGCGCCTGCATTTCATTTGGCTTCTGAGAATTCACAATTATTACCGGCTTTTGCTCAGCGAATGATGTACGTGGACCTGATGACTTATCTTCCAGATGACATTCTCGTCAAGCTGGATCGAACCAGCATGGCTCCGAGTCTGGAAGGTAGAGTTCCATTTCTGGACGATCATCGCGTTGTTGAATTCGCCTGGCGTCTCCCGCTTCACATGAAGATTCGCTCCGGAAAAGGCAAGTGGATTTTGCGGCAAGTATTGTATCAATATGTTCCTCAAAAGATGGTGGAACGCCCTAAAATGGGGTTTGGCGTGCCGATTGATCTATGGCTGCGCGGACCTTTGCGTGAATGGGCAGAAGACCTCTTAGATGAAAATCGGCTTCGCAGGGAAGGCTATTTAAATCCAGTTCCAATTCGAAAGAAATGGATGGAACACCTGCAAAACCAGAAAGACTGGCAATACGCGTTATGGTACGCGCTGGTGTTTCAGGACTGGCTGAGTCACATTGAGAATGAATCCTAACCGTCCTGAATTGACTATCTTTTTTCTTAACCTGGAAGTCGGCGGGGCTGAAAGGATAATGCTTCAACTGGCACACGGTTTTCTGGCAGCAGGGCACTCTGTGGATCTGGTACTGGCGCATGCGCACGGGCCGCTCGTTTCTGAAGCGCCTGCGGGAGCGCGAATTATTGATCTCAACGTCAACAACTACTTGACCATGCTGGCATCGCTCATTGGATATCTTCGTTCGGAAAAACCTTCCGCGCTGCTATCTCCATTTGAAGCAACCAGTGTGATTGCAATTCTGGCAAAGAAATTATCCGCAGTGTCCACAAGAGTCGTTGCTTGCATTTCTGTGCATCTGTCACTTCACAAACGTCCAAAGTGGAGGAAGTTCGTTGAACGTATCGTGATCTCAATGCTTTATCCTTTTGCAGACGGAATCGTGACTGTATCACGGGGAGTTGCTGAAGATCTTTCCGGATATACCGGAACATCGCTCGAGCGTGTCAAAGTTATCTACAATCCGGTTGTTTCAGAGCAGCTCCTCCAGGCGGCAGAGCAACCGGTTCATCATCCTTTTTTTTCAGACGATCAGTATTCTGTAATCCTGGGTGTGGGCCGATTGGCAGAACAGAAAGATTTTTCTACTCTAATCAGGGCATTTGACATCGTTCGCCGGAGGATCCCATCACGTCTGATCATTCTTGGAGACGGAGCGGAACGGCCGGCTTTGCAGAAATTGATTTGCTCATCCGGATTGCAGGACATGGTTGATCTTCCCGGATTTCAACTTAATCCTTTTGCATTCATGAAAAGAGCTTCAGTTTTTGTCTTGTCTTCAAAGTGGGAAGGTCTACCCGGTGTATTAATTGAAGCACTGGCCTGTGGTTGTCCTGTGGTCAGCACTGACTGTTTGAGCGGTCCATCCGAAATTCTGAAGGAGGGGCAATACGGGCATCTTGTTCCTGTTGGAAATGTAGAGGCCATGGCGTCTGCTATTGAGGATGTCCTGAAAGGGAATATTCTAAAGCCTCCTGTAAGCTGGCTGGAGCAATATACAAACGATTCGGTTGTCCGGCAATACAAAGCTGTTCTTGGTATTTAAAGTGATCTCAAGTTTGCTGCATCAAAGGAACGCTTCCTTTTGCCGGAGATTTCGCTGTGATGGTCTGTGGAGTGTACGCCGGTAAAAGTACGATCATGCCCCCGAGTCCCATGATGATTCCGCCGATCCACAGTAATCCGATGAAAGGATTGACAAACACTTTGAATGTCGCATTTCCCTGTTCATCCCAACCGGCAAGAATCACATAAAGATCCCGGTCCCAGAATTTTCTGATTGCAACTTCTGTAGTCGGCTGTTCGGAGTTGTGATAGAAATGCCTTTCCGGAACCAGAAACCCGATGTGTTGCGCGCCACGCAGTACTTCGAGTTTCGCCAGTATCACTTCTTTATGCGAATCCTGATTCGTGACAAGTTCGTGAAATTTCAGAGTGTGTTCGCGCACGTGAAGGGTCTGGTTCGGAGCGAGCGTTACTTCCTGTTCGAGCTGATACACGGAGCTTGTTCCAACACCGATAAAGAGAAGCGCAACTCCCGCATGAATGATAAACCCGCCATACCGGCGTTTGTTTCTCCGGATCAGTTGATAGAATGCAATCAATGTGGATTCCCGTGTCATTGCAATTCGAGCGCCTGTGCCTTTGATGAATTCCAGTAATACTGTAGCCAGCATGAAAAGGCTTGAATACAAGAACATCAGAAAATAGAATTCGAAGTAACCGGACAGCGCAGCCACAACCGTCACAATCAGAGCAAAAATCGCCGGAGTCAGAAAATTCCTTTTCAGATTCTTGATTCCTGCTTTTCTCCATGCGATCAACGGGCAGATTCCGGTGAGCAGGAGAAGTCCGACTGCAAATGGAGTTGCTACGCGATTGAAAAACGGAGCGCTAACAGTAACTTTGCTGCCGGTCACCCATTCGGACAGAATCGGGAACATGGTTCCTACGAGAACAGTGAGACAGATGACCAGGAAAAATACGTTGTTAAAAAGAAAACTGCTCTCACGGCTGATGAAGGATTCGAGCCTCTCTTCCGGCGCGAGGTCCTTCTTGCGTTTCAATAGCCAGTAAATGCTGAATCCGATTTGAGCTGCGAGAAACACAATAAAGTAGCTGCCGATTGGAGATTGCGCGAAGGAATGAACGGACGACACCACGCCGGATCTTGTGAGAAACGTTCCAAAAATCGACAGACTGAACGCTGCAATTACCAGAACCATATTCCATGTTTTCAGCATTCCTTTCTTTTCCTGTACCATGACCGAATGAAGGAACGCCGTCGAAGCCAGCCAGGGCATCAGCGACGCATTTTCAACGGGATCCCATGCCCAGTATCCACCCCATCCCAGCTCAATGTACGCCCAGTATGATCCCTGCAAGATACCCACCGTGAGAAAAAGCCATGAGATCAGGGTCCAGCGGCGGATCGCTTTGATCCATGCAATATCGAGCCTTCCCGTGATGAGCGCAGCCATGGCAAATGCAAACGGAACCGACTGCCCTACGTAGCCGCCATAAAGAAAAGGAGGATGCGAAGCCATCCAGTAGTTTTGCAGCAGCGGGTTGAGTCCCTGACCATCCAGCGGAACCGGCGAAATTGTTTTAAATGGATTGGCAGCAAACAGAAGAGCCGTCAGGAAGAATCCGACTATTCCCATGAGCAGGGAAGTAACATACGGCATCAACTGCCGATTTCTGTTCTGATTTTGTAGTACTACAACGAGAGTAAACAGGCTCAAAACGAGGACCCAGAACAGGAGCGATCCCGCCTGGCCGCCCCACAGCGCGGTGATGCAATACCCGGGAGACAGGGTTGAGCTCGTGTAGTGTGCGACGTATTCAATGCTGAAATTGTGCGTTACCAGCGAATGAACGAGAAGGCCCGTGGCAAAGATGATCAGGAACACCACGGCCAGGACACTGCGTTCAGCGCTTTCGATGAGGTCCGCTCTTCTCCGACGCGCTCCTAACCATCCGGCAGCGACACTGTAGAGGCAAAACACAAAGGCAACGGCCATGGCCGCATATCCGGTTTGCGCGATCATGTCAGGACTCGCTTTCCTTGTGTGGTTTTGTTTCACCCGGTTCGTATTTTGTAGGACATTTCGCCAGCAGTGTGGTGCAGCGGAATACTTTTTCTGCAGAATCGTAACTGCCCTCCACCACAACATCCGCCCCTTCTTTGAAGGTGTCGGGAACCACGCCACGGTACGTTACGCGCACTTGATTTCCGTTCGATCCACGAACAAGAAATTCATAATCCATTTGACTCTTTTGAATGGCGTCGGCTTTCCCGTTAATCTTGATTGTTTCCCCGTGCAAACCGCCGGCTTTCATGACGAAATCATCCACTGGATAGTAATAAACCATGTTTTCGCTCAGGCCTGTATAAACAAGAAAACCTGTGGCAAGCGCAACGACAAATATGCTGATCATCAGCGGCATTTTTCCGTTCATCGGTTCCTCCAGAATCGACATGGAATGCAGAGTTTGTGCCACGTAGTCTACGAGAGTCAGAGTCTACTTTTTGCCGAAAGCGTGTCAATCGATACTGACAATTTGGCAGATTCGATCACTGCCGCAGGTTCGATACAACGGCGGCACGTTCTTTGCGCGGCTTACGGGTGGAGGTTTCTGTCATGAATGACACACCGGGGCATCGTAGAAAAAGCAAAGCGGAATACCGCATGCGCACACATCTGATCCATGGAAATTATGAGAGTAAGAAGTGGGATTACGATCATCACGTCGTACCACCCGTCTCAGCTTCTACAACCTACCGGCTCAGTTCTGCTCACAGAGGAGCGCAGGGGTTTGTTGAGTTTGCAGGTGAGTCCATGGATTTCAAGAAGCATGTTCCCATCAAGAACGAAAACGCTGCAGATGACACCGGAGGCCGCGCCGAACGGTTCATCGATTATGTCGCCGAACACGCCTATACGATTACCCTTGCAGTGAGTCTGGGACAGATGAAAACGCTGATAGAAAGTCCGTATTCCATGACTCACGCAGCCCTTCCGGAAGTAGACAAACGAAGCCGCGGTTTAGAAGCCGGCGGAATTCGCCTGTCCATTGGACTTGAGGGCTGGCACGATCTGATTGAAGATCTGGAAGACGGCCTGGATCACGTTTAGTTGTATTCGCATACGCTTTGAGTGCGCCCGGAACGCCTCATGCGCAAAAGGTTCAAACAGCAATTCCTTTCTTTTTGTACATTAAAAGGGTATTATTACTAACAGTAGTCGAATTATGGCCGGCCGGACCGCGGGGGAGAGCGCACTATCGACATTAAAGAAGGAGATCAATGAGAACATATTATGCGAGCGACAAAAAAAGGCGGGAAGACGCCAAAAGAAAACAAAAGGAAGAAAAACGACTCAAACGCTTAAGCAGGAATTCGAAAGATTCAGCCCAACCGGCAGCAGATTCCGGTTCAAGTTCGACTACTGCAGAGGCTGATGTCTCGAGCCAGGGCACCGAACATTGAGTCATTTTGTCGTTCGGAAATCGTAGTTTTATGTTTGGAGATTTTCATTGAAGCAAAAGAACAATAAGACAGGAGAAATGAGTGAGCGCCAGGCAGAGCGAATACTGGAAACCTACGAAAACGCTTGCAAAAACGGAAAAGAGTGGACACATGATGTGCTGCTTCATCGCGGAACAGACAAGTATGAAAGGAGCATTGATACCCTGAACGAAGCCTTCCGTGTGAAATCCATTGAGACCGTTATTGTACCTCTTGCATATGCGGGCGCGATTCCGGGAACAAGACGAAGACGCTGACCCTGTCCCCCTTTTGCCTGCAACAGGTAAGCACAGGAGTTCAAAATGACCACCTTAAAACAGACACCGGAATCATCCATGGGAAGTCACAGGACACACATCCGAATGTCCAAACTCGCCCGTGCCGTACAGGCCGCCACTGCGAATACTAACTGGAGTGAAATGGCGAGAATGCTTTTTCGGGCCGATAAGAATCACGGCAGGCGCGAAGAAATCGGCAAGCTTCTTTCCGAACGTAAGACACTGGTAGGGGCAACTGCTGAAAGCTACAATACCGATCAGGTTCAATATATTCTGGTCCTGATGCTGATTCTTACAACGGCCGAAAAGCGGACTCAGGAATTGTATCAGCAAAGCTTTGCTCCACGCTGCGATGCAATCAGTAGTGCGCATGACCTAAAGGATGATAAATACTGGGCTGACGGAAACGTGCCGGCGGAATGGAAACGGCTTGATGAAGAATTTGAGGAACGATCGCTTCAAATTCTGATCGACACACTGCGGGAATACGGTTTAAGTGAGATTGCGGACCTTGTCCATACTGACGGTCCGGAACAACTCTTCGACATCATCAAAAATATTGAGACTCAATTCTTGAATATTCTGAAACATCCATCAGCGGAAAATCCGCAAACATTTCCGGCTGAGAGCGGCTCGTTTCCCGAAACACTGCGGTCTTCCTCACCTGAAAGAGACAACACCTGACTGAAAAGCAAGGCTGAGGCCGGCTACGAATGAGCGCATTCCCTTGCTGCGCGCGCGTGTCAGGACTGAATCGTGCCGATTGAGAAGCCGAAATCGATTCGCGTGACCTGGCTTTGTGCAAATCAGGAAGACTCACTTGCTAAAGTGACGGATCATTTCTTCGAGAACATCTCTTGAACATACTGCAAGAGGGAACCAACCCCACACATAGATGTAACTGAGAAACAGTGCCGGTACACCAGTGCCCAGGAAGGGTAAGTGGGCCGCACCGTTGAGGTTCTGATGCTGGTCAGTCATACGGGAAGAATCGAAACCTCAGTACAATTTGGACCGTTTTTAAAATACTTTCTTACGTGAAGTCCTGGATTTTTCGTATCACGTCATCGACGCATAGAATGCCGAAGGGGAGACTCGAACTCCCATGCCTCGCGGCGCCACCCCCTCAAGATGGTGTGTCTACCAATTCCACCACTTCGGCCAAAAGAGCGTCTGTGTGTTTCAAATATGAAAGACACATCGACGCCAGGTTCACATTAGCGTGCTGCATACTGAGATGATGAAAATAACCTGGTAAGCACCCGGTCTTTGTCTATCATTTTCAGGGCAGGGCGCTAAGGCTGTCTGCCAAGCATCGTTAATATTACAAGTTCGGGTAATAAAGTTCAAGGTTGAACCGATATCGGATTGAAAGGCCGTCTCCGGTATTCCTTTGCGAGATTGTGTGAGCCCAGAATATCAGGCTGCTTCAGAACAAACTGGTATTCCAGAGCGGCTTCTCCAGACCGTCCCATGGCATCGAGACATTGACCTGATCTGAGGTGCGACATGGTGATCATTCCGGCGGGAGTCTTTTCGGACACCCTTCTCGCGATGACGAAATGCCGGTATGCGTTTTGCCAGGAGCTCAACTCGAATAACTTTTCAGCGTACTGAAAGTGAATCAGGTCAAGCATGTAATCCCGGGCCGCGGGATCAGCCAGCAAGCTTTCGTAGACCGACATACTTTCCCGGATCTGTCCCGTTTTTGACATCATCCCGGCCATCTCCAGTTTGAAGACAGAGTTTTGCGGGTAAGCCTGAACCAGTGCCCGAAGAATTTCCAGTGCGTCCTGGTGGCGTTTTTCCCGATCGTATAGAACAACCAGAAGAACGGCCGCTTCGTCACGCGCGTACTGTCCATTCTTCATTGTCTTTTCCAGTTGAAGCAGTCCAGTCGTTTTTGAACCGCGAACGCCTCCGATCAGCATGATGATCTTTACCGGAGCGGGCAGTGTTCCAACCACATAGTTATAGAGTCCTACAGAAAGGAGAGCATCATGAAAATCGGGATGGTGTTTCAGCAGTTTTTTGTGCAGGTCTACGGCTTCCGAACCGTTTTGTAACGATGAAAAAAAAGCCCGTTTAACCGTGCTTTCGTAACCCGCCAGCGCGCCGCGCGCAGTTCCCAGAAAATAAAGCCCGGTCAAATCTTTCTTGTCGGCCCGTAATCTCGCTTCTGCTCTCGCGATTCCTTTCTGCAGCGTCCGGTAAAAAAGCGCTTCTACACCAGGGTCCACGGGATTGCGACTCTGGCGAAAAAAGGCGTCGTTCCGGTTGTATAGCTGTGTCTGAAGGCGTCTCAATACCGCAAGATGTTCCAACCAGATTGCTCCGGAAAGATACACGAAGCCGGAGGGATGTTTCGGATCGAGTTTCGCCATCTGTTCGAACTCCGACTTTGCCGTGGAATATTCCATGTTATAGAGCGCCTGGAAACCACTTTTACAATGGACCTCCATCTCAGGGGAAAGCAAAGTCTCTGCCTGCAGAATGGAAGTGAAACCAAGGCTAAAGAGAAGTAAGTATCTGATCGGCGTGTGTCGCCGGATCGACATCCGGATAAACATTTCTAATGACACCGTTTTCATCTATTATATATGTAATACGATTAGCATAATAAGCTGAGGCAAAAACGCAGGCTCCGTAGGCAAGACACACGCGACGGTCTGTGTCGCACAATAACGGAAACGGCAAACGTTCCCGTTCTTTAAAGATGCGGTTGTCCTCAGCCGTGTCGGTGCTGATTCCCAGCACCACGGCATTGTGCGATTCGTAATCAGCGATTCGATCACGGAATCGCCTGGCCTCCACCGTTCACCCGGGCGTCATGGCGCGCAAAAAGAACCACAAAACCACCTTTTTGCCCCGGTAATCGATCAAACGATGCCTCTTTCCGCTTTTATCCCGAAGATCAAATTCAGGCGCGACCATCCCTGCTGTGAGTAAATCCGGCTTGCCGTGTGTCATCGCCCGGATCTTGTGTAAAGCGAACCCCGCAGCGATTCTTAGATATCGCATCAAGCTCATTATATATGCTGCCTGTACAATAATGTTCGCAACGCCTGAAATTCCTGTATAATGAACAAGATGAGGTGTGACCCTTGACGCTGGATGATTTGCTGAAGTTCATGGTTGCGCAGAAGGCCTCGGATTTGCATCTGAAACCGATGAGGCCGCCTCTATTACGGCTGGAAGACCGGTTGCTTCCCGTAAAAGCCTCACCACTTTCCCCGCAGGATATCGAAAAACTGATCATTGCGGTGCTTACTCCCAAGCAAAAAGCTCATTTGGAGCGCAGGTTATACGTGGATTTCGGCTACAGTCTGGCCGGAATCTCCCGCTTCCGCGCCACGGTATTTTATCAACGCGGTACCATGAGTGCTGTATTCCGGAGAATTCCATTCG
>Ga0247727_10016466_pt1 | contig 11926 bp, 10 predicted proteins | sample WisWelCaveWW1625_FD_202498 | JGI IMG/M metagenome (GOLD analysis project Ga0247727, IMG submission 202498) | Biofilm microbial communities from Wishing Well Cave, Virginia, United States - WW16-25 | ecosystem: Environmental > Aquatic > Deep subsurface > Groundwater > Cave microbial mat | place...
TAGCGTTTTTGAATATCGGCTTTTCTTATGGCAGAGCCATTTCACTGCCTTTTTTAAAAGCATACATGAAAAAATTTGCCGCCGGCGGAACCGTGAAATATCTCCGCGGCCTGTCAACGGCGGAAGTGATCGATGCCAAAGGCAGCATGACCACCCAATTTGCAGGAATTTTCGGCGATGCGCAAGCAACGGTGCGGCAAGCCAGTGGCGGCAATGGCGCCGCTTTGGATCTTGGCGCGGCAGCGATTATGAGCAAAAAACTTATTATCGGAATGTCGCTGCGAAATTTTCCCGGCTATATTCACTGGAGCAAAAATGCCAGAGAATATGATTACGGCGTGACCACGGATTCTCTCACCGCGTGGGAGTGGGCTTCGAGTGATGCAGATTCCGTTATCAAAAATAATTCTGAAAAGAGAAATATTGCCGGTTTCTCCAATCGCTTGCCCGCGGTGATTCACCTCGGCGCGGCATATTATCAGGGATATGTAATTTTGAGCGGCGAGTTGGTGCAAGGCCTTGAAAATTTTTTGAACGCGACGACCACGCCGGAACTGCGGCTCGGCGCGGAAGGACATTTTCTAAAATATGTGAAACCGCGCGCTGGCATCGGTTTCGGCGGAAAGCGCAAACTCAACTCCGCGCTGGGGATCGGTTTTTCAACACGGCATTTTCATCTCGATCTCGCCGCCGGCATCTGGAACGGATTTTTTCCGGCGCCGGGCAAAGGAGTTGGATTTGCATTCGGGATGCGTTTGGAGCAATGACCGAAGTGCAATGCTTTAGCATTGCGAAACTCGCACTCGATACTTGAGACAACACTTATTTAATTTTCCAAAGAATTTGTATAACCACATTGAACAATACTCGAGAAAGGGAGCATGATGAACTCTCGCACTTCTGCATTTGATTTTCCGCGCCTGCGGCAACTTCCACAATATATTTTCAAACAAATCATCGACGCCATGCGGCAGGCGCAACAGGCCGGTGAAGACGTTATTGATTTCGGCATGGGCAATCCCGATGGCATGCCGGCCGAACATATTCTGAGCAGATTGCATGAAGAGATTGACAAATCCGCCAGCCATCGCTATTCGGCCTCAAAAGGAATTCCCGATTTGCGCCGGGCGATTTGTGATTGGTACGGCCGCCGCTTCGACGTTAGTCTCGATCCGGAATCTGAAGCCGTAGTGTGCATCGGCGCCAAAGAAGGGTTGTCGCACTTAATGCTCGCGGTTTTGGATCAGGGGCAAAGCGTTCTCGTGCCGTCGCCTTCTTATCCCATTCATACGTTCGCGCCGATCATTGCCGGCGGTCGCGTCTGTCCGGTGAAGCTTTTGCCCGGAGAAAATTTTTTGCAAAATATTGAAAACGCCGTTCGGCGCGAGCATGAAAGCGGCAACCCTCCGCGTTTTCTGATGCTCAGCTTTCCGCATAATCCAACCACCGAAATTGTGAATTTAGAATTCTTCGGAAAGGTCGTGGAAATGGCGCGTGAATATCGGCTGCTGATCATTCATGATTTTGCTTATGCCGATCTCGCCTTCGACGGTTATCGCCCGCCGTCCATTTTACAAATTCCCGGCGCGCAAGAGATTGCCGTGGAAGTTTTTTCCATGTCAAAAAGTTACAATATGGCCGGCTGGCGAATCGGCTTCGTCGCCGGCAATCCGGCGATGGTGCAGGCCCTGGAGCGAATCAAAGGCTATCTCGATTATGGCATCTTTCAGCCGTTGCAGGTTGCGGCGGCGGCGGCGCTCGTTGGTTCCCAAACTTGCGTGAGCGCGATCGTTGAAATTTATCGGCGACGGCGCGATGTTCTCTGCGATGGTTTAACGCATAGTGGCTGGAAGATCGCCAGGCCGAAAGCCACGATGTTTGTCTGGGCAGGCCTTCCGGAAAATCATCGGCCTCTCGGCTCGCTGGCCTTTGCCAAACTTTTGCTCGAGCGCGCGAAAGTGACGGTCTCACCGGGCGTTGGGTTTGGCGAATATGGCGAAGGATTCGTGCGCTTTGCGTTGATTCAGGATGAGCAAAGAACGCACGAGGCCGTCGAGCGGATTCGGGAGATTTTGTAGCGCATTTTCTTTGATAGGCGTTCTGCCATTTACGTCGCCTGCTGCGTCGGTCGCACCAAAATATTATTGACATCCACGTGCGGCGGCTGCGTCAATGCAAATAAAACCGCCGCGGCCACGTCGACGGATTGCATGAATTCAATTTGCGGATAAGTTTTGAACACTTCAAAAATATCTTTATCGGTGATATGTTTCGCAAGCTCGGTAGCCACCGCGCCGGAAGAAATTGAAGTGACGCGAATCGGCATTTTCTCGCGCGCCAATTCGAAACGCAACCCTTCGGAGAGCATCGTCACCGCGGCTTTGGTGGCGCTGTAAACCGCGCTGCCATGAAAAACTTTGCGGTCGGCATCGGATGAAATATTGATGACGTGCCCGCTGCGCTGCTCGCGCATGATCGGCAGCACCGCCGCTATTCCATACAGCACGCCTTTGAGATTGATATCGATCATCCGTTCCCATTCTTCCACTTTTAGTTTATCCATAAACGAGAGCAGCATCACGCCGGCGTTGTTGACGAGAATATCGACGCGGCCCCATTTCTTTTTGGTCTGCGCGGCCATCGCCTCGACCTGCGCGCGCACACTCGCGTCGGTTTGAATGAGCAACGCTTCCCCTCCCAGATCGTCAATTTTCTTTTTCACATTGCCGAGGCGATCTTTGCGCCGCGCGGCGAGTGTAACTTTCGCGCCGGCTTCCGCTAACCTTAAAGCCGTCGCTTCGCCGATGCCGCTCGAGGCGCCGGTAACGATCGCAATTTGATTTTCGAGAGTCTTCATGCCGGTAGAATTTGATTGTGGGGTTTTTTTGTTAACGCTTATACACAAGGTCAATAAATGATGCGTTTAAGTTAACCAAAAAATCGCCGAAAGTCAAAGCGAAATTTTTTCGTTGTGTTTTCGCTGTTCGCAAAAGATAGCCTTGCTTTTCAAGCGATTCTTTGATAATTTAGTTTTGATATTAAACTTGTGCAGGCAATGATGACCAACACTGAAAACGCGCAACGCGAATTGCGGCAGAAGATCAGCCGCAACCTCGAGAACGGATTGCGCAAAATGAATCCGTGGTGGCGGAATGAGCCGATCAAAGAATTGCCAAATTTTCGGCGGTGGGCGTTTGCGCCGGTTTTGCACCGTTTAAAAGACTGGCCCGTAGCGATTGTGGCTTTGCGTGGTCCGCGACAAGTTGGCAAAAGTGTTTTGCAAACCCAGGTTATAGAAGCTTTGCTCAACGAAGGCGTTTCCGGCAGCCGCATTTTTAGGGTGCAATTCGATGAATTGCCCAAGCGCTTAAGCTTGAGCGAACCCATATTGGAATTGTCGTGGTGGTTTGAAGAGAATATGTTAGGCGAGTCTTTTAATAGCGCCCAGCGCGCCGGCCATGCCGCCTATATTTTTTTTGATGAGCTGCAAAACCTGCCGCATTGGGCGCCGCAGCTCAAACACCTTGTTGATATCCATGGGGTGAAGGTGATGATCACCGGCAGCTCGTCTTTGCGAATCGCCGCCGGCCAGGATAGTCTGGCCGGACGCATTACGACCATTGAAATGGGACCGCTGTTTCTGCGCGAAATTGCCGCGCTGCGCGGGCTTGGCGAGCTCGAGCCGAGGTTGCCGCCGAATGGTTTGGCGCCGGTATTGGAAAAAAATTTCTGGCAGGAATTGCGCGCGTATGGCGAACAGCACCGCGCCATTCGCGATGCCGCTTTCGCATTGTTTTCTGCTCGCGGCGCTTATCCCATTGCCCACATATATCCGGAGATGGAATGGGAAAAATTGGCCGATCAGCTCAATGAAACCATCATCAAGCGGGTCATTCAGTACGACGTCATCGCCGGCAAAAGAGGCCGGCGACGTGATGCGCTGATCTTCGAGGAGGTTTTTCGGGCAGCATGTCGATATGCCGGCCAATCGCCGCGGCCGTATTTATTCATCGATGAAATCAAACGGGCCTTACAACTTGACGTGAAGCAGAAAAAAGTTTTGGACTATTTGGACTTGTTCGATGATTCGCTCCTGTTGCGTCTGGTCGAGCCGGTGGAATTGCGCTTGAAACGGCGGCGCGGCCACGCGAGAATATGTTTGAGCGACCATGCTCTGCGCGCGAGCTGGCTGCAGGAAGTGCTCCCGCTCACCGAGCCCGAGCTGATCACACATCCGGATTATCCGGTTTTGGCCGGCCACATTGCCGAGAGCATCACCGGCTATTTTTTCGGCTCGATCCTGAATCTTGATATTGCTCATTTTCCCGATCGCGACATCGAGCCGGAAGTCGATTTCATTTTGACCATCGGCGTGCGGCGCATACCGGTTGAGGTCAAATATCGCCGCCGCATTCGTTTTGAAGATACGTTTGGGCTGCGCAGTTTCATCGAGAAAGCGGCTTACAACGCGCCGTTCGGCTTGCTCATCACACTGACCGACGAAAAACAAAACGACGATCCGCGCATCGTCGAGATGCCATTGTCAACATTGCTGCTGCTGCGATAAGTGCTGGATTGATGGATCATTGGAGAAATGGATTTCTGGATTGTTGGAGTTATGCAACCCATTAATCCAAAAATCCAGAAATCCAATAATCCAATCATCCCTGTCGATAAATTACCATAAAGTTGAAAAGGACGAACCGAACCATGTTGGACCTCAAATTCATTCGTGAAAATTTTGCCGAAGTTGAAGAAGGCGTGCGCAAGAAAAATGCGAAGATCGATCTTTCGCCATTTCCCATTCTCGAAGAGAAACGCCGCGGCCTGCTCAAACAAAGCGAAGATTTAAAAGCGCTGCGCAATCGTGTCACCGAAGAAATTGGCCAGGCCAAGAAAAAAAACGTCGATGCTTCGTCTAAAATCGCTGAAATGAAAGAAGTCGGCGAGCGCATCAAAGCGTTGGATGACGAATTGAAAACGATTGAAGATCAGCTCTATCAATTGCAGATTCGCATTCCCAATTTGCCGCACGAGAGCGTGCCAATTGGCAAAAGCTCGGAAGAGAATGTGGTAATTGCAAGTTGGGGTGAAATTCCGACGTTTGAATTTGCGCCGAAAGCGCATTGGGATCTCAATGAAAAACTCAAGCTTGTTGACTTCGAAGGCGGCGCGAAAGTGGCCGGCTCTTTTTTTGTGAATTTCAAAGGCAAAGGCGCGAAGCTGGCGCGCGGCTTGATCAATTTCATGCTCGATTTGCATATCGAGAAACACGGCTACACCGAAGTGATGCCGCCGGTTGTCGTCAATCGGCAGGCGATGTTTGGCACTGGACAGTTGCCCAATCTCGAAGACGATATGTATCGCATAGATCCGGACGATCTGTTTCTCATCCCGACTGCCGAAGTTCCCATCACCAATTTGCTCGCGAATGAAACGCTGCGCGGCGAAGATTTGCCGATTTATTACACCGGCTACACGCCGTGTTTCCGCCGCGAAGCCGGCGCTTATGGCAAAGACACCAAAGGGTTGATGCGGCTGCACCAGTTTGACAAAGTCGAAATGGTGAAGTTCACCAAACCCGAGACGAGTTACGATGAGCATGAAAAGCTGCGGCAAAATGCCGAAGAAGTTTTGCAATTGCTCGGCTTGCCGTATCGCGTGCTGCTATTGTGCACAGGCGATATGAGCTTCATGGCGGCGAAATGCTACGATCTCGAAGTATGGGCGCCCGGCGTAAAAAAATGGCTGGAAGTTTCCTCGTGCTCGAACTTCGAGGATTTTCAAGCGCGCCGCGCCAATATTCGTTTTCGCCCGGAAGGCGGCGGCAAGCTGGAATATGTGCACACGCTCAACGCCTCGGGGCTCGCGCTGCCGCGCACGATTATCGCCATCATGGAAAATTATCAAACTGACGAAGGCACCGTGATCGTGCCGGAAGTGTTGCGGAAATATGTGGGATGTGAGATTTTGAAGTGAGGGCTGGTTGCTGGATGCTGGTTGCTGGAGATTTTTTATGGCAACGAAAGTTCGTGAAAAATTGCTGCAAAAATGTTTGATTGATTTGTTTGAGCTGCCAAATCAAGAGCTGCAGGATATAGCGGAATACATGACGGTTTTGCGATATCGCGCCGCTGGCCGCAGGCGAACGCCAAAAGATTTCGAGAAGGCGACGAAAAGCATTGAGCAAAGAATGGCCGCACGAAGCGTCACGATGCAAGACATTGAATCTGAGATTCGCAAAGTGCGCCAAACGAAATTTCGTCATCGACCATTTTTTAAAACGAAAAGGCAATGGAGAATATAGCCATGTTGCAAACTTATCAAGGATTTGTTGAAAACGGCGCTGTGATCTTGCCAAAACAAGCCAAGCTCAACAATGGAACGCCGGTGCTTATCGTTCCTCAAATTGGCATGCCCAAAGAGTGGTTGTCCATAAAACAGGCTGCCAGGCGGTTTGGGGTATCAATAATGCGAATACGGCAATGGGTTAAATCGGCAAAGGTGCGAATTCATCCCGACGACCCCAATAAAGTGAATGTTGATGATCTTGAAGATGCGGTCGAACAGGATGAACTATTCAATCTCACCATGCAAGTCGTGGAAAGGCAGAATAATGGTTTGGCAGAATGATTAAAAAATTATTCTGCCAAATAATCATTCTGCATTTTGGTTGCAACTCGTCCGCGTTGTGTCATTCCCGCTGAGACTCAATTTAAAACTGTGATGATCGAGCTTTCCATCCGCCAGCAAATCTGCGAAGTCGGCCGGCGGATGTATGAAAAAAATTTCGTTGCCTCGAACGATGGCAACATCAGCGTTCGTCTCGACGCGGATCGCATTCTCACAACCCCAACCGGCGTGAGCAAAGGTTTCATGACGCCGGAGAGCATGGTGATTGTCGATCTCGATGGCCGCCCGCTTTCCATTGGCAAGCCGTCGAGCGAGATTCCAATGCATCTTTTCATTTATCGCGAGCGGCCGGACGTGCAAGCGGTGGTGCATGCGCATCCGTTACATGCGACGGGTTTTGCCACCGCCGGTTTGTCGCTCCAAGATTGTGTTGCCGCCGAAATTATTTTGACAATTGGCTCGATTCCTTTGGCAACTTATGGCACGCCCTCCACGCCAAAACTTCCCGATACGTTGCGGCCTTTCATTCATCATCACGATGCGTTTCTGCTCGCCAATCACGGCGCGGTGACGGTGGGCAAGGATTTGTGGGAGGCCTACTACAAGATGGAACGCCTCGAGCATTATGCCCATATCATTTTTATCTCGCGCCAGCTCGGCGGCGAAAAAATTCTTCCCAAAACCGATGTTGAGGAATTGTTGAGCCTGCGCGGCAAATACGGATTAACCGGACTCAACCCCGGCTGCTCGACTTGTGAAGACGAGTGCATCGGCGCGGCGTGTTTGAACTACGAAAATAAATACGATCCGCACAGCGAAGATTTGCTCGGCGCGGTTGTGGCGCGTATCGCGGCGCGCGTCGACTAAATTATTTGAGCGTGTAGCAACTTGCAGGAAAACGATGAACACGAAATCCACAAACCCGCTATTCCGCATTTTTGTCAGCTCGACTTATATTGATTTAGTCGATTACCGCAAGGCGGCGGAGAAAGCCATTAATGACCAGCGCCAGATATATGAGGGCATGGAATACATGGGGGCGATGGATAAAGAACCGACCCAAGCCTGCCTGGATTTGGTTGAACAGTGCAATCTTTTTATCGGCATTTATGCCTGGCGGTATGGTACTCTTCCGGACGGTTCGGAGTTTTCCATTACCGAGCAGGAATATCAACATGCGAAAAAATTAGGCCGGCCCTGTCTGTGTTATTTTGTGGATGAGGATTTTCCCTGGCCGCCAAAACTTATCGAGCCCGGTTCCGCCGCAGAAGAGTTAAAGCGGTTCAAAAGCCAAATTTCCAAAGACCATGTTCGGGGGACTTTTAGAGAACCGCTCCATTTGGAAAGAAATATCATCAGCGACCTGAGCAAATGGTTGGCGGATAACCGGCCCGAGCTCAAACGTGAGGCGTTGAAACCGGGACAGAATCCAATCGAAATGTACAACAAGGCCATCGCGGAAAAATATGCCACGCTGACCATGATCGGTTTCAAGCGCAGTTTTGCGATGGACAGCATCTATATTCCCTTGACGGTGCATGTGGATCCTGAATCCCGTTTTGCCGGCCAGCCGGACGAGCTGCGTGAAAAACTGGCCGGACGCTCGCTCAAAGCCGAAGACTTGGTCGATCTGCCCGATAAAGTTGCCGTGGTCCTAGGCGAGCCGGGCATGGGCAAAACCACCATGCTGCATTATCTGGCGCTGCGGGAAAGCAAAAAATCCCATCCGCTTTTTCCCATTTTCGTGAAGCTGTCTGATTTTTGCAAAACCCGCGAACCGTTGGAATCCTTTTTACTGGCGGCAGTGGAAAATTATATCCCCGGCGCGACCATGCGCGACGCCGCCCAAAACGCCATCCAAGCACAACAGGCGCTGATCCTGCTGGACGGCCTGGACGAAGTGAGCCGGGAAAAATTTAATTCAACGACCGAGCGCATTCGGGCTTTTATTGCCGGCCATAAAGATTGCCGGGTGATTATCACCTCGCGCAAGGCCGGGTTTCAAAGCCACGAGGCGCCGTATCGCATTTTCGAAATCGACAAACTGCCCCCGGCGGAAATTGCCGGCTTCGTCAACAAATGGTTCGCAACGGCAACCGACCTGGCCGGCCGCATTGCCGCCAACCGCCGGATTCATGAATTGGCGCAGAACCCGTTTTTGCTCTCTATTATCTGCTTCATTTTTGAAAAGGATCATAGCCTGCCGCAGCGCCGGCTGGAGCTTTATGAAAAATGCGCCGTCACCCTGTTGACGCTGTATGATGAAAAACAAGTTGACAAAGTGAACGGCTTCACCCGGCGATTGAAGGAGCGGGTGCTGGAAGATTTGGCGTATCACTTTTTCTGCAAAGAAACGGAGGCGTTTGCGTATGCGCTCTTGATCGAGCAGGTGGCGCAAACCCTGGCCGCAATGAAACGCAACGACAACGAAGAAGAAGTTTTGCGGGAAATTCGTGAAAATAGCGGGCTGCTGCAAAAAAGTGAGGGCAATCACCTGTTCGTGCATCGAACGTTTTATGAATATTATGTCTCCTGCAAAATGCGTAGCGACGCGCCGGCGGCGGTGTTGCACCGGGCGGCGCAAGCCCGTTGGGAAGAGCCCATTCGCCTGTATGCGGCGCAAATTCAATCGACAACGGAAGGCACGCAATTTATCCAGCAACTCTGGGAAAAAGACCGGGCATTGGCGCTGCGTTGTTATCCGGATATGGATCGGGTGGTGGAACCGGAATTAATAAAGAAGCTGTTACACCAGGCAAAAGTGGAAGAACGGGTGGAGCTGGTGAAAGGCTTGCCCGAAAAAATATCCGAGCCCGACAAAATCGTGGAAACCCTGCGCGAGTTGTTTCGCTTGGAAACCAACGGCGAGGTGATCTATTGGGGCGCGCAGATTCTCGAACAAAAAAAGGAAACGCCCGGCGCGCTCGATATTGTCCGGCAAAAATTGGATGACGGCGCCCAGCAACGCTATCAGGAATATCTTGCAAAAGACATGATTCCTATTGCCGCGGGCCAGTTCAAAATGGGCAGCTCTAAGAATGAAGTGAATAGAAGCGAAGACGAAACCCAACATCAGGTTGAAGTCGGTGATTTTTTGATCAGTCGGTATCAGATCACCAACCGGTTGTACGAGTTGTTTGATCCAAACCATCGCTCGCGGCGCAATCACTATTCCGACCAAGACAACCAACCGGTGGTTTATGTGAACTGGTATGAAGCCCTAATGTTTTGCCGCTGGCTGGGTTGCCGATTGCCCACTGAAGCCGAGTGGGAATATGCTGCACGTGGTGGGCAAAAAAGCAAAGGTTATCAATATAGTGGTAGTAAAAATATTGATGAGGTGGCTTGGTATTACCAAAATTCGGGAAAAGGTACCAAGCCTGTGGGAGAAAAACAGTCGAATGAACTTGGGCTTTACGACATGAGCGGCAATGTATGGGAATGGTGTCAGGATTGGTATGGCGAGGAATACTATGATGAATGCCACAAGAAAGGAACAGTAGAAAATCCTACAGGGCCGGAAAACGGTTCGTACCGGGTGTTGCGCGGCGGCAGCTGGGACCTCGTTGCGCAGCACTGCCGCTCCGCGATTCGCCTCAACAGCAGCCCCGACTACCGCCTTAGCGGCCTTGGCTTCCGCCTGGTGTTCGTCCCGTAGTCAGTTGGCAGCTCGTTCCGACTTTACCTATGAGCAAACGAGTTGTTGGAGCGTAATGAGCGAGGCGCGAGGGACGAGCGCCGAGCGAATGGAGCGAGAACAACGAGTCGGGGGTTTGGGGGCTTTGCCCCCAAAAAATTTTTTTGGAAATCTTAGCGTGACCATTGCGACAACCAAAATGAATTGTCAATTGACAATTGTTAATTATCAATTGACAATTTAAAACTTCAGTTGTGATACTATTTTCACTATAACTTTTCCATGCAAATCAAACTCTTCACCATCCCCATCGGCGACAGCGGAACCGCGCAGGAGGAGATGAACCGCTTCCTGCGAGGAAATAAAATTCTGGAAGTGCAAAATCAGTTGATCAGCAACGAGAACGGCGCTTATTGGTGTTTTTGTGTCCGCTATATCGAAAAAGCCTTCATTCCAACCGACGAGCCGAAAGGCAAGGTAGATTACAAACAAGTCCTCGATGAGGCCACTTTTAAAAAATTTTCGAAGCTGCGTGAAATCCGCAAGAAAGTGGCGGCAGATGAAGGGTTGCCGGCGTTTGCCGTGTTTACCGACGAAGAACTGGCGGGTTTGGCCAAGCTGGAAACGATTACACCCAAAAGCATGCTCTCGGTCAAAGGCATTGGCGACAAAAAAGTGGAACGCTTTGCAAAACATTTTATCACCGACGAAAAGCCAGATGAAAAGAGCGGGACGCCTGATTGAAAAAATCGCCGATCTTGAAAATCTGCAATTGGCGTATTATAAAGCGCAAAAGGGGAAAGCGGACAAAAGGGAGGTGATGGAATATGGACAACGGCTGCAAGCAAATTTGCAAAATCTGCAAGCGCAAATTTTGTCGGGCGAGGTGGAAACCGGCCATTACCGCTACTTCACGATTTACGACCCGAAAAAACGGCTGATCTGCGCCGCGCCTTTTGGCCAACGGGTTTTGCATCATGCGTTGATGAATGTTTGCCATCGGTTTTTCGAGAAAGCGCAAATCTTCGACAGTTACGCCAGCCGCCTCGAAAAAGGAACGTATGCGGCGCTCGACCGAGCAAGGCGCTTTAATCAACTTTACAAATGGTTTCTCAAATTGGATTATCGCAAATATTTTGATAGTTTGGATCACCCCGCGCTAAAGGAACAACTGCATGCGCTGTTTAAAGACCGGCGCTTGCTCAACATATTTGAAAGCATCATCGATAGCTACCATGCAAGCCTGGACAAAGGCGTACCCATCGGCAATCTGACCAGCCAGTATTTTGCCAATCATTATTTAGCCGGCGCCGACCATTATGTAAAAGAAGTTTTGCAAATCAAGGCGTATGTTCGTTATATGGATGACAGCGTTTTGTGGCACAACGACAAGGAAATTCTCATGAACGCCGGATTACGTTTAGAACAATATTCCGCCGCCGGGCTAAAATTAACCCTGAAACCCTTTTGTTTAAACCAAAATTCGCACGGGCTGCCCTTCCTGGGCTATTTGTTGTACCCCGATCGCACGCGCCTGGCGCAGCGCAGCCGAGCGCGGTTTGTCAAAAAGTTCCGCCTCTACGAAAATAATTTAATCTCGGGCGTGTGGACGCAACAAGAGTATCAAGCTCACGTTTTGCCGTTGATCGCTTTTAC
>Ga0247727_10016467_pt1 | contig 11925 bp, 9 predicted proteins | sample WisWelCaveWW1625_FD_202498 | JGI IMG/M metagenome (GOLD analysis project Ga0247727, IMG submission 202498) | Biofilm microbial communities from Wishing Well Cave, Virginia, United States - WW16-25 | ecosystem: Environmental > Aquatic > Deep subsurface > Groundwater > Cave microbial mat | place...
TCTTTGTGATGCATGGGGTGCCAGTGGAGCGGCGGTTGTTCCCATGCCTGCTCTTGGGAAAGAGCGGCGAACTGGAATTGGCTCAAGGCTTTCTGGTCCATGCCATAATGCTCATCGAGATCCGTGCCCGCTGTCTGGAGGACGGTTCGAACCTCTTTTCGCTTTTCCTCATCCGGTCTCCTGGAAGCTTTCAATGTCTTCTTTTCCTCCATTAACTTCATGTAATCCTGCGCCTTGGCTGCAAGGCCGGGTTTCCATTTCTCGACGATCGATGCAGGCACCCAATGAGGCTCTCCCTCCACCAGCGGCATCTTCACGTAATCGGTTTTGACCGGATAAAAAGATGGGGTGTGGGCGGCGTGAACAAACGTTGTGCCGCGGTCCCATCCTGTGTGACATACTGAACAGCCGAAGCGGTTGACAGGATGAGGCGAGTTTGGATCCAAAAAGAGATCCAGACGGGGATGTGATGTCCAGGGTTGAGGAAGATTTGCGAATCGAAATCCCTCCTCTCCGTCGGCAAGTGTATCTTTCTTGTCTGTGAACGTATGGCAGGTGGTGCACCGATCAATCCTTGGGACATCGGTAAAATTAAGACTGTAGGTCTGGTCTTCAGCAATCACCTGCTCCACCTTGACCGTTGGCTGGGCAAACTCGACCAGCGGCGCATCCAGCAGGTGAGCAAGTGGGTGTTTGTTTTTGATGTCAAGCCGACCGAGCCTCTTATCCGTCAAATCTCTTTCGGCTGTAAGCCGGCGGATTTCCTTTTCGCAATTTTCCTTTTCGGAGGTGATTCCGCGGAGCTGCTCCTGGAAAGTCGTTCGTTTGCCATCGAGGTCTTCGACACTCGCGTCAAGTCGGATGACCACATCTTCCTGCTTTCGAAGAACCTCGATATTCCTTTCGATCGTTTCCTTGGCCTTTTTGAATTCAACAGCCTCGTTGTATTCACTCTTGCGTTGGTTCAACAGCGCCTTTTCGGTGGCATGTATGTTCTTTTCAACCGCCAGGTCGGCTTCGACACGGTTCAATTTCGCCTGAATTTCATCGACCTTGGTTGCATTTTGATCAAGGGCGTCCTCAGCCTGAACAAGTTTGTTGGCCAAGCTGGATAATCCCGCCTCTTCCATCTTTTTCTCTTGCAGCGCGCGTTCTTGTTGCAGTTGCTGAATTTCAAATACTCTGGCCTGTCGTTGATATGGCTTCCATTCCCGGCAATAATCGTCCTGCAACATCCAGATCACGCAGCCAAGGAGAAGGATGGAACTGACAACAAACCAGATGTTCAGGCGGGGGATGTTGTACTCGTGTACGGTTTCCGGAAGGTTTCGCATGGGGAGGTGTCAGAAAATAGGGGACAGGTTACAGGGCACAGTCTAGAGAAGTTTTTGTCGCAAGACCGTGAGCATCTTGCTGATTTCCTTCAAAATTTGATCCACGGTGTGTCCACGATATACTTCAGATTCACCAGCCAGCGGAGATACATCTTCAGAGGCACGATTGCCATGGTGAGATAAAGAAAAATGGTGATGGAATACCGTCCGAACCCGAGTGTTTCATACAAGTTTTTCGTGAACGTCAGAAGCTTTCCTATTTTCCACCGTCCCACGCCGATGTTTTCATAAAAACTTCCGATGGTTCCACGGGCCAGCCGTCCCGGCAGATAAAGAAACCAGAATGCAAGAATGAAAAGCCCTGCAAATTCCTTCTTTGCCACAATCCCAAAGGTTTTCGCCGATGGGGTGGGATCGGGAATATTGGGCAATCCCTGGCTGAGCCAGTCCCAGCCCAGCTCCTTGCCGATGGGGTAGAACCATTTCACCCACACATACTCCGACAGGTTCACATTGGTGAGAGCCACCACCTTGTGCGCGCTCCATTCTTCGAATGGTCCAAAAAAATTCCAGCCCGGCCCGCGCAGAACGGTTCCGATGGGAATCAGGAAGCTCCACAGCACAACGAACCCCATCAAAAATGTCACAATCGCCAGACGTCTGTCATGAAAGCAGAAATAGCCATTTCCCTTCGGGTTCCGGTCAATGTACGGGATCGCCATCAATCCCATGACAATGATGCTGGGCAGCACCACGCCCGCGAACCATGGGTCGAAATAAACGAGTAACTCCTGCAGACCCAGAAAGTACCATGGCGCTTTCGATGGGTTGGGAGTGTTGGACGGGTTCGCCGGCTCCTCGAGAGGAGCGGGCACGGCCAGCGACCAGACCACCAGACCAACCGTACAGAGAATCATGCACAGGAATTCGATATAGACCAGATCCGGCCAAACCCAGGTCTTTTGATCGCTGGTTTCCTTTTCAGCGGGCGGCAGTTTCTGTTCCATCCGACGGTCGTTGTTGTAGGCTTGTGTCATGGAGAGCCAGAGGAAAAATCCGAAAAGATAAATCATCAGGAAGATCGGCGCATTGTCCGGCTTGAGAAGCGTGTTCCGGAAATTATGATCCTGAAGAGCCGCCCAGAGCCCTACAGAAATCACTGTCATGGCAATGATGGTGCCCAATTTGGTCCAGACCCATCTTTGAAACAGCGCCCAGAAGAAACAGAAAGCGAAAATTGAAAACGAGTAGGATGGCGCGCTGTAGGCATCAATCCAGTGTTTGATGGTTTCCAGCATGGTAATTCTTAATTCCCCATTTCACATGGGACCTGAAATACCACCATCCTTACGAATCCGCCAGAAATGCACCGCCATGAAAATCACCGCGACCAGAGGGATGAAGATGCAATGCAGGACATAAAATCGGTTCAACGTGATTCCACCCAGTTCCTTGGCGCCGATCAGGAGAAATCGGGCGTCGTCCCCCGGATGGATCAGGGGAATCCCGCCAAGCTGGAGAAAATCGGCGCCCGGCCCGCCTGCTCCCAGAAATGGAGTTGCCTTTGCCATGTTCGAGCCCACGGTGATTGCCCAGACGGCCAGTTGATCCCACGGCAGCAAATATCCGGTGAAGGAGAGCAGGAAGGTTAGCACGAGCAGAATCACTCCGATCACCCAGTTGAATTCACGGGGTGGTTTGTAACTGCCGGTCATGAAAACCCGGAACATGTGAAGCATCACCATGATTACCATGGCGTGAGCGCCCCAGCGGTGCATCTCGCGCATGATCCCGAAGGGCACCTGCTCGCGGAGATCCACCATGTCAGTGTAGGCATATTCCACCGCCGGACGGTAATAGAACATCAACAACACGCCGGTCAGTGTCAGAACCAGAAAAAGAAAGAAGCTCAAACCGCCCGCGCACCATGTATAACGCAGCTTCACGCCGCTGGTACGCACCTTCGTCGGATGCAGATGCAGGAACACGTTCCCCAGCATGATCAGCACCCGTTTGCGATCTGTGTTGGGTATCCCCACCCGAAAGATGGATTTTTTAACCTGTGATTCGAGGATGTTTTGCCTGATGCGATCGAAGAACATAGACATTGCAGCTATAAGCTATAATTCTTGATTCGCAAAGCCGAAACTCTTTGGCTCCCCAAACTTTTTCGGGGTTCTTGATTCCGGTTTTTATCAGCAGGCAATAAAACTCTCGGAATTGCTCCATTCGCCCTTCTCAAATGCAAAAATCTGACTTTTATCCACCAGGATTTGTCCATCATCCGCCAGCCTGATTTTATAGCGCTCCAGCGGACGCGGGGCGGGGCCTTCGAAATTAATACCGGCGGGCATGCCTGACTTGGGCCCGTAAAAGCCGCTTCCATGGCAGGGACATTTGAATTTGCCCTCATTATCCGCCCAGTTGGGGGTGCATCCCAGATGAGTGCAAACAGTTGAAAGCGCGAAAATCTTTTCGGAATCGCGCACGATCCATACTTTCTCGGAGCCTTTGTAATCTTCATTTACCGAGTTGGGCGTGTACTTGTCCGGCGGCCCGGCACGGAATGTCTGGGCCTTCCCGAAGTCAACCCGTGGCGCCATGAAAGCGCCCAGGATGGCTGTCAGCCCGCCGAATGCCGCGGCAAAAAGGGCCCAACCGGCTGCAACCATTGAAAAAAACCGGCGTCGGTCAACCGGTGCATTCCATGCGCCCTGCGCTTTCAGCCGCGCAATGGCTGCTTCTCTCGGATTCACGGTCAAAACGGGTATGGGTGATGGGTCTGTCATAAGCGCTTCCTGCCTTTATGTTTTTTTGTGATTCAACGCTTCAATGGCTGCCTGTCGCACCTTCAATTGTTTGTCCTCACCGGCTGCTTTTTGCAATTCCTTTTGAATCCTTGCATCGGGAAATTGACCCAGAAGACGGACTGCCGTCGCCCGATACTGTTCCAGCCGTTCCGGATGAAAGGTCGCGAGACGGTTTTTGTCGTTGCCGGTTGAAGCTGTTCCAACAGTGGGCGTGTATTCCTTCGACACGCGCTCCACGTGCTCTTCATCCAAAAAACGTTCAAGGACAGGAACCGCACGGGCATCCTTTTGACGGGCGAGCGCAAAGGCGGCATTCCATCCAACGAGGAGATCCGGATCGTTCAGTGCCTCTGCGCAACGGCCAATGGCCCTCGGATCGGCAAAGTTTCCAAGGACAAAAATCGCTGTCTGCCGCAGACCACGATCACTGGATTTCGAGGCTTCCACCAGATGGGGAATGGCTGTCACATCCCCAATCCGACCCAGCGCAACCATGGAATGAATGACGGTTTCCGTGTCCGAATCGTCCAATGCCGAGATCAGAACAGAAACCACCTCCGGCCCACCCACCAAACCAAGAACCTGTGCCAGATATTGTCGCACCTGCAGGTCGGCGCCTGAGGATTGTCTGAAAATTTGCGCGACCTTGGCTGGAAAATCCGGATTCTCAGCCAGGAAAGCCTGGCGGTTGAACCTCAACTGTTCGGTCACATCATAAATGCTCTGCCAGCGTTTGGCATCCCGGATGTAATTCAAAAGCTTCAATGCATCCTGTTCCTTCCGGGAGGATGATCGCGTGGCGCTGTTCAAAGCGGAAAGATAAGCGGACAGGTCCCTGTTTTCCCACGTCAACCAGCGAAAGACGAAGACCAGTAAAACACAGAAAACAACAATGGCCATTGGAATGACAAAGAATTGCACGGCAAGCTTCACCAGTGGGTTGAGGGGTTCAATGGCCGTTTCTCCATCGCTCCCAATGGGGACGATCCCGGGCAGACGCGGCCCATGTGCCGAACTTGTTGGAGCAGGATCGGCCACCGGATTACGCAGCTTCCGCCATCGCTGCCTGGTGGACGGTTGCTGGATTGTACTTCACCTGTTGTGGCAGCATGGCCGCAAGATTGGTTACCGGATCCGGAACATAAATGGCGTCCTTGTCACACACAATTTCGCAGAGACGACAGCTCACGCACGTTCTCTCATCAACCACGGCAATTTTAAAATGTAAATCCGGCGTCCGTGGATCCGCTTCCAGGGTGATACAATCAAAGGGACAGATATCGATGCAATACTCGCATGCGGTGCAGTTGTCGGCGATCACCTGTGCTTTGGGGATTTCCTTCATGGGAACCCGTTCGACCAGCACACCCTGGGGGTTCTGGATACAGGAAACCGGGCAAAAGATCGCGCATACGCCGCATTCAATACAGCCTTCCGGATGAATCTGGAAGATCACCTTTTTGCCGCCATCAATGGTGTCGGTAGGACACTTCTGCTCGCAAATCCCACAACTGATACAGGTATCAGTGATGAAGTAGGCCATAATTGGAAATAGATCAACGCGCTTCAATCGCCACCGTACACCGACTTTCAGCGGGCAATCCATCTCAAACTAACATTGTGAGAAGGCGCTCGCAAGCAGAATCACTGTCCGTGTCCACTGGTTTTGTAATAAACCTCCGCTTCGGGAAGCAGGGCCTGTAGATCCGCGATACGTTTCTCATCTGCTGGGTGCGTTGAGAAAAATGCCGGAGGATTTCCACCCTTCTTCTGGTTATACTCCCGAAACCTCTGCCAGAAATCGACCGCAGCCCTGGGAGGGTAACCGGCTTTGGCCATGTAAATCAGACCGATCCGGTCAGCCTCACTTTCCTGTGTGCGGCTGTGCGGCAACACGGCGCCAAAGGTCGTGACAAGCCCAAAACTGATGAAGGCAATCTCTTTTGTTTTCCGATCTTCATGGCTTAACCCAATGGCAAGGCCGGTTGCCAGGCCGGCCGCTGCAAGCTGATGACTCATTCGCTCCGCGCTGTGACGAGCTGCCACGTGCGCGATTTCGTGTCCCATCACCGCGGCCAGCCCCGCGTCATCCCGGGTGATTTTCAGGATGCCGGTATAAACCCCCACCTTCCCACCGGGCAACGCAAAGGCATTGGGCTCCTTGTTATCAAAAAGCACGAATTCCCATTTGGCATTCGGGATATCCTGGTCTGCGACAGCCGCGATTCGTTTACCGACCCGTTGAACCCTTTCCACATGGTTGGTATCGCTGGACCCGGCTTCCTTCTTTTTCACATCCTGAAAAGCCTGCTGTCCCAGCCGCAGTTCATCGGCAGCGCCAACGATATTAAACGCGGACCGCCCTGTTTGCGGAACCGTATAACAGGATGTCAGTATCAGACCCAATGATCCGGCAAGAATGGCCAGCCGTTGCTGAAGAGAAAAACTCGATGGTTTCATGATCGTTGTTTTGTGTTCTAAAGGAATGTTGTTGATACAAATCCGTTTGCTCAAGGCGGTGATTTTGTGGAAACCACCTGCTGCTCATACCACTTGAACATCTCTGAAAAGAAGAATTTCCCGAAACCGGGGTCGGTTTCGGTCTTCGACATGAAACTCAGAAATTCGTCGGCGTTGCTCAGAAAAGCCTCCTTGATGCTGTCTTGTAACTTCTGCTTCCGCAGGAATTCGACACTGTTGGTCTTGAATGCCGCACGTAGGGTCTCATCGGCTTCGAGCTTCTGCCTGATGGCGTTCACCACGCGGTCGGCTTCCTCGAAACTGATGCCGTAGTCGGCATTCAATTTTTCAACGATCAATTTCAGCCTTTCTTTTTCCTCTTCCGTCGCGCCCCGGTGACCGTCGTCTGAAGTCAGGTCCAAGGTCGCGTCCTCTGCGGCCAGCACGATGCTGCCGTTCTGCTCCTCCTGCACGCGATATTTGTCCATATCCACCATGTCCATGACTTCGCGCGGCAGGGTTTGCTTTTCATAGGGCAGTTGTTTCAGAAGGAGCTTGGCAAAGAGATAAAACTTCTCCAATGCCGGGTCCGTGAACGTCATGATCTGGCTGATAAAAGCGTATTGGCGCGCGTATCGGGCGGTCTCCCTGCGGAATTTATCGCGCAACTCGGCTTGCTTCTCCTCGTAGTCCTTCTGACCCTTGAATTCGGCCCCAAGCTGGTTGTAGCCCGTTTCCACGATGCGCTGAAAGAACGGCTGGAGCTTCTCCGATGTCACCTTCCGCGCAACGAACAACCGCGCAAACTCCTCCACGTCCTCCGCCGTAAACACACGCATCTGTTCAAGCGTGTAGCGCAGGTTGTAGAGCTTGTTCGGATCGGTTGAGCCTTCGAGTTCCGTGCTCTGGTAGTAATCTTGAAATGACGCCTGAATGACCTCCTGCTCGTTCACGAAATCGAGCACCAGCGTATCCTGTTTCAACGGGGGGAACGTGCGGTTGAGACGGCTCAAGGTTTGCACCGCGGCCACACCGCCAAGTTTCTTGTCCACATACATCGTATGGAGCAATGGCTGATCAAAGCCGGTCTGGAATTTATTCGCCACCACCAGAAGCCGCTGCGCAGGGTTCTTGAATGCCTCGGCGATGTCACCCGCGCCAGGAGGGTTCATGTTCTCCTCGGTATATTTCTTCTCGGTGATCGTCACCGTTCCCGAAAACGCCACGAGCACGCCGAAGGGCAGGTTCTGCTCGTGCAGGACCTCGTCGATCACCTGCTTGTAAAGCACGGCATGAGCGCGGGAATGCGTCACCACCATCGCTTTTGCCTGCCCTCCGATTTTGTGCGCCGTCTTGCGGGTGAACTGGTCCACGACGATGTGCGCCTTGCGTTTGATGGCGAAGGCGTGCTGGTCAACGTATTCCAGCAAGAGCCGCCGCGCCTTCAATTCCTCCACCAATTTGTCGGCCTCGGCCTTCTCGTTCTGAATGAGTTCAAAGTAGGTCTTGTAGGTCGTGTAGCTCTGGAGCACGTCGAGGATGAATCCTTCCGCGATGGCCTGGCGCATCGAGTATTGATGAAATGGACGAAACCCATTTTTCACCGCCTTGTCCGGCTCGCCGAACAGTTCCAACGTTCTGTTTTTGGGCGTCGCCGTGAAGGCGAAGAAGGACAGGTGCGGCAGCTTCTGCCGCGCCTTCTGGGTCTTCTCCAACTCGGCCTCGATCGAGTCTTCGCTTTCGCCTTCATCGTCTTTCTGCATCGCCGCCTTGAGTTGCTCCTCGTTCGTCAGCACGAGCTTGAGGTCTTTCACGCTTTCGCCCGTCTGCGAACTGTGCGCCTCGTCAACAATCACGGCGAATTTCTTTCCCGGCAGTTTCGCCATCTCGCCGACGAAACCAAATTTTTGCAGCGTGGTGATGATGATCTTGTCGCCGCGCTCCAGCGCCTTTACGAGTTGTTTTGTGTTGCGATCAATCTTCGACACCGTGCCCTTGATCTTCTCGAACTGCTTGATGGTGTCCTGAAGTTGTCGGTCGAGCACGCGGCGGTCGGTGATCACCACGATGCTGTCGAACACCGGTTGCTCATCCGCCCCGCACAGGTTGGCAAGCTGGTGCGCCAGCCACGCGATGCTGTTGCTCTTGCCGCTGCCCGCCGAGTGCTGGATGAGGTAATTATGTCCACTGCCGCTCGCCCTGGCGTGCGCGAGAAGTTTTCGCACCACCATAAGTTGGTGAAAACGCGGGAAGATGAATTTCTCCTTTCCCGTCTTCTCGTCGCGCTCGTAATGCAGATAGTTCTGGATCAATTCCAACAAGGAATCCGCCTTGAGCGCGCCCGATTCCGTCCGCCCGTCGTCGTCAACGAAATCCGCCCACAGGTAGGACGAGGCAAAACGGTCATAGAGAACCGGGTTCTGCGTGTCGCGGTTGAATGGCAGAAACTGAGTGTCTTTCCCCTCCAGGCGGGTTGTCATGTAGGTCGAATCATCATCCACCGCGAAATGCACCAGGCACCGGCCCCAGAACGTCTCGCGCGGATCACGCCGCCGATATTGCGCGATGGCGTGCTGCACGTTCTGCCCGGTGAAACGGTTCTTCAACTCCACCGAAACAATGGGCAGCCCGTTGAGCAGGATGACCAGGTCCACCGACTGGTCCGGCGTCTTCGTGGAGAAATGCGCCTGACGCATCACCGCGAAACGGTTCCCGGCGTAACGCGCCTGATGCTCCGGGTTGCCGCCCGCCGACGGTTTGAAAAAAGCAAGCTGCAGATTGATGCCGTTGAAGGAAACCCCGTTGCGCAACACCTCCAGCGTCCCCCGCTTCTGCGCCAACGCGGACACCTGCGCCGCCAGCGTCTCCCGCTCCGCGCCGGAAAACTGCTTTGCCAGCTTCGCCCACTCCTTCGGTTGCGTGGCTTGAACAAATACCGCCAATTCCTCAGAGTCCAGAAGCACGAGCGGGTCGAACGCCGTTGCAAGCCGTTCCCGATACATCGGGCTGGCCCGCAAGAGCTCGACAATGCCGTTCTCGGCGGCCGCTTCGCTCAGGCGGTTTTTGGATTTCGGCATGATTTTCCTGATTTTTGCATGGATTCCATTTGATTTTCCCGTCGAAATGATCTGCCGAAAATCAAAGAAAACCGCCTCATGCTCATGGGATTATCCATCCTCATTAGATTGTTGGATTTGATTTTATTAGATTTTATTAGATTTTATTAGATTTTATTAGATTTCCAGTTTCATCGGACAGCACCCATTGCGGTGAGCGGCGGTTGCCTGTGTTCCGGATCAGTCGGAGCTTTCGTGAAAGCTTTCCAATTATATTGTGAATTTTCACGAACTTTTTTCCATTTGTCAATACTTCCGGTAGCTTACTCAGCAGTAGATCATCAATGTCCTGCCGCTTCACCGGCTGATGTTCTCGGATCAAATTGACGACTAAATCCTGATAATACTGGTTGTCGAATCCGCGGTCGCGTATGTGCTTGGCCTTCTCGCCGGTGACGGCCGCGATTTGAGCGGCCACGACTGGATTTGGGAAGCGTCCTTCCACCAACTTGGCGGCTTTGAGCCGCTTGTGCTCGTCCTGCGTGATCGCCTGCCGCTTTTGCACACGGTCGAGCAGTATGATTGTCTCCAAACCGAGGTCTGTCCGGCTCATTAGCAGCCGGGCGTATCGTTCATCGAGAATCCGCCCGTCAATCTTCACCGTCACACGCTCCGTCTGGGTCAAATCGTAGTCCGGCATCGGGAAGAAGCGGCCCCGTTGCTTTTGGAACATCCGCTTGATGCCGCCGCCCTGCGTGTCAATCATGTTCAGGTTCACCATCGCCTCGGCAAGGAATGGGTTGCGGTAAATTTCCAATGGCGCATCCTGATGGATTACTGTTTCTACATTGCCGGGCAGAAAGCTACCCACATTGGTCAAAAGCAAGGAATCCGGCGTCTCCACCACCTGAATCCGTCCGCGCAGACCGTAATCCTGATGAGCAATGCAGTTATGCAACGCCTCACGGATCACCCACGGATCATATTGCGTCATCTCGATCGGGAAAAGCGTGCCGCCGGGCAGCTCGCGCACGGTCAGATTGCGGATGCGCGCCAGAATCCGGTCTCCGGCCAGCAGAAACGGCGGGTCGAAATGCTGGTAATCCAGTTCCTCGTTGCGCTCGTTCTTGAGCAGCCAGCTAATTCGAGCCACCGCGGGATTCAGCAGCGTGGAGGACTCTGGCTTGCCCAACAGCAAAAGGGCTGCGTTCGTGATTCGCCCTTGAACCGTCACCTTTGCTTTGTTCAGGAAAGTCGCGCCGTTCCAGTCTGCCAGCGCAGTAGTTTGGGCGAAAAATTTAGCGCTAAACTCCTTCCGGGCTTTCGTCACGGCAGCTTCATCGAGGTCGGACAGCGTGGCTCGCTCGCAGATTTGCGCGCTCCAATCCACCCGCCGATTCCAAAGCTGACGCTCCTTTTCCGGGTATTTGCTCAGTTCGGTTTTAGAATTTCCAACGCGGATGAAGGCCGTGTCGTAAAACTTCACCGGACGGTCAAACGCCGGATTGATTTCAAACAACACCACTCGCCTGTTGTGGTAGTCGAACGGATAAACCTCAAAGCCCACATTGGGACGCAGGCCGACTGAAAGCCACAGCGGCAAAAGCTGATTGCCCTTTCCGTGCTCGGCGGCGGGATCGAACGTGGTCCCGACAACCGCGTGTGTGCCGTCCTCGATGCCGAAGACCAGATAGGCGCGCGGCTTGCCGAGCAAACTGGCGGAATTGGCGAGCGCAGAAAGGTATTCACCCAACGCCTGCGGCTCGTGCCGTTTGGCTTTGAATTCCAGCCATTCTGTCTCGCGCGGTTCGGCGCGCAGGCGATCCAGCAGGGCGGTGAGTTCGGCCGTATTCATGGGCACCGCACCTTCTGACAAGCGCGCAAGGTAAGTATACTTGCCTTATTTCGTGAAAATAAGCTCATTTTGTGGATTTTTGGTTCATTCAGGCACGGCGCGTTGCCCCGTCACGCACTCGTGGATCAGCGCCGCCCGGTATTCCGTCAGCAATTCCAGCTGGCGCGCGTAGGCGGAGAGGAGGCGATCGGTTTTCGCGGACTCACTTTTGATGAACTCCACTATTGCACGTTGCTCGGTTTGTGGAGGAATACACGTCAGAAGATTTTGAACCTTTTCAACGGCTAGTATAATGTTTTTATGAAAGGTGAACATTTAGGGCGTGGGTTCCAGCGCGCTGAAATTCCTCCATCGGTGAACGACGGGGGCTTCATTGATCTCCGCGATCCCCTTGAGAATGCGCGCTTTCA
>Ga0247727_10016468_pt1 | contig 11925 bp, 9 predicted proteins | sample WisWelCaveWW1625_FD_202498 | JGI IMG/M metagenome (GOLD analysis project Ga0247727, IMG submission 202498) | Biofilm microbial communities from Wishing Well Cave, Virginia, United States - WW16-25 | ecosystem: Environmental > Aquatic > Deep subsurface > Groundwater > Cave microbial mat | place...
GTCATGGCCGCAAGAGTTCGAATCGGCGTTTTGACGGACACAAAGCGGCGCTGGCGACGGAGACGGATTCGCAATTGATTACCGCGGTTGAGGTGATCGCGGGCAATGCGCATGACAGTGAAATGGTTCCGCAAGGCGGGATCGATGCCAGCGCCGCGAACACCGGCAATCCCGTGGCGACCGCGCTGGGCGATTGCGCTTTTGGCACCGCGGAAGTGCGCGAGCAGTTTGAAATACGTCCCACCGAACTGGTGGCGAAAGTGCCGCAGTCGCCGCAACGCGCCCATTTCACCAAACACGATTTCACCATTGATCTAAAAAATAATGTTGTCACTTGTTCCGCTGGCCAAACCACTTCTACCGCTCAGGAAATCACGGTGCGTTTCGGCAAGAACCATGAGAAGCGAACCACGAAACGATTTGTGTTTGCCGAAACGGTGTGCGCCGTCTGTCCGTTGCGCGCGCAATGCCTTTCGTCGAAGGCGGGCGGTGGCAAGAGCATTCAACTTCACCCGCGCGAAGATTTGTTGCAACAGGCACGAGCCGCTGCCAAAACTCAAACGTTCAAAGAACACTATCATCGCCGTGTGGCCGTCGAGCACAGCATCACGCGACTGGTGCAACGCGGCATTCGCCAGAGTCGTTACAACAGCAGAAAACGTACGCTCTAGCAAGTCGCCGTGGCCGCGGCCGTGGTCAACTTGATGGTCATCGCGGGGCAAGAACGCCGCACCGCGCGGCAAAACTCTTTGTTGTTTTTATTTTCGCAGTGGATCGCGCAACTGGACACTATTGATGCCATTTCACCATGGCAACGCTTAACGCCATTAGTGGCCGCCTATCTGCTGAATAGGCATTTCGTAAAAATTTGCCATTTCTAAACCTGGGGTTTTCGGCCACGCTTCTAGCCGTGAAGGCGTGCGTGGACTCGTATTGGACCGAAAGACGCTCGCCCGAATCGGTTGAGGCGCTGCTCCGCGCGGGAGCGTCGGTGAGCGGCGTCACTTTTCCATCCGGCTACGCGGAGGTGGACGAGCTGCTTCGACAATATAAAAGTGGGCCTGATCCGTATGAGCCAACACATTCGCGGATCAGTTAGCGATACAGGAGAAAAAATAACTGTAGGCGATTAGTTGTCGAACTCAGAATAAAATTCTGAAAATTTTTTAACCACTAAGGCACAAAAAACAAAAATTATGTCATCAAGCTTTTTTTGGTGTCTTTGTGTCTTCGTGGTGAAATTGGGTTGCGGCTCATCCGCGTTTGGAGAATACAACCATGTCTGCAGCAGAAGCACCGAAACCACCCACCGCCCGTCTCAAGGGCGCCGCTCCGATTTTCCGAGTTCGAGACCTGGAGGCCAGCATTGACTACTACGTGAACGTGCTCGGGTTCAAGGTTGAGTGGAACTACTCTGGGATTATTGCCTCAGTCTCCCGTGACCACGGTGCGATCTTTTTGTGCGAAGGTGATCAAGGAAATCCCGGAACCTGGGTCTGGATCGGCGCGGACGATGTCGAGCTTCTTGTCGCGGACTATCGCAGTAAAGGAGCCAGGGTCCGGCATCCGCCAACCAACTACTCTTGGGCGTACGAAATGCAGATCGAAGATCTCGATGGCAACGTGCTGCGTTTCGGCTCGGAGCCCAAGACCGATCAACCTTGCGGTGAATGGCTCGACATGCGCGGCGATCGCTGGGTGAGGTCTCCCGCTGGTGAATGGACGCGGGTCGAACCTTCTAAAGAGTGAAGTCGGCGCAAAAGAATAAAAACTTTTAAACCACAAAGGCACAAAGAACACGAAGGCTATGTCCATAGGTTTTTTCTTTGTGACCTTTGTGTCTTTGTGGTGACTAACATTTCGAGATAGCTCCAGCGAGTAACCACCCTGCTTCACACCATGTTCATCCAATCTGGGTCTTTATTTATAGAAGAGATTTGCCGAATAAAGAAAAAATAGCCTTGTTAGTGCGTGCGGCGCAGGCAGGCGACGATCCGTCATTTGCGGAATTGGTCCGCTCGTATCAGGACATCGCAGTGGCTTATGCCGCGGCGATTCTGGGCGATTACCATCTTGCCGAGGATGCGGCGCAAGAAGCTTTCGTCGAGGCGTATCGCAAGCTGCCGTCGCTGCGTGAGCCGGCAGCGTTCGCCGGATGGTTTCGCACCATCATTTTCAAACACTGCGACCGCATCACGCGGCGCAAGCGCCCTCCCCTCACCAGCCTGGATGCTGCTCTCGAAGTGGCTTCTCCGGAACCCTCGCCACACGAAATCCTGGAGTCGCAGGATACCGCAACCTCTGTTCGCGAGGCGATCGCGGCCTTGCCCGAGGCCGAGCGCCAGGCCGTCCTGCTCTACTACATGGGCGATCACTCACATGTGGCGATTGCTAAATTCCTGGAGATCACACCCAACACGGTAAAAACCAGATTGTATTCGGCGCGTCAACGATTAAGGAGACACATGAAACACATCGAGGAAAACCTGCAAGTCGAGCGGCCGTCGCGCGATCCGAAATTCGCCGAGAAGGTGCAGCGCATGATCCAGCCCGAGGCACTGAAGAAAAACGAGCCGCTGACTTGGTCGCCTGGAATGGGCGCCGAGGTTTGGGAGATGTTTTGCGCTGCCATCACTGGAGATTTGGAAACCATCAAGCGGCTGGTGGAGAAAGACCCGTCGCTGGTGCGCTGCCATCACGCCTACCGCACGCCGCTATATTTCGCCATGCGCGAGAATCAGATCGAAGTCGCTACATTCCTACTGGAGCACGGCGCTGATCCGCTCGGCTTGGCGGTCAACGACACCTTCCTCGACATCGCGCGCGATCGTGGGTACGAAGAGATGCAGAAGCTGCTGGAGGCTAAACTCGCCAGCCTCCATGGCGCTTCACCCAAAGGGGAAGGCATCGCCGCGGCGATCCGTGAGCGCGACTTGGCGAAGGTGCGAAATCTGCTCGACACCGCGCCCGAGCTTCTGCACGCTGGCGATGAGCGTGGCAATCAGCCGATTCATTGGGCGGTGATGACGCGGCAGATCGACATCATCGACGAGCTGCTGGGCCGCGGCGCGGACATCAATGCGCCGCGTCAAGATGGCGCGCGGCCGATTCAGCTCACCAACGGCGATTACAACTATCGCGGCTGGCGCGATGTGCCTAAGGACGTCACGACCACTCCTGCCGAGGTGCTCGCGCATCTTCGTACACGCGGCGCGTATATCGACATTTGCACGGCCGCGCATACCGGCGATCTGAATCGCGTCAGAGAGTTGCTGGATGAAGACCCCGCGCTGGCAAACCGCGTCTCGGACTACGTCACCGGCTACCTGGGCTCCGGAACACCCCTAAAGAACGCTGCCGCCAAGGGCCAAATCGAGATCGTGAAACTCTTGCTCGAGGCCGGCGCCGATCCGAATTTGCCCGAGGAGGGCATTGCCCCGCACGGCCACGCGCTGTATTCGGCCGCTTCCAATGGTCACTTCGAAATCGCTAAGCTGCTGCTGGAGCATGGCGCGTATCCGAATCCGGAAGTCGAAAGCTCCGCGGATGCGCTGAGCATGGCCATGATGAATAAGGACGTGAAGATGGTCGAGCTGCTCTGCTCGTATGGCGCTTCCCGAGCCGTGCATATCATGGCTTACTACGGCGATGTGCAGACGGCGGCGGCGGCCTTCGCGGCGAATCCGGCGCTGGCCGACGATCCCGAAGCGCTCACGAATGCGGCGGGAGAAGGCCAGGAAGCCTTTGTGCGTTTGCTGCTGCGTTACCAGCCCGAGCTGCCCAAGCGCCTCAACTTTCCTTACTGGTCAGTCGGCGCGAAGACACGCGAATTGAACGAACTTTTGTTTAAGCACGGGATGAATCCGAGCCAGCCGGACTGGCTGCGCGTGACGCCGCTGCATCACTTCGCCAGAAAGGGCGACATGGAAAACGCCGCGCTCTTCATCGACCACGGCGCCGATCTGCATGCGCGCGATGAGGACATCTGTTCCACGCCGCTGGGGTGGGCGGCCAAATTCGGCAAGACCCTGATGGTTGAGTTCCTCCTGAGACGCGGCGCCAAGCCGAACCTGCCTGATGATCCACCATGGGCAACTCCGCTGGCGTGGGCAACTCGGCGCGGGCATCATCAGATTGTGGAATTGCTGAAGCAATACGAGAAGACAGGCGCGCTGCCCGCTCGCAACCTTGAGCACTACGAAACACTCGTGAGAGACTTCGTCGAAGCGTACAACTCCGGTGATTCCGAAGCACTACAACGAATCAACGACTACTACCAACCCCATCGCACGCCGAACTTGAATCAGTTTCGCGCGGGAGTGCGCGAGCGCTTGGGTAGGCCGTCGACATCCGCGAATGAAAGCGACAACCTTGCTCTTGCCGAGGCGCAATTGCTCGTCGCCCGCTCGCATGGCTTCGAGAGTTGGGACGAGGTGGTGAAGCACACGGAAACGACATAAGAATTCGTGCGACGCGATAAAAGTTTCTTTCTCCGTAATCCTTGCCCGTTTCAAATCAGAAAAATCACTTGTATAATCCCGTCAGAAGTTGTACCTTTTCGGAAAGACCGATTCTGGAACGACAGCAACTTTGAGCATTATGACGAAGAAAAATTATTGTTTGATCATGCTCTTCGTGCTTTTAAGCTGCAAAGATAGCGTGATCGAGCCGCCCTCGACAAACGTCATGGAGCCGTTCTCCGCACTAGAAAGGCATTATATTATCGCGTTTGATCACCTCCGAGATATATTCCTCTACAACACATTAGACCATTCACGATACAATTTGACCGCAGGTCTTGTTGATACGTTTTATCATGCGAATGTCTCCAAATTTTCTCATACATCGTGAAATAAATCCCGTTTTTTCAAATGATGATGCCGTCATTGTCTACCAGTCATTTGAAAACGGCCAGTCTGATATATTTTCGATGCATAGAGATGGGAGCAATAAGAAATTAATTATTGGTGGCCCCGGCTATGAATGGAAACCGGCCTTTTCTCATGATGGGCGGAGAATCTTTTATACCTCGATTCGTGATGGCAAAGAAGATATCTATAGTAATAGGATCAATGGTGGCGATGAGATCAATTTGACCAACAGCCCAGTAAATGAAGGTTATCCGGCAATCTCGAAAAATGGGGGCTTTATCGTATACTCGGTAATAGAAAGTATTATCAATGTTGGTGCTTTCGATAAAGGCTTATTCAAACTGGACCTCTTTAGCCTAAACAAGACTCAAATCGTGCCAGGCAGCAATGGCGTGACCGGATTTTCTGGCCCTAAATTATCGAGCGATTCAAAGTATATTGCCTGCCGATATTTCAGAGCAAGTTGGAACTATATTTATCTAATGGACAGCGATGGCAAAAATCAAATCGAAATCGCAAAGGGGTCCGATGTGGAATTTACCGAAGATGGCAATTCCCTAATTTATTTAGGTCATGATGGCCTGCACATCTATAACATATCGACTAAAACGGACGCGCTGATCTATGCTCAACAAATCTGGGGCTATAATATTGAAGTATGTGCGGCAAAATAACGAAAGCATGTAGCGCTGGCACGGTCAGCAGTCATGAATATATGCCCGGTTCAATTTAGAATAATCTTTGTAAAAATGGCGTGAGAAAGCCGTATTTTGTGCTTCCAAATCAAAAAGCAATTCGTTATGGGTAACCCTCAAGCTCTCGACTCACTATTTCACGAAGCGGTGTCCGCCATCGACGCCGGTGACGTGAGCGCGCTGGAACGCCTCTTGGCCGCGCACCCCAGGCTGGTGCGTGATCGCCTCGACTCTCCCGGCGCGTGGTTGCGCGACAAGGTCGGCAACGCACGCGATGGATTCTTTCGACAGCCGTACCTGCTCTGGTTCGTGGCAGAAGATCCGGCGCGGAATAACAAGCTGCCTAAGAATATCGCCCAGGTAGCCGGCACGATCATACAGACGGCGGAGCGCGAGGGTGTAGACAGTCTGCGCGAACAACTCGATTACGCGCTGCGGCTGGTGTCCTGGTCATGGGTTGCGCGGAAGTGCGATGTCCAGATCGAGCTGATTGACGTGCTGATCGATGCTGGCGCTTCTCCTGACGGAAACCCGGACAATGCCCTCGTCAACGGCAACTTCGCTGCTGCCGCGCATCTCGTCGAGCACGGGGCTAAGTTGACGTTGGCGACCGCGCTTTGTCTGGAACGTTGGGACGACGTTACGCGACTCGGCCGGACGGCAAGCGCGAGCGAGAAACAATTCGGGTTCATTCTCGCCGCTCTCAATGGTAGGGCTAAGGCACTCCGACGAATGATCGATTTTGGCGTCGATCTGAATAGCCCCAGCGCAGACCTTTATTCGCACGCCACAGCCCTTCATCACGCCGTGTGCTCGGGTTCGCTGGAGGCAGTGAAGGTTCTCGTGGAAGCCGGAGCCGAACTCGGCACGAAAGATCGCGCCTGGGACGGGACGCCGCTGGAGTGGGCCGAGCATTACATTAGCGAAGCCAAGGGAGACGACGCCGGAAAACCATATCCCGAGATCGCCGCTTACCTTCGCGAAAAAAGTGCTAACCAAACAACGAGCACTGTCGTTGATGCCAAGGAACTGCCCACTCGCCTCAGCCTTGAGGAATACGAGAGACTGGCGAATGACCTCGTCGGAGCCTACCGGTCAGGCGATGCCATGACGATGCAGCGCCTCAAGGATCACTTCCAGTTCTCAGTCACCTGGGATCAACTACGTGCACAAGTGCAGGAGCACTTGCACACGCTGCCAAACGCGGAGAGCCGCATCGCCAACTTTGTGCTTGCCGATGCGCAACACCTCATCGCGCGCTTGCACGGCTTCGAGAGTTGGGCCGAGTTGGTGAAACACATCGAACCGTGAATTTTGTAGTCCCCGCCCCTTGTCCCGCCCCGTCTCCTTAGCTTTTTATGGAAGCGGGACGGGGTGGGCGGCTGTTTGAAGCAACAAATTCGCCTTCGCCACAGTGCCCCACAAGGGGGCAGGACTACGAAATTAAAGTAACAAAACATGAGAACCGAAGATGAAACCAAACATCAAGCAAGCTGTGCCGTTTTTTATGGTGTTGAACATTGAAGCGTCCGTGCGCTATTACGTCGATGGCCTCGGCTTTGAGATGACCAACAAATGGATAGACGAGGGCAAGCTCCGTTGGTGCTGGCTGCAACGCGGCGGCGCGGCTCTGATGCTGCAAGAGTTCAATAAGGAAGGGCACGATTCGTGGGTGCCTGAGGGGAAAGTGGGCGTGGGCGTATCGATCTGTTTCATTTGCGAAGACGCACTGGCGATCTACCGCGAATTTACCTCACGCGGTATTCAGGCCTCGCGCCCCTTCGTCGGCAATGGCATGTGGGTCACCTCGCTGTCGGACCCGGACGGCTACCGGATCGAATTCGAGAGTTACACGGACGTGCCGGAGGAGACGAAGTATTCAGAGCACGCCTGAAAGCTTTTGCTTTATGCTACATCAATGACTAAGGAGACCAAATGAAAGCAATATTCAAAACCGCCTGGCCATATCAAAAAGACGCCATGAACCTGCCGGTGGAGAATTTAGCAGCCGCCATTCCTTTTTATGAAACGATCATGGGATTCAAAGTTGTATCACAGAAAGATTCGCCGTGCAAGTCCGCGGTTCTCGGCCGAGATGGCATTCAGATCGGCCTCGCCGAAAATGGCGGCGACCCAAGCCAGGAAGGAAGTTTCTTTGAAGTTGATAATGCCGAAGCCGCCTTCGCGGAATTGCAGGTGAATGGCTTGGAAAAAGAAAAGGCTGACTTCCGAATTGACCGATACGGCGACACCTCGTACAAAGTTTTTTTCGTCATCGCACCAGACGGGCTTTGTTACTGTCTTGGTGAACGGCAAAGTTAAGAATCGTTATTGTGTCGCATGAGTCACGCCCTCAGGAAAGGCCGCGGCAGTGATCTGATGGCCGTGCGGACATTCTTTGCGTTCGCCCGGATGTTCTGTGATTTCAAGGCGTAGTGGTGGCACGTCAAACACTTGACGGTTGTCATAATCCTGTGCTGCAACCGCTTTGAGAGACTGCTGACAGTTCTGACAACGTTCCACTTTATGCACGATGATATGATCAGGTTTTTCCACGAATATAACGCATCGCTTTTCCTCTTCAGAATTGTTACCCCAAGATAGCAATTTTGAGGGGGCGAACGCAAGGTCTTTCCACACAACCTGTACGGCCGCAGACTTTAGTTTTGCCATGCCGTACGTGTTGAAATTTTTGTCTTGTAGAAATTTTGTCTTCCATTCTATTTGCATTATTCGCTGCATTGTATTTAATTATAATAAATTCAGAACCGGCTGACAGGCAAGGCTCCCTGTCCCACGAGTTGGTGAATTGTAGGTTTAATGAATGGAAAATTTTATGTCTCTGTGGCGAACCTTTTTTATGCTGCCGCTTCTGCTTGCCGCAAATGTAGCGAGCCAAGAGCTGCCGCCGGAACAGCAAGCCGAGAGCGTGCTCAAGTTTGCGCGCCGGTTGGTGACACAAAAAGACGTGCAACTTGCGCTCCCAGTTCTCGAAAAACTCACGCAATATTTTCCCGGAACCGCCGCGGCGCAACAAGCGAAAGCTTTGCGCGACAGCCTCATGACCTTGCCGCCGGCGCAAGATCAAAGCGGGCGCGTCGGCGTGGTGGTGTTCAGCACGTTGTACGGCACCTGGCTCGGCGTCGCCTTGCCCGTTATCGCCGAGGCCGACGATCCGAAAGCGTTCGTCGCGAGCATGATGGCCGGCTCTACCGTCGGATTAGTCGCGTCATTGAATGCCACGAAAAATCACCCTATTTCCGAGGGCCGCGCGTCGTTGATTAATTTCGGCGGCTGGTTTGGCACTTGGCAGGGCATCGCTTGGAGTAAAGCATTTGGCGTTGACGGTGGCCGCAATGTCGTGACCGGCGCCGTTGTTGGTGGTCTCACCGGGCTTGCCACTTCTGCGGTGTTGACGGCAAATAAAAATATCCGTCCGGGCTATGCGACATTGATAAATTTTGGCGGGATCTGGGGCACGTGGTTCGCGCTTTGTGCCGCGGAGATTACCGAGGTGCAAGGTGAAGAAGCCGAGTTTGGCCTCATTGCCGCCGGCGGCGATATCGGCATTTTAGCAACGGCGATTGCCGCCAAGAATACACAAATGAGCCGTGGTCGCGCGCGGCTTGTCAACATTGCCGGCGTGGTGGGCACGGTGTTCGGACTCGGCGCCGCGGTGCTGACTGAAGTAGAAGAAGCGCAAACCGCTTTTGCCATAATGGGGATGGGAGGTCTCACCGGCCTGCTGATTGGCAGCGCCGCAACAAAAAATTACGATCACGCCCTTCATTTTAAAGATCAAGAACGCTTTGGTATTTTAGGACAACCTTACGGGCAAGTGCTCTTCGAATCCCGCTGGGCCAAACCGGTGCACGTGATTAAAATACCCCTGCTTTCATTAAATCTTTAACGCGCTCAAATTCAGAATAAAATTTTGAGAGTTTTTGATTGGCAAACAGTTTTCAGAACCCCCAAGACACCAAGGCACGAAGAAAAAAGGTCCAGTATAAAGCTTTACTTGGTGTCTTCGTGCCTTGGTGGTTGAAAAGTTTTTCTGGTTGAAAAGTTTTTTTATTTTTCCCTTGCCAATGGAAACGGGGCGATGTAAATTACCCCATGACCCGGAACACCTCGCAACACGCGCCGATTTGGTGGGTGCTGTTGTTTGCCATGCCGCCGATCGCCTTCGCGCAGGAAAACCTGGTTGAAAAATTTTCCGCGCCGGAGGCGGAGAACGCCGCGGAAACCGAGAATGACCTGCAGGAACTGCTTTCCCACCCGCTCGATATCAATCAAATCACGCGCGAACATTTGCGCCGGCTGCCTTTTTTAACCCACCAACAAATTGAGGCTTTTCTAAATTTTCGCCGCCGACACGGCGATTTCAAAAACCTCGATGACGCGCTGGCGATTCTGGCGGTGAGCGGGGACACGTTGGCGTTTTGCCGCGAGATTTTCTTTTTATCCTCTCCGCAAAAAATTGCATTGCAAAACGCCTCAGCGCGTTGGCGCGTGACGCGGCCGGCGACGATTGAAGAAAAATGGCTCGGCGCGCCGTATCGCTCGTATGAGCGCGTGCTATTTGCAACCGAGGCGTTATCATTCGGCGCGTTGGCCGAGCGCGATCCCGGCGAAAATCGCTTCGCCGACCACCGGCTGTTTTTTGGGCAATGGCAACGCGAAAACCGTGGGAAGAAATGGCAAGCGATTGCCGGCAATTATCAAATCGAATGGGCGCAAGGACTCGCGTTGTGGAGCCCATACGGCGCGACGATTTCGGGGGATGTTCACGCGGCGAGCCGGCGCGAGGGGCGCGGCGTGCTGCCCTATCTTTCCGGCGATGAAAATGCGGCGCTGTACGGCGGCGTGCTGGCTTTAAATTCACCACGTTTTTCTGGCTTCGCCTTCGCCAGCGCGCAGCGTTTGGATGCGACGCAACGCGATAGCGCGACGGTCGGTTTCTATGAGAGCGGCTATCATCGTACGGCAGCGGAATTGTCGCATCGCAAAATTTTGCAGGAGCAACTTTTCGGCGCCGGGATGAAATTTAATTGGAAAAATAAAATCGCCGTCGGCTTTGCCGGTTTTCGCAGCGAATATGATAAAGAATGGATTCAACCCGACCGCGCGGCGAGTTATTTTGATTTCACCGGGCGCCGTAACGAAGTGTTGAGTTTGTCAGCAACGGCGGCGACTGCAGCGTTGCAAGCCAGCGCCGAAGTTGCGAAAAGCCTGACCGGTGGAATCGCGCATAGCGTCGTGCTCTCCGGCGAAGCCGCGCGTTTGCAATGGACCGCGGAGAGCCATTATTACGGCCGAAATTTTCACAACCCGCATGGCCGCGCCTTTAATACGATTGCCGAATCGCCGCAAAATGAGTTTGGCTATTCACTCGGTCTCAGCAGCCGCTTGCAGCGCAGCATGACTGCGGAAATATTCTTAGCCAAGCGTGAAGATTTGTGGCGAACCACGCGCGCGCTCTTGCCCGGTGCGCAAACCGCCACCGGCGCGCGATTGGAATGGCAACCGGCGAAGAGCCTGGCGCTGCAAATACGGTGGCAGCAAACACGAGATGATGAGATTTCCTTCGTAACCGTTTCCAGGCCAACACAGCAGCGCGGTCGTTTTCGACTCGACTATCAAACGACGCCGCAACTGCGTTTAACCTCGAGGCTTGATTTTGTCCGCCCCTCAGCCAATCTTGAGGCTGCGCGCCAAAATGGTTTGGCCATCAGCCAGGAAGCGCAATATAAATTTCGCAACAATTTTCAACTTACGGCGCGCTACACGCTTTTTGATACCCCGTCCACTGCACCAATTTATCAATATGAACATGATTTGCCCGGCGTCTTTACCAGTTTTGCCCTCCGCGAACGCGGCAGACGCGCGTACATTTATGTACGTTATTGGTTTGCGTTTGGCCTGGATTTGTCCGTGAAGCTGGCTGCCACCGAACACGAGCGTTCGCTTTTTTCCCACCTCCGCTCCTATTCATGGGGAGCGCAAATCGACTGGCGGCTGTCCAGGGGCAACCGGAAAAAGGGCGCGTGAAGCCGTTTCGCGCCGGCATTGCCACCAACCGTGTTGCCGCAGGCAAATTTTGTTAAGGAAATTATCATTGACAAGATTAGCGCAGAGTATTATATTTTAATATTGATAACAGGACTTGGCTCATACGGCTTCTGCACATGACTATGCTCAAAGATTTGGCGAAGAGATTTGCGGCGCGCGTTTATCTGGCGTATGCCCGGCGGCGGGACCGCACGGACATTATTGACGTCGGCGATTATTTATCCCGCATTGCCACCGCGTTGATCTTGCCGCCGGAGCAACCGGAGCATTTTAAAGCCGCGGCGCGC
>Ga0247727_10016469_pt1 | contig 11925 bp, 5 predicted proteins | sample WisWelCaveWW1625_FD_202498 | JGI IMG/M metagenome (GOLD analysis project Ga0247727, IMG submission 202498) | Biofilm microbial communities from Wishing Well Cave, Virginia, United States - WW16-25 | ecosystem: Environmental > Aquatic > Deep subsurface > Groundwater > Cave microbial mat | place...
TGCTCGGTTCGCCCTGGCGGTAGCTGGGGCTGGCAAATACCAGCAGCAGGCCCAGGGCCCCGGCCAGCGCCAATCCGCTCAGCAACTTGCCTTTCACCAAATCTCTCCTCCCCGCTATAATAGCTTCTCTGCGGCATCGGCGTCGAACCTGGGGCGGGTGGCCGCAGAGCGTGCAGGACAGACCCTATGAGCCGCAAGACAGAAGATCTTCTGCTCACCGAACCGGGGCAGGGAACCATCGCCGAACTGCTGCAGCGCATCTTGAAGCAACTGGGAGAAGACCCCGAGCGCGACGGCTTGCGCGGGACGCCGTCGCGTTACGAAAAAGCCCTGCGATTTCTGACCAGCGGCTATACGCAGGACCCGGAAAAGCTCCTGGGCGCGGCGCAGTACGCAGTGGCCTACGACGAGATGGTGCTGGTGCGGGACATCGAACTGTTCAGCCTTTGCGAGCACCACCTGCTGCCGTTTTTCGGCAAATGCCACGTCGCCTACATCCCCAACAAGAAAGTCGTCGGCCTGAGCAAGATCCCGCGACTGGTAAACCTGTTCGCGAGGCGGCTGCAATTGCAAGAGCGGCTCACGATGCAAATCGCGCAGACGCTCTGGGACCATCTGAACCCCGACGGAGTGGGCGTCATCATCGAGGCGCGGCACCTGTGCATGGTGATGCGCGGTGTCGAGAAGCAGCACTCCCAGGCCGTGACCTCCGCGATGCTGGGCAGTTTCCGCGACGACCAGCAGACCCGCAACGAGTTTCTCTCCCTCGCCGGGCACAAAAAATAGACAACTCAGAAAGCAGAAATCAGAGCCCCACGAAGCAGGTCGCGGGAATGAATTCCACGGGCCAGCCCTTCGCCGATTGACTCAGGGCGAGCTGATCCCGAAGCTTTTGGATCGCCCCTACGAACCCAACCTCGAAGAACGCAGCCGCGATCAGGCGAGGAGCGGGGTCTGCTCGACGACGGTGTCCTCGACGACGGTGGTCTCGACGACGCGGGCGGCGGGGTTGTCCGGAGGCGGCGGAGGCGCAGGACCACCGTCAGACGCGGGCGAGATCTCGTTCGCTGAAACGGGCGAGCTAATCCCGAAGCTTCGGGATCGCCCTACGACCCCAGCCACGGCCTCCGCTTCAGCGGGTGGGGGCGGTGGTGCGACGACGCCCATTTCGATCAAGCGCTGGTGAATCAGCTTGCTCTGCCACTTGTCGTCGGTGGGGCAGCGGTCCGGGTGATCCGAGAGGTAAGCGCGGAAATAGGGGAACAGGTCGCCGCTAATTCCCCGCTCCTCCAGCTTCAACTGGGGAATGGAAGCGAGGAGCAACTTTCCGATAAAGGCAAGCTGGTTGGCGCGGTGGCCGGAAATGCGTCCCTGGGAAACCAGGCGCAGGAGGTTGGCGAGGACTTCGTTGACGCCGTGGGCGGAACGCAGCTTGATGTGACCGGGGATGAGCGCGAGGCTGGCCCTGCAGCTTTCGGCGAGCCGCTCCTGCTGCTCCCAGTGGTGAGGACAGAGGTAGGGGTGGCCCTCCATGCGGAACATACGGCAGCGGCGGCCGTCCACATAGTGGTGCTGGCAGCGGTCTTCATTTTTGGGGAATGGCATAGTCACCTCCTAAGAATCCGGGGGACCCCCCCCGGGGGGGGGGTTCCACAAGATTATGATTCCAAAAGATTTGAATGGGGGAATGTCCATAAGATGATGAGTCCAAAGGTGCAAAATTGGGCCGTGATGATGGGCAAGAAACGCAACCGTTCATAGTAAAGGAGTTGCGGGAGAAATCCTGGCAAGATTGTGAAAAGAGGGGAGTTGTTGGAAAAGCAGCAAGCCGAGGGTTCGATTCGATAGCCGGGAGTAAAGGCGGTGGGAGGGGGGCAGGGCCGACAATAGCAATGAGAAACATAATCTGGTATTAGATTAACACAAATGCGGAAAGGTTGTCAAGCGAAAAGTGAATGATTGTTGCAGGCGATTAGCGGGCAGAAGTGGGCACAGGTCCCTCGGCTGCGCTCCCGTTCGACAGGCTCAGGGTCTTCGTCGGGATCGGCCGTCGCGGACGCCGGCCGAGGACGAGGGACTAGGGGCTAGGGAAGAGGGGAGATGCGAAGAGGAAAAGGGGAAGGGGCAAGAGAAAAAGGGAAGAGAGAAGAGGGAGGTAAGAGCATCACCCAGGAATTCAAAATTAAAATTCCAAGAGGCAAATAGCAAATCTGAAGCCAAAAGGCAGAAACCGGGGGCACAGACTTACACAGAGTTCACAGAGACACAGAGAACACGGAGAAGCGCAAGACGAATAGTTTACATAGCGCGGCGAAGCCGTGATCAAAGATGGTGGAGACGAGGAATGGAGGATAAAGGCTAGGGGCAAGAGGTTGGAAGTTGGAGGATTGAGGTGGGAAGCAAGAGCGACAGGGGGCTTGCAGAAGAGTGGAGGTTGGAAGCCGGGGAAATGAGGCTGGAAGGGAGAGCGACGGAGGAATCGTTACACCTTTTTAGATATTGACTTGCTGGATAAGGCGGGGCTAGTCTGCGCGCAGCAGAACGCGGTCGGACCCCTGATTCGCAAGCGGAGCCGCAGAAGCCCGGCACATTTTCCCCTTCGCGGCCCGCGGAGCCAATGAAATGCCGGAAGAACCTCAACGCATTCCGCGGTTGATTGGAGAGGCTGCGAGCCTCCCGGGCTTCGCGCAACTGGCGCTCGTGGCCCGCTGCGCCTGTCGCGTGGTGCCAGTCTATCAACCCAAACATTTCGGGAGTACGGAGATCGCGGATGAGATCGCGGATGAGATCCTGGCAATGGATGTTTGCGCCGAGGTGGCAGCCCTCTGCGCCGTCTCCCCGGAGCCTGAATATGTTCCAATTGCCAGCGGTGCCTCTGCGGCTGCTTTTCTTGTTTCTAGCACGGCTGCTCCAGAGGCCGCTATCTCTGCGAAATTGTGTGCCGCCTACGTGGCTTCTGCTGCCGCGACGTACCCTGCGGGGATCAATTATAAGGAGATTGAGTCCTCTCTGAAGTTCTACTTTGGCGCGGCCAAAGTCTTCGAAGGGGGATGGGAACCGGCAGAGAAAGCTGCCCTGCAGGATTTCTATTTTCTGATGGGACTTGACCTGGGTGGACCCGACGAGCGGGGCAGGGTTGTGCCCAGAGGGTTTTTTGATCGGCCCCTCTGGCCCCCGATTTCCGGAATCCCGCCAGCCTGGCTGGAGCTTACAAATAAATGGGCTAGTACTCTGGAATCCCTGGAATTCTGGCGATTCTATGACCGCTATCTCCAGATGTGCCAGGGAGGAGAATTTCTGTGGCAGGACACAGAAATCCGTGTGGTGCATTGGGCCGTTCAGCAAGCGGACCGCGAAACGCAGGCCGCCGCAGCCGCCCTGGCAAAGAGAAAGGAGATCCGACTCCCTCCGCCCGAACGCCGCCCGCCCCCAGTCGCGGAAGTACCGACGGAATTCACCGCTCTGCCATCCGTCGAAGCTGCACCCGAAGACATATCAACAGAAGGCGTCCCGTTCGTTCCCGATCGGGAGGCGAGAAAGCGTCCTGCACGTCGAGGTCCGGGCAAGAAGCGGACGGAGCCCCCGAAACGCGTCCCGCCGCTCGTGACAACGGAACCGGCGGAGGAGACAGAGCCCGCTCCTGAAGCGCCCGCGGGCCGGCCGGGGCTTCAGATGCTGGCGGATGCGCCGATTGAGGACGAGAAGCAGGACCGCCTGGGATTTGTTCCCTACGTGGAAGCCCTGGCCGGAATCATCAACCATCCGGAGACAAAAACTCCGTTGGTACTGGCCATCAATGCGCCCTGGGGAGCCGGGAAATCCAGTTTGGGGAGGATGGTCAAGCGGCGGCTGGAGGATAACCGCTCGGCGCGCGGGCGCAAACCCCATCTCACGTGCTGGTTCAACGCGTGGATGCATGACGACGCGCCGAATCTGGCTTCGGCATTCGCCGCGGAAGTCGCCCAGGCGGCGAATGCACGGCGGCCTGTGTGGTGGCGGCTGTTGAATCCCGTGTCTCCGTCCGTGCTTCCGTCTTCGGAACAGCGGGCGCGGCGAGTGCTGGCGGTTCTGGTAATCGTTCTGCTGGCATTGCTGGCCAGCCGCTATATCAAGTTCGGAGAAATCCTGGGGGCGCTGGTGGGCGAGCAGCAAACTGCTCGGGAAGCCCCCGCCACGTCTCCGCCGGGCGCAGGTGCCAAGCAACAGCCAGATACCGCCGCAACTGTTGCAGCGCAGCCCGCCAAGGAGGGGCTTGCAACCCCTGGCGCAGAAAAGTCCCAGGCGCAGCCGCCCTCCGCTGGAACCGAACAGCAGGAAGGCAAAACACTTGGCGGCACGGGAATTCTCCCAGATGAGCAGGTGCAAATCATCGACTGGGTCGAAAAGAGGCTGGGGAAGAGGTTTGCCGAGTTTGTCCTCGCGGTCATATTGATCACCCTGCTGATGAAAATACTTTCGCCAGTGGTATCCGCAGCCAAGGCGCTGGGCGGATTCATCGCCGATCCTCACGCGGCGGCAGGGAAGGCCTCACTGGGATCGGCATCGCGGCAGTTGCGAGAACTGATCCGGCAAGCATTGCCGCCGGGCAGCCGGTTTGTGATCTTTGTGGACGACCTGGAGCGTTGCCGACCGCCGCGGGCCGTGGATGTCCTGGAAGTTGTAAACCAGCTCCTGGGACACGAGGACGTGGTGACGGTGGTGATGGCGGATATGCCCGCTGTTGTCGCCTGCGCGGACTTAAAGTACGAGCGCCTGGCGGCGCGGTATCAGCCGAGCGGCGCGGCCCCGGGCAAGTCTTCGACCCACGGCTACGGCTGGAGCTATCTGCAAAAGATAATTCAGATCCAGTTCGACATCCCTCCCCACACACCCGAGCAGGTTCGTGAACTGGCCAGCAACCTCACGGCCCCGCCGGAATCTGTGGCTGAGCAACCCAGCGTGGTTGAAAAGACACTGAGCTGGCTGGCGGAAAAAACACTTCCGCTCATCCCCAAGACACTCACCGACGGAATGTTCATTGTGACGCTGATAGGACTCTTCTCCTATGCGATCTATTTTCTTTCCGTGCGGGGGCAGCGGGTGATTTGGGTGGACTTGTCGATGCTGCTCATCCCTGCCGGATGGGCGGTGATCTGGCTGATGGAATGGTTCGACGACAGGGAGCTCCGAAAATCGCGGGACAGCGCGAAGAAAGCGATTGCCGAGGAAACGAATAAGGGCAGCAGAGACATCCGCGCGATTGCGCAGTCCGTGAGGTCCCGGCTGAGCATTCCCGTGGAACAGGAGAAAATCATCCGCGAGGCAGCGGCTCTCTATGTTACCGACGAATCCGAAATTCGCGCCGAAGCCGAAGGGGAAGCCATGAAACACCTGATGCCGCTGCCGCGAAGCGCCATACGGGTGCTGAACCGGCTGCGCATTCTGCTGGTCATCGCGCACGAAAAAATGCTCTTCAATTCCCGGGATTTTCGCGCCGCGCACATCGGGAAATGGGCCGTGCTATGGGAGCGGTGGCCGCAACTGCTGATGACGCTCTCGGCGCAGGCAGAGAGGATGCAGGGGCTGGAGAGCGATGCCCAGACCTGGAAAATGGCCAAAGGAAATTTCGAGAAGGGCAAAGCTCAGAATCCAGCGAAGGCCGACGAGAAGAAATTGAAGGCGGCGGATAAGGCCTGGCAGGCAGCTGCGGACGCATTCATGGAGCGGGTAAAGGTACTATCGCCTGCCTACGCAGGAGACGCCGATTTGCTGGAGTTTTGCGCGTCGGAGCCGAAACTGGGGCCCGTGCTGTCGCGGCTGGTGCATTTTGGGGATGTCGGGGCTGAAACCTGACCGCGGCGGTTCCACGGAGCAGGCCCGGCTGGACACTAAAACCCTGCCGGCTGGACACGTCCGCTGCGCTCCCCTCGGCCAGCTCGGGGCAGGCAGTGCGAGAGCCGGCGGTACAAAACATGCGAGAAAACTGAATCGTGGGAGAATCGCCGGGCCGAAAGATGACCGCGAGAAAAATGCCTGTTGCTTTACAGGGTGGGAATCCCGTGTTATTCTTTTTGAGTCGAAGAGAAGACTAAAGAGAGAGAAGAGAAGGGGCTGGAGCGGAGGAGGGCGGGGGCTTGAGCGAAGGCAAAGCGCTGTTGATCGAGCAATACCGGCAGCACACCAAAGACACAGGATCGCCGGAAGTGCAAATCGCGCTGTTGAGCGAGCGGATCAACTATTTGACTTCGCACTTGAAGTCGCACCTCAAGGACCACGCGTCGCGCCGCGGGCTGATCATGATGGTCAACAAGCGGAGACGGCTGCTGGACTACCTGAACCGCCGCAACCCCGACCGGTATCGTGAGATTGTGGAACGACTCAGCCTGCGCAAGTAGCACGGAATCCCGCAAGCGCCTGCGCAACTACACGCCCGCTTTCCCGCCATCGCGGGATAGCCGGCGCCCCAGGCGACCCCAGGCCGTTGAGCCTGCGGCCGCTTTTTTTGTGCGCTGAGAACCCGTCCGAGCCTCTCCCCGAGTCTTTCTTCGAGCAATGCAGAGAAGCACGATGGCGTGAGGGCCTTGCCCCACGACCCCGTGACCTCCTGAATTCAACCGGCCAGCCGCTGAAGCGGACTGGCCTGAAAGTACAAAGGACAAAAACGAAATGGCACAGCAAACAGTAAGCGTGGATATCGGCGGAAGGCCGCTGAGCTTTGAAACCGGAAGGATTGCCAAGCAGGCGAACGGAGCGGTGGTGGTGCGCGCAGGAGACACGATGGTGCTGATGACCGCGTGCATGGACGTCCGCGTGAACGAGAAAGATTTCCTGCCGCTGACGGTGGACTACCGCGAGAACACCTACTCCGCGGGGCGCATCCCCGGCGGATTTTTCAAGCGCGAAGGGCGGCCGTCGGAGCGGGAAATCCTGACCTGCCGAATGATCGACCGGCCGCTGCGGCCGCTGTTCCCCGAGGGCTGGAGGAACGAAACGCAGATTGTCGGGCTGGTGCTATCCGCCGACAGCGAAAATGACCCCGACGTGCTGGCCATTTGCGGGGCGTCTGCGGCGGCGTATTGCAGCGAACTCCCGTTCCACAACCCCATCGGGGCAGTGCGCGTGGGGCTGGTGGACGGGCGACTGACGGCCAACCCCAGCGTGGCGGAGCAGAAAACGAGCCTGCTGAACATCGTGGTGGCCGGGACCGAACAGGGCATCGTGATGGTGGAGGCGGGAGCCATCGAAGTGAGCGAAGAGACGGTGGCCGAGGCGCTGGAGTTCGGGCACGACCAGTGCAAGAAAATAGCCGTCGCCATCCGCGAGCTGCATTCGCGGCTGAACCCGAAAAAAGTGGAAGTGGCGCCGGTGCCGTTTGACCAGGAGCTCTACAAGCAGATGGCGGCGAACTACACGGACCGGCTGCGCGACGCGCTGGACACCGCCAAATATCCCAAGAAAGAAAGCTACGTGCTGGTGGACGCGCTGAAAAAGGAAATCCTCGAGGCCATCCCCGAAGAAGACGAGGAACGACGCAAGCTGGCGCAGCGCGCTTTCGAAAAGCTGCGCGAAGACATCTTCCGCGAAGATATGCTCGTGCGGCGGAGGCGTCCGGACGCGCGGGCGTTTGACCAAATCCGCAAAATCACCTGCGAGGTGGGCGTGCTGCCGCGCGTGCATGGGTCGGCGCTATTCACGCGAGGCGAGACACAGGCCCTGGCCACCACCACGCTGGGCACCAAAGAAGATATGCAGCGGCTGGACCTGCTGTTTGAGAAAGACCAGCACAAGCGGTTTATGCTGCACTACAACTTTCCGCCGTTCAGCGTGGGCGAAGTGAAGTTCCTGCGCGGGCCGGGACGCCGCGAAATCGGGCACGGCGCGCTGGCCGAACGTGCGCTCGCCAACCTGCTGCCGCCGAACACAGACTTCCCCTACGCCATGCGCATCGTGAGCGATATTCTGGAGTCGAACGGATCGAGCTCGATGGCCACGGTGTGCGGCGGGTCGCTGGCGCTGATGGATGCGGGCGTGCCGGTCAAAGCGGCATGCGCAGGCATTGCCATGGGGCTGGTGATGGAAGGAGACAAGTACGCCATCCTCACCGACATTGCCGGCGCGGAAGACCACTACGGCGATATGGACTTCAAAGTGGCGGGGACGCGCGCGGGCGTCACCGCTCTGCAAATGGACATCAAGGTCAGCGGCGTGACTCCGCAGATCATGCGCGAGGCGCTGGAACAGGCGCGGCGCGCCAGGATGCAAATCCTCGACACGATGGACCAGACGCTGACTGCGGCGCGCAAGACGATGTCCACGTATGCGCCGCGACTCGTCCAACTGACCATCCCGACCGACAAAATCCGCGACCTCATCGGGCCGGGAGGGAAGAAAATCCGCAGCATCACTGAAGCCACGGGCGTGAAAATTGACGTGATGGACGACGGCAGGGTGCACATTTTTTCGACCGACGGGGCGTCGGGCGATGCGGCGCTGCAAATGGTGAGAGACGTAACCGCGTCGGCGGAAATCGGGAAAACCTACCTGGGCAAGGTGGTGCGGCTGGCGGAGTTCGGAGCATTCGTCGAAATATTCCCTGGCACCGACGGGCTGCTGCACATCAGCGAAATCGCGGAACAGCGCGTGCGCGACGTCCGCGATGAATTGAAAGAAGGCGACCAGGTGCTGGTCAAGGTGCTGAACATCGAAGGCAACAAAATCCGGCTGTCGCGCAAGGCCGTGCTGCGCGAACAGCGCGATAAACAGCGACGCGAAGCCGCCGGGGCAGGGCAGTAAGCCTGTCAGCGAATCGGAAGTAGAAAACGGAAATGAAAAACGGGGGAGGCGATGCGCCTCCCCCGTTTTGTTTTTAGAACTTCGGGGCGCGGCCCCGAAGATTCGGGGCTGCGCCGCTACCTAGCCCGGCGGCTAGAAGTTCAGGCGCGCGGCAATCTGGATGACGCGCGCGGCTTCGCCGACCGAGATCAGTGCCGTGGTGCTGGGGGTGCTGAGGCTCTCACAGCAGGTTTGCGCAAAAAGTGTGCTCGTAAAGCTCGTACTCCCGTCACTGGAGGTTAGCGGATTGTTGAAGTTGGCATGATTGAAGGCATTGAAGAATTCAGCGCGGATTTGCAAATTCCAGCGCTCCGTGAGGTTGAACTGCTTTGTAACGCCCAAGTCCACATTCCAATAGTTGGGCCCATTGAACATATTGCGACCAATGTTCCCGTTCGCGCCCGGCGGCGGGATGCAGAAGAAGCTCTGCGTGGGCATGCCTGAACCGTCCAGAACGTTGCGGCAAAGATGGTTCGGGTCTGCCGGGTTGTTGATCAAGGTTCCGAGATTGAACATCACAGGGCCGGTGGTGCCCGCGACTTCCTGCAGCCTGGCTTCGGGGAGTGGGCCGCGGATGTCGGCGCGGGAAGCGCGGATGTTGCCATTCGTAAACTGGCCGCTGAGGACGCTCCAGGGTTCGCCGGTCATTACGGTCATGATGCCGGTTCCCGTCCAGCCGCCGATCAAGTGGTTCAGAAATGCGTTTGCACCTTGCCCCCAGCGCTGGCCACGGCCGAACGGCAGATCGTAGACGAAATGCGCTGTAAAGACGTGCGTGCGGTCGAAATCGGAACGGGAACGTTCCAGGCGGAAGTTTCGGATGTCCGTGAGGGTGCCGGAGTTGTTGCCCACGTTCCCTCCGGAGGTGGCGCCGACCGGGTCGGTCGAGCCGTTGTCAATAGACTTGCCGAAGGTGTACGCCGCTCCGTAGGAGAGATTGCGCGCCTGCCGCCGGACGTGGATCTGGAGAGCATGGTAGTAGGAGTCGGCACTGGAATCGAAGTTGAAAATGGAGCTGAACTGCGGATTGGGCCGGAAGAAGTCGGGCCGCAGCTGTGTGGACATCGGCGTGTAAAAGGTGCCGTCCACCGTGCTGGCAAAGCTGCCGGCCGCATTGAATTGCAGGGCAGAAACCAAAGCCGTATTGCGGAAGGCGGCATTGCTGGGTGCCGCTGCGCCGGTAACCAGGAGGCTATTCATCAGGGGGATGTTGACCTGGCCGGTCAGGCCCCAGTTGGCAAAGTTGTCCGGCGTGCGGCTCGCCACGGCTACTCCACCGGCAGCCTGAGCTGCCACGCAGGCGGCGCTGCTGGCCTGGCAAATGTACAGGTTGGTTCGAGCGTTGATGAACTCCTGGAGGAAGCCATCATGATCGATATTAACCTGGTTAGCGTCATAGGCCTGGAACAGGTGCGTCCCGCGCTTGCCGATGTAGCCCACCTGGACGACAGTATCGAAGCCGACGTCGCGCTGGACGTTTAGTGTCCACTCGTGCACGGTCGGGCTCTGAAGATTGGAATCAATCGCGCCGGCCGGCGGAGCTGTGTTTCGGGATTGTCTGGGCGGAGAGGCAAAGGTCGAAGGCAGCGCAGTGGGTTGAGTCAGACTTGAGGGGAATCCAGTCGAGACGCGCATATTGGTGCCCGCCGGGAGCGGACAATTCGGAGTAATCGTACGTGTGGTCGAGCTTGTGACCGAAAGCGCGCACGCCGCACTGCTTCCGGGAACCAGTCCGAGCACGGGCACCATCTGGAAGGTGGAGATAGTGTCGAACGCGATTCCGTAGCCGGCGCGGATGACCATTTTGCCGTCCGACAAGGGATCCCAGGCCAGACCGAGCCGGGGCGCGATGGCGAGGCCGTTTTCCCGGTCCCAGAACTTCTTGCGAGGTACGAAGTTGACCAGGCCCTGAGAGCCGTTCACGGCTGTGTCGGGGCGCAATATGAGGTCATTGGCCTCTGTGCCCGGCTGATTGAATTCCCAGCGTACCCCGAGGTTGAACGTCAGATTGCGGCGCCATTTCCACTCGTCCTGGAGGTAGAGGTTGTACTGGTGGAATCGGGCGCCACGGACATAGAGGCCGCTCGGAGTGTACTGCATCGGTCCCGAAGCAAAGAAAGCCTGGGTGAGTCCCGAAGGAAGCCCGAGCACTTCGTTGACCGTAGCGCGCAAGCGGCCGATGTCGCTGCTACTGATACAGCCTGCCGTGGGAACAGTGGGGCAGGTCGCGGGTAATCCGTAAGCGGCGGGTATCGGCCGAGTCGTGGCGCTGAAGGTCATGGTAGGCGCATTGACGACCCCGCCGACGAAGCTGCGCTGGTCGTTATGCTGGACAAATCGAATGTTGAACCCGCCCCGGAACAAATGTTTGCCCCGGTTATAACTCAGGTTATCGATATATTGAACCGTCGTCAGCCAACGCGAAGTTCCGCTCTGGTTGTTGAACGGCTCGGTAATGTTGCCCAAATTAAAAGGGGGGATGTTCGGAAAGGCCGGGTTGGCGCGGCCGAACAGGAAGTCGAATTGGAACCGGGCAAAGCCAGCTGTAAGCTCGTTCACCAAATTGGGAGAAAACACCCTTCGGTAGCTCATGGCCAGGTTGCGCGGGCGTCGATTCACCAACCCGCGAGGCGGATAGCCCGGGAACACCTGAGGCCGCGAGTTCAGAAAATCGCCTCCTTTTGTATCGGAGTTGGTCCATACGTAGCGGAAGAAGAAGCTATTGTTATCGTCAAATTTGTGGTCGACGCGGAACAGGAAGCGCAACTCTGGCTGGCTGGATGGAGGATTCCAGAAGAAGGCCCCGGTATTCAAACCATCGCCGGCAGCCGAGAAATTGCTTGGAGTGGGCATTGCGGTTAGATACGCGCGCATCTGGGGGTCGAGGCCCGGCCCGCCCACCGCAGCGGCCGTATCTGCCGCCGGGATGCTAAATGTCGCGACACAGTTCGTCAGAAGCACAGCAGTGCACACGGGCACGCCGGCGCGGAGGTTGCCGTTGGCGTCAACAAGGTTGGGGCTATTGCGGTTGAGCTGCACGGCAGGATTCGTCGGATCGGGAATGGATCCGCTGAGATAGCGGAACAGGCCATCGCGAGCCATAAAGGTATACAC
>Ga0247727_10016470_pt1 | contig 11924 bp, 10 predicted proteins | sample WisWelCaveWW1625_FD_202498 | JGI IMG/M metagenome (GOLD analysis project Ga0247727, IMG submission 202498) | Biofilm microbial communities from Wishing Well Cave, Virginia, United States - WW16-25 | ecosystem: Environmental > Aquatic > Deep subsurface > Groundwater > Cave microbial mat | place...
GGAAACCCATGAAGAGAATCATCCTGCTCGCCGCCCTGACCTTGCTCAGCTCGGCGGTGATGGCCGGCACCTGCCCGAAGCTGTGGAAGGAGATCGACGCCGCCTTGCCTGCGGCCAAGCTGAGCGCCGCGCAAATGGCGGACGTGAAGAAGCTCCGCGCCGACGGCGAGGCCTTACACAAGGAGGGCAAGCACAGCGATTCCGAGTCCTCCCTGAAAAAGGCGAAGGGAATCCTCGGCCTGAAGTAGCCTGGGCCAACGGCCCAGGAAAGAAAACGCCGCCCGCGGGCGGCGTTTTCGTTGGCGGGCCAAGGCCCGCGCTATGGCTGCAGGATCACCGAACCGGTGGTCTTGCGCCCCTCCAGGTCGCGGTGCGCCTGCGCCGCGTCGGCGAGCTTGTAGCGCGCGGTAATCTCGATTTTCACCTTGCCCGATCGTACGATGTCGAACAGGGATTTCGAGGTCATTTCCAGATCCGCGCGCGACGCCGTGTAGGTCGCCAGCGTGGGGCGGGTCAGGAACAGAGAGCCCTTCGGCGCCAGGATGCCGGTATTGAGCGGCGGCACCGGCCCGGAAGCGTTGCCGAAGCTCACCCACATGCCCAGCGGGCGCAGGCAATCCAGTGACCCTTCCCAGGTCGTTTTACCCACCGAGTCGTACACCACCGGCACGCCCTTGCCGCCGGTGATCGCCTTGACGCGCTCGACGAAGTTCTCCGTGCTGTAGTTGATGACGTGGTCGGCGCCGTGCGCCTTGGCGAGCTTGGCCTTTTCTTCCGAGCCCACGGTGCCGATGACGGTGGCGCCGAGCGCCTTGAGCCACTGGCAGGCGATGAGGCCCACGCCGCCCGCGGCGGCATGCCACAGCACCGTGTCTCCCGCCTTTACCGCGTAGGTACGGTGGATCAGGTAGTGCACCGTCATGCCCTTCAACATCATCGAGGCGGCCTGCTCGTCGCCGACGCCCTCGGGAATCTTCACCAGCCTGTCCGCCGGCAACAGGCGCTGCCCGGAATAGGACCCGACCTGGCCGGTGTAGGCAACGCGGTCGCCGGCCTTCACCATCGTGACCCCCGGGCCGACGGCGTCGACCACGCCCGCGCCCTCGTTGCCTGCGATGGCGGGCAGCTGCATCGGGTAGAGGCCCGAGCGCTGGTAGGTGTCGACGAAGTTGACGCCGATGGCGGTATGGCGCACGCGCGCCTGGCCCTGCCCCGGCTCGCCCACCTGCACGTCTTCCAGCTGCAGGACTTCGGGTCCGCCGGTCTTGTGGAATCTCACTGCCTTGGTCATTTCAGTGTGCTCCTGGTTGAATTGCGTTCATTCCTCCGGTGTGTTCGGTGTGTTCGGCGCGGCCGGCTCGGCGGCGGCCGGTGCGTTGGCGGACATCGCCTGCTGCATCACCGCCCACGGCCACAGCATGCTGTTGGCGGCGGAATTGGCGCCGGCTGCAGCGAGTTCGGCGAGCGCGGCTTCGCCCGTGCCGCTGCGCATCGCCACCAGCGCCGCGCGCTGCACTTCCAGCCCCTGGATGGCGAAACGCACCATGTTGAGATTCATCGACAGCCACGCGTCGACCGATTTCAGGTCGGCGACGCGGTGCTCGACCTCCTTTGGGTCCATGGTCGGCATCGCCATGCCGGGCACCGGAAGCCCGAGCGGGCCCCACAGGCGGCGGAAGATCTCGAACGGGTCCTGCGGAGTGTTCTGTTCGGACATGGGCGGCCTCAGGTTCCTGTGAAGAATTCCTTCACCTCGGTTTCGCGCGCCAGCGTGTCCTGGTAGCCCAGGTCGATCAGCGCGCGGCAGAACGATTCCTCGAACAGCAGGTAGCTCGCCAGGTTCGAGCCCGAGCGTGACAGCGCCCCGGTCGGGCGCAGGATGAAGCGCACGCTGCCCGGCAGCTCGTGGACGAAACGCGAAGCGATGCGCTCGATCGGCTGGGAGGGCGTGATGTACAGCACCTTCACCGGGCGCAGCAGGATGTTCGACCCCTCCAGCTTGTCGCGCGGGATCAGTTGCACCGTGCGGTTGATGCGCTCCAGCCGCTCGATGTCCACCGCCAGGCTGTCGAGGAAGATCGAGTTGAGCGCATGGCCGGCGACCTGCGCCAGCGACGGGTAGACATTCGAGCGCGCGCGCGCCTGCTCGGCGCTCGGGCGGCCGGTGCCGACAATCAGCACGCGGTCGGCGCCCAGGTGCAGCGCCGGGCTCACCGGCGCGATCTGGCGCATCGAGCCGTCGCCGAAATACTCGCGGTGCAGCTTGACCGCCGGGAAGATGAACGGCAGCGCGGCGGAGGCGAGCAGGTACTCGATCTGCAGCATCACCGCCGCGCCGATACGCTGGTTGCGCTCCCAGCCCTCCAGCCCGGAGCCGCCCTGGAAGAAGGACACGCTCTGGCCGGAAGTGTAGCCGGAAGCCGTGACGCAGACCGCGTACAGCGTCCCGGAGTCAATGTGCCGCTGGATGTGCTCGAAGGGCATGGTCTTCTCGAGCATCTCCCGCAGCGGGCTGTTGTCGAGCAGCGATAGCGGGTTGTTGCGCGAGATCAACAACATGGCGCCGAGCCAGCGCGCGCCGCTGCGCGCGATGCTCGGCAAGTCAGTGCGGTACACCTGCGAGCAGTGCATGTGCTCCCACACCTCGAGCAGCCTGGCCACTGCCCGCGTAAAGTCGTCGGCGAACACCGCCAGCGTGGTTGCGTTGATCGCGCCCGCCGACGTGCCGCACACGATCGGGAACGGGTTCTTCACCGGATTGCCGAGGATGTCGCGCACCGCCTTCAACACGCCCACCTGGAAGGCGGCGCGTGCACCGCCCCCGGTCAGCACCAGGCCGGCACGCGGCCTCATGCGGGGGGAAGGAAACTGCGCCAGGTTGCCAGCGGACGCCTCGCTCGCCATGGCGCCCGCCGCCTAGAACAGGCTCGGCTCGACGCCGGCGCGCGGGGCGTTGACGTCGACCACGGTGAGGGCGGTCATGTTGACGATGCGCCGCACGGTGGCCGAGGGCGTGAGGATGTGCGCCGAGCGCGCCGCGCCGAGCAGGATCGGGCCGATGGTGATGCCGTCGCCGGCCGCGGTCTTCAGCAGGTTGAAGGCGATGTTGGCCGCGTCGAGCGTCGGCATGATCAGCAGGTTGGCCTGGCCCCTGAAGCGGGAATTCGGGAACACCTTCAGGCGGATTTCTTCCGACAACGCGGCATCCCCGTGCATCTCGCCTTCGACCTCCAGCTGCGGCGCGCGTTCCTGCAGGATGCCGAGCGCGCGCTGCATCTTGCGCGAGGACGGCAGTTCCAGCGAGCCGAAGTTGGAGGCCGACAGCAGCGCCACCTTGGGCACGATGCCGAAGCGCTGCACTTCCTCCGCGGCGAGGATGGTCATCTCGGCGATGTGCTCGGCGTCCGGGTCGGGCGTGACATAGGTGTCGCAGATGAACACCGCACGGTTGGGCAGCACCAGCGCGTTCATCGCCGCATAGTGGCGCACGCCGGGCTGCAGCCCGATCACCTGGTCGATGTAGTGCAGATGCAGCGCGTGCGTGCCAAAGGTGCCGCACAGCATGCCGTCGGCCTCGCCCTTGTGCATGAGCATGGCGCCGATCAGCGTGTTGCGCCGGCGCATCTCCAGCTTGGCGTATTCGGGCGAGACGCCCTTCCGTTCGACCAGTTTGTGGTAGCTGCTCCAGTAGTCGCGGTAGCGCGCGTCGAGCTCGGGGTTCACCAGGTTGAAGTCGCGGCCCGCCTCGATGCGCAGGCCGAGCCGCTCGATCCTTTTCTCGATCACCTGCGGCCGACCGATCAACACCACCCGCGCGAGGCCCTCATCCACCACGATCTGCACCGCGCGCAGCACCCGCTCGTCCTCGCCCTCGGCGTAGACCACGCGCTTGGGCAAGGCCTTCGCCGCAGCGAACAGCGGCTTCATGATCAGGCCCGAGTGGTATACGAACTGCGCGAGCGACTCGCGGTAGGCCTCCAGGTCGGCGATCGGTCGTGTTGCCACGCCGCTGTCCATCGCCGCCTTGGCCACCGCCGGCGCCACGCGCGCGATGAGGCGCGGGTCGAAGGGCCGCGGGATCAGGTACTCGGGGCCGAAGCTGATCGACTCGATGTTGTAGGCGAGCGCCACCTGCTCGGAAGTCTCGGCCTGCGCCAGCTCGGCGATGGCGCGCACCGCGGCGAGCTCCATCTCGGCGGTGATGGTGGTGGCGCCGACGTCGAGCGCACCGCGGAAAATGAACGGGAAGCACAGCACGTTGTTCACCTGGTTCGGGTAGTCCGAACGCCCGGTGGCGATGACGCAGTCGGGCCGCGCCGCCTTGGCCAGCTCCGGGCGGATCTCGGGCTCCGGGTTGGCGAGCGCGAGGATCAGCGGCCGCCCGGCCATCTTCTTCACCATCTCGGGCTTGAGCACGCCGCCCGCGGACAGGCCGAGGAACACGTCGGCGCCACCCATCACTTCGTCCAGGGTCCGCGCCTTGATCTCCCTGGCGTAGCGCTCCTTGTCCGGATCCATCTCCTCCTTGCGGCCGCGGTACACCACACCTTTGATGTCGGTGACGGTGATGTTGGCGATCGGCATGCCCATCTTCACCAGCAGGTCGAGGCAGGCGAGCGCCGCGGCGCCCGCGCCCGAGGCCACGAGCTTTACCTTGGCGAGGTCCTTGCCCACTACCTTGAGGCCGTTGAGCACCGCAGCGCCGACGGTGATGGCGGTGCCGTGCTGGTCGTCGTGGAACACCGGAATCTTCATGCGCGCGCGCAGCTTCCTCTCGACGATGAAGCATTCCGGCGCCTTGATGTCCTCCAGGTTGATGCCGCCGAAGGTCGGCTCCAGGCTGGCGATGATCTCCACCAGCTTGTCCGGGTCGCGCTCGTTCACCTCGATGTCGAAGCAGTCGATGCCGGCGAACTTCTTGAACAGCACGCTCTTTCCTTCCATCACCGGCTTGGCGGCGAGCGGGCCGATCGCCCCGAGGCCGAGCACCGCGGTGCCGTTGGTGATCACCGCGATCAGGTTGGCGCGCGAGGTGAGCTCCATCGCCTGCGCAGGATCGCGCACGATCTCTTCGCAGGCGGCGGCGACGCCGGGCGAATAGGCCAGGCCCAGGTCGCGCTGGTTGATGAGCTGCTTGGTCGGGAGGATCGAGATCTTCCCGGGGCGCGGCAAGCGGTGGTATTCGAGTGCGTTCTGCTTGAGCTGCTCGTCCACCGCTCACCTCCTCGTCCTGGGAAAAAATCACAGCAACCTGTCCACCGGCGCTAGGTCGAGACCGCGGCCCCCGGCACCAGCTGGCAGCCGGCGACCCGCCACTCGCCGCCCGCGCGCTGCATGGTGTAGAGCGCCACCCATACCTGCCCGGCACGATCGCTCAGCTGCACCGGGAAGATCACCGTGCCGTCCTCCACCACCGGCTTGAGGAAAGTGCGCGAGGCGGGGCGATAGACCACCGCGTATTGCTCGCGCACCATGCGCACGAAGATTTCGGCGGTGACGAAGCGCTCGCGGATCCCGGGGGAGGCCAGCGAAAACGCACCTTCATGGTCGTCGCGCGCGAAAGCTTCCAGTTGCGCGTCGATCACCCGGCGCATCGCGCTCACCGCGTCGACGTCCAACTGCTGCGCCGGCGCGGCGCAGGCCAAGGCCAGCAGCAGCACGCCCAACAGGGCGCGCGGGCGGGAAGCGGCGGTAAGCGTGTTCAGGCGGGCCTCCGGGCGGAGGCCCACTGTAGCAGGCTCTCAGGCCTGGCGGCGAGCCCGCGCCAGCACCTGCAACAGGCGGGCCTTTTCGGCCAATACCTTGGCCGAATACTGCGCAGTGGGCTCATCGAACGCGCCGGCGTACATCTGCAGCGCGGATTCGGTCCCGCCGAAGCGGCGCAGGTACTCCCGCAGAATGCGCGCACCGACCTGGATGTTGACGTCGGGGTCGAGCAGCGCTTGCTCGCCGCCATGCTCCACCAGCTTGTCCAGGTGGTACCGCGGAATGACCTGCATCAGGCCCTTGGCGCCCATCGAGCTTTCCGCCACCGGGTTGTAGCGCGACTCGATCGCCATCACTGCCAGGACCAGCAGCGGGTCCACCGAGTATTCGCGCCCCGCGCGGTAGGCGGTGGATACGAAACCGGCCGTCGCCTCTTCGGACACCCGGTAGCGCCGCGCAATGAATTCCGTCACCGCGCGCTGCTCGTGCTCCTGGGACGACTCGGCCACAGCGACCTGGATCGGGCCCGCGGCGGACACCGCGCCGGCGGCGGCCTCGGCCATTTGCACCACCGCAGCCGCCTGCCTGAACAGCGCGTCGCGCGGCGCCGGCAGCGCGACGGCCAGTACGGCAACCAGCCCGACCAGGGCCAGCGTACCGCGCGCGAACGAAAACAGCCGGTTCAGATTCTCGATCCCTTGCGTCATGGTTCCCCTTGCTCTGGTTGCCTGCCGCCCTTCGCCGTCCCGGCTCCGCCGGGTGGTCGGAAGCAAGCAGGAAACACTTCGGGGAGCCGCGGGCTGCCTGAAGTCGGAGCGCGCGTCATGCTTTATTTGCTGCGTCGCACCATTTGGCATCATAGGTCAAATTTCACAATTATGTCAAGACGTTCTGACATTTCGTATATTTCTCATATTGCGGCGCAATATCCACTGGATCGATTTCATGTACCTGTGCAATCACGCTTTGATCAGCCCGGTAAAATGCGGGCTCGAGCTTGACCCTGGCCGGTGCTTGGCCGGGATCAAGGGAAGCGCGCGGACCAGCCTCAGCCTTTGAGTAACGCCCCATCGACGGAGGCGGTCCGCAGAGCTTCGAGGGCCTGGCGGGGGGATTGCGCCCCCCCGCCACATCCCCGCTCAAACCCCGGTTACGGCCGGGACCCGGTCGGAAACGGCCACGCGGCCGCCGGATTCAGCGCGGTTCGCGCGCCTGGAATCGCGGCGGGTGACGGCGGTGCAGCTCGATCCGTCGTCATCGCTCCCGCAGTGCTGGCCTTAGGTTTAACGGGCTTTGCCTTTTTCTTGGCGGCTTTTTGCTTACGGCCCGCTGCCTTCTTCTTGGACGATTTCTTAACTAGCTTCTTCTTTTTCTTTGATGATTTCTTCTTCTTCTTTTTTTTGCCGCCTTTTTTCGCTTTTTTCTTCGCCATGACTAGCTCCTTACAGGTAGTTGGACAAAAGAAGCCCGGCCATCCCTGGCCGGACTATTCAACCGCCTGCCGGGAATTGCTTCCCGGCGGCGGACTGAATTCTCTGCAACGGTCCATCAGCGCGCCCCCCGCGCCGCCAGGTCCTGGTACAGGATGTCCGGGTCGAGCCGGATGCCCCCTGCCCAGGTAACGGTGGCGGTCTCGGGATCGACGCTCACCTTTTCGAACTCGCGCACGTCGCGCCACAGCTTAAACGCCCCGATCTCGAGCAGGTTGCCGAGGAACACGCTCCCCTCCAGCCCGTCGTCAAACCTCAGCCAGAGCTTGTAGTCTTCTTCCACCTTGCAGGCGGTCACTCGGTGCATTTGTCGTTTTCCCTCATTCCCAGTTCAGCGCGCCGCCGGTCTGGTATTCGATGACGCGCGTCTCGAAGAAGTTGCGCTCCTTCTTCAGGTCGATCATCTCGCTCATCCACGGGAACGGATTGCTGGCCCCCGGGTAGAGAACATCCAGGCCGATCTGCCGGCAGCGGCGGTTGGCGATGAAGCGCAGGTACTCCTTGAACATCGGCGCGTTCAGGCCCAGCACGCCACGCGGCATGGTGTCCTCCGCGTAGCGATACTCCAGCTCCACGCCCTGGCGGAACAGCCCCTGCAGCTCCTCGCGGAACTGCGGCGTCCACAGGTGCGGGTTCTCCAGCTTGATCTGGTTGACCAGATCGATGCCGAAATTGCAGTGCATCGACTCGTCGCGCAGGATGTACATGTACTGCTCGGCCGCGCCGGTCATCTTGTTTTGCCGCCCGAGCGACAGGATCTGCGCGAAACCGACGTAGAAGAACAGGCCCTCCATCAGGCAGGAGAACACGATCAGGCTCTTCAGCAGCGCCTGGTCGCTCTCCGGCGTGCCGGTCTTGAATGCCGGGTCGGTGAGCGTGTCGATGAACGGCACCAGGAACTCGTCCTTGGCGCGGATCGAGGCGATCTCGTGATAGGCGTTGAACACCTCGCCTTCGTCGAGGTTCAGGCTCTCGACGATGTACTGGTAGGCATGGGTGTGGATCGCCTCCTCGAACGCCTGCCGCAACAGGTACTGGCGGCACTCCGGCGCCGTGATGTGGCGGTAGGTGCCGAGCACGATGTTGTTTGCCGCCAGGGAGTCCGCGGTGACGAAAAAGCCCAGGTTACGCGTGACGATGCGCCGTTCGTCGGCGGTGAGGCCGTTGGGGTCCTTCCACAGGGCAATGTCGCGGCTCATGTTGATTTCCTGCGGCATCCAGTGGTTGGCGCAGGCGGAGAGATACTTCTCCCAGGCCCACTTGTACTTGAACGGCACCAGCTGGTTGACGTCGGCCCTGGAATTGATGATGCGCTTGTCCTCGACCGTGATGCGGCGGAACGCGTTGCCGGCGGCGAAGCGCTCCTCCGCGGCGGCGGCGGACGGCACGAAGCTGTTCTTCGCCTGCAGCGCAAGGCCGGCAATGGCGTTCAGCTTGCCCTCCTCCTTGACGCTGAGCATTACTGGCAGGCCTCGCACTCGGTGTTGTCGATGGCGCAGAATTTCGGTTCCTCGGCGGTGGCGGCCTCGATCGCGCCGCTGTCCGAGGGCACCGCGTTAAGCTGCCCGGCCTTGGAGGTGGATTTCTCGGCGTGCGTGGCGCCAAGCGAGCGCAGGTAGTAGGTGGTCTTCAGGCCGCGGATCCAGGCAAGTTTGTAGGTCTCGTCGAGCTTTTTGCCCGACGCGCCCGCCATGTAGATGTTGAGCGACTGCGACTGGTCGATCCATTTCTGCCGGCGCGCGCCCGCTTCCACCAGCCACTTCGGCGCGACTTCGAAGGCGGTGGCGTAGAGCCTGCGCATCTCGGCGGGCGCGCGGTCGACGCGCGCCAGATTGCCGTCGAAATACTTCAGGTCGGCGATCATCACCTCGTCCCACAGGCCGGCGCGCTTCAGGTCCGACACCAGGTACTCGTTGGCCACCGTAAACTCGCCCGACAGGTTCGATTTGACGTACAGGTTCTGATAGGTCGGCTCGATCGAGGCCGACACGCCGACGATGTTGGCGATGGTGGCGGTGGGTGCGATGGCGATGCAGTTCGAGTTGCGCATGCCGTGCTGCCGGATGCGCTCGCGCAGCGGCTCCCAGTCGAGGTTCGCGGAGCGATCCACCTCGACGTAGCCGCCGCGCTCGGCGGCCAGCAGGTCGAGCGAGTCCTGCGGCAGGATGCCCCGGTCCCACAGCGAACCCTTGAACGACGAGTAGCGTCCGCGCTCCTCGGCCAGCTCGGTGGATGCCCAGTAGGCACAGTAGGCCACCATTTCCATCGAGCGGTCGGCGAACTGCACCGCCTCCTGCGAGGCGTAGGGAACGCGCAGCAGGTGCAGGCAGTCCTGGAAACCCATCAGCCCCAAGCCCACCGGGCGGTGGCGCAGGTTGGAATTGCGCGCCTTGTCCACCGCGTAGTAGTTGATGTCGATGACGTTGTCGAGCATGCGCATCGCGGTGCGCACGGTGCACATGAGCTTGTTGAAGTCCAGCCCCTCGCCGGTCATGTGGGCGACCAGGTTCACCGAGCCCAGGTTGCACACCGCGATCTCGTCGGCGGAGGTATTGAGCGTGATCTCGGTGCAAAGGTTGGAGCTGTGCACCACGCCGACGTGCTGCTGCGGGCTGCGCAGGTTGCACGGATCCTTGAACGTGATCCACGGATGCCCGGTCTCGAACAGCATCGACAGCATCTTGCGCCACAATTGCAGCGCGGGAATCCTGCGGTGCAGCTTCAGCTCGCCGCGCGCCGCCTTGTCCTCGTAACGCAGGTAGGCCTCCTCGAAGGCCCGGCCGGTGCGGTCGTGCAGCTCGGGCGCGTCCGAGGGACTGAACAGCGTCCACTCGGCGTTTTCCATGACACGCTTCATGAACAGGTCCGGGATCCAGTTCGCCGTATTCATGTCGTGCGTGCGGCGGCGGTCATCGCCGGTATTCTTGCGCAGCTCGAGGAATTCCTCGATATCCAGGTGCCAGGTCTCGAGGTAGGAGCACACCGCGCCCTTCCTCTTGCCGCCCTGGTTCACCGCCACCGCGGTGTCGTTGACCACTTTCAGGAACGGCACTACGCCCTGCGACTTGCCGTTGGTGCCCTTGATGTGCGAGCCGAGCGCGCGCACCGGGGTCCAGTCGTTGCCCAGGCCTCCGGCGTACTTGGCGAGCAGCGCGTTCTCCTTGATCGCGTCGTAGATGCCGGTGAGGTCGTCGGCCACCGTCGTCAGGTAGCAGGAGGAAAGCTGCGAGCGTTGCGTGCCCGCGTTGAACAGGGTCGGCGTCGAGCTCATGAAGTCGAAGCTCGACAGCGCATCGTAGAACTCGACGGCGCGCGCCTCGCGGTCCTTCTCGTTCAGCGCCAGGCCCATCGCCACGCGCATGAAGAAGGCCTGCGGCAACTCGATGCGGCGGCCGCGCACGTGCAGGAAGTAGCGGTCGTACAGCGTCTGCAGGCCGAGGTAGCCGAATTTGAGGTCGCGCTCGGACTTGAGGGCGCGGCCGATGCGCGCCAGGTCGAACTTCGCCAGTTCGGGGTCGAGCAGCTCGGCCTCGATGCCGCGGCGGATGAACTCGGGGAAGTAAACGGCATAGCGCTGCGCCATCGCCGCCTGGCTGACTTCCCCGCCCAGCACCTCCAGGCGGATGGTATTGAGCAGCAGGCGCGCCGTGACGTAGCTGTAGGCCGGGTCCTTCTCGATCAGCGCGCGCGCCGCGAGGATCGCCGACTTGCGCACTTCCTCCATCGGCACGCCGTCGTACAAGTCGCGCAGCGTCGCTTCCAGGATCGAGGCCGGATCGGCGGCACCTGCCAGCCCGACGCAGGCCGACTCGAGCAGGCGCCGCAGGGCCTCCCGGTCGAGCGGCCGGCGCGCGCCGTTGTCCACCACGTGCAGCACCGCGTCCGCGGATTGGCGCTCGCGCACGCTCTTCTCGGCCGCGCGGGCGCGCGAGCGTTCCTCGCGGTACAGCACGTAGGCGCGCGCCACATCGTGCTCGCCCGAGCGCATCAGCGCCAGTTCGACCTGGTCCTGGATGTCCTCGATGTGGAAGGTGCCGCCCTGCGGCTGGCGGCGCTGCAGCGCGCCGACCACCTGGTCGGAGAGGCGCGCCACCAGTTCGCGGATGCGCGCGGAGGCCGCGCCCTGGCTGCCGTTCACCGCCAGGTAGGCCTTGGTCATCGCCAGCGAAATTTTCGCCGGCTCGAAACCGACCACGGCGCCGTTGCGCCGGATGATCTTGGTGTCGGCCCAGGCAGAGCGCAGCGCGGCACTCGAGTCGGCAACGCTGACACCCACCAGCGGGCTGGTTGCGGAACTCTCGTGCGCGATCTGCATGTCCTGTCTCCCGTGCGCGGCTGCCCAGCGGCAACCTGTCTCGGCGCGGCCGTCCTGCCGTGTGGTTACGGTTCTGTGACGACCTGCACTAAAACCACCGCATCTGCACTAAAACCACAACATCTAGTGCTGAATCACTGATTGCTCACTAGTTCTAGTGGGCGCAATGTACCACGAGAATTCTTTTTTGCAAGCACCGCGCAGCGCAGCGCGGTCGGCGGCTCGATTTGCGCAGTGCAGCGAAACACCCAGGGATAGGGTGTGGCCCCCCCGGGGGCCACAAGATCTAGTGATGTGTCCTAGAAATAACTGGTGATTTGCGCTTCTTCTTTCTGCTGCGTGGTGCGGTGCAGCCGGGCTTGATCTGCTCAAGGGTCTGGCGGCAATGGGCGAGTTTGGCTTGGATAGAAGCG
>Ga0247727_10016471_pt1 | contig 11924 bp, 10 predicted proteins | sample WisWelCaveWW1625_FD_202498 | JGI IMG/M metagenome (GOLD analysis project Ga0247727, IMG submission 202498) | Biofilm microbial communities from Wishing Well Cave, Virginia, United States - WW16-25 | ecosystem: Environmental > Aquatic > Deep subsurface > Groundwater > Cave microbial mat | place...
TGCCGCAGGTCGAAGTCGCCTTCGACATCGACGCCAACGGCATCGTGCACGTCAACGCGAAGGACCTGGGCACCGGCAAGGAACAGTCCATCAAGATCACGGCCTCCAGCGGATTGAGCAAGGACGAGATCGAAAAGATGGTGAAAGAGGCCCAGTCCCACACGGAAGATGACAAGCAACGGAAGAAGCTGGCGGAGGCGCGCAACCAGGCCGACAGCCTCATCTACGGGACGGAAAAGAACCTGACCGAGCACGGCGACAAGATCGGCGAAGACGACAAGAATAAAATCAAGGATGCGGTCGCTGCAGCGCGCAAGGCCATGGAAGGCGACAACCCGGACGCGATCGACGAAGCCGTCAAGACCCTGACGATGGCCTCGCACAAGCTGGCCGAGGAAATGTATAAGAAAACGTCGGAAAGTCCAGGAGCGGGCGACGCCGGAAGCGGACCGAACGGCCAGACCACCGGCGAATCGGCCAAGAGCGACGAAAAAGTCGTGGACGCCGAATTCGAAGAAGTGGACAAAGATAAGAAGTAACGTGATCGCAGAATCCTTGCATCGAAACGCCGGAGTCCGGACAGCGGGTTCCGGCGTTTCGCTACGTTCAGACCGGTACGGCGCACGTGGCTAAACGCGACTACTACGACACCCTCGGCGTGGACCGGAGCGCGTCCGATGACGAGCTGAAAAAGGCCTACCGCAAGCTCGCCCGCCAATTCCATCCCGACCTCCAGACCGGCGACCAGCAAAAAAAAGCCTCCGAAGAGAAATTCAAGGAAGTTAACGAAGCCTATGAAACCCTGAGCGACCAGGGCAAACGCCAGCGCTACGACACCTTCGGCCATGCCGGCGGGCCGCAAAGCTTCGGCGGAGGATTCGAGGGGTTCGACTTTGGACGCGGCGGAGGCGGCGCCGACATCTTCGGCGATATCTTCGAGGATTTCTTCGGCGGCAGGCGGTCGCGCACGGAACGCGGATCGGATCTGCAGTATAATCTCGAACTCTCCTTCGAAGAAGCGATCTACGGCAAGGACGTCAAACTCAAAATTCCCCGGTGGGAGAAGTGCCAGGAATGCAACGGCTCGGGCGCGAAGTCCAGCGCGGGCATCAAGACCTGCCCTGGCTGCCGGGGCACGGGCCAGTTGCGGTTTCAGCAGGGATTTTTCAGCGTCAGCCGCCCCTGCAGCCAATGCGAAGGCAGCGGGCAGGTCATCACAGACCCCTGCGCCGCCTGCCGGGGGAAAAAGCGCGTCCACCGCGAGCGCACGCTGTCCGTGACCATCCCGGCCGGCATCGAAACCGGCATGCGCCTGCGGCTGTCACACGAGGGCGAAGACGGGAACAACGGCGGTCCGTCCGGCGATCTCTACGTGGCCGTCTCCGTCAAGCCGCATCCGATTTTTACGCGCCAGGACACCGACATCGTCTGCGACGTGCCGGTCAGCTTCGTGACCGCGGCGCTCGGCGGCAAAGTAGCGGTGCCTACACTCACCGGTGAAACGATCATCAAGGTTCCGCCAGGCACGCAGCATGACAAATTGTTGCGTTTGAAGGGCCTCGGTGTGCCGAGCCTCAAGCACAGCCGGCACGCCGGCGATCAGATCATCCGGGTCAAGGTCGAGATTCCCACCAAACTGACGGCCAAACAAAAAGAGATCCTATCCGACTTCGCCAAGGAAAGCGGGATGACGCTTGATAAGGACGGCGACGGATTCTTCGAAAAGATGAAAAACTATTTCGAGTGAGCGTGAATGCCGTGAGGCGTGAAGCGTAAGGAGTTAGGTTTGAAAGAAGGTCCTGACCGTCACTCTTCGCTTCTCGACCCCCGCACCGTACGCCTCACCCCTCACGCCTAACGTCCTGACCATGCCCGTCTTCTTCATTGCCACCGACCAGATCCACGAAAAGACCGTCACCATCGCCGGCCCCCTGCTCGATCATCTTCGCGCAAGCCTGCGTGTCAAAATCGGCGAGCACATCTGGGTCGGCGATGAACGCCGCCGGCGCTACCTGATCGAGGTCACCCATGTCGACCGACGAACGCTGCACGGCGACGTGATCGAACAGTGCACCGGACCGGCTCCCTCGACGCCTCGCATTTTGATCGGACAGGCCATTTTGAAAGGGGAGCGGATGGATTGGGCTATTCAAAAAACCACGGAGCTGGGCGCCGCCGCCATTGTTCCATTGGTGTCGGAACACACGATTGTCAGGCCCAAGCAGGGGCGGGTCGGCTCTCAGCAGGAACGCTGGCAGCGGATTGCGATCGAAGCGGCGCAACAGTCGGAGCGGTGGGACGTGCCAGCCATCGGCGTTCCCTGCACCGCCATGGAGTTTTTCGTAACCCCGAATCCGGCTGGGCTCAAATTGATTTTGAGCGAACGAGGCACGGGGCAGAGCCTCAGTGCCGTCCCGCTGCCCTCCTCACCGACGCAGACCATCGCGCTCGCCATCGGCCCCGAAGGCGGGTGGCGGGACGAAGAATTGGCCCAGGCCGATGCGAACGGCTTTCTTCCCGTCACGCTGGGTGCAAGAATTCTTCGCGCCGAAACCGCAGCACTCGCCGCCGTCAGTATTCTACAGACCCGATTGGGAGAACTTGGGTGAACGTACGATTTGGTGATCTGGTGATTGGGCGAATTTCAGGAACTTCACCAAATCAACAAATCACGAAATCACCAAATTCTTACTGGGCCGTGATCTGCACCATCGTCCCCTGTTCGCCTGCCGCCCAGCCGCGGAACGAATCAAAGAAGGACAGTCCGTAGAGCGTCGTTTTCGTGGTTGGAGTCGTCATTTCATTCCAACTGAAGCCCGCATCCACCGTCCTGAAAATCGTACCCCTCTCGCCGACGATCCACCCTGATTGGGGCGTGGGGAACCGGACTCGCAGCAAATCCGCCGGTCTCGTGCAGGTCTTGGCGCACACCATCGCGCGATCAACCCACCGCCGTCCGCCGTCCGTGGTTTGGTAGAGCGCGCCCGCATTGCCGACCGCCCATCCCCCGTTGGCATCGGTGAACACGATATCGAAAAACGTCGCGGCATTGTCGGTCTCATGCGACTGCCAGGTCTTCCCGCCGTCCTCCGTCACGAGAATCGTGCCCAGCGCGCCGACGGCCCCGCCATGCAGCGGATCCACGAAATGGACGGCATAGAGAATGGCGTTGCTGCCACTGACCTGGTCATCCCAGTGCGCGCCCCCGTCGCTCGTGTGCAGGATTGTTCCGCTCGCGCCCACAGCCCACCCGAGAGACGTCGTGAGAAAAAAAACGCCATACAAGGCCGACTGCATGCCGCTCTGCTGTACGCTCCATTTGTCCCCGCCGTCGGACGAATGGAGAATCACGCCGTTGGCTCCGACCACCCAACCCTGCTGCCGGTCGGCAAACGAGACGCCGGTGAGCAGGACGTTCGTTCCGCTCGGAACGGCTTTCCACCGTTTCCCGCCGTCGCCGGTTTTGAGAATAGTCCCGCCGGTTCCCACCGCCCAGCCGAGCGTGGCGTCCCGAACGTGGACGCCCATCAGATTGGCAGCCGTCCCGCTCTTGTGTACGGTCGTCGAGACACGAGATGCCGGTGCATCCGCTGCAAGGACGACGCCGACTGCCATCAGGCAACCGATCACCGCCATCGTGGCGCATTGCGGCCCTGTGTGTGTGAGGATGGAAAAGACTGGTGGTGTCACGGGACCGTGTTGGCTTCCGGCCTGGTGTCCGTAAACATGCTCTGGTTCGGCAGGCCGCGCGCCAGGATGGTGAACGTCCCCGCTTCGGCCGTCACCCACTGCTTGGTCGTGCAACAGGAGCCGTCGGGTTTCGCGTCCCACGATCCGCGCCGGACGAGCAGCGGCCCGGTGGCAAGGTCCGTATTGAACTCGTTCTTTTTCCCGACGCCGAAGAGATGCCTCCTCGGCACGCGTACCTGGATTTCCGTGTCCGACCACAACACGATCACACCAGCCATGTTGTTGAACAGCACCTCGGTGCGGGCGACATTCTCGCCGAATTCGTACGGCACGGAGTCATGCCCCGCTTCGTTTAAGCCAGGCTGCGTCTGCTCCGCGGTTTTGAGGAAGGCTCCGAACCCGGATCCTTTGATCGTCACAATTTCATCCAGGCCGGCGGACGTCGGCGTATAGGACGCGACCGTGGGCGTGACCACCGTAAAGCGGCCGGCCTCCGTCGTGATCAGGCCGCGTTCGGCGCAGCAGGAGCCATCCGCCTTGGGCTTCGTGCCGCCCCGTTTCACCACCACCGGTCCACTCTTGGCGCTGAACGGCACCCAGACGTCGATTTTGTCCTCATGCCAACGGTAGATCACCGCCGGCACCCCGCCGATCTCGACCACGTTCTCGCCTCGGTTGAAATCGGTAAAGGCAAACGGCGTCGAGCCGCTCTCGGAATAGAATCCAAAATTCTCTCCGGTGATCCGCAGCAGCGTCCCGATCGGCCCGCTCGACATGGACAAGCCGGTTGCTTTCGGCGTCGTCACCGTGAACGTCCCGACCGTCCGCTGCGTCTCCCCTTTCTTCAGCACCAATGGGCCGCTGGTCGCACCCAGGGGCACGTGCGCGACCACCAGCACATCCGTCCACTGGGCAACGACGCCGGGGTGGCCATTGAACAATAGTTGATCGCCGGATGCTTTCGCGCCGAATCCCTGGCCGAAGAGCACGACTTTCGTGCCGGCCGGTCCGCTGATCGGATCGGCCCGAATCGCTGGAATGACCGTGAGCGGAGCGGGGTTGCTTAGGCTGTACTCCACCTGCGCGCAGCAGGACCCGTCGGGCAAGGGGTCGGATGAGGCCAGCCGCACGACCACGTTGCCGGACACGGCAATGCCGGGCACTTCGACTTCGATCTTGTCGTCACGCCAGCGGCGGACCTTGGCAGTGGCACCGCCGATCATCACATCGTTAACGCCGAACATCGTATTGGGATCGCGCGAGCCGGCCGTGGTGCCGAAATGCTCTCCCAGGATCTGCAGCACGCCTCCGGGCTCGATCGCTGCCGGCGACACCGAGCGGATGGTCGGCTGCTGGGCGGTAAACGCGCCGGCCGTGATCGTCTTTTTTCCGCTGATGACGGTCACCGGTCCGCTGGTCACGCGTTGAGGAACCTTCACTGCGATGAGTTCGGCGTCCCACTGCTGCACCAACGCCGGCACGCCATTGAATAGAACACGATTGTTCTGAGTGGACTTGAAGGAACCGAACCGCTTCCCGGAAATGGCGACGGTGGCGCCGGGCGGCGCGGCCTGAGGCGACAAGCCGGTGTCAGCGAGAACGGGCAACGCCAGACCGACCGTCAGACAACCGAACAACAACGACCGAAGAACCTGCATGCAGGCACTCTCCTCAACAGTCTGATGACCCCTTCACCCTGGCAGCGCCTGATTCAGACAGGAGGGACAACGAGGCGTCGCAGGCGGGCGGTGGAATAAATACAAACGCGATCGGACTATAACAAGCGGCTCTTTCCACTGTCAATTTACATGGGAAAGAGGCGCGGGCCATGGAAAGGCGCCTGTCTCGACAGGCGCGGGCCATGGGCAAGAGACGCGTCTCGGCGCGTCTGGGGCTGGGCGGGTGAAATAGCGGGTGCGACGACGCCTGGGATGGGCGGGTGTAATAGTATCTAGAGTTTGACCTGCACGATCAATTCGATTTCGATCGGCGCATTGAGCGGCAGTTCGGCCGCCCCCAGCGCCACCCGCGCGTGCTGGCCGGCCTCGCCGAAAATCTTCACCAGCAAGTCGGAGGCGCCGTTGATCACGGCCGGCTGCTGGACGAATCCATCGGCGGACGCCACATGGCCGGTCATGCGCACGATCTTTTTGACCCGATCGAGCGTGCCCAACTCATGGCGCACGATCGCCAGCGCATTGAGGAGCGCGATCCTGGCGGCCTCATAGCCCTGCTCCACCGTCAAGTCCCGGCCAAGTTTGCCCTCGAACGCCAGTTTGCCCTCTCGAAACGGGATGACCCCGCTCAGGAACAACAGCTCGCCGGCCAGCACCGCCGGAATGTAGGTCGCCACCGGCTTGGGAGGAGCCGGCAGCGTGAGCCCCAATTCTGTCAGCTTCTTCTCAAATGACATGGCAGAGTGCGTCTCGCGTCAACTCGGCATCACCACATGCAAAAAACTCTCGCCCCATGCGAGGCGTTTGCTCCCCAAGGCCTCGGCGATCGTCTGGCCCAGGTCGGCAAAGCTTTTCCTCGTTCCCAGGTTGACGCCTCTCGCCATGCGGGCCCCATAGACCAGCAGCGGCACGTACTCGCGCGTATGGTCGGTCCCCGGCCTGGTCGGATCGTTGCCATGGTCGGCCGTAATACAAAGGAGATCGTCCGGCTGCATTCGACCGAGAATCTCCGGAAGCCGCGCATCGAACGCCTGCAACGCCTGCGCGAATCCGGCTGCGTCGTTCCGATGCCCATAGAGCGTGTCGAACTCGATCAGATTTGAAAAGATCAGCCCGCGTGGAATCGATTGCAAGGCTCGCACCGTCTCGTCCAACACCGCCTGGTCGCTTTTGGCTGGCACGGCGCGTGTGAGCCCACGACCCGTGAACAGATCCTCGATCTTGCCGATCCCGATCACCGGGTACCCGCCTGCCTTAAGCTCATCGAGCAACGTCCGGGCTGGCGGTTCGATGGAAAAATCCCGCCGCCTGTTCGTGCGCGTGAACGCGCCGGGCTCGCCGGTAAACGGCCGCGCGATCACCCGTGCCACCTGATGCGGCGGAGCCAGGAGCTTGCGTGCCGCCCGGCACATGCCGTACAGCTTCCCGACAGGGATCACCTGCTCGTGCGCGGCAATCTGGAAAACACTATCGGCGCTGGTATAGACGATCGGCGAACCGGTCTGGAGATGCTGGATGCCCATCTCCTGAATAATGGTCGTCCCTGAGGCGGCATAGTTGCCGAGCGTCTTCCGGCCGATTGCCTGCTGAAACGCGTCAATAACGTCCGAAGGGAAACCGTTCGGGTAAGTTGGGAAGGGTTTCTCCAGCACCACGCCGGTCATTTCCCAATGGCCTGTCGTCGAATCTTTCCCCTTGGACAACGCGGCCATCTTGCCGAAACAACCGTCCGGCTGCGCCGTGCGGCGGACTCCGGCGAGCGTACCCAGATGTCCGAGTCCCAAGGCCTCCAGGCTCGGCACGCGAAGCCCGCCGACTGATTCGGCCACGTGCGCCAGCGTATGCGCTCCTTCGTCGCCATAGGCAGCCGCATCGGGCGCCGCGCCTACTCCAACACCATCCAGCACAATCAAAATGACCCGGTTCATACGCCGATCGCTTCCAGGCTACGCCCGCAAAGAACGGCGCATAGTACCCGGCCCACCTGCGGGATACAAGCACAGGCATCCACCATTTCGCGCACCGTACGACGCAAAACTGCGTATACCTAGGGGGAACTCCTTGACTTCCCCTCATGCTTGGGAGAGCATAGATTCATGATTGCATCCGCCCATCGCAGCGCGCATACGATGAGAGCAACTCCTCAAGCGGCTGTAGTGTTCAGACCCCGCGTGATGCGCGGATGGCTGGTCACGATATGTGCGCTGACCATGCTCGTGCCGCTCTCTGCGCAGGCGGACCCGTCCGCCAAACCTGCTCCGCTGGATACCGTCCGCGGGCAGGCATGCTACACCTACGGCGACAACGAAACGCCGGCACAGGCAAAGAACGCCTCCGCAGCCCTGGCCCAGGAGCAAGCCGTGCGGAGCTATCGCGTGTACGTGCAGGCGACGACCACGGTGAAAAATCTGCAGCTCGAAGACGACCTGATCCAAAGCGCCAGCGCGGCCGTGCTCCAGGACATCACGATCGACAAACAGGAGCAGAAAGGCCGGGAGGTCTGCACCTCCCTCACCGCCAGGATCAGCCCGGTCAAGATGGAAGACCTGATCCAGCAGCGAACGAAAGCCAAGCAGGTCGCGCAGGCCGCCCAGGCTCCCCTGCTCTCAGCCGGCGCATCGTTCGGGCTGAAGGTCTGGACGAACAAGGACGACAGCCGGTACGTGGAAGGCGATCCCTTGATCGTGCTGGTTCAATCTGACCAGGACGCCTATCTCAAGCTGGACTATTTTCAGGCGGACGGCACGGTCGTGCATCTCGTCCCCAATATCTACGGCGGCGAGTCGTTCATCCGGGCCGGACAAATCTACACGTTTGGGGGCCCCGAGAGTCCCTCTGCATTTCGCATCACGGGGCCGTTCGGCTCCGAAGCCATCAAGGCGCTTGCCAGCACGCGCCCCTTCGATCAAGCCCTGGTGCCGGATCGAAACGTGGACGAGAGCCGCCAATATCTGAGCGGGTTGCAAAAAGGATTGCGCGGAGTGCAAGTCGAGAGCGGTAAAACGGCCTGGGCCGAAGCGTCAGTCAACGTGACTACCACCAGCAAAGCAGTGCTCGACCATAATGCTCCCCTGTCCGGCATGCGAGGCGCGCGGCTACCGGCTGAACCTCCGTCTCCCTCGAAACCAACCTCTATCACCGGCGGCGTCGGCAACCGGCCGGCCGAACCGACCTCCCGTCCGTGATATTTCCATTCGTTGGGAATGCGTAATCTGTTCGCCGGTCGTGTGCGCCGCGGAACCCACGCGGGACTGATCCTCGCGTGCGGACTGGCCGCGATGGGGCTGGCCTGGACCCTGAACCAGATCGCCCCCGGCCTCCTGGAGCCGGTCGAACTCTGGTCGATGGACCTTCGGTTTCGCGCCCGCCCGGCTCTCGCCGTTTCATCCGATCGCACGCGCGTCACATCTGACACGATCATTGTGATTGATTATGACGACCAGGCGGCGCGGGACTACGCGCTCGGCCGCTGGCCCTGGGATCGGCGGGTGCACGCGCAGATGATCGAATGGCTCCGGGTGGGCGGCACGCGAGTCATCCTGTTCGATCTCCTCTTCGATCGTCCTTCTGCCGCTCCTGTCGCTGACGCGGCGTTCATCGCAGCCGTACAGCATGCCGGGACCGTCCTGTTTCCGGCCGTGTTTCACGCGATCCCGGAAAACCAGCCCGCAGCGCTGCCTGCAGCCGGTCTCCGCCATCTGCTGTCCGCGTCCGGATCGGACACGCGTGCCCTGCCGCCGGCCGGAGACATCGTCTGGCCGCTGCCGGCGCTGCTCGATACGGCGGCGGGGCTCGGCCACATCCAACGCACGCCGGACGTGGACGGCGCCTTGCGCCGCCTGCCTCTCCTGTACAAGGCGGGGGATCGCCTGTTCCCGTCTCTTGGCTTCGCCGCAGCACTGCGCTATCTGGACGCCGATCCGGCCTCGGTTCGCATCGAGCCTGGACAGGCGATCACCTTCGCGGCTCACGATGGGCGTACGGTTGCCATTCCGATCGACTTCCGCGGCCGCGCCTGGGTGAACTATGCGGGAGCCTGGGGCCAGCGGTTCACGCACTATCCCTACAGTTGGCTGCGTCGCCAGATCGAGAGCCAGGACGGCCGCGGCCGGCTCGGCGAATGGTTTCAAGGGAAAATCGTCGTGCTCGCCAATCTGACGACCGGGTCGTCCGATCAAGGCCCCACGCCGTTCGAGCGGGATTTTCCGTTCAGCGAAATGCATGCCCATGCGATCAACATGATGATCACCGGACAATTTCTGCGCGAGGCCACGCAGGCTGAAGCAATGGCCTGCCTCATGCTGCCGGCCGCCCTGCTCGCGGCGTCCGCGCTGCTCGGCGGCCCCGGGTGGATCCTGCCGGCCTATGCCGCCTTGCTGCTGGGCTACGGAACGGTCCTCAACTGGGCATTTCGATCCGGCGTGATCCTGCCGGCCCTTCAGCCTCTCCTGGCACTCACGCTGGCGGTGCTGCTGCTGGTGACGGCGCGATGGTTGATTGTGGATCAAGAGCGGCTGAAGTTCCTGTCCGTGCTTGGCGCCGTCCTGCCCCCGCATACCATCGAGGCGATCCGCCAAAGCCCGGACCGCATTCCCCGCCTGCTGGCAGGCCGGCAACGGGAGCTGTCCCTCCTGTTCGCGGACGTGCAAGGATTCACTGATTTCTGCGAGCGCGCCGAGCCGATGGAGATTCAGCGGGTCCTCCGGGAATGCCGAGAAGCGCTGACCGACATCCTGCTCCGGTCCGGCGGCACGCTGGAAAAGTACACGGGCGACGAAGTGATGGCGTTCTTTGGAGACGCGGAACCGGAAGACGGCGGCCCTGAACAGGAAGAAGCGCGCGTGGAGCGGCAGGCTGCCAACGCGGTGCGAGCCGGCTTGGCCATTCAGCAGGAAATGCGCGCGCTCAATGACCGCTGGCAGCGACAGGGCCGCGCCGCTCATGCCGTGAGGGTCGGCATTCACACCGGCATGGTCGCGGTCGGCAACTTCGGCACCGAACAGCTGTGGGACTATGGCGTTGTCGGAGCGGAGGTCAACAAGGCGAAGCGGATCGAAGGCGCCGCTCCGGCCGGCGGGCTGATGCTGTCCAAACGGACCTATGCGCTGGCCAGACAGCACGGCGTGCTCGCGGAAGACCTGCCGAATACAACCGTCAGCCTGAAGGGAATTCCAGGGAAGGTGGAACTCTACGAAGTCTCGCCCGAAGTCATTGTACGCCTACCGGAGGACCCGGACCTCTCCCGGCGCTAAGCGCGTCCTGTCGGGGAATGGCCGCCGAATCACTCAGTGTTTTGCCCAGACGCAAGTCAGGGCGTGTACCGCCGCCGCTGTCCGGCTCTCCACGCCGAGCTTGGGGAACGCCCGCTCCAGATGTTTCTGGACGGTGCGTGGACTGATCCCAAGGATGGTGCCGATCACGCCGTTCGATTTTCCCTGAGCCACCCACGCCAGCACTTCGGTTTCTCGCGGCGTCAATCCCAGATCCCCCAGTTTAACGATCTCTGTGTCCGTCATGGTCCTCCCTCCTTTCCTGTTCCGTGTTTGGCGGGCGGGGGATGAGTCAGGAGGTACCCACGCCCCCGCCCGAGGACAGGGGGACTGGTCTTCGCACAAGAAAGCCTCGTCCGCCTGCCACAACGCCTGCACATCTCATCTGCCTTCGCTTACTGCTCGTCTGAGAAGATGTCGGAGAAGTCTTCAGGAATCAGCAAGCTCACCACATCCAGGATCACGAACCATCCGATCAGGGCTGCCAGCGTGATGACTACCATTGTCGTCCTCCTTGTTCGCGGCGCCTTGTTGTGTACGCCGTCACTCGTATGAGTGAGCAAGGGCAGGACCAGCGGGTGTGCCACACCCGCATGACAGCTCTAAGCTATTGATTTAGATGATTTTTACTTACTTCGAATGGGAAACGACGGGGAGACTGGCGGGGTCTATTTCCTATCTGCCTGGATAAGAAGACTTATCTGAATTGATAGGTCGGAGAGACTTCCGTTCTTAGGAAATCCCGAGCTGCTTGCAGAGTCTCGACAGGTAGGTCGGTTGCAGTTGCAGCGCCAACGCGGCCTTCGTCTTGCCGCCGGCTTTGCGGATGGCGTGCTGGATCAGCGCCCGTTTGTGCGCTTCCATCGAGGCGTGGTACGGCAAGGCCATCGGATCGTCATCATCCCGAGGCGACGCCGGCGGCTCGACGGCAATGTCCGAGGCTTGAATGACCGGCTCGGCCGCCAGCACGACTGCCCGCTCGATCGCATTTTCCAATTCCCGCACATTGCCGGGCCAGTCATGCTGCAGCAGCGCCTGCATGGCTTCCGGCGACAAGGTCATGGGCGGCCCGTGCGTCTCTCTCGTCACACGTTCGAGGAAATGGGCCGCCAGCGCCGGGATGTCCTCGGGACGCTCGCGCAGCGGCGGAATCGCCAGCGGGATGACGTTGAGCCGATAGAAGAGATCCTTTCGGAAGCGGCCCTCCTCGACCGCCACCGACAACTCCTGATTTGTCGCCGCCAGCACGCGCAGATCGGTTCGAAGGGATTGCGTGCCGCCCACGCGC
>Ga0247727_10016472_pt1 | contig 11923 bp, 11 predicted proteins | sample WisWelCaveWW1625_FD_202498 | JGI IMG/M metagenome (GOLD analysis project Ga0247727, IMG submission 202498) | Biofilm microbial communities from Wishing Well Cave, Virginia, United States - WW16-25 | ecosystem: Environmental > Aquatic > Deep subsurface > Groundwater > Cave microbial mat | place...
TCCGTGGACGATGTGTCAGCAAGTTTGCGAAGTCGCTCTATGGGGCCAGCTGGACCTCGGTCCTCTTCGATGTCGGTAACAACCAGGTCAAACGAGTGCCGTTAATGGACCCGCTTCGAGGCACGGCTTCGCTGACGAGCGACCTCCTCGATCAGGCCGAGACCGTCGACGCATTGCTGGCGAAGCTCAAGGCCTGATGAATCAGGACCCCTCGCGATTTGCACTATGAAACTACCATTTCTCCCAAACCACGACGATCCGAGTTTCTTCGACTTTTTGACCCAGCACCACCCCGCGCTGACTCCGACCGGCCGTAGTGGACTCCTGCAGGCCCAGGCCGCGGCTGAGCCGATGCGCGGGGCCGGCTCGATGAGCGTTCCCCATGCCACCACAGTGCTGGCGATCAAGTATCAACAGGGTGTGGTGATTGCCGGAGATCGCCGAGCGACGGAAGGATTTCAAATCGCCGAGCGCCGGATCGAGAAAGTCTTCAAGATCGACGAGTATTCCGCGATGGCGATCGCCGGCGCGGCGGGCCCCTGCATCGAAATGGCCAAACTGTTCCAAGTCGAGCTGGAGCACTACGAAAAGTTAGAAGGTGTGCAACTATCCTGTGAGGGGAAGGCCAACAAGCTCGGACAGATGGTCAAGGCCAATCTGCCGATGGTTTTTCAAGGGCTGGTCGTCATGCCTCTCTATGTCGGCTACGACCTGAAGCGTGCAGAAGGCCGCATCTTCAAGTACGATCTCGCTGGTGGCCGGTACGAAGAGTCGGATTACCATGCCATCGGGTCAGGCGGGAAAGATGCGCGCAATACGATGCGGGAGCATTTTCTCAAAGGCCTGGCTAGGCCGGACGCTCTGAAGTTGGCTCTGCTGGCTCTGTACAATGCCGCAGACGATGACGTCGGCACCGGGGGGCCGGATCTCGTGCGGGGCATTTACCCCACCGCGAAGATCGTGGACGCGACCGGCATTACCGATGTCTCCGACCAGCAGATCCACGGTATCTATGATGGGTTGATTGCGACACGCCGTTCCAAGGAGAAGTAAACATGCCGATGCCCTATTACGTCTCGCCCGAGCAGATGATGCAGGACAAGGCGGAGTATGCCAAGAAAGGCATCGCCAAAGGCCGCTCTATCATTGCCATCGAATATGTGAACGGGATATTGCTCGTTGCGGAAAACCCCAGCGCCTCGCTGCATAAAATCTCCGAAATCTACGACAGCATCGCCTTTGCGGGGGCCGGCAAATACAGCGAGTTTGAAAATCTCAGGAAGGCCGGCATCAGGCACGCGGATCTCAAAGGATTCATGTACAGCCGGGAAGATGTGACGGCCCGCTCTCTCGCGAACGGCTATTCCCAAAGCCTCGGCACCATTTTCAGCCAGGAGCTGAAACCGCTGGAGGTGGAAATCCTGGTGGTGCAGGTCGGGCACAACGGCCAGGCCAACGAGATGTATCGTATTTCCTTCGACGGCAGCATCATCGACGAGCGCACCTTTGCGGTCATCGGAGGAAAGTCCGAGGCCGTGCAGGCCTTGATAAAGGAAAAAGGGTTGACGCAGGCCCCGGAACTCCAGGCTGCTCTCACCCTCTGTATCGCCACACTCGAACAGATCGGGAACCAGAAGCTCTCACTGGAGAGCCTGGAGGTGGCGGTCCTGGACAGCACCCGCGACGGCAGAAAGTTTCGCCGTCTATCGCCGACCGACACCAAACAGCTCCTCTCCGCATAGCAGGATGCTGAAAAAGCCGCCCTTCTCACCCGCCCAACCCCGGCGCGCCGAGACGCGCCTTTTCCCATGCTTCGTTCTCGCCTCGAAAGCATCCTCAACGTAGCCCAGAGGCTACGCCTCCGGTGCTTTCATCGGCTGCGGCCTTGCTGACGGCCCTTTTGAGCATCCTGCGGGAATGTTCTCCTCTTGTGCCACACGTGTTGACCCCAGAGGTTCCATTTTACCAATATAGTTTTTCTATAGGCTGATAGGCACTCTTCATCGTCGGATCGTGGCCTTCTGTTGAAGAAGCCGGGGCCTGCTGCTATTCTGTTCGTACACGCATGTTGCAACCCAGTCCCCTGAAACGACGGATCTTCGGTTTGGAGAATGAGTATGGTCTCATTTTTTCTCCGAACGGACGAGTCTATCTGCCAATGGAGAAGGTGCTGGGGTATATTTTTGAAGGTCTCATTCCGAACAGCTGGCCCTCCAACGCCTTTTTGGTGAACGGCGCTCGGTTTTATCAAGACACCGGCTGCCATCCTGAGTATTCCACCCCCGAGTGCGACAACATTCTCGATCTCGTCATCCACGATAAAGCCGGTGAGCGACTGCTCGAAGCCTGCCTGCCGGCGGCGGAAGAGCGATTGCGGGAAGAAGGTCTGTCAGGGGAAATCTACATTTTCAAGAACAATACGGACTCGCTTGGCAATACTTACGGGTGCCATGAAAACTTCCTTATGCGCCGCGACGTCGATTTTTGGAAAGTCACGGAGCAACTCATTCCCTTCTTCGTCACTCGGCAGATCTATAGTGGAGCGGGAAAAGTCCTGAAGGTGTCGGGCAAACCGCAATACTTCATCTCGCAGCGCGCACAACACATTCACGAGAAGACCTCCTCCTCGACCACTTCCTCGCGCAGCATCATCAATACCAGAGACGAACCGCATTCCGATGCGGAACGCTATCGGCGGCTCCATATCATTGTCGGGGATTCCAATATGTCGGAGTTCGTGACCTATTTGAAAGTCGGCACGGCGACGTTGGTGCTGTCCATGATCGAGGAAGGGTATTCAGTCCAAGGGATGGAGTTCGAGGACCCGGTCAAAGCCATTCGGGAGGTGTCGCGCGATCCCACCTTGAAGCGCAAGATTAAGCTGGACGATGGTCGTCAGATGACGGCGGTCGAAGTTCAGCGGGTCTATCTGGATCGAGCGCAGGAATACTTGGCCCAACAGGAGCACGATCCCATCCTCGACGATGTGTGGCAACGGTGGGCCATGGTGCTGGATAAGCTTGAAGAGGACCCGATGCAGCTCGTTCGCGAAATCGATTGGGTGACCAAGCGCCATCTGATCCAGTCCTATATCGACAAGAAGGGTTGTGGCTGGGACGATCCACGGGTATTCCTGCTCGACCTCCAATTTCATGACGTCAAACGGACGCGCGGATTGTACTATCTGATGGAGTCCCGGGGGCTGATCGAACGGGTGGTGGAGGAGGAGGCGGTGCAGCGTGCCATGTCGACTCCCCCACAGACCACGAGGGCGAAGGTGCGCGGCGATTTCATCCGGTTTGCCCGCGCGAAAAATCGGTCCTATACGGTCGACTGGACCTATCTGAAACTCAATGGCTACTGGGAAGAAACGATTCTCTGTATGGACCCCTTCAGCGCCGTGAATCGGCGTGTGGATGAGTTGCTCTCACAGGTGGCGGGTCTACGGTTCTACCGATGATGACGGCTCTCAAACAGACGCATGCGCGGATCTCACGGCTGGACCGAACGCTGATTACGGCCGTCGTGTTGCTGTCCAGCGTCTTTCCCGTCGAGTTGTTTTCCAATACGCCTCCTGCGCCGATGGGCCACGATGGGCAATACAGCGGCAAGCAGGGGCAGGTGCTGGTGGTCAAGGTGAAGGGCGAAGAACAGGCGACGGAGTTGAAAGGGACGTTTCTGAGTCGGACGATTCCATTTTTCAGGGAGTTCAGGCCCGGGGAGCCGGCAGGCTATATCGGGTTGCTCGGGATCGACATGCAGGACGAACCGGGGACCTATGAACTTGCCGTCGAAGTGAAGCAGGGCGAACAGGCGAAGCAGTTGAGCTTCAATGTCCTGGTGGCCAAAGAGAGGTTTGCCGTCGAGCATCTGAAGCTGCCGAAAGAGAAGGTCGATCTGGATGAGAAGAGCACGGCACGTTGGAAAGCCGAGCAACAATTAGTACAGCAGGCGCTTGCAGAGAACTCGCGTCTGAAGTTATGGCGCAGCAACTTCGTGGAGCCGGTGAGTGGCAAGCGCACCGGCATTTTCGGCAGCGTGCGGATCATGAATGGCCAGGCTCGCAATCCTCATAACGGAGAAGATATCGGCGCGCCGATGGGGGCCGATGTCGTGGCGACGAATGACGGGATTGTCCGCATCACCGTCGATCATATTTTCTCCGGCAAAGGTGTCTTCATCGACCATGGCTTGGGGTTCTATACGATGTATTTTCATCTGTCGGAAGTGTTGGTCAAAGACGGAGATCTGGTCACAGCGGGGCAAATCATCGGCAAGGTGGGAGCGACCGGCCGTGCCACCGGCCCGCATCTCCATTGGGGCGTCAAACTCAACGGCGCCCGCGTGAATCCCTATTCGCTGCTCGATTTACCCTTCAAGAACGGGGCAGCGCCATCAGCTACAGTTGCCACGCCGACTCCTGTAGCCACGCCGAACTCGCAAGCCGTACCCATCAAAGAATAGTTCTAAGAGACAGGTGTGCCAGGGCTCAACCGCTCACGTGCCTCTCGGGGCGACCCTTGCGGACGCGGCGGAGCGGAATCCTTCTGGAATTCCTTCGGCCACGGTCTTCGACCGTGGTGTCTCAGTCAGTTCCAGCTTTCCTTCCCCGCCGCGTCTCGCTGGGTCCCCGCTCCTTCCGGCAACGTTCGCTCTGATCCCTGGCACACCCGCCGGATGGAATTTGACTCTGCTCATACGAAAAAGTAGCCTGTCGCCGTATTTCTGTCCGATACGGATTAAACTATCGAACACAGGAGATCAGTGTGAGCCGCACCATCAACCTTAGGGCAAGCACGATATTCCACGATGGCCGACTGTTAAAGTTTACTGTTGCCACAATAGCAATTGTGATTTTCTCGGTGGGTTGTGCTCACAAAGAAGTCCGCCCTGACAGACCTACGCTCCGTCCGACCTCACACAGCGAAGTGGAGAACGTGCGGGCGAAATTGGAGGAGATCGACAGACTCGCCTCCGAGTACTACCGGCATCCCCAGCCGGAGCGCATTCCGGAGGTGATGCAGGCGTTGACGATCCTTCATCGAGCAGCAAAGGACCCCTCCTCCATGACCAACGCGGGAGCCAAGGATCACGAGCCCCAGGGTACGAAGTCCGATGAGATCATTGCATCCAGCGCGGTAGGAGGTGTGGCGGCTATGACGGGGTTTTTGGCGGAAGCATTTCGCGAGAATCCCGACAAACGTGAACGGTGGATGAAGACCAACATTGAAGGAGAGGAGGCGCAACAGAGCATCCTATATGCGCTAGCACTTGCCGGATTGCAGCGACTCGCAATTACTGCCATGGAGGAATACGGATGGTCGTCGGAACGTATCAATCGGGCTGTGGGTCCGGGCGGGTCAATAAACCGCATTCCGCCGATCTGGAACTATCAGCCGGGTGTTCCGGCTGACATGGATATGTTTTGGGGCGCATTTGCCGCATCGGGGAAGGAGCATTATGTCTTTAAGGTTCTTGAGATATACAAATCTGTAGCTGCACAAACAGACATTAAGGTGTCCGATATCGAATTTCTTGCACAGAGTACGGTTAAGGGGACAGCAAGTCGAGAGTCCTACAATCGGTTTTTGGAATATCCCGAGCAGCAACGAATGTGGATTGTCTCAGCGGGAACGGCTCTATGGGGCATGGGTGCTCAGGCAGCGCAGCATGAACGGATCAAAGAGATCTTGGTGGACTACTTTGAGCAGAGCAAGAAGAGTGAGGCGGATTGGGCCTTGGTCCGGCAGATTGCGCGATCAAGCAAGAGAGTGAGCAAAACGGATGGTAAGACTGTCGGGATCATGGCGATCCTTACGACTGATCCATATTTCATTAATACAGAGCTTCCCAAGATGAAGTCAGGAGGACTCCCCTCTATCCCGGAGAAGATCTTTCGGCGCACCGACCGGGTGTTCGTCGTTACTGTTGTGCTGACACACCCCGATACCACAGGGATGGTGACATCTGAACTGTATGACCCTCAGCAACTTTTGGTTGCGCAGGGGAAAGAACCGTTTCCTCCGCCATCGGTTCCAAAAGGCGATTATGCCATCAGTGCATATTCCGTTCAGACCATGTTCAAGCCTGATTCCAGCCTCGGGTTCTATATCAACCGATATAGCGTGCAGACCGACAAAGGGGAGTCATTCAGTGGAGAAATCGAGTTCCTTCTTCAGGAGTGATGAGGGGAAGAAGGAGGCAAATGTGGGGTCGCAAATGTGGGGTCGTTGCTTGACTTGACACTTCCGCCGTTGATCTGAGGGAACAGAGGAAGCGCGATCACTCTAGGCGGCGGTTTTCTTCACCCGTACCTCAGCGCGATAGCCTGTCGCGGCGAGAACCCGAATGAGCACATCGGTCGAGACCCCGTGGGTGTTCCCATTCGCAATTGCGGTGACTCGCGTTCTCGACGTACCGGCGCACGTCGCAATCACGGCATGGGTGAGCCGTCCGGCTTGAATGATTTTCGCCAGTGCGACGGTGAGATCCGAACGAAATTCCATTTCGGCGGTATCTGCCGCGGACAAGCCCAAGGCACGCCCAAGGTCTTCGGCTGTCCGAACGGTTACACGCTTGCGAGTTTTATACATGGCCATGCAATACCTCCTGTAGTCGCTGTTGGCCGACGGCAATTTCCTGTGTAGGCGTCTTCTGGGTCTTCTTTTTGAATCCGTGAAACACCACGATCGTGTCAGCCAATTTTACAAAGTAGAACACCCGGATGGCTGTCGTTGTGCTCCTCACCCTGAGTTCGTGAGCCCCCGATGCTACCGTGGGCATCGGCCTACTGAGAGGCAGGCCTAGGCGGATGCCTTTTTGAACGTCACGAAGTGCTTCGCCGATCTCCCGCTTGATCGCTGGCGATTGGTCTCGGATGAATGCCAGCGCCTTGGGATGAAACGTGATCGACTTCACGGGTGTAGTATGTCCTAAATATGGGACATCTGCAAGGGGCGATCAGTGGGGGGAGCAATTGAATTGCCACAGTGTCGGCTGTTAAAAGGGATAGCAGGGAGCGGAGCAGGCAGGTGTTACCTTTTTCCCCCCACCATGCCATTCAATAGATTCGGCAGGCTTTCGGCGTTAGGATGGTCTTTCATCGCATCGGCGATATCGTCGAGCAGAGGGCCTGCTTCGGGATTGAGTCCTCTCAGCTTTTCTTCGAGAGTGCCCGACATCAAATCCTCGTGCATCTGGGCATCAGTCAACTTCCCTTCTTTGAGATCTTGTTGGAGGATCTTTCCCAACGCTTCAACCTTCTTCATCGTGTCTGGCGGCAATTCGCCGAGCAGTTTGAGGATGTCGGCTTGGTTCTGTCCGCCTGGCGCCATCTGCGCTTGGACAGCGCTGCCGAGCACTAGACAGAGCCCCAGGAATAGCAGATTGACGATAGTTCGCATGCTCATCCTCCGTGCAGCAGTATTACAGCGCAGCGGCAGGCTGTCAGCAAAAACCTAGCAAGTTGCTTCAAGAGCGTAAAAGGTAAGACGTGAAAGGTGAAACGTGAAACGTGAAAAGTAGGGCTGTCACATACTCTTGTTCTGAAACCTTTCACCTTTCACATTTTACGTCTCACGAGTCGCTGGGCTATCTACTCGTTTGACTCGAGGCTCGAAGGGGTCTTGTTGAGTACTGTTGCGGTGGCGCGCGAGAGGGCTTCGTCGTGCTGGTGGTCGAGGGTATAGACACGGAATTGGACCAAGCGGGTAGGTAACAGGTCGAGGAATTCTTCTAACGGGTCGGTCGAGATGCCTTTGGTGCTGGGGTCATACACATAGAGGGGGCTGCCGCGCCGGTCTTTTGGGTCTGGCCGTGGGTCGAGCGGCGCCATGTCGACACGGAACTCCACTTTTTGGAGACGCGCCGGCAATTCTTTTTTGATCTGTTCTTCGAAGTGCTCGTGGCTGGGAAAGTCCATGCCGCGTTCCTGGCCCTTTTCCTTGAGCACGGCGCTGTAGGCCATCTTCCATTTGACGTCGCGGACGAGAATCCGCTCCCATTCTGCACCCAGGCGCCGCTCGGTGGCATGGCGTGAGGTCCTCCACCCCCGTACCTGTTCAAGCAAGGACCAGTCGGTCAGCGTCAGGTACTCGCCCATCTTCTTGCGAGGATCGTGGGGAAACAGGAGCTTCATGGTGTCGCCGAAGATGTCACGGAGGTGGATGTCGATCGCGCGCGTGGTCCGGTGATAGTAGACGTTGGAATAGAGATACATGCGGGTATTGAGGAACATCTGCAGGGCAGGAAGGCCCGTCTTATGAATCGTAAATCCCTTGTCCGTGATGATCGTGTAGTGAATGAGTCTGGAGAGATCGACCGGGCCGACCGCCACGCCGCACATATAGGAGTCGCGCAGGACATAGTCGAGGTTGTCTGCGGTATAGCTGCCGGAAATGACCGGTTGGAGCATGTTGAGCCATCGCGGAATGCGGGAGTTGTCTTTGCCCTTTTCCTTGAGAATCACATGCGCGATTTGGTCGGGGTTGAGCTCCTCCCCTTTGGCGAAGGGGCCGGACGGGCTGCGCCGGATCTTGCGGATGATCGGGCCGAGATGGTCGCGGATGATGATCTGCCCGAGTTTCTCGTGACTGGCATGGAAGGCGTGCAAGAAGTTATCGTCGAAGAAATGGCAGAAGGGGCCATGTCCGATGTCGTGCACCAGCGCCGTGACGCGGAGAAACTCTTCGACATAGTTCGCTGATGGAATTTCTTTGACGGATTTTTTGAGAAAAGGATAGAGATGTCGTGCAAAGCGGCCTGCCACATGCATGGTCCCAAGCGAGTGGACGAAGCGGGTGTGTTCCGCTGAGGGGTACACCCATCGGGCGCTTTGGAGTTGATAGATGTACCTGAGGCGCTGGACCCAGGGGGAGTCGATCAGGTCCTTTTCCGTCCGTTCGTGCGGGTCCGCATCGGAGAAGGGCACGGTGAAGGAGACGTATTGGTGGATCGGATCGGCAATCAGCGCCGACCCATCATACGGAGCATTGGATTGATGACCGAATTGAGACATGGCGAGCGGGCATCTTAGCGTATGTCTTGAGGGGGCGGCAATGGCTCTGTCCGATCTAGTGGATGTGATTGCCGATATTTGGCTATGAAATAGTAGGCAAGTGGGTAGGCGAGTGCCGCACCGAGAAGGCTCAAGACCAATCCGCCAAGAACAAAGGGCATGGCGTAGGGGATGACTTGTACATAGATTGCGCCGAAACTTACATCCTGCCAGTCGAAGGAAGGGCTGTCCGACCGGCCGAGCAAGAGCGCACCGACCCAGTAGGTGGCACCGAGGATGGGGACCAGGGTCCAGGGATTGTTGAGAAAGGCGCCTGCCATGAGCGCGAGAAAGTTGAGGCCCAATGCCCAGGCGCAGAAGATCACCATGAGGGTATGTAATCCGTAAGCCGGGGAGAAGCCAATGAAGACCCCGATGGCGAAGGCCAGTGCCGTTCGCTGCGGCGATTCCTGCAGATGGAGAACCTGCTTCAGCAGCGATCGAAATGAAGGGATCGTGGCCATGGCTGTTGTAGGTGACGCTGGTTACGTGAAATGTTCGTAGCTGGTATTCGCCAACCGGTGACGCCGACCGTGAGGGGACGCGGCCTGTATCCCGAAGCGAAGGGGGTGAATTTTCCCAATGCAGGTCAGGGAGAACCCTCGCTTGATGGCTGTTTGTTCGAGTCGTAGGCGCTGTCGTGGCGATACGGTAAAGAGTAATTCATAATCCTCTCCTCCGGTCAGCGCAAGGTCCACCGGGTTGAGCTTCCGAGATGCTGCATAGGCGCGGTAGGCCGGCGATAACGGGAGCGCGCCCAGATCGAGGTCCGCTCCCACATGGCTTTCCTCGCAGATGTGGCGGAGGTCGCCGGAGAGGCCGTCTGAGATATCGATCGCGGAGGTCGCGAAGCAATGGGTATTGAGCCACTGGCCTTCCGCGACGCGTGCGGTCGGACGCAGGTGCCGTCCGATCAGAAATCGCCGGTGCCTGGTCGAGAGTGCAGAGGACAACGGGTAATGTTTCGTACGGGGTGGCGGTTCGTTCAAAAGCCTCAGGCCGGCCAATGAATCGCCGATTGTACCGGTCACGTAGAGGAGATCCCCGATTCGTGCACCGCTCCGAAACAGGGCCTTGCGGGGAGGAACCTCCCCGATCAGCGCCACGCTGAAAAACCATCCGCCGCTCGAAGCCGATGTATCTCCGCCGATGAGTCCTACGTGGTGCGGACGGCAGGCGGCCATCATCCCTCGGTACAGCTGATGAACATGGCGGCTGGTGCCGGTCCGGGGAATGGCCAAGGCAACGAGCAGATGCTGCGGAGTGCCTCCCATCGCCGCGATGTCGCTGAGATTCGCTGTTGCGGCGCGGAAGCCGATATCAGCCATCGTGGCGGTTCGGAGGTCGAAGTGGACCCCTTCTGTTAAGAGGTCGGTCGTCAGCACCGTCCATTGACCGGCCCGTGACATGATGACGGCGGCATCGTCGCCGATCCCTTGAATCACCGAGGGAGTGCGGCGGCCATGGCGCCGGTGCAGGGCTCGAATGAGCTCGAATTCGTGGATCGTGGGACGGGCCTTCGTGCGGACCGTGGACGCCATGCTAGCAGGTTCCTGAAAAACCAGTGTGGGTTATTGGGGAATCAACGACCAGCATGCCCAAGATGACGAGGAAATGCCACTGCAGGATGCTCAAAATGTCCAGACTTCTCACCCGCCCAACCCTGGCGCGTCGAGACGTGCCTTGTCCCAGGCAAGGCCGCAGCGAGCGAAGAGGTGAGTCGTACTTTGTGCCGTACGTCGAGCCTCTGAGCGTAGCGAGAACGCCGCTGGCGGACTTTTTCAGCATCCTGCTAGTGGAGTTGTAGGGGAGGCCTTGTCGTGCTGGCAGCATGCACCGGCAGCGAGCGAGCGGCTCGTCCGGTCTTCGTACGCGGGGCGTGTTTTTTTGAGGGTGGCTGCGGCTGATGGGGCTTGCCCGTTGGGCGTGTGGATTGCGAGCCCCGCCGGAGAGCCACCTTCATCACATCATCCATCGTGTCGGCAAAGACGAGGTGGATGCCCTTCAAAATGTGCTTGGGAATCTCGTCGAGATCCTTCTTGTTGCGTTTCGGAAGAATCACGGTGGTGAGTTTGGCCCGTTTGGCCGCCAAAAGTTTTTCCTTCAATCCTCCGATGGGGAGCACTCGTCCCCGGAGTGTGATCTCGCCTGTCATCGCCAGGTCGCGGCGTACCGGGATTTGCGACAACGTCGATGCAATGGAGATGGCCATGGTAATGCCCGCCGACGGCCCGTCCTTCGGAATCGCTCCGGCCGGTACATGGATATGGAGATCCTGAGTGGTGAACACATCGGGATTGATGCCAAGGGTGCGCTCGCGCGACCGGACGTAGCTCAAGGCTGCTTGCGCGGACTCCTTCATGACGTCGCCCAGTTGGCCGGTGAGAGTCAATTGCCCCTTGCCCTTCATCGCCGTGGCCTCGATGTAGAGCACATCGCCTCCGGACTCCGTCCAGGCTAATCCCGTTGCCACGCCGACTTCGTCCATCTTCAATTCCTCTTCGGGCACGAATTTTGGGACGCCGAGATACTTGTGCAGGTTGGCGGGATTGACGGGGAACCCCACGCCTTTGCCTTCCGCCACTTTCTTTGCCACCTTGCGCATGACGTTGGCGATCTCGCGCTCGAGGTTCCTGACGCCGGCTTCACGAGTATAGTTGGAGATGATCTGACGCACCGCCGGCTCGGCGATGCGGACATGTTTCTCAGTGATACCGTGTTCGTTGAGTTGCCGAGGGATCAGGTATTTCTGGGCGATGCCTAACTTTTCTTCTTCGGTATAGCCGGGGATCCCGATCACTTCCATCCGATCGCGCAAGGCGGGCAAAATGGGGTCGATCAGATTCGCCGTCGTAATGAACATCACTC
>Ga0247727_10016473_pt1 | contig 11921 bp, 13 predicted proteins | sample WisWelCaveWW1625_FD_202498 | JGI IMG/M metagenome (GOLD analysis project Ga0247727, IMG submission 202498) | Biofilm microbial communities from Wishing Well Cave, Virginia, United States - WW16-25 | ecosystem: Environmental > Aquatic > Deep subsurface > Groundwater > Cave microbial mat | place...
GAGAGCCTGTTTTTATTATACTCATGGATGCGACCCCCGGCATCGCAAGCCGCTGGAATATTTCGTCCATCTGCTCCGGGGAATATGTCATGCCCTGTTTCACCCACCACTTGAGCAGGGACATCAGCGAGTCAGTCAGATAATCCACGACCAGCGCGGGCGGGAGCGCGCCGTCTTCGGGCAGGAGTTTTTCAACTTTCACTTGAATATCCGCGCGCAGAATGTCGCGCAGGTTCTTCATGGCTAGATCCATGGCCGAGTCCCGCGCGATGATTTTCAAAATATCCCTTTGCGCCCGGATATGATGGAACCAGCCGCGCGTCGAAAGAACGGACTCGCGGCGCTTTTCTTCATGCGCCGCCGCAGGTTCGGCATGACCTCCCAGGCTGCTTGCGAACACGCCCTGCCTGCCCACCAGTAAATCCTCCTTGTCAACGTAATGCGCGTAGAACGTCGAACGCGCCACGTCCGCCCGCACGATGATATCCTGCACGGAGATGTCCTCGTATCGTTTCTCCTTCAGCAGCGATAAAAACGCGTCGCGCAAAAATTGACGCGTGCGCCGCGTGCGCCGGTCTTCCTTCATCGGGTCTCCATCCTCTCGGACAATTTGCCTTTTCCGTCCGTTAGCGGACATTCGCTTTATATTGACGTTTGACATTCCGCGCGCCGCCGTATATATTGTTCGTAACCAGCGCGTAGACGACGTTCTCTAACGTCGGCGCGACCTGCGCGGATTTTCGTGATTGACTCATTATACACACAAGACCATCAAGGAGAAAACATGAGCCGCCATCAACATTCACATACCAACGCCGGGCATACGCATCAACCAGAAACCAGCCTGGGCGGGACAATCCATAACCTAATCCTCGCGCGCCTGCACGATACGGAACTATGGGCGAGTCATCTGCCGCGCGTCCCGATGCAACTTTACCTGCTGGCATTAATTGGATTCGCCCTCGGCGCCGCTTCTTTTTCTGGACTTGGGCTTGATTCGCCCCTCTTGAAATTTTCCACACTGACGATTGGATTCTTACTCATCCTGCCCGCCATCCTCGCGCACAACTTTGCCCGCCGCAAATGGGACTACGCCTCGCGCATCCGCAAACAAATCTTCGACTCGCTCGCCCTGCGCGGCGACGAAAAAGTCTTGGATGTCGGTTGCGGCAGCGGACTGCTCCTCAACGAAGCCGCCAAACGATTGACCAGCGGCAAAGCCACAGGCATTGACATTTGGGCGCCGCACAGCGGCGGAGGCAACTACGCCTTATTGATGAAAAACTCCCAAGCCGAGGGCGTCGCGGACAAGATCGAATTCAAACAGGCGGATGTCCGCAAACTGCCATTCGAGGACGCGTCGTTTGACGTTATCGTTTCAAGCGGCGCGCTGCATCACATCAGCCGCGAGCGATCCGATCACGAGCAAGCCATCGGTGAAATGCTCAGGGCGCTCAAACCGGACGGCAAAATCGCGCTCATGGATATCGCGCACATGATCGAAGGCTATGCTTCCAACATGAAATCAAAGGGAGTTACAAGCGAAGTGAACAAAACAACACAATCCCCGTTCGGGTTTGAGATGAGCGTGATGATTGGGAAGAAGAACTGAGTTACTCAGTCGTCACAGGCAACCCCGAATCAACCTTTCCCCACTCGCTCCACGAGCCGTCATAGACAGCCAAATCCTTATAGCCCGCCTGCTCCGCCGCCAACGCGACCACGCAAGCCGTCACCCCCGACCCGCAACTGAAGATCATCTTTTTGTCTTTATATTTTTCAAAGATGGATTGGAGATTTGATTTGGATGACAGTCTCCCGTTTTGAAGCACGCTCGTAAAAGGGATATTGACTGCGTTCGGGATATGACCGCCTCTCAGCCCCGTCCTCGGCTCCGGCTCCTGACCTTTGAATCGTCCCGCCGACCGGGCATCGATCACGCTGAAAGTTGGATCCTCCGAAGCGCGCAGGACGAACCTCGAATCAACGAACAGCCCTGCCTGAGGATGAGAGGCGAAGTCCCCGCGTCGCGTCGGAGTCGCGAGAGTCGGCGCGGTTTCGTATCCGGCTTGAATCCACGCCGGCAGACCTCCATCCAATACCGCGACCTGATCGTGTCCCATGGCGCGCAACATCCACCAGGCGCGCGGACTGGAGTAGATGCCCACCTTGTCATAGACAATGATTGCGCTGTCGTTGTTCACGCCCATCTTTTGCATTTCATCGGCAAAGAATTCCGGGCTCGGCATCATGTGCGGCAGGGATGTGTTGTGGTCGCAAAGCACATCGTCGAAATCAAATCGCAGTGAGCCGGGAATATACGCCGCTGTTTCAGGCGCGGGATTCGCGACGGAGAAGATGGGTTTCATGCTCGCATCGAAGACGACGAGATTTTCAGCAGAGAGATTCTCCGCCAGCCATTCAACGGACGCCAACGAACCCGGGATTTGTATCTTTGCCATTAACTACCTTCTTCCTCTCACGGGCAAACCAGCCTTTGCATAGACCGCGTCAATCAGGCGCATATTGCCCGCCGCGTCGTCTGGATTCGTGTTTAGCGGCGCGCCCGAACGGATGGCATTGGCAAAGGCGCGCAACTGCAGGGCATAAATATTACCGCCCTTGACGCGCCCTTGCGTCCTTCCTTTCGATGTGCGAAGCGCCAGCCAGTGAAACCAGTGAGGCTGAAACGGACTGATGACTTTCATTTCGCCCGCGTCGCCTTTGACGCTGACAACCGAATCAAACAACCTCGGCGAAAGCATGTCGCAAACGACGCGCGCATTAACGCCGTTTGGGAATTTTATATCCGCTTCCATGCGTGAGTCAACATCCGGTCTGATCAGTTTTGCCTTTGCACGAGTCGCTTCCGGTTCCGCGCCCATCAGAAAACGGACCAGACTCAGCGGATAACAACCCGCGTCCATCAGCGCGCCGCCAGCCAGGTCATAACGAAAACGAATATTGGACAGCGCTGGCAGGAGAAAACAAAAGCGCGCTTCGATATGTCTGATTTCTCCAAGTTCACCGCTCGACATCGCTTCCTTCATCCGCGCCGCCAGCGGATGATAACGATAAGCGAACGCCTCGCTCAACACCCTGCCGGATTCTTGCGCCGCGTTCGCCATTTCCACGGCTTCTCTTGCGTTGGATGCAAACGGTTTTTCACACAAGACATGTTTGCCCGCGCGCAGGGCTTTGATCGTCCATTCGGCGTGCAGACTGTTCGGCAGTGGATTATAAATCGCGTCAATCTCAGGGTCGGCGAGAAGGTCGTCGTATGTCTGATGCACACGCGGGATACGATGCCTGCGCGCGAACTTTTCCGCCCGTTTGGGATCACGCGCCGCGATGGCGCCAACCTGTACTTCAGGCACATTGCGCGCCGGGTTGGTCAATGCCGCGGGAACAATCGCCGCCGCGCCGATGACGCCAATTCGGATCGGAGCAGGGTTGGCCATAAATGGATTATAACCAACGGCCTTCGCCTATTCAGCGATATACCTCGTCTCACCGCTGACCGCCACGCTCTCCCCAATTTTTGGACTGTACTTCACCAATAAACGCGACGGCATGTCCATGTCTTCACCCTGCAAAATGATGAATTCATTTTTTCCCTGCCAGCCTATATCCCGCAAATAGCCTGCCAAGGCCGCGGCCGCCGCGCCGGTGGCAGGGTCTTCGTACACTCCGCCTGAAGCGAACGGATTCCGCGAATGGAACAACTCATCTGATTCGCGCCAGAGCAGGCTGATGGTGGTGATGTTTTTATCCAGCATGAGCGCCCTGACTTTCTCGAAGTCATACTTCATCCCAGCCAGCGTCTCCCGCTCTTTGACAAAAAACAGCAGATGTCTCACGCCGCCAAACGCAAAGCGGATGGGAAAGGCAGGGTCGAGGTCGTCGCGCGTCAGGTTGAACCCCGCGAGGACTTCATCCACGTATTCTTTCGGCGCGTCTTCCGATGATGTCTCAGGAGAATAAAGCGTTGACAAAAACCCATTTCCCGATTTCTCCGCGCGGACGCTTACTTCGCCATCGTTCAAAAATAACTTGTACGCGCCTTCGCCAAAGCGTTCCCCCAACACCGCGCTCAATGCAATCGTCGCATGACCGCAAAAAGCGATTTCCCTGGCGGGCGCAAAATAACGGACCCGCCAACCATCCCCTTGCGGGTGCTTTACCACAAACGCCGTTTCAGAATAGCCGACATCTTTGGCAATTTTCAACATTTCTTCCTCACTCGGCATCACATCATAAAACGCCACGCCCGCGGGATTGCCGCCCTGTCCGTTGTGTGAAAAGGCGGCGAGTTTTAGTATCTCCATAGTCATTTCTCCAATTGTATTCAAAATAAACAGCATCGTCTCTGATACAGTCATCTGTTATTCCATTACGATAAGTCTTACTCAGTATGCTGACGATATGCCTGATAACTGTAATATTTGGGTCTTGTGTCCAATCGGATATGCAGCCAATACACCCCAAGCCCTGATGTGCTTACCCAAGTCGGCATATTACCAAGTCTCTTTTCCAAAGAATTCGCCATGAGCGTAAACAAATCGTGCGTTTGAGTTTCAGGCGCGCCGCGAATGAAAGACGCAAAATGAGCGTAGATATTTTGCGCCGCGATGGGACAAGGCACAATCAACTCGGCATCTCGTCCCAAATTCTCGAAGGCTATTACGGTTTGACTTGGCGCATTGGAATTGAATTTATCCCGAAATGAATTTGGGTCCGCGGGCGCTCTCGCCAACTGCGGACTGTTTACCAAAACAAACTCATAAGCCTGCCTGATATTCGATTTTGTAACGGGCGGGTTTTCCCAGAAATACGCATCAAAACGCGAGTCCCTCAAAATGGAAACATAAAAATCTCTAAACTCGGAACTCGCTTGCCAATAGTGAATCACATCCGCATAGAGCAATTGGGATTCATCCTCAAACAAACTGATTTTATGAACGTTATCGTCAAGTATGGTTGGTTTTGCAAGCCACATACGCTCATCCTCCTCAAAACAATTTGTGGATTATAAGCCCGAAACAAAACAAGCCGCCTCCTCAAACGGACACGGCTTGCCGACTTATTCTGTATTGCCGATTACCCCGCCCTCGCGCGGCTTCCACCGGTTGCTCGTTTGTGTTCCTCCATGTAAGCCCGCAACAATGCGTTCATACGGGTCTGGTATCCGCCTCCCTGGGAACGGAACCAATCAATCACGTCGCTATCCAGGCGGAGTGTGAGTTGGCGTTTGACAATTGGTTTAAGACCGCGCCGCACAACGCCTTTGGCGAACATCTCGGGCGTGACCTCTGGAATGTCGGACAGATCAATATCCTCATCGGTCATCGCGTCAAGCCGTTTGAAATCAGTACCCGACTTCTTCGAAGTAGCGTTTTTCTTCATTTTTAGTTGCCTTTCTGGCTGAGACGATCCGAATCACTTCATCATCTTCTGTATGAGCAACGACAATTACACGATATTGCAAAAGTCCAAACGTGGTGAATCGCGTTTCGCCGTAATCAAAGCGCAAATCCTCGATCGTGAAGACTGCACCGTCAAACATGGGAGGCACATCCGCGAAATCAATGCCGTGTTTTTCTATATTTGTCTGCCTTTTCTCTTCATCCCATGTGAATTTCATAATCGCATTGTAACTACATAAGGTAACTTCGTCAAATGCTCAGACACAAACAAAAACAAACCGCATCCTCAGGGATACGGCTTGTCAGTCTCCAATCTCCAGTCTCCAATCTCTAATTCTCCACTCCCCAATTACGAATTACCAATTACTCAAGATTCCCCGTCACCATCGCCAACTTCAATTCACCAATCGCCCTCGTAATGTGGATATCGCGCGGACAGGCGTTCGTGCAGTTATACGCGGTATGACAACGCGCGACGCCGTTGGTTTCGCTCAAAATATGTAAACGTTCCGACGCGCCTTCATCGCGGCTATCAAAGATAAAGCGATGCGCCGTGACCAACGCGGCGGGACCATAATATTCATCGCTCGCCCAGAACGATGGACATGAAGTCGTACACGCCGCGCACAAAATACACTTGGTGGATTCATCGAAGCGGGCGCGTTGCTCGGGGGATTGCAGACGTTCTTTCCCATCTGCGGGGAGCGGCGACTCGTTGATGAAATATGGAAGCATCTTCTTATAGTTGTCGAAGAACGGCTCCATATCCACGATTAAGTCTTTGGCGACTTTCAAACCGAGCAGAGGCTCAACGGTGATGTTCGCGCCCACATCCCGCACCAGAGTCTTGCACGCCAGCATGTTGCGCCCGTTGATACGCATCGCGTCCGAGCCGCACACGCCATGCGCGCACGAACGACGGAACGATAACGAACCGTCTGTGTGACCCTTGATTAACTCAAGCACGTCGAGAATGCGGTCGTTTTCATGCGCGTCCACTTTATACGTCTCGTAATGACCGCGCGTATCCTTCTCAGGGTTGTATCGAAAGATTTTTACTGTGACTTCCATACATGACTCCTAATATGTCATTGCGAGGGCGCTCTTGGTCTTCGCCCGAAGCAATCTCCTATGTAAGAGGGGATTGCTTCGTCGGGAAGAGCGCCCTCCTCGCAATGACATATCAATACACCCTCGCCTTCGGCTGAAACTTCGTAATCGCAACAGGCTTATAATTGATTTCCAATTTGCCGTTCTTCTTTACAATCAACGAGTGCCGCAGCCAATTCTCGTCGTTGCGTTCGGGATAATCCTCGCGCGCATGACCGCCGCGCGACTCCGTGCGGTTCAACGCGCTGACCGTCACCGCCTCCGCCACATCGAGCATGTTGCCGAGTTCCCAGGCGTTCAACAATTCGGTGTTGAAAACCTTGCCCGTGTCGCTCACTTTCACATGCCTGTATCTTTCCTTCAAGTCAAGGATTTTATCCAGCGCTTCCTCCATCCCACTCCCCGTGCGATAAATGCCGACATCCGAAAACATGACGTTCTTCATCTCATTGGATATGTCGAACGCGTTCTCTTTGCCCGACCCATTCCGCAACGCCTCAAATTCGGACCTCGCGCCTGCTTCGGCATCCTGAGGCATTTTCGCCAGGTCAGCCTGTTTCGCGTACTCCGCCGCCTTGAGTCCCGCGTGCTTCCCAAAGACAACAATATCAAGCAATGAATTCGTGCCGAGTCGATTCGCGCCATGCACGGACACGCACGCGCACTCGCCTGCCGCGTACAACCCAGGGACAATCGTGCCTTTATCGTCAACCACCACCTCGCCAAATTTATTTGTCGGAATGCCGCCCATCGTGTAATGCGCGGTCGGTTGAGTCGGCATCATTTGGGTAACAGGGTCAACTCCGAGGTAGACGCGGCAGAAATCCACAATGTCGGGAATCTTTTTCAGGACGGTGTCGCCAGTTATCAGCAGGGGAGAGCCGTCTGGGTTTGTGCGTCCATCCAATGCGGCAAATTTATTCACCGTCTCAGGACGAATATCCAGATAGACGTAGTTCTTGCCGTCAATGCCGCGTCCCTCTTTGATTTCGGTATAAATCGCGCGGCTGACAACATCGCGTGAAGCGAGGTCTTTGACAGTGGGCGCGTAATTCGGCATGAAGCGTTCGCCCTTGCCATTGATAAGCACCGCGCCCTCGCCGCGCGCGCCTTCGGTAATGAGAATGCCGAGTTTGTAAATGCCCGTCGGATGGAATTGGAAGAACTCCATATCTTCGAGCGGAATGCCGTGACGGAAAAGAACCGCAGCGCCATCGCCCGTGTACGCGTACGCATTGGACGTGACTTCGAAGATGCGCCCATGTCCGCCTGTGGCAAGGATGACCGACTTGGCATGGAAGGTGTGCATTTCACCCGTCGCCAATTGGACCGCCACGACACCCGCGGCTTGCCCGTTGTCCATAATGAAATCAAGAACCTGATATTCATCGAAGAACGTGACATTGTTCTTGATACACTGCTGATACAACGTCTGCAAAATCATGTGACCCGTGCGGTCCGCCGCGTGCGCCGCGCGTCTCACAGGTTTGCCTGTGACATTGTTCGTATGCCCGCCGAATGGACGCTGTGAGATGCGTCCTTCGGGAGTGCGGTCAAAGGGCAGTCCCATGTGTTCGAGTTCAAGCACCGCGTCAATCGCCTCGTTACACATGAACTCAATCGCGTCCTGGTCGCCGAGATAATCAGACCCTTTGACCGTGTCGTACATGTGCCATTCGGGTTTGTCTTCCTCATAATTGCCCAGCGCCGCACTGATGCCGCCCTGCGCCGCGCCCGTGTGCGAACGCGTCGGATACAACTTGCTGATGACCGCCGTCTTCGCGCCGCGCGACGCGTACAACCCCGCCATAAGCCCCGCTCCCCCCGCGCCCACAACGACTACGTCAAATTGATGAACATTTGCCATGAATTGCTCCTAATTTTTTAAACACGAAGGACACTAAGGTTTAAGTTGATGGGCTTGGTGTCTTTGATGCCTTTTGTAGTTGATAGGTCTATTCAATGATTCTTGTCGAACTTGCTCAGATAAAACACGGTGATTTATTGCTTTACTTTGTACTTGCTCATCCTCAAACAAACTCTCAACGAATATCTCTCGCTCTGTCAACTACCAACCTTCGTGCTCTTGGTGTCCTTTGTGTTTAAAAGTTTTACACAACGATTCGTTTGATACCGTCTTTTAGATGAGGTACGTTGAAGTTGATGAGAAAACCCAGACGCACCTTGCTCAAACGAAGATATGTTATCAACTGCGCTTCAAATACTGGGTGCATCTTCTCGACAGACTTTAATTCTGCAATGACACATTTTTCAACAAGCAGGTCAATCTTCAACGCAGATTCGAGTTCTACTCCTTCGAATTGAATTGGGAGTTTCACTTCTGTCTCCGCAAGTGTTCCACCTGTAGTCAGCACATGCTTCACCGCAATTTGATAAACCGATTCGAGTAAGCCTGGTCCTAACACCGTATGAACTTTATACGCCGCATCAAGAACCAATTTGCCGATTCTTTCGGTTTCAGGAGGAACGGGAGCGTAAATCTTCTTTAGTGAATTCGGCATCAACGCTTTTCCTTCTGATTAACTCATCCTCAAACAAACTCTAAACCAATTCCTCTTGCTCCACCAAATACCAACCTTTGTGCTCTTCGTGTACTTTGTGTTTAAAAATTACCGCGTCCAAATCACATACATCGCAATCAGACTTGCTACGACCGCATACGTAATAATGAAATTACGTGACCAACGCCGCGCGCCCGCGCCTGTGAAATAATCATCCAATATTTCCAACACTCCATGGACGCCATGCCCGCAGGCTGACAGCACAAACGCGATGACCATCAACTTGGCAAGAACCGTCATCCAGATTTGACCGAGGGGATTCTCCGCCATATTCGGGAAGAACGCCCAATACAGAATATCGCCGAAGTTTGCGCCCGTCTGCGCGCTCAAAGTCAACGCGCCGAGGAGTCCAAGGATTATCAAACCATACATGGCAATCACGGTGAAGCGCGTGAACGCCCACATAAAGACTTCGAAGTTGAAACCGCGTTTGGAAAGAGGGAGTGTCCTGGTCGCCATGTCTAACCTCCGAGCGCGTTGCGGAGGACAACAAACAACGCGAAAGCGACTACAAGAATATACGCCGCCCATTCGATGTTGATGGCGGCGCGGTAATGCTCAATCAATTTTGGGGAAAGGTCGAGGATGGTGATACGCAGTCCGTTGATGGCATGGAACAACATAAACGGCAGGAACACAAGTTGAAAGACCCAGTTTGCGAGAAACCAGTTCGCGGCTTGAACGCCCAACAGCGCCAAAATGTAAATCGTGAAGAAAATAAACAACGCGCTCCCGCCGATGCGATGCAGGATATAGGTCAGGTATGGACCTTCTCCCTTATAGCCCAAAGCCGCAGAAAGACTGACGTCCCTTTTCAAGCCCATTGAAACCTCCAGAGTTAGACTTCGGAAGTCTTTTGGGAGACTTCACGACAACGTACCGCAAGACAGACTTCCGAAGTCTTTTGCGGCACAGACGCTATTTTACCCCGTCATAGTCCAATACGCTACGGGGTATAACGTTGAATAACAAAAAGCGCGCCTTTGACAGACATGCTCCTTGATGCTGGTTTTGGATAAACAAAACAGGCAAACAAATCTCATGACTTGTTTACCTGTTTCCGTGTGTACTTGTCTACCTCCCCTACAATCTCTCCAACTCATCCACCATCCTGCTCAACACATCGAAGCCGCCCTGCCAGAATTTGGCGGAGCGAATATCAATGCCCGCGTCGCCCAGAATCTTCGCGGGGGCTTCCGAGCCGCCTGAAGATAATATCTTGAGATACTTGGGTTTGAACGTGTAGCCCTGGGTGGTTTTCCCTGGCGTCGCCCGCCAGGGCAGATGTGCGATGGGCGTATCGAGATCTCTGCCGTATCAAGACCTTACAGACTCGACCTGATATGCACAATATCCCCATCCTTGACGAGATACTCCTTACCCTCCAGCCTCAGCCTGCCCTTTGACTTCGCCTCGCTCATGGACCCGAGGCTGATCAAGTCTTCGTAAGCCACCACCTCCGCCCGGACAAATCCCTTCTGCAAATCAGTGTGAATCTCCCCAGCCGATTCCTGCGCGGTCGCGCCGCGTTTGGTTTCCCAGGCGCGCACCTCGTCCTCGCCCACGGTAAAGAACGATTGCACTTGAAGCAGATCATAAGACAAACGAATCATCCTGCTGAGACTCAATTCCTTGATGCCATACTCCTCCATGAACAGCGCGGCGTCCTCGGCGGAGAGTTGGGCGATCTCCATTTCGAGTTTGCCCTGCAACGCGACGGACGGAACATCCAATTCCATTTCCGGCGCGGACTGTCCTTCGCTCATGTTGAACACGACCAGCACGGGCTTGCGCGTGAGCAATCCATACGAGGCGAGTTCCTTGATCTCTTCGTGGGAATATTCCAACTTACGAAGCGGAATATTATTGTTCAACGCTTCATGCAACCGATGGAATAAAACAGTTTGCTTCTCATTCAAGGCTTTATCCGTTCCGCCCTTCTTGCGTTCATCGGCTAATCTTTCAATCTTTCTTTCAACGGCGATCAGATCGTTCAACAGCAATTCACTCAGCATAGACTCGATGTCGCGCGCCGCGTCCACGCTCCCGTTGGGGTGCATCACCAGATCGCTTTCAAAACTACGGACGACGAGGATGAAGCCGTCCATTTGCGCGAGTTGATTCAACAGTTGCCCGGAGATGCCGCTTTTGGCGGAACCAGCCTCCAGTCCCGCGATGTCCGCGTATGTCACCTTGGCATAGATCGTCTTCTTCGGCTTGAACATCTCCGAGAGTACCGTCACGCGCGGATCGGGGACGTCCACCACTGCGGTATGAACTTCGAAGCGTCCCGCCGAGGCGGTGGTCGGCGCGTGGCCGCGCGTCAACGCGTTGAAGACGGTGGTCTTGCCTGATTGAGGTAATCCGATAATTCCGAGTTTCATGTTTTCCTTTGTTGTAGCGCAAGACTTGTCCTGACTGGCGAAGCCGTGTCGAAGGATGCCATCTTGCGCTACATATTTTGAGTGGTATACTTTGGGGCGCGTAAGGCAAGTTGACAACTTGCCCCACCAGCCGAAGTGGCGGAATAGGCAGACGCGCACGACTCAAAATCGTGTTCCCTCCGGGAATGAGGGTTCGATTCCCTCCTTCGGCACACGGTATTATACCAACGCCCTCCTATCCTGGAGGGCGTTTTGGTTTTCAGGAGTGTCTAAGTTCATGGGATTAGCCACAGAGTCCACAGAGAACGCGGAGTTTTTTCTCAAATAACTCATTAGACTTTATCGGTAATAAGCTAAAAATTCATATTGGACGCTGATAAACGCAGAAAACGCAGATTTTTCTCTCTGTGAATCAGCGT
>Ga0247727_10016474_pt1 | contig 11920 bp, 6 predicted proteins | sample WisWelCaveWW1625_FD_202498 | JGI IMG/M metagenome (GOLD analysis project Ga0247727, IMG submission 202498) | Biofilm microbial communities from Wishing Well Cave, Virginia, United States - WW16-25 | ecosystem: Environmental > Aquatic > Deep subsurface > Groundwater > Cave microbial mat | place...
CGACAAAGACCGCGACCGCACCCGTGGCCAACAGGGCGCCGTGTACGGGTCCCCAAATCCGCAGCGGGCCCTGCAACACCTGGCGGCCTTCTTCGCCGAGAAACGCCGTCAACACGACCAGGCCAACGATGAGCGGCAGTGCGAAAATGCCCACGCTCACCCTCGGAAAGTACCAGTGAACCAGAAGATAAGTTGTGGCCAGGATCCACGAGAGCACGAGCAATGAATCGTAGCTGGTCGTCAACGGACAGATTTTGTCGGCCACGGCGCGATGGCCCAGGTACATGGTGTGGGCGATCAATCCAGCGGTCCCGAACGCAAGCGACAAGATTCGCCGCACCCGAGCCGAAAGCACGACGCCCGCCGACTCGCTCGCCAACGCGACCGAGTAGCTGGCGCCGAAACAGAACAACTTGACGCCATCGAGGATCATGGGCTCACGATTGATGGATCGAAAACTAGTTCGCGCAGGATGATGGAGGCAGGATCATGGTCGACCAGCAATTTGCTCTTCACTGAACGAATTGACGCTGGTCATTTCTGTTTCGATCATGCTGCCCCCATCATTCTGCTCCTGTCTTTCTTCCAGACCGCCTCTTTCATTCTGCTAGGCAGGCATATCGTTGTCTTGCTCAAGGCCGAATTCTTTGAGCTTCTTGTGCAGCGTGTTGCGGTTGATGCCGAGCCGGGCTGCGGCCTTGATCTGGATGCCGGCCGAGTCGGCCAGCACATGCTCGATCAGTTCGCGTTCGACTCGGCCGACGATCTTCTGGTACAGGTTGTCTTCGTCCGGACCGGAGTTGGACACGGCATGTTGCACTAGTCCGCTGACTAGCGTGTCCGTATCGGCTCTGCGCAAACGGATTGCCGGTGATTCTATCAGGCCCCGAACGCGCGGCGGCAGGTTGTCCGATTGGATTTCGGTCCGTTCGCACAGAACGACGGCTCGCTCCACGTAGTTCTGCAATTCGCGAACATTGCCCGGCCAATCGTATCGCTCCAGGAACTCCATGGCCTCGCGACTCACCTGAATCGGATCGCGGTCATTTTCCTCGCAATACGCGGCCACGAAATGATCGACCAGTGCGGGAATGTCTCCGGGGCGATCGCGCAGCGGCGGCAAATCGATCTGGATCACATTCAACCGGTAGTACAGGTCTTCGCGAAAACGGCCGGCTTGGATTTCCAACTCCAGATCACGGTTGGTCGCGGCTACGACTCGCGTGTCAACGCTGAGCGTGTGCGTGTCGCCCACGCGCTCAAACTCGCCCTCCTGCAACACGCGGAGCAGCTTCACCTGAAGCTTTTCGCTGGTGGATGAAATCTCATCGAGAAAAATTGTGCCCGTGTGGGCGGCCTCGAATCGACCCGTGCGGTTGGTGATCGCGCCGGTGAACGAACCCTTCACGTGTCCGAACAATTCACTCTCAAGCAGACTCTCGCTCAGCGCCCCGCAATTGACACGAATGAACGGGCCCGTGGCTCTGGCACTCAGCGAGTGAATCGCCCGGGCGACCAGTTCTTTGCCGGTGCCCGTTTCGCCCACGAGCAGCACACTGGCCACGCTGGGAGCAACCTGGCGGGTGATGCGATACACCTGGTGCATCGCCGGACTCGACCCAATCACACCGGGCAATGCGGTCGTTTCTGGACTGGTCGGTCGCGGTCGGTTGAACGCTTGCATGAAAGTGCGGCTTGAACGATTGAAAAGTTGACCCGTTGAACTGCGGCCATCTTAACAGTTTTCTGGATCGGCGGGATTCACTGGATCAATCGTTCAAGGTTTTTCTGGCTCCGAATTGGACTCCGGCTTTGTATTTTCGGTGGGTTTCTTTGCGGCCGGATCATTCTCGAGTGGCTTGGCAGGTGCCGCCGGCTCGGCAGGTACGGACCTGGGTGTGGCAGGTTTGACCGGTGCAGCAGGCTCCTCATTCGGTTTGCCTGGTTGCTCAGGTGCTTCGGCGGGCGATGCCGCCGGATCAAAGGCGGGCGTGGGGAGCCGGCCGAGCCGCTGACCGGTATCGGTTTTTCGCGGCTTCATCGAGCCAACGACGCTCGCCAACGCCTGATGGAACGTCGGTTCTTCCGATTGGTCCACTAACTTGCGCAGTGTCGCTACCTGGCTGGTCGGCAACAGGACGCCGAAGAGTCTCAGGCTTTGACTGAGCTGGCGAGCGGCTTCGAGTCGCAGCGGCATGGGGGCCGATTCGTTCGAGATCAATCGGGCCAACTCCACCTGCGGTTTTTCACCGGGCATCAGACTAGCTGCGGCGATGGCATCTGGTCCCAGCGTCTCATCGTCCAGAACAGACAAGATAGCCATTTCGATTGAGCGGAGTTCGATGCCGCGGATTTCACCACGAGCGATTCGGGCGACCCACGCGGCGGCTCGGCGTGCGTACTCAGCCCGTTCCGCTGCCGTGAGCGGCTTCGATTGCAGGCTGGCCATGAATGGGTCGAGCTGCAGTTTCAGGATTTCCATCGTCGTGGGTCTGAGGAATGACTTCACGCGCGGGAAGTATCGCTCAAACTTCGCCAGATCTTCCTGTCTAGGAAGTGAACGATTCGAATCCGAGACTTGCCGCGCCACGATCTGATTGCCAGAGACGCGATCCACGCGGTCGGCCAGTTTTGCCAGTTCCGCTTGCAAGGTTTCTTTCTCGGTCCTGTCCGCCTTGACGATTCCGATCACGCGGGAAAGCCGGTTCATCTCTTCGACGAAAACGGACACAAACACACGACTCGGCGGCCGTATGTTGACCTTGGGGCTCAAGTCTTGAAGTTTGCTCGCCGCGCGGGCGAGTTCTTTTTGAAGTTCCTCCTGGTCCTGTTTTTCCAACTTGCTGTCGCCGATCTGATCGCCGATTCGACGAAGTTCAGCAATGAGCTTGGTCATGTCTCCGCGCATCAGGGATTCGTGCAGAGGATCCGCGGGCAACGAACCGACGTCGCCCAGCACGATGATCGGGACACCGGCTGTGCGCGGATCGGCTCGGAAGCTGGCAAGCGTGGGACTCAGATTTGGATTGTGAATGTTCGGGTCAAGGAAGATCAGGTCGAAGTCGGCAGACTCGGCAGCAATCGTAAATGCCTCGCGGGAATTGGTCACGAATTGGGCGTCGTAGCCCGCCTCGCGCAGCAGCGAGGACAGCGCACTGCCACGCGCGTTGTCGGCGTCCACGACCAATGCCTTTTCCGTTCCATCGGTCACGAGCGAGCGGGCCAAAATCGGTGCGACCAGAGTCGTGCCTGGATACGGTTGCTGCGGCCGCAAGCTGAGCACGGCCTCGGCGGCTGCGAATTGAATACGTCGATCGGGAGCCGTCATGGCCTGGACCAGCGGCGACGGCCGGCCGGCGCGGGGAGCCAACGCGTTCATGTCTCCCGTCCGGGCCAGCGCCTGCAACGATCGCAACGCTACCGCTGGATGACCCTGGTCCAGGGCCATTACCAGCACTTTACTGAGCAATTCCGGACCGGCCGCCAAAGCCTCGACAGCGGCGCCGCCGGGATTATCGGGCAACTGCTGATCAATCCCGACTCGCTGCGACGCTTTCTCCAGTGCCAAGCTAATCAACATAAGCTGAGCCGGTTCGTAGTTCGGGTCGAGTGCCAGGGCTTGTCGACAATGACCGAGCCCGAAAAATTCTTCGGCGTAACTCACGCTTACCTCTTTACTCTTCGCTCCTTCGCGCGGGTCCCAGCGCCACAGCCGGACGATGCCGGTTGATGTGGCATTCAATTCCGCTTGATGTTCGTAGTAGCGCCGCGCCTGGGCCGTCAACGCATCCGTCGCGGCGGGTAGATCGGAGTATTTCGCGCGAGTGATTCGCTGGACGGCAGTTCGAGCCAACGACTGGATCGCTTGGGGAATCGCGGGCGATTCAGCAATGAACCGAAGATGCTGCACCGTGTCGATGTCCCCCAACACTGTGAGCACCTGAATCACGTCGGTCAGTTGCGAATGGTCATCCGTGGCAAGTGCGGCAACGAGCGGTGGCTCAGCGGAACGATCGAGCCGCTGCATGGCTGTGAGGATTGTCGAACGATGCTCGGCCATCACCGGGTCGCGAAGAGCCGCGAGCAAATACGGCACGGCATCGGGGCCCGCATTGCGAAGTTGAGTGATTCCGTAGGCCTGCTGTTGAGACGAGCGAGTCAGGTAGTCGATGAACTTCCGAATGCGTTCCGGATCGCGGGCCCGCTCGCGAGCCGCTTGTTCAATTTGCTGCAGGAGATCGACAGCCTTTGCGCGCAGCTCGTCCGAGGCCGAGAGTTTGGGAAAATACATGACCGCGTCTTGCTCGCGAATCATGAGCAGAAGGTCCGACGGCGGGTTACTCGTCAGTAACTTGTCCAGGTACTTGGCCGCGTCCTCCGTCTTGCCGACGTTGAGCGAGAATTTGACCGCATCCCAGAATTCCGCCGGTGATTCCGGGGCCTTGAGCAGCTTCAAGGTTTTCGTGACCGAATCGTCGGACTTGCGTCGCTCTTGCGCCGCGCCCGTCGAACCAAGAATTGTGGCGACAAGCGTGGCTACCAGGCTGCGAGCCAGAAGCGTTTTCATTGGTCCACTAATCTCCCGATGACAATTCCCTGAGGCGGTGTAGAAGTCAGATTTCAAGTCTCAGATTTCAAAACTCAAAGTCGTCATTCCAGTTCGCACTTCGCTAACTGGAGATAAACTCCGGCGCCAACAGGTCCTCAAGCGTTTCGCGGCGGCGAACTAGTTTTGCCGAGTCTCCGTCTACGAGCACCTCGGCCGCGCGCGGCCGCGTGTTGTAGTTGGAACTCATCACCATGCCGTACGCGCCGGCGGAAAAGGTGGCCAACAGGTCGCCGCGTTTCATCGCGGGCAGGTTGCGGTCCTTCGCGAAAAAGTCGCCGCTCTCACACACCGGCCCGACCACGTCCCACGCCTCCGTGCCCGGGATACTGGCCTCGAAGTCCTCCGGCGGCGTTAGGACGCCCTGCGGCTCGACCGGCCAGATGCGATGAAATGCCTCGTACAGCGTTGGGCGAAGCAAGTCGTTCATCGCGGCATCCTGAATCAGGAATCGCCGCTCGCCCGACACCTTCGTGTACAGCACCCGGCTCACCAGTATACCCGCGTTTCCCACGATGAATCTACCCGGCTCCAGCGCCAGCCGGCACCCGGTCTTCCGCACTTCCGGCACAATCACACGAGCGAACTCCTCGGCCGACTTAGCCTCTTGCTTGCGGTAGTGGATGCCGAAGCCGCCGCCGAAGTTGAACCATTCGATCGGGTGGCCGTTTTCCCGCAGTTCCGTGACGAATTGAACGCCTTTCTGTGCCGCTTCCGAGTGCGATTCGGTCTGCGTGATCTGCGATCCGATGTGCATGTGCAGTCCGATCATCCGCACGCCCGGCAGATTCCGCGCCTCCCGCGCAATCCGACTCGCACGGGCCAGGTCGAGCCCAAACTTCGACTCCTTCTTGCCGGTCGAGATGTAGCGATGGGTCTTCGGGTCCACGTCTGGATTCACTCGAAGGGCCACGGGCGCGGATTTTTTCATTTCGCTCGCGACGACCGAAATCCGTTCCAGCTCCGCCTCACTTTCGACGTCGAACAGCATCACGTTGCAATCGAGCGCGAACCGAATCTCCTCATCGGTTTTACCGACGCCGGCAAAAACAGTTTTTGCCGGATCGCCACCCCCCTTGATCACTCGATATAACTCGCCGCCCGACACGACGTCGAACCCGCTGCCGGCCTCGGCCATCACGCGCAGCACGCCGAGGTTCGAGTTCGCTTTCACCGAGTAACAAATCAACGGCTTCAGTTCGGCAAAGGCCCGCACGAGCTGCTCGTAATGGTGCAACATCGTCCGCTTTGAGTACACCCAAAGCGGCGTGCCGAACTTCTCGGCAAGATTGCACACGGGAATTTGTTCGCAAAACAGTTGGCCATCTTGATAGTGAAAGTAATCCATGTGGGTCCTGACTCTCGTTGTCTCCAACTTGCATGGTCGTGTGGAAAGACACGAAGGCTGCAATCTGTTCGCACCGCCCACACACTTGGGTATTCAAAGTAACCACTAGCGCGTCAGGCTAGCCAGATCAAATCGAGGCTCATGCAACAACCGAGCATGGACCTGAGGAGTCATGCGGGCGAGCTTGGTTGGTGACATATCATTTCCCCGCACCCTTGATCTCTTCTTGGCCGATAACGCTTGCTAAGATGGACCGGAAACGGGTCCGGACTCGGTACAGGCAAGCACGCGTGGCCTCGGCAGAGAGACCCAGTTGGACAGCGGCTTGTTGTCGAGCCTGTCCCTGGATTTGGCAGAGTTGGAAGATCTCAAATTCCTGGGTAGTCGCCTGATTCCGGAGCTGTTCGATAGCCCAGTGTACCAGTTGCTCCTCAAGCTTGCGTTCCAACCCATCGGCCGGATCAATGGATGCAGGGTCACTGATTTGCACCCAGAGGTCGGTTGTAGGTGTGGCGCTTGGAAGGTTTGCGGATCGGGCGCGATGTCGTCGGATTTGATCGATGGCTTTGGATCGAACGATGCGATAGAGCCAACGTCGAAAGCCTCCTTTGGCAGGGTCGTAGTCGAAGCTTGGCAGGAGTCGAATTACGTCTAGCCATACGTCTTGCATCAAGTCATCGAACTCGATGTCTTCCCAGCCCAGACTCAGCACAAAGCGACGCAGAATCTCGTTGTACGTCGTGAAGAAATCTTCCCAGGCGGCCAATTCTGGCGCGCTCGGCCCATTGCTGCGATCAGTGACCGCCTTGGCCAGGTACTGTCGCACCTGATTCACCAGATCCGCCCGAGTAGTATGAGCCATACATGGCATTGTGGCTTGGCACCGTGGATAGAGCAAGCAGCCGGAGGGATGGATCCCTTCGCCTTTTAGCAATGTCGTTTATGGTTTCCGGCTCGGAGTGGTAATGAACTTGGGTATTGCAGTTTGGTCTAAGTTGCTATGCACGACGGCGGTGAAGCCGACCGGCTCGAGTTTTCCGGTCTCTACATTGACCAGCACGAACTGCAACTCCAGATTTTGCGACCTCGGCACGAGCCCGATCGTTCCGGTGAGCACATGAGTTGCGCCCAGCGCTTGGCCGCGGCCGGCGGCGAGTTGCGGGTTGACCCCCGGGCGTTCGAGTTCAAGTTGCGTGAGCTGCGAGAGGCTCGAGTCAGCCAGTAGTGGAATGTGCAAATGATTCAATTCAGCGTTCATGTCGCGTGCCACCTTATCTCCTTTCAATTGCAGGTCCTTGGCCGCATCAACGGCCTTAAGGGGATAAACGACCAGCTGAACGCGAGGCGCTTTGTCGGCATACACGACGTCACCAAGTCTGATTTCCACATCAGGCGGCACGCCGACGATTGCAGCCGAAGGTGAGGACTCGTCCACACGAATTTCTCCCACACGGCCAGGGAGTCGATCTCGAACCATTACGTCCTTGTCCGATTCACTGACCAGCCCGACCGGTCGAACCGCGAGCATGCGCATGTTGGCGGCTATGCCGTGACCATGACCCAGTGATAGGGTTGCTTGACTTCGACCTGCATTGATTTCCGTAACCTGCCCGGCCTTGGGACAAACGGCCATCGCAACCTCGCAGGCGACGACAAACAGGAGTTCGTCGTAATTGGACAAGTTGCGTGTGTCTCGCGCCGAGAATCTATGGATTTTCTTCACATCGGCGCGTGGGATCTCCATAAGGCCCTGATCGATCACACGACGAATGGTGAACTTATCCTGTTTTGACTCGTCCACGAGTTGTCCGATGAGCCTGTCCTTGAAGGGCTTCGCCGCCACTTGGCCCGGGTTTTTGTGGTCTTGTTTAGATTCTGTCTTGAAATCGACTCGAACCAGTTCCCCTTCAGCCATCAGGAAGGGCGGCTTGAAGACGGGCGGCACTTCTTTCGGAAACAATTCGTCAACGTAAATCGGACGACGCGAGGATTCGTTGACAGCATCGAATGGAAGCCCCTCGCTAGCGTCAGGGGAAACGCCGGTCAGGTCAATAAGCTTTACTTCGGCCAAAGCGCGATCCGTGCGCTCGTCAAAGGCCATGTGCGTGTGCAAGATGTGCGATACTTCACGTTTTCTAAGTTGAGCGAGCACTTCTTTGTCGTAAAGCCCATCGGCCAAATGTGGCAGACCAAGGATTTGAAGCGTTCGATTATCGACTTTTTTGGGACCCAGTTCAGCCAGATGGGACATGATGCGATCGCCTAAAACCGGCGCCCAGCGATCCATTGCGATTTTGGCTCGCACGTCTTCGGCAATCCATTCGTGCCACAGGCCCTTTTGGACTTTTCGTGAGTCGATGGTGTGGTGCAATAATACGCGATCAAGTTGTTTGGGTGGATCCGAAACCAAGATCTGCTGACCGCCAGCTACGCGGTGTTCCGGCCCGGAATCCTCCACGAAGAGGGTTTGGTTGCGTAGCGGATGCCGCCGCAGTTGTTGCACGTACCAGGGCGTTCGTTTCGCATCCAGCACACGGAACCGTTGGGCGATTGGCGGCTGGGGAAGTCCAATGACAATCATCTTGGTCTTTTCAGCCCCGACCTCCTCGACCACTGGAGTGACCTGCAGGTACAGACGCCGGGCGATCTTCCAGGCCACATACATGTCGAACGGCATGGATTCCTTGATTGCCGCCTCACCATCGAGCCACTGCAACGAGCCGGGGAGGAACTCGGAGCGAGACACTGGTCGAATGGTCTTCTCGAGCAGGTTGCGGAATTGTATGGCACGATTACGCTCGCCCAATACCGCGTTGACCGGCAGCGGTTCGGCACGCAGCTTGGAAACGTCGCCGCCGAGGTAACTCAATTCTTCGAACCACCCGACGACGTTCTGACCGTCCTTGCGTTGCCAGCGCGCCAATTGGCCGGAGACGAGCATCGTGGGGAAGCTGGCCAGCGCATCGGCATCAGTCTTCTGCCCAGAGCTAATTGTGGCAACGACAGGCCCAGCAATCAGTTTTCCGTCCAGCGTGACAGAGCCATCCGTGACGAAAGTGTTGTCCTTGACTCGAACGTGGACTAACAAGTCGTACGTGCCTGGTTCGACAACCCCCGGCTCGACACGAACATCGATTTGGTCGAGCCTCAAGAGCAGTTCGCTTAAGCGCTGCCTCATGCTGCTGGCCAGTGCATCCAATTGGTCCTGTTCGCCCTTTTTGTCGACCAAGTGCTGCGCGGGAGTTTGGACACGCAGGGCAATGGTCTTTCGCGGCTGTAATGGCACGCGTGGAAAGACCCAATCGCCTTGCTGCATTTCGAGACCCGGTGGCACTTCCACCTTGGCATAGCCGCGTTCGGCCGCCTTGACTTTCACGGTTCCTACCAGATCTTCGCGAATTTCGTACTGCATGCCCGCCAATGCCTCGCTGATCGGCGGCATGCGCAGTCGTAGCACATGGAGTTCCGGGTTCGGGATCTCGGGATGATAGCCGCTCAAGTCGATTTTCACTTCGGCGAGTCTGCTTGCGTCTGGGCCTCGAGTGCATAGACCCTCGGGAATAGAGATCTTGCGAGCGACTTGCGACACGAGAAATTCCTGCCATTGCTCCTGCCAAGCCTCAGGCTTGTCGATTCCAAAGGGCACCGGCTTGCTCTCCGACTTGGCTATCCTACGAACCTCGCTTGCCATGGCTTCGCGAAAGTACACGTGGCGATCATCTTCGGCTTCGACGAAACCCAGCCGCGAGGGCCCGTCTTCTCCCTCGGGGACATGCCAGACTAGCTTGTTGCCTGCACGCACCAAGGGTCGGCAGACGATGGGCGCTGGTTCAGAAGCAGTCGTGACCATGGGCTCGTCGGCGGACACGTTCGAATCATTTGCGACAGGGGGCGGTTGAGGCCCAGGCGCCTCTTTGGCCCACGGATCCAAGGATGCTAACGCGATCTCAATGGAGGAGTTGCGAAACAATGCGGTTCCGACGGAAGCGAGCCAGTTCGGTTGCATCAAGGCGGCGACGGCCATCATGGTCATGGCCAGAAGTGTGGATGCAGCCGTCAAGCGACGGCGCGTACGCGAGGAGAGCGAGGCAAAGGGGAGCCAGTAATACGTGGCCTCTTGTGCGTTACGGCGTACGGTTACGAGCCGATCGACCGTGACACGGAGCGCTTGAACCTTTGGCTCCATGCCGATCAGCCTGACCCATTCGATGGGGACGACGAGCATAGCGAGTCCGAGCTGGCGTTGGGTATCGGTCCATCTAGTCTGGAGGGCTTCGAGTTCCAATTTTTGTTCGGTCGTTAGTCCCCCGCCGGTCAGCCTCGCGGCAAGTGCCCCCACAAGCTGCATAACTCCCGCCGAGTTCTCCTTACCGAACGTAGCGCAGCGGGCCTGGTACTGGGCTGCCGCCGCCTGCACATTGTGAAATGGTGTGACAAGCGATTCGGGCAGACGATCACGGATTTCTGCCAGCACCGTTTCCGCCGAGCGGCCGACATCGAGGGAGGCCGCAAGCCGCCTTTGCTCCAGCCGCGTAGCCTTGCGCGGGTAGCTGGTCCGAACCCACCAGGTCCGTGGAGCTGCAACCATGCACAGCATTAATTGGCCGGGAATCCACAAGAGGCGAGCCACAGACGCGATGATCCAAAACATTAGGCCGCGAACCGGCGACTCGCGTCCAAACAGGCAGACGGCGATCGCCCAACCCAGCAAAAGCAATGTGAGATATTTGATGAGGATCGCACCGACCACGGTTAGCTTGGCCGACGACAGGGCAGCAACCCACATCGGAGGTGCAAACGGGAATGCATAAGACCAGCCTGGCACCAAAAACATCATGATCAGGATCACGGCCATGGCGGTCCAACCCAGATTCGCCAGAAAGTGCAGCCACGACACATCGGCTAGACGGACAAAGAATCGTCCGATAGCCGCAAGTAGGAGTAAGCCCGCAGACATAGCCACACATGCCATGGCGGCGCGCACGATAGTATCGGGGACTAAGCCACCAAACGTAGCCACCGTTTCTGAAGTCGCGGCCAGCGACGCACCCAAACCCGCCAGTGCGAAGAACCACATCGGTTGTGAATCCGATTCGTCCGCCACGGGGTGATTAGGTTCGCACGACTGGAGCAGGTCGGAATTCATCGGTCTTCCAGCTACCGGAATGGCGAAGTGACATCGTTTGCAAATCAAAGGCTTTCCGGCCACCGCCTCGGCTATTCGCCCGCGTGCGCCGCAGTTCGGACACTGGACCTCCAGATATTCGCTTGTCGAGTTCGCCATGTTGGGACTCCACTTCACATCACATCACAGGATCAAGGAACTTTACATGCGCGTGCCATGTTTTTGACGAAGACGTTTCGGTTGGTGTGTTTATTGGTGGTTCATGCCTTCGAATTCCACCGTGCTTGGCTCCGGAGGCTGATCGAAGCCCGACCATGCACTGCCCAACCAGATTCAGGTAGCGGCCAATGCTGCGGCTAAGCCGATCGTCACTACGAGCAAAGCTATCAATGGATGACTCAGCGATTTCTCCACCAACTTCCAGAACCAATATCGAAGGATTTGCCTCGCGCCCGGTTGGCCAACAAATGTGGACACGTCTTGGCCGGTGCACGCGGACTGGCTCAATTGGGATGAGTGTTTCCCGGGCATCGCGTGGAGCGCGTTGTAGTCCACCAACGACTCGCCAGCCTCGACCCATCGATCGATCGCCGAATGTAAAGCGAACGGGGAAGCAACCGCCAAGCGAATTGGCATGCCTAGAGCAAGACGAAGCGACTCTTCGAACGCCAGATTCAAGGGATCGGCACAGGCAACTACGACCACTCCCAGCTCGCAAGTCACCGGAAAAACGAGACTATCGCATCGTTACCGGGCTTCCAGTGACAAAATCAGGCAAATGGCGTAAGCTCTCTGCCCCAATGTACTTGCCAAGGAGGGCATCGCCATGCCAGGACCCGGA
>Ga0247727_10016475_pt1 | contig 11919 bp, 8 predicted proteins | sample WisWelCaveWW1625_FD_202498 | JGI IMG/M metagenome (GOLD analysis project Ga0247727, IMG submission 202498) | Biofilm microbial communities from Wishing Well Cave, Virginia, United States - WW16-25 | ecosystem: Environmental > Aquatic > Deep subsurface > Groundwater > Cave microbial mat | place...
CACTCAGCGCGAGCGATCGAGGAGCGGTCGCGGGAGCCCGGGCAGCCGGCTTATCCAGGGGACCACGACTGGGGGCAGGCCGGGCGGCAGTATCGCCGCGCCGCCGAGCACGCGGCCGGACGGCCGGCGGTGTGGATGGGGGCGGCCGGGCTGCTGCTGGCGCTGGCGCGGAGGTCCACCCGGGGGCTGGTCCTGCTGGCCCTGCCCGCGCCCTTCTATCTGCTCAGCCTGCATTCGGGCTCGACACCGCTGTTCGTGCCCTCTCTTTATCCCTACTCCTACTACAATACACGCTATGCCCTGGCGGCGCTGCCCGCTCTGGCCGCGGGGGCCGCCGTTCTGGTGGGACTCTGGCCGGGGAGGCGGGGGCGGGCGGCCGCCGCGGTCGCGGTCACCGCGCTGGGGCTGGGACCGTGGGTCCTGCGGCCGGGTGTGGAGTCCTGGATCTGCTGGAAGGAATCGGAGGTGAACTCGCGGGGCCGGCGCGCCTGGACGCGGCAGGCGGCCGAGTTCTTCCAGCGCGCCTATCGCCCGGGCGACGGGATCCTGACCGTCTCGGGAGACGCGCTGGCGATCTACCAGCAGGCGGGCATTCCGCTAAAGGAGACCGTGCATGACGGCAACATGCTGCAGTGGCCGCCGGCGGTGGCCCGGCCGGACCTGTTTCGGCGCCAGCGCTGGGTGGTGGCGGTGGCTGGAGATCCGATCTCGTTCAACCTGTCCAATCCCCGCCGCTACGCGGCGTGCTGCGAACGGGCGGCCGTCTTCTCCGCCCAGCGGGAGCCGGTGATCGAGGTGTATCGAAAGATCCGATGACCATTCCTTTCATCAAGGCGCACGGGGCGGGCAACGACTTCCTGCTGATCCGGGAGTGGCCGGGCGCCGAGGAATCCGGCTATCCGGCGCTGGCCCGAGCCCTCTGCGACCGGCGCCGGGGCCTGGGAGCCGACGGGCTGATCGTCTTCACCGGGCCGGCGCGGATTCGTCTGTTCAACTCCGATGGGAGCGCAGCGGAGCTCTCCGGCAACGGGACCCGCTGCGCCGCCGCCGTGCTGATCCAGGAGGGCGCGGCCGGCCCGGTGGTCGCCATCGAGACCGGCGCCGGGGTCAAGCGCCTCCGCCTGGTCGAGCGCCGGGGCCGCCACTATGTGCTGGAAATGGGTATGGGCCAGCCGCGCTACGCACCGGAGGAGGTGGACTGCCGGCTGGAAACCTCGCTGGGGCCCCGCCGCGCGACCATACTGGATGTAGGCAACCCGCAATGCGCCCTGGCGGTCGAGGATTTCGACTTCGACTGGCGCGCCCTGGGCCGCGAGATCGAGGGGAACCCTCGTTTTCCGTGCGGCTCCAACGTCTCGTTCTTCCGGGTGATGGACCGGCACACGGTCGAGTCCCGCTTCTGGGAGCGCGGGGCTGGAGAGACGCTCAGCTCGGGCACCGGGGCCGCGGGGGCGGCCGTGGCGGCGATCCTCTCGGGTCGCGCCGGGAGCCCGGTGCGAGTGATCACCGCGGGCGAGGATCTGGAGATCCGCTGGGAGGAGGAGCTGATGTTGCGCGGCCCGGCGGTTCTCGTGGCCCGGGGCGACGCCGAGCGGTGACTCATCCGGCGCGGCCGAGGCCGCCGATGGCTCTCTGGGCCAGCAGCTCGCGGGCGATTCCATTCACCTGCCGGGGGCGGATGCCGCAAGCCTGGCAAAAGACCTCCGGCCGGTACTCGCGGCGAACGCTGTCCAGGCCGTGATTATCCGAGCCGACGGTGAACTGCAGACCGGCCTCGGCCAGCGGCCGGATGGCGGCCACCAGGGCGTCGCGCAGGACCGGATCCGTCCAGGGCCCGCTCATCGAGGCGTGGTTGATCTCGAGGTAAAGGGAACTGTCTCCCAGCAGGTCGATGAGCCGCTTCTGCTCGTCCCCGTGAAAGTATTGGTAGTCGGCAGGGGATAGGGTCTGGGGATCGCGATTCTGCCGCAAGCCCTGGATTCGCGGCGTGAAGGGGTGAAGCAGGATCATGGGCCGGGGAAGCTGTTTCTGCAGATCGAGGATCTGCCGGGCTCGGCGGATCAGAAGCTGGCCGTCGGGGGGGCGCTTGCCCCGCAGATGACTGATGTGCCAGCCGATGGCCTCCACCGCCCGCATCGCTTCCCACTCGATGCCGGTGTCCAGCTCGCCCTCGTAGACTTCCCAACCGGCGAAGATCAGGACGTCGCGCCGCTGTTTCATCCGCTCGACGTCGCTCAGAAAATCCCGGCGGCCGGCGGGGGAAACCGGGTAGCGGCCCGGCTTGTGCTCGCCGGGCCGGTAGAGCTCCAGGTGATCCACCATCAGGAAGCAGCGACGGCCTCCAGCCACGGCCAGGTCGAGCCACTCTTCGATGGGGGCCTCCCGCTCCATGCCGCTGTGGAAGTGGAAGTCGAGCTGGGAGGGATCGAACAGGGTTCCGGCGGCGTCGGCGGCAGCGGCGGCGAGGGCTCCGGCCGCGATTTGGATCCATTCCCGGCGGTTCATGTTGCCTGGCAATCTTGATAGCATACCAGTGTGACGATTCGGAAGATGCTGTCGGTCCTTCTGTGGTCCTGTAGCGCGGCGGCCGAGACGCACTACGAAGTGGACGTGGCCCAGGCCGCCTCCCGCGTGCTTCTGGTCGCCAGCGAGGCCACCTGCGCGGCCTCCGACTGCGACTTCCAGTTGCCGGTGTGGAACGCGGTGTATCAGATCCGGGACTTCGCCCAGCACGTGACGGGCTTCGAGGCGGAGCGCGACGGGGGCGAGCCGCTGCCCAGCCGGATGCTGGGGCCTTCCCGCTGGCGGGTGCAGGCGGAGCCGGGCCAGCGGGTTCGAATCCGCTACCGGTATCTAGCCGACACCCCGGGTCCCTTCGGCTGCTCGGCTTCCAGCCGGCACGTTTTCCTGAACTTCGCTCAGATCCTGGCCTATCCGGTGGGAAGGCTGCGCGAGCCGATGACGGTGCGGTTCCGCAACCTGCCGGGGAGCTGGCGAATCGCGCTCGAGCTGCCCGAGCGGGACGGCGTGTTTCAGGCGCGCCACTACGACGAGCTGGTCGACGCGCCGGCGGAGCTGTCGGCCTTCGCCGAGCGCTCCTTTCTGTTGCGCGGCCGGCGGGTGCGGGTGGTGGTGGACGCCGATCCCCGAGACTATGACCTGGACCGGCTGGAGCGCACCGCCCGCGCCGTGGCCGCCGCCGGCGCCGAGATCATGCAGGATGTTCCGTTCCCGTCTTACACCTTCATCTACCATTTCCGCGAGGGCGGCGGGGGCGGGATGGAGCACGCCAATTCGACCGCCATCGACGCGCGGGCGCCCTGCCGGGAATGCGACCTGGTGGGGATTACGGCGCACGAGTTTTTCCACCTGTGGAACGTCAAGCGCATCCGCCCCCAGTCGCTCGAGCCGATCGATTATACCCGCGAGAACATCACCCCCTCCCTGTGGTTCTGCGAGGGGATCACCTCCACCTACGGCTCATATATACAACTGCAGGCGGGACTGGACACGCCGGGCGAGTTCCTCCAGCGCCTGGGCGATCAGATCACGCGCTATGAAAGGCTGCCGGCGCGGCTGACCCAATCGGCCGAGGAATCGAGCATCGCGGCCTGGCTGGAGCGGTATCCGGGGTACCGCCGGCCGAGCCGCAGCGTCTCCTACTACCTGAAGGGCCAGCTCGCCGGTTACCTGCTGGATCTGGCCATCCGGCGCCACTCGGGGAACCGGCGCAGTCTGGATGACGTGATGCGCCGGCTGAACCAGGAGTATGCCCAGCAAGGCAAGTTCTTCGAGGATACCGGCGCGCTGGAGCGGCTGGCCAGCGAGGCGGCCGGCCAAAGCATGCGGGAGTTCTTCGACACGATCATCCGGCGGCCAGCTCCGGTCCCCTGGGACCGCTATCTGGCATACGCCGGTTACCGGCTGGCGTCGCGCTCGCGGACCACCGCCACGCTGCGGGCCGAAGCTTCCTCGTCGCCGGGTCTGGGTCTGATGGTGACGGAGGTTCAAGTCGGCGGTCCGGGGGAGCAGGCCGGTCTGCAGACGGGAGACAAACTGATCTCGGTCGGGGACCGGGCCCCGGAGCGGGGCCTGAACGAAGCGCTGGCGGCGCTCGACCTGAAGCCGGGCGCGAGAATGAGTCTGCGAGTCGAGCGGCGGGGGCGCATCGAGAACCTGACCGCGACCCCGGAGTTCGCGGAGGTCCCCGTTTTCCGTATCGAGGAGCTGCCCCAGGCAGGGCCGGCCGATAAGGCGGTGAGGGCGGGGTGGCTTCGGCAGGCCCCGGCAACCTCAACAAAACCATGAGAAATGTTTTTGACATACCCATGATCGCGAGATTTTTGGGCGCCGAGGCTACGACAGGCCTGTTCCCGGCGTCGTAAGCCGTTATAATAGATGGCAGTAGGATAACGAGCGTGAACGTCGACACCTGGGATCGGGGCCGGCTGACTGCCGCCGTCGGGCTAGCACGGCGTCGTTTTCTGGCCAATCAGGCTCTGCGAGAAGCCGCCCTGGGAACGGCGATCGTGCTGCTTGGCCCCGCCCTCCTGCTGGTGTTGGGGCGGGACATTCTGGCCGGGCCGTGGCTGGCTATGTTCGGGCTGGCTGGCCTGGGAACGGCCGCTTGGCGCTGGTGGCGCGGCCGCCTGGACCTCTACCGCGTTTCTCAGATCCTCGATGCCCGGCTCTCGACCCAGGACCAGATCTCGACCGCGATCTGTTTCCTCGGCCACTCCTCGCCGGTGGCTGTCGAGCAGCGGCGAGCTTCGACTGAGTTGGCCGAGCGGCTGGCTGTGGAAGCCGCCTTCCCGTTCACTTTGCACCGCTCCATGCAGCTTTTGGCGGCGGCGTTCTTGCTGGCCTCCGTGCTCGGGGTCTTGCGGTACGTCCTGGAAAAGCCGCTGGAGATGCGTCAGTCCCTGCCTGGCCTGATTGCGCGGGCGATGGGAGTCGACCAAGCCCAGGCGAAGGACCAGCCGGCGCCGAAGGACCGCGCGGGCCAGCGCCAGCAAGCCAACGTCCTGCCTTACCAGGACAAGCAAGGATGGCAGCCCGCTCCGCTAGAGCCGGCCGATGAGTCGCCGGCGGACGGGAATGGGGCCGAGGGCCAGGGGCCGGCGCCCGAGCCAGGGCGTTCGGGCGCGGACAGGCCAGACAAGGAGGGCGAGTTCGGCGCCCCGGTCGGATCGAGCCCGGAAGGCGATCCCATTCAGTCTTATGAAGACATGCTGGAGCGCGACGCCCAGTCCGGGCTGTCCATGGCCGACGGCAAGCAGGGCAACAATGGGCAGCAGGAGGCGTCCCAGCGGGAAAAGTCCGGAATCCCGGAGGAACCCAACAGCTTGCTGTCCAAGCTGCGGGAAGCGATGAACCAGATGATGTCCAAGCTGCAGCAGAAGGCGCCCGGGTCGGGGAACCTGCAGCAAGCTGCGGCCGGCTCGAAAGGTAACGGCGGCGAGCAGCAGCCCGGAGAGGGCGACGGCCAGACAGGCGCCGGCCAGGGGCAACCCTCGGGGCAGGAATCGCAGGGCGAGGGGACCCCGGGCAACTCCCAGGATTCCTCGGATCCCTCCAACAGCGGCGGCACGACGAAGAATTCGGGTTCCCAGGGCGCCCGCGGCAGCGGGGCCGGCAGCCAGGACGGCGACAAGCGTATGCGGGAAAACGAACAGCAGGAAGCCTTTGGGAAGCTGAGCGAGCTGTATGGACGGCGGGCTTCCGGCATGACCGGCGAGATTACGATCGAGGCGCTGCCCGGCAAGCAGACGCTGCGCACGCCCCAGGTTCAGAAAGGCGCGCTACACCGCGACATAGGGGGAGAGATCAGCCGGGACGAGATCCCGCTGGCCTTCCAGCCTTACGTCAAGGAATACTTCACCAAGCTGCGCCAAGCTCCCAAGAAATAAAGCTCACATGGCTTCCGAGTCAGGGAACCTCTCCCATAATAGCGGACAAATCGAACTGGTCCGGCAGGAGGTCGGCAAGCTCATCGTGGGCCAGCAGGAGGTGGTTGAGGGAGTCCTGATCGCGCTTCTGGCTGGCGGGCACGTGCTGCTGGAGGGCGTGCCGGGACTGGGCAAGACGACGCTTCTTAAGACGCTGGGCCGGGCGCTGGCATTGAAGTGCTCGCGCATCCAGTTCACCCCGGACCTAATGCCGGCCGACATCGTCGGCAGCATGGTGATGGAAACCGACGATCGCGGTCTGAAGAACTTGCGTTTCCAGCCGGGTCCGATCTTCGCCCATCTAGTGCTGGCCGACGAGATCAACCGGGCGACGCCGAAGACGCAGTCGGCGCTGCTGGAGGCGATGCAGGAGCGCACGGTGACCAGCGGCACGGCGACCCACGAGCTGGAGGAGCCGTTCCTGGTGATGGCTACCCAGAACCCGCTGGAGATGGAGGGCACCTACCCGCTGCCCGAGGCCCAGTTGGACCGCTTCCTGATGAAGATCCTGATGACCTACCCGAGCCGGGCGGAGCTGGACACGATCCTGGACCGGACCCTGGCCGCCGAGCAGCCGAAGATCCAGAAGGTGGTGGACCGGGACCGGGTGCTGGAGGTCTGCCGGGCGACGCGGCAGGCGCTGGTGGCGCCGCACGTGCGGGACTTCGCCACCAGCCTGATCCTGTCCACCCAGCCGGAGCAAGCGACGGCGCATCCGCTGGCCCGCCGCTACATTCGCTACGGCAGCTCGCCGCGCGGGGCGCAGGCGATGATTCAGGGCGGACGGGTGATGGCCATCATGCGCGGGCGCTGGAACGTCAGCCTGGAGGACCTGCGCGCCCTGGCCCTGCCGTGTCTGCGGCACCGGATCATTCTGAATTTCGACGCCCACGCCGAGGGCAAGACGGCCGACGCGATTCTGGCGGAGATTCTGGAAGCGGTTCCGGTAGCCAAGTAGGGATCGGGTCGGCGCCTACTTGCATGGAGCGGCGTTAGACCCGGGGCTTGCCGAAATAAATTGGCTACGGAACCTTGTTGAGTTGCGTACTACTACGGAGAACGATTACGCTCGAACCCAGAGCTTCGTCCTCGCCCACGCCAAACAGGCAGCGGGCCCCGAGGACGATACGAAGGAACGGGCGGACTTTAAGACCTACCTACGAGATCGAGGCTTGCGCTACGGCGAGCTGGCCGACGCCGATTCAGAAATGGCGGCGAGCCGATAGCAAGGGGACGGCGGGCGCTTCTGCCGGTTTCTCTCATTCCACCATCACAATGAACTCCCGCTGCTTCAGGTCGGCGATGAGTTGTTCATCCCAGCCCGGCTTGCCAAGATGGAGACGCTGGAGCGAAACGCTGGCGAGGTCGACTCGCCAGAGTTGAGGGCGAAACAGGTTGGCCGGCAAGTTTGCCGGCGGATGGCTTGTCCGACCTTCGAGACCTGCACCGAGGGACAAGACTGTCGCCCGATTCGTCGGCACCGAACAAATGTCTTGACAAATGCCGCTGGAGGCTGATACGGTCTAAGCAGAATGGCGGCAACTACTGTTTCAAAGTCCAGGCTGAGCGTGGAGAACGCCTTGGGAAGCGCGCAGGTAGCCCGAATCCTCGGTGTCCATCCCCGAACCATCCAGCGACGAAAGGCGGCGAACAAAAGGCCCGCCCTGTTGCAGGCCCAAAGGCAAGACAAGCTGGGCCGGATTTGGCGAGAGCTTTTGGAAATCTTCGATCCGGCGGAGGCAGTGAAATGGTTAAGGGACCCGGTCCCGGCGCTGGACTATCGGCCTCCGCTGGAGGTGATGGCCGATGATGGCGGACTGGACCGCGTCCTGGAGGTCATTGGGCGAATGAGTTGGGGCCTTCCAGCCTGATGAGCGTTCTGGGGCAGTGGATCGGTGACGCCCCGCGGATTCCCTTTCAGGGCACAACGTATCGGATCGTGCCGGCTCGATATCGAGACAGCCCGCTGTCTATGCTGGGCGCTTACTTGCATGGAGCGCGCTATAATCCCCGAGGCGTTTTCGACTGTCTTTACACCTCTCTGGATCTGGAGACCGCGTGGGTGGAGCTGGAGCGCTACTTCACTGTGCCACCGCGCGGAGGCTTCCTACGAGCCGTCATCGGCTTGCGACTTTCCCGTGTCCTCGATCTGACGGATGAAACACTTCTGCGACAAGCCGGTGCGGGGTTGCCAGATCTGATCTCGACAAGTTACGAAATCCCCCGGGCGTTGGGTGTGAGCGCCTGGACCAACGGCATCGAGGGTCTGTTAATCCCTTCGGCCGCCCGGCTGCGTGGCAAGAACCTGGCCGTCCTGCTGGACAACCAGGGCCCCGGCTGGCGCCTTCACCTTCGCAGGGTTGACGCGGTTAGACCCGGGTCGCGGCGCGCCAGCTATCCTTCCAGGTAGCGGCGCAGGTCGTCGGCGCGCAGACAGTGGGCGAAGGCGGTTTCCTTGAGAATCCGTCCGGCGCGGACCAACTCGGCCAGCGACTGCTCCATGGTGACCATGCCTTCGGCGCGGCCCATGGCGAGCTGTGAGCGCAACAGGTGGTCCTCGCCGCGGCGGATCAGGTTGCGGACCGCGTCGGTGGCCATCAGGATCTCTAGCGCCGGGTAGCGCTTTAGGCCGTCGCCGGAGGGGACGAGCTGTTGAGCCAGGATGGCCAGCAGGGCCAGGGAAAGCTGCTGGCGGATTTGCGGCAGATGGGCGGCGGGGAAAGAATCCAGGATCCGGGAGACGGCTTGTGAGGCGTCGTTAGTGTGCAGCGTCGACAGCACCAGGTGCCCGGTCTCGGCGGCGGTCAGGACGGTGGCCATGGTCTCCGGGTCGCGCATCTCGCCGACCAGGATCACGTCGGGGGTCTGGCGCAGGATGGAGCGCAGGGAGTGGGCGAAGTCCGGGGTGTCGTGTCCGACCTCGATCTGCTCGATGATCGAGCTGCGGTTGGGGTGCTGGTACTCGATAGGGTCCTCGATGGTGACGATGTGGTCGCGGCGGCGAGAGTTGATCAGATCGATGAGGGCGGCCAGGGTCGAGCTTTTGCCGCAGCCGGTGGGACCGGTGACCAGCACCAGCCCCTGGCGGCGCTCGGCCAGGCGGGCCAGCGAGGCCGGCAGGTGGAGCGATTCCAGGGTCGGGATCCGGGCGGGCAGCAGGCGGAGGCTGGCGGCGAGGGTGCCGCGCTGGTAGTGGATGTTGACGCGGAAGCGGCCGATCGGCTCGCGCAGGAAACAAAAGTCGGTCGCTTTGTACTTTTGCAGCTCCTCGGCGCGGTCCGGCTCGAGCAGCGGCAGGAGCAGGGTCCGGACGTCGTCGCCGGCCAACGGGGGACCGGCGGCGGGCGTCAGGGCGCCATTGACCCGGATGGCCACGGGCGAGCCGGCCACCAGGATCAGGTCGGAGGCGTTCTGCCGGGCCGCCAGGGCCAGCAGTTGGTCGAGCGAGGCGGACGAGGCCGGGCGCTCCCGCGTGGCCGCCGGTCCCGGCGCCGCCCGGTTCAGCTCCTCGACGATGCGGGCCAGCTCATTGTCGTAGCCGGACATGACCCTACCGTATCATTCTCCACTTGCGGACGGTGTCTTGAATCAGATCCGACACCTTGCGGTTGACCCGGCGGAAGTACTCCTCGGCTTTCCGCTGATCGAAATCCTTGGGGTACCCCTGGCCGGCTTTGTAGAGGCCGATCGAGGAAGGAAAGGGAACCGCCGCCCAGGCGCCCGGGGCCGGGTTGGGGGTGGCTAGATCCTTCGAGTACCATTCCGGGTGGACCAGCTTCGGGTTGATGGCCTGGATGTAAGCGGTTTCGTTGATGCCGGCGTGGCCGCCTTCCTCGCCGAAGACCTCCTGGGTGACGTCGGCGGCGACGGCCCACCAATTCACGGTGAGGGTGTTGACTTGCCGGGCCAGGGCGATTTCGCGGAGCACGGCCTCGATCACCGCGGTTTGGGCGCCGCCATGGCCGTTCAGGACGATAATGTTGCGGAAGCCGTTGTTGGCCAGTCCTTCGACCACCGCCTGGAGGTAGCCGCGGAAAACGGATTCCGGAACGTGCAGCACCCCGGGGTAGGGCGCCATCGCGCCGGTGACGCCATAGGGGATGTGGGGCGCTATCAAAGCGTTGATCTCGCCGGCGATGGCGCGGGCCATAGCCACCGGCGCGGTGTTATCGGCGCCGTTGTTGACCACGCCGTGCGGCTCGAGCGTCCCGACCGTCAGCAGGACCGTCTGGACTTGGGAGGGGACGACCTGCCGGAACTCCATCCAGTTCAGCTCATCCATCAGGCGGTTGCCCGACCACTTCACCGCCGCGGGTCCCTGGGCCAGGACATCGATCCCCGCCAGGGCGAAGAGAATGACGAAGCAGGCTCGCATCGGAACTCCTTGGGGGCGGCCGGAAGCGGGATTCAAGCTCGCCGCCGGCCGGGAATCACAATCAGAGCATACGCGATGGCGGCGAATGCCGCCAGCGAAAGATAGCCGCCGTAGCGCGTGTACAGGCTCAACTCCTGGGCGCCGGTCAGGCTGCGCGTCAGAGACTCGACTCCGCCCAGGTAGAGGGCGGCCAGCAGGATTCCCAGGATCGCTTCGCCGGCGATGAGGCCGGAGGCGACCAGCACGCCGGCCTCCTCGCTCGCCGCCCGGCGCTCGGGCGCGGCGCGGCGGTCGCAGGCCCACTTCAGCAGCCCGCCGGCGAAGATCGCGGCCACGGTCTCGAACGGCAGATACATCCCCACGGCGATAAGCATGGGTGACGGGGCCTCGATCAGGATCAGGGCCAGACCGAAGGCCACGCCCATCAGAATGAGTCCCCAGGGCATCTGGCCGCCGACAATACCGACCGCGAGCTGGGCCATCAATCCCGCTTGCGGCGCCGGCAACGCCCGGCCGCCGATGCCTCCTGTGGCCAGGTTGGCCTCGTGGAGAGCGATGATGGGGAGCATGAGGAACAGCGAAACCACCAGGACGGCAATCAGCTCGACCAGCTCCATCTTCCAGGGCGTGCCGCGCAGAAGCTGGCCGGCCTTCAGGTCCTGGATCAAGGACCCGGAGGTGCAGCAGGCGCAGGCCACGACCGCGGCCACGCCCAGCGCCGCGGTCACTCCGGCGACGCCGCGGACGCCGATCAGGGTCATGGCCAAGGCGGCCAGCACCAGCGCCGACAGGGTCAGGCCGGAGACCGGCTGGTTCGAGCTGCCCACCAGTCCCACCAGATAGCCGCCCACGGCGGAGAGCACGAAGCCGGCCACGGTCAGGATCAGGGCGGCGGCCGCGGCGGCGGCCAGGCTTTGAGTGTAGTGATAGTATAATCCGGAGGCGGCGACCACCAGCACGGCGCTTCCCGCCAGGATCCAGCGCAGGGAGAGGTCCGTTTCGGCCGGGTCGGCCGAGCCGCCGGCGCGGGCCCGGGTGGAGGCCTGCCAGGCGCCGCGCAGGGAGCGAGCCAGGGCGGCCCGCATGCGGAACAGGGTGTGGCCGGCGCCGACCAGCATGGCCCCGACGGCGATGGGGCGGACGACGTTGTACCAGACCGAGTGGGCCAGGACGTCCCAGGCGTCCGAGGGTTGCCCCAGGCGGCGCGGCAGGTCCGGGTCCAGGAACAGGATCAAGGGGATCAGGGTCCACCAGGCGATGATCCCGCCGGCGGCGTTGATAGCGGCCAAACGCGGGCCAATGATATAGCCGATACCCATGAGGGCGGGAGAAACCGCCGGGGTAGCCCAGGCGATGCCGCCCAGGTGGGCGACCTCCCCGATGGGCTCCTTGCGGAAGTTGAAGTGCCGCACCACCGCCGCCGGGAAGGCCAGGAAGCCGTCCACCGACTCGCGGAACAGTTGGAATCCACGCTCGCTCTTCAGCAACTGCAGCAGGGCCCCCAGCCCCATGGCGCCGAAGATGTAGCGGGGCGCGTCGCCGCCCTGCTGGCCGGCCTTGACGATCTCGGCGCTGGCGGTCGATTCCGGGAAGGGC
>Ga0247727_10016476_pt1 | contig 11918 bp, 4 predicted proteins | sample WisWelCaveWW1625_FD_202498 | JGI IMG/M metagenome (GOLD analysis project Ga0247727, IMG submission 202498) | Biofilm microbial communities from Wishing Well Cave, Virginia, United States - WW16-25 | ecosystem: Environmental > Aquatic > Deep subsurface > Groundwater > Cave microbial mat | place...
ACTTTCCTTTTAAAAGATTTGATGGTAGTTGGTACTGACTTTCCCGTCTATTATTTTAAGAAAGAGTTGGTGTCAGTACTTTCTACCATAAAACATTACAAATAGGAAAGTGCGGTACCAAGTCCCCCTTTTTTGAAAAAAAGATAGTTGTAGGGGCCATGAAGTATAAAGGAAAGTAGGGGCTGGGGGGACGTTTGGCAACAGCACGCCGTCTCGCGTCGCCCTGTTGTCTTTATATTAAATACTTGCCAACGCTGGTTGATAACCCATCTTTTGCCCTACAATAGATAAATCGTAGTTGGTCTGAAGATTCATCCAGAATTCCGCGCTTGTACCCAAAATTCGGGATAAAAGAATCGCCGTTTCCGGCGTCATGTCTCTTTTGCCATTTATTAAGGTATTGACTCTCTGGACAGGGACCTTCATTTTCTGAGCCAGCTCTATTTGTGTCATTTTCATAGGGACAAGAAACTCCTCTAACAAAATTTCTCCCGGATGGGTGGGTTTTCGATTTTTGGGGATCATGTTAAATCACCTCCTCTAATGATAATCTGCTATCTCCACATCATACGCATTACCGTCTTTAAAACCAAAAATAATACGATATTGATCATTGATACGAATACTGTATTTACCTTTTAAATCTCCCTTGAGAACTTCTAAGTGATTTGCCGGTGGTACCCGTAAATCTGACGGGCTGACAGCCGCATTTACCATATCAAGCTTTCTTCTCGCAACGTCCCAAATCGTTTGGGGAATCTTCCGGGCGTCTTTTGAAGATATCCCGTCATAGATATCCTGGGTCCTCTGTGATCTGAAATTAATGATCATATGATCCTTGTTCCCAATTAAAGCTTAACATATTAACGTTATCTGTGCAAGAGTGAATTTTAAAGGCATTTTAATTCAGTCTGGAAATCTCTTCGGTCTCTTCTTCCCGCGAAAGGCCCAAAAGGGGGATGAGGCTGGGGATGGGGGTGACGTTGATGATGACGGGGGTAAAACCTTTGATGTTCATGTGCTCCATGTCCTGCATTTCGATGGGCAGCGGCACGCCGTCGCCGTCGCGTTTGATCTGGACGTCGACTTTGCGGAAGTCGATACCACCATGCCGATTTGGACGACCCTGGCCCGGGCGGCCGACACGATCTCGATTTTGGGGCGTGGTATCATCGGCAGTTTTCACGAAAGCCCTGTCTTGAGCCTCAACATCAGCGAGGTCGATATCTCGCTCAAAGGTTGGCCTAGAAGTGTTTTCTCTAATTCGAATGGACAGACCATCTTGGATTACTACTTTATTATTTATCACGAATTGGTCCAAATGTTTTTTATTCTCTATGTCATAAGTAAAGTTCGCTTCCTGGGTCTTATAAGTGATCCTGCCATCCACAATCATAAAATTATATATGGTATCAGGTTTCGCTTTTAGAAAACCCCAAATAGCTACCTGAAAGTCAGAAAGAATTTTTTCCCAGTCATTTTGGTCAATACTATACCTCTCTAAATCATCCGGCGTTAATCGCGGCACGTCTGTCCCATCAGTAATCGTGTTGGCGAGGTCGGGCAGAAAAACGAGGTGCTGTTCTTGGCCGCCAGGCTCGACTTTTCCTAACGTAATAATGGAAGGGATACCGGCTTGGGTCATCTTATTAAGAACCTCAGGGTTCACCAAATACACTTGGGTATCCGGGGATATTCCTCTGTGGAATCTGTAACTTGCGGAAATAGCTTGAGCATCTGTATCTTCTTGAAATATTGTTTTTCCATTTGACTCAACGGTCGTCCTATTCTTATCTGATGAAAAGGTCAATGTATTTGTACCTTTCACTCGCTGATATTCCCAGGTATTCTTGATTGAGACGACATCTTTGGAAACTTCAGCCTTATACTTTGCCCTAATGCCCTCAACATATCTTTGCTGGAGTTGTTCCACTGGGCTGATTCCGATTTCATTTTTACTTAGATCATATTCAGGCGGATCCCACTTCCCGGGTAGTGCCAAATGATAGTTGACTATCGCAACCGCCAGTGCATCCGCTGGGACATCAGTCGTTGATTGAAGATAAAAAGGAATATTAGGCTTCTGAAGGTCAGGGATCGTGACGGGAAGTTGATTTGCTTCGTCGCTTTCGGTCTGGGCGAGGTCGAGGATGGTGATGGGGACAGGACTATTGAGCAGTTCCGGGTCATTCTCAATAAGAGCATGGGCGCTGGAAGATATGCTGATCTCATCGGCACCAAACTCGATGGCCTGGTTGATCTTCGTTTTAATCTCCTCTCTAGAACCTAAATTTTGCAAATCATATCCAATGCTCACGGCGACTTGTAGCTCTTCCGGCTTGATGCGCTTGAGGGCTTCTATAGTTTCCTTATTAAATCTAGCATCACTCTCATGAATCAATACCGATTTGTGCGAGGTATCTTTCTGCACTGCGGTAGACGCATGAACAAAATCTCCATCAAATCTAATAAACAACTCATCTTCGCGTAAGGATTGCAATTCTTTAGCTATTTTGAAAAAATAAGGATGGATATTTTTCAAGTTAATTCTCATTTTCTCAATTATTTCCTTCGCAAACACTTTTGCATCATTAACTTGTTCAATCGTGAATAATTTATAATCAGGATCGTCTTTGGTCCCCCAATTAAAATCTCTGACAATTCTCCCCGAACTGCTGTATTGTTCAGCTAATTCTTGAGTCGGGGCCTTAGCTTCTTCGATGATCATCCATTTGGCTAAAATTTCGCTATCCTCTGCTAATTTCTCGATAATCATGTTTCTCATAATTTCTTCAGGTGGCCGGCTTTTACTTTTCTGTATCTGTTCCATCACAAATTCAAAATCTTTAATTTTCCCAAATTTCATCCATTTTCTGACATCCCTAACAGAAACACCCAGATTCTCTGCCACATTGGCTATTAGCCACTTATCCTTTTTATGAACATCCAACACCTCTTTTATGGCTTCAACAAAATTCTTGGAATTATTTAAATTCTTAAATAAAGCCAACCGTCGGATTGCTAAATCCATGTTTACTGTAAAAGCCCGATAACGGCCGAATAATATACTTTCTTTGACAGTATATTCTTGTGGCGGTGTTAAACCCATGAGAGTTCGAAAAAATCCAAGACTATTGCGGATATCCGTTGAGTTAAAGAAATCTCTTTGGCTATCGGTTGGGTCAATAACAAAACCTTCCTTGATACATTGCAGTAAATATTCATAGTCTAGCGAATCAGCAGGGGGTGCCATCTCATCTCCAAATTTTTCAAAACGCCAAGTGAATAAAATGACGGGTTTTACTCGAACCCTTTTTAGCAAATCCGCATGCTTTTTTCTCCCAATGTCAATTCTTGAAATAACATCCCAAAAAAAACCTTTCTTTTTATCGACTATTTTTGGGGTAATAGTACCGTTCACATCGCTTTCTAATACAATAGCTTCTTGTGTGGGATGTTTCGCCTCTTTCTTCTTTTTGATACCCATGTCCGCTGTCTCATAACTAAATCCCCCTCGGTGATCCCCCCCGGCGGTATAGACTGCAGTTGTTTCTTCATTCAACATGGCCTCGATTTCGCTTAATTGTTTTGATGGAACACTACTTTTCTTTAAAATATCCAATAGTTTGGAAATCTCATCATCTTTCAACTCATTTAAAGCAATGATCTCCCAGAATTTATCTTCCCCATCTAGAACAGTATTGGATAAAAACGATGACGCTTTTGTTAATCCTGGGGAAATATTATGGACAAATTTAAAGCCCATTTTCAAGCGTTCAAAAACAGTAAAACCCTGTCGCTTCTTGCGTGCCTCTCCGCCAGTGATCATATAGTTCAAGGCATCAGCTCTCATTTGTCTGACAAATAAAAAAAACGGAACCAAATGTCCTGTATGGGCGGGGTTTAAAGGAGAACTTGCCTGGATCCATGTCTTTGCCCGGCGATACCGATTGATCAAATTAACTATGGTATTGACATCTGCTCCCTGGTCTTTCCAATCATTGATAACCTTTGATAAATGTTCATAAACCGTCGGCTGGTTCTTATTTGCTCTCCAATATCTTGTCGGAACTATATCCCCATCCATAATGGCCGTTGCGACAGACCAAAGGGCATTACGATAACGGATCATATTGTAATAGGCGGCGTTCTGATCAATCTCTTCTAAAGGCAAATGATTCTTTAAATAGAATTCAAAGATCGCATTTACATCATACTTAATCACATCGGATAATTTCTTACCCGGATTCCTTTCGCGATAGATCAATTCGGCAAATTCTTTTTCGTAAACGTGCCGCATGTCATCGGTTCCAGGTGCTACTGCATAGCATAATTTTCGCTCTCTCATATAAAAAGGACTACCCATTGCTTCAATCTTTTCCCAATAGGGTGTCTCGATGAACACCTTTTTTTCCCCATCAATATCAACACTTGAGACAATGCCAAATCGGATACCTCTCCCTTGAATAAAAACAGCCTTTTGAATGGCGACCTCAACTCCCATACCTTTTAATGCCTTCTTAACGGCTGTTGCGTCCTCTATGTCATCAAGATTAAACTCAGTCATCGTTATATCTTTAACTTGCCGATCCGCTTTAATCATTTTCGTCAATTCTTCGACCCCAAACCTATTGACTTGCCCTATTTTAACTGACTCATCCGGATTTCCGTTATGAGAGAGTATTGCGTTATATTGACCACTCCCTAATGCCGGTAAACCATTAATGTCTTTGGGGCCATTAACAATGGGAATGGAGAATTTGGTAGGACCAGCCGCTGTCAAATTGGCATCATCCCGGCCGGCGGCGATGTTGGCGAGGTCTTTACCATATTCGTCATCGACTGTCATTGTCGATAGCACATCTTGGAATTTTGCTTTTTGTCCATCCTCTGCCAATGCTCTCATTTTAGTATCAACATCCCAACTGACATACGCGATGTTTGCATGCGGAACAAATTTAATAGCTTCTCTTTGCCGTGCGGGTCCTAATCGGATTAAAACATCCGAAGTCTTGATACCATTCTTTAATAATTCTGGTGCTGGCTGAAAATATTGGTAGGTAGCTAAAACTCCCTGAATGTTATCTTGCCAAGGAACACGATTGTCGACCTGCAAGCCTCGCTCATATTGGACTTGTTTTCGCACTAAAACTTTTTGAGAGTTAAGTAGATCATTGAGTCCCTTCTCCTGGAAAATTTCTTGCCATACTGTAGGAGTCTTCTCAAGGGGATTAAAAACAACGACCGCATTACTCAGGAGAGCGCTCATGAAAGGGTCATTTGTCGAAGGATAACCCTTATCTTTCGGATCGGTTCCCGAAGGTCGATTGATACAAAACATGCCGTCCTTGAATTGAAAATATGTTCCATCCCCTTGAAATAAAATGTCGATAAGATTTTTGTCAAACCAGTCATTTAAGGTTTTTCTAATTTTTTGATCACCTTCACCTGTTACTTTCACTAATGTCGGTACCACTTCCGGGTCATTTAAAAGGGCGTCCTTAACAATCTCCTTAGCCTCTCCTAAAGTAATTGAACCGTCTTCAATCGCAAAGGCAAGGCTAACAAAAAAAGCATCATTCGCATCCCGGCGGGCGTTGGCTTTTTGTTGATATTCTTTCGCCTCGTCTTTTCCCATTTTAGTTAAAAGCATCAAATCCACTAATGCAAAATCCGTACGGAGTTCAGCGGTATTTTGAGAATTTTGAGCTTTTATTTTTTCTTGTATCTGTCGACTTAATGACATACCGGCAAGAAATTCTTCATTCTGGTATAAACCGTCATCACCGATATGTCCTCCAACCGCACGGCGGGCCTCATTAAACATTTCAGAAATCATCTTAAGCATCAGGGCATTGGCCTCGACCGCATTTTTCTCCCGCCAGGCCAGAAAAATCCGAGAGCCATCCGTAGATTCCATGGGAAGAGCCTTACCAACTACCATCCCGCCACTCTCTTCTCCGGCAAAAAGTAGTCGCGGATTGTAACCTAAATTTATGGCCTTGCCAAATACATCATGAACAATAACACGCTGTTTTTTAAACCCCATACGCTCGCGAATCTTATTCAGTCGAACCTGCTCTTCCACCTGCTGTTCCATACGGGAAATTTCCTTGAATCCGACTGGGACCAAAACCGTAGGCACTTTATGCTTTTCCCATAAATCGCGCCAGAGACTGGTAGAAACTGTCGTGGATATACCAAAAAATGTAACTTCCTTATATTCATCAAAACTCTCTTGATCTTGATGGAACTCGTCTCTTTCTTTTAAAGTTTTTATAAGGGATCCCTGTATATCAAAAAAGTTTTGATTGGGCGTATAAACGACCAGTATTTTCTCACCAGAGAGAACAAGATAAGCAATATTAAGTGAATCCAATCGAGCAATAGTTTCTTTGTCGTTTCGCTCAACCTGCATAACAACATATCTATCTCCATCGGGATCGGTTGCGGATTGGATAAAACCTATAGGTTTATCCTTTAAGCGAGCAGAAAGATTGGAATTCAAAACAACATCCAGTAGACTGACATCTTGCGAAGCATCAAAAAGACTAGGGGCATAATAAGCTAAAAGATTACCGTTGGAAAGTCGGATATAGGGAACTTGTTGGGGTCTGAGGATCGACTGTTCGGTAGAGGGATGTAAAACTTGAAAATAGACTTTTTTACCATCCGACAAAGTTGCTGTCATTGAAGAACCAGGCTGTTGATTGACAAAAAATCTATCAATTTCAACTTGATGAGATTCCACAAACTCGCCGATAGCGGGATCTTTTGGGGCTTTGGGATTATAGCGTGCCATCCCGGTACCACTAAAAAATGAGTCAGGATGGATATCCGACCATTCAATCGCGTCGGCAGCTTCTTTACCAATTAACGTATTTAAAACACGTCTGTTAAACCCATAGGATGAACCATTTCCTTGACTATACCCATACTCTATCCCATACGCGGTAGCCTCTTTTATTTCCGATTGAGCATTTCCAGTTAAATAGGACTCCGCCAAATAGCCTGCATATTGTTCACTTACTGGTTTATTCTCTGGATGTGCAGAATTATCGATATCAAATTTGATTCTAGGGTCTGAAGCGGGTGCAAATTCAAAAACTAATGGTTCGCCGGTTTCAAGAACCTTGTTTATTGATTTTTGTATACCTTCTGCAAGTTGTACCATTTGTTCAATGAGGAGTTGTGCTCCCTCGCTGGTAGCCCGTTTATATTTTTCCGTATCCTCTCCTAAATATGTTAAAGCTTCTTCCTCAAATTTAGATAGTTCAATGGATCGAAAACCCATAATTTTTGACGAATAAATCATTCTCGCCGCATGACTGGAAGTATCATAAAGTGTCATTAGAATATCTTCAATTGTAGTAATAAAAGAAGTCGCGCCAATCGGTAAATACTCTCCGGATTTAGGACTATGGACTGTAAAACCCATGGCTGCCAGTCGTCGACGCAACATTGAATTAACAGCCGGTGTATTAAAACGTACTTCTCCGGCGATGATGGCCTGTGGATTTTCGATTTTATCTTTTTTAGCCTGTGCTAAGGCCATTTCGGCCAATTGATTACACGTAAGAAGTGTAAAAAGTATATTCATGGGTTTAGACAAATCGGCTGGATTGAGAGGATTTTGTGTGGCCCTCATACCCGCGGTTGCCTTCCGAGCTAAATCCAACAAATTCTTTACAAGATCATCCTTCAATTTCCATTTTTCAACTAATTCCTTGGTCAGAACAAGCTTTGCTTCCCTTCCTTCCACAATGGCCATGAATAACTCATAAAGTTCTTTGTAATTCTCTTTGGCCGCTTCCGCAGACTTTCGAAAATCAGATAAAAATTGTTCCTCGGCTTCAGCGACGAAAACTTGTCGAGCCATGCCATCGGTCAAGGCCAATCCTTCCGGTTCATATTTTAATCCATCGACAATTTCGATCGGATCTGTTTTGGTGATGTTTTTTAAAATAAGCCGTAAAACAGCACGTTTTTCTTTTAACATTGCAGGCGGGATTTCGATAGAATAAGCGATATTATTTATGCTCTCTTCCAAACCTTCCTCTTTAATCGTAATTTCTGGATTAGTTTGTGCTATTTCTCTTAAACCAGTGATCAATGCAGTTATTGAGGAATTTGATTGAATAACTCTAAAATATTGCGGAGTGAATTCGCTTCCTGGTCCCAAAATAACCAATCCGCTTTTATTTACCATAAAACTTATCTCATTGAGACCAATGTTCATTGATTCCACTTCTGCTTCAATTTGATCAATTAATGTATCCGGGGCTTCGGATATGCCTACACTGCGGTAAAATTGTTCGATTCCACGGATACGAGTAAGAGCAATTTTTCTTTTTTGCTCAGCTGTTAATTGAGGATTAATAATTTTAGGTGTTTTTGTCGCTCTACCCCAGTCACCATCCCCGTCCGTCTCCACCTCCGCCAGGTCGACCTTGGATACAGTATCCTTATCTCCATCTTTCCAAAACACAGGTGTTGCGGGATGACTGTCGGCAAACTGCGGAATCATTTCCGAGTTCTCATTTATTATGTTAGATACAGTATAAAATTGAACGGCGAGGCCCAAAGATTTCACAATCGCTTCTGCCTCTCTCACCTGCTCCGATACAACCAACCCTCCTTCAAGGGCAACCACGAGAGGTAAATCAGCCACCCGGGCTTCATATTTTTTAGGACTGCTTAAAACTTCCCTTAGTAAATCGTATTTTACAAATACTTGGGCATTTAGTCCCGCCAGTTCTTCAATAATCGTCAAAATTTCTTCAGCAGTATACTCGTTGAGACCACCATCGGTATAACTATCTATATAAACAACGATCGGATCTTGATCTGTCTTTCTAATGTTCTCTACGTTAAGCAGAAGCCTTTGAGGATTTCCACTCAATAATGGTATGGCATTTACTTTTCGTACTGCTCTAAAATATTCTAAAACTTTGTCTGGGGTTATCCAGACTGCGACAGACGTATATTTGAGCCCTTTTTCACCCAGCCCGGCTTTCAGAGCCTGTAATTCTTTTTCCGTAACCTGGGCATTATCGGCCGCCAGTGGCAGGGCAAGATTGGCCGAATCTTTCGCCCCGGCATTCTCCACCGCCGCTACGTCAACTAAAGTAAGGGCTTTTCCCTCAGTACCATGTTCATCCACAAAACGCGCCACTTTCAGACGATTAGCCGGAGTAATATTTGCGGTATCTCCGGATATCCTCTCTATGTTGGCAATGTCAAAGGTAACACCCCCCGAAAAATACCGGCGCTTGATGTGGTCTTTGGTATTCTCATCAAAGTCTTCTTTAATCAAATTAACCGCGCCTTTTTTGAAGGCCTCGATGTATTGATTATAAATCTTCTGCTTGACTTCCTTGTCCTCGACATCGACGCCGAAGGTCTTGTTTTGGTCGGCGTAGACCTTGCTGAAAAGACTTTCTTTGAGGGCCTGTTTGTACCAGGAGGCCAGGACCAGCGAATTAAAGATCTGCCTAAGGTTAGCAAAGTTCTTGCCTTCATTGACTTCCTTTTCAATGGCCGGGACAATGATGTCGCGGACGATCTGTGAAGAAACCGAGCTTAATTCCTTGTACTTGTCTTCCTCTATATTGGCCTTGGCGGCCGCGGAATTTTCGTTGGGGAGATTTTTGTTGATGGCCAAGTAATCTTCTTCCAGCATGACCTTTAATTTATTCTCTAAAACAAAGGCCGTGTCTTTGGTCTCGTAGACCACGGATTTGTCGTTGACGATCCAGACCTTATTAAAGGTATTGACCGGGACTTTTGTCGTGCCGTATTTTTCATAAACCTGTTTGTAAACCTTGTCCCAAAAGGCCTTGCCCAAATCTTCCTGAGGGTGAATGAGCGACGCGGTCAATTGTTTGAGGATATAATCCTGGGACAGCATGTCGCGGCCCATTTCGGTGTCGCCCAAATGGTCGTCGATCATGCGGTCTTCTTCGTACGGAGAAAGGTTGACCCAAATGTCATCTTCGGGAACGGTGACCGAGGCCATGAAGTATTTGATCATTCTCTGGGATTCGGTTTTTAGCTCGTCATCGGAAATCTGGGCATCGCCTTTGTCGACAATAAAACCGAATTGCAATGGATTGTCAGGATAGATCTTAAGGCCTAAAACTAACGGCGGGGTGAACTTGTCGCTTAACGTGACCATCGCGCCCGGTATAGGCAGCCAGGGCAGACTTTGGGCGTACGCAGGGATAGGAATCGCGATGGTTGTGGTGAAGGTCAGAAGGACTGCTGCGGCGATAAAGCGAAATATTATATGGAACCGTGGCTTCGTAAGTGACATATTTTAAAATTTAACACTGCGCGAAAAGGTTATTAAATGTTTTTAATTCTGAATGCTCCTCATCTTTTGTCATAAATATATCATATTATTTAAATAAAAAGCAAATTTTTTGTAAATGTTTAGCTTGTACCCAGTGATAGACAGGGTGCAATGCGACCTTGACGATGTTGCAGGAAGGCAAAGCGAAGATTCTCACCGACATCTTTGCCCTGCAATCGCAATGTCTGCATAAGCGACATCAGCGTGCCGTGGGCCTCGGCCCCGCGGTCGGAACGATTGCCGAATGACCGGTTTCGGTAAATCACATTCGGCCGAATCATCCGCTCCGCCAAATTATTATTCCATGCCAAAGATGGCTCTTTTAAAAATCGAAAGATATCCAGCCACGACCGCGCAAACCTCTTCGACAGCCTTTGAAGATTCTTGTTGGTATATCCGAAGGCCATAAAGTTGAACAACCGTTCCTCAAGCCTAAACCGCAATCGCCCATATTCGCCCGAGGTCATCTTGGCATCATTGTCTTTGAGTTTCAGCGCGTCGGCAATCAGCCGCTTGATCTGCCTGTGGGCCCTGACAAATTCTTCACTCTTGTCCGTCTTTGCGCACTCGTGAAAATCCCGCAACAGATGCACCAGGCACTTCTGCATCCGGCAGGGCAGTCTCAAGTACACACTAAAAAAATCCGAAATCAGCGTCCCATCAAAATCTGAACCCAGAAGTCCTTTGAGAACTTTTCGCCCACGGCTGCGGTCGACGTGATAATACGCCAGCCGCTCGTTGACCAGCGCCCATACCCAGCTCTTCTTGCCGTCCAGACGCCAGCCGGTTTCATCGACGTGTACCTGCGGGCTGCCTCGAATCGCCTCAAGCAATACCGCTTTCTCTACCCCAAGCCACTGGCTGATCCTCACCAGAGCCTGCGATATCCCCCCTGGGCTGACCGTTATTCCTGCCAACTCCTGAAATAATTCCCGAATCTTCCGGTACGGCAGGCAATGGTGATATTTCAAGATTGCCGACTGGATCAAGACATTCGCCCCAAGGTATCCCTGGGGGACGTGCTCTGGATGGTATGCCGCCCACACTTTTTTCCCACAATGCTCGCAACCATACACATGCCGCCGGTATTTCCTCACCCAGACCTTCGCCGGGATAATGTCTTCTTGAATCTGCTCTTCGACTTCCAGGGATTCTCCTAAAGGATGGTGACACTCGGGGCATTCACAGAGGGTTTCCTCGATTGTCTCATCAATATGATCCGGGACTGCCCGGGTCATCCCAACGTGTCCAACCTTCTGTCCAGGCCGCTTCTTGTGCTTCTTCACCGTGTTCGGCTTCGCAAATCTCTCCGCCCGTCTCTTCTGCTCTGTCTTGACCTTTTCTTCTAACTCGCGTACCCTTGCCGTTAATTCGTCAACTTGCTTATCCTTCTCCAAAATGATCTCTATCAACTCTTCCTTCGTCTTCTCTGCCAGCATGATCCCGTCAACCATGCCTCTATTATTCGACGGAATTCTTCTCAAAGCAAAAACTTTTTCAACTTTTTCTTCCCCAAACCTACGCCCGAACCTTTAGCATATCGGGCTACCCGCTAAACATTTAC
>Ga0247727_10016478_pt1 | contig 11918 bp, 9 predicted proteins | sample WisWelCaveWW1625_FD_202498 | JGI IMG/M metagenome (GOLD analysis project Ga0247727, IMG submission 202498) | Biofilm microbial communities from Wishing Well Cave, Virginia, United States - WW16-25 | ecosystem: Environmental > Aquatic > Deep subsurface > Groundwater > Cave microbial mat | place...
ATTTTAAACTTAGGATACCCTGGCGGACCCATCATTGACCGTTTAGCGAAAACCGGACAAAATAAGGAAATTTATTTTACTTGCGCGCAGATTCCTGATTCCAATGATTTTAGTTTCAGCGGAATCAAAACCGCCGTTTTATATTTTGTCCGTGACAAGTGGGACAAAAACCAAATGCCAGTCAATAAGATTGCCTACGCCTTTCAGAATAGTGTTGTGTCCGCTTTAGTGAACAAATGCCTCGAGGTTTGCCGTAAAAAACATATTTCCACACTTCTCATCGGCGGGGGAGTAGCCGCCAATTCCGAGTTAAGAAAACGCCTGCTTGAAGAAGCACCCAAATACCAAATCACTACGCATATTCCGGCCTTACCTCTGTGCATGGACAATGCCGCCATGATCGCAGGATTGGGATATCGAATAATAAATAACCAAGAACCAAGAACCAAGAAACAATCATCAAACAATTTCTAATGACCAAAATTAATAAGCAGCCGGCCCTTCAAAAGATTTGGTCATTGTTTCTTGGTCATTGGTTATTTTTTGGGATTTGTTTCTTGGGATTTGGAATTTTGATTAATTGACTTCTTAATATGTTTTTGCTATATATAACTTGCTTTCAAAAATTTTTTCGGTCGGATCAACAAAAAATTCCATCAACCAAACATTTTATAGGAGGGAAATACAATGGGCCTCAGAGACAACAATCGAAGAGAGATTGAAGATAAAGCTATTGACATTAACGCCAACATGCAGGGGACATTATCGTTTAAAGATCCAGTCAATCTAAAAATCAACGGGAATTTCAACGGGACCATGGAATGCCGGGGGACGCTCACCATCGGCAGCACCGCCTCGGTGGACGCCCATATCATCGGTGACAATATCGTCATCGCGGGGAAAGTCCGCGGTGAAATCATTGCCAAAAAAATGATTGTGCTGATGCCGACGGCTGTTCTCAACGGCAATATCTCAACTCCCAAGCTCAATATTGTCGAAGGGGCTATCTTTCAGGGAAAATGCCAGATGCTGGATGAATTCTTAGATGTGGATGAACTCTCAAAGTATCTTGAAATTGAAACCTCCTCGATTCTCGAATTAGCCAAATCCGGTAAGATTCCCGCCGCCCGCAATGGGGACAACTGGCGGTTTGAACGTTCCCGCATTGACGAGTGGATTGCCACGGAAAAAGTTAAATGACATCGGACCAATTTATCAGTGTTCGGGAAACTGCCCAGATTCTCGGTGTCTCCGAAAAAAAAGTCATGGATTTGGTCGAAGCGGGTAAGCTTCAGGCCTACCGCATCGCCAACCAGTTTATCCGTTTTAAGCGCGGCGAAATCGATGGCATGAAATCAGCGGGTAATGTCGCCGCGGAGATCATCCAGTATGAATACACCTCCTCCGAACGCCTCCAGGATTTTTTTTATTTTTACGATTATTACATTATCTCTGGCCTGATCATCCTGTTTCTGCTGTATATCATTTTCTTCGTATAAAAATTCTGGCGGCGTAGCTCAGCCCGATAGAGCGATCGGCTCATACCCGACAGGTCGGTGGTTTAAATCCACTCGCCGCCACCAGGCTTTGTTCCTCAATAAAATGCGAAAAAGAACTTCGCCTGGCTTCGCCCTCAATGAAGTTCTTTTTCTATTGTACAAAATCGAAGCCTGTTGTCAGGCGAAGTTGAACACGAAAGAAATTCAACGTAGCCTGACCAAATTCTCACAGAGGAATAATCCATGTCCGCCTCGCCGCAAACCCTTGATTTCAACGAACAGTTCGCCCGGGCGTACGATTTAATGGAAAATAGCTGGCAAAATCTGTTCATCACAGGGAAAGCCGGCACCGGAAAATCAACGCTCCTGCAGTATTTCCGCGCGCGCACGGATAAGAATATCGTCGTGCTCGCTCCCACCGGTGTCGCCGCGGTCAACGTCAAAGGCCAGACCATCCATTCCTTTTTTAATTTCAAACCCGACATCACTCCCGAGGGAACACGGTCAATCCGGATTCGTAAATCCAAAAAAAATATTTATCAAAAATTAAAAACCATCGTCATCGATGAGGTTTCGATGGTGCGCGCCGATCTTTTGGATTGCGTGGATGCTTTTCTCAAACTGCACGGCCATGATAAATCCTCGGCCTTCGGCGGGATACAGATGATTTTTATCGGCGACCTCTACCAGCTTTCGCCGGTCGTGCCCTCCAGAGAAAAAGCCGTCTTCAACGAAAAAGGAGACGGCAACGGCAAAACAATTTATCGAAGCCCCTATTTCTTTGACGCGAAAGTTTGCGAAGAATTCAATGTTGAGTTAATCGAGTTGGAAAAAATCTACCGACAAAAGGACGACCATTTCATCGCTCTTTTAAACGCCATCCGAAATAATTCGATAACCGAGAAACATTTGGAAATCTTAAACAAACACCTCATCCCCGATTTTAAACCCGGCAAAGACGCTTTTTACATACATCTGACGACCACCAATGCCTTAGCCGATCAGATCAACCAGGAACAGCTCAACACACTCAAAAGCAAGAGTTATCGTTACGCAGGAAATTTAACCGGAGATTTCGACGTCAAAAGTCTGCCAACCCAGGAGGTACTGGACTTAAAGTCCGGGGCGCAGGTGATGCTTTTAAATAACGATCCCCAGGGCCGCTGGATCAACGGCACCATCGGGAAGATTTCAACCGTTGAAAAAGGTTCCGGAGAGCCGGATATCGTGCGCGTGAAATTACCCGAAGGCGGCGTGGTGGATGTCCTGCCCTTTACCTGGGAGATGTTCCGTTTCTTTTATAATGAAAAGACCGATATGCTGGATTCGGAATCCATCGGCTCGTTTACGCAGTATCCTCTGCGATTAGCCTGGGCGGTGACCATCCACAAAAGTCAGGGAAAGACCTTTGATAAAGTCATTATTGATATCGGACACGGAACGTTCTCACACGGCCAGGTCTACGTGGCCATTAGCCGTTGCACGAGTTTAGAGGGAATCATTCTTAAGAAACCGATCCTTAAAAAACACATCTTCATGGACTGGCGCATTGTCCAATTCATGACCGGATACCAGTACCGCCGCGCCGAAGCGCAGTGCCCGCTCGATGAAAAACGAAAAATCCTCGAGCAGGCGGTCAAAAATAAAACAACGATGGACATCGTGTATCTGAAAGGCAGCGATGAAAAATCACGGCGCAGCATTCTTCCCCGGCGGGTTGGGAAAATGGAATATCAGGGGAAAACCTATTTGGGCGTGGAGGCCTATTGTTTTCACCGCAAAGACACCCGGGTCTTCCGGGTGGACAGGATTCTGGAGATCAAGGAAGGGTGAATCAAATGACAACCCATAAATCAAAGGCCGTCAACATTTCGTCGTCCGCCGCTTATCAATCACTTCTCAACAAAGTGAAGAAAACCCTCATCGAAGGACAACAGCGTATCGAGACCGAGCGCGTCCGCACCCGTTGGGAAACGGGCCGTCTTATTCATGCGCATATTCTAAAATACGAACGCGCCGAACGCGGGCGGCAAACTATCCTGCGTCTGGCCCAAGATTTGAAAGTGAGTGACACGGTTTTGCACCGCTGCGTCAAGTTCGTCCAAAAATATCCCGACAAAAGAAAATTGGCCACGCGGCCACTTTTCTCCTGGAGTCATTACCGTGTGTTAATGACCATTGCCGACGACAAGAAACGGCTGAGTCTCGAAAAGACCGCGGCCGAAAAGGGCTGGACGGTGCCCGACTTGACCGCCCGCGTCAAAGAAGAAAGACCTCTGCGGGAAGAACAGGGCATTTCAACGCCGCCCGGAAAACTTTCCGCCGGTAACAGACCGCTCATCCCATTGCGCGGAGAGCTTTACACGTACAAGTTAGTCGAACGTCCGAATCTTTCGGCCGGCGGCGATTCCGGTTTGCTGGTCGATCTGGGGTTCGGCGTTTATCACGAAGTTGATCCCAAACTGCTGTCCGCTTTCACCAAAGATCAGATCATTGAGTCCCGACCGAAAGAGGACGCTTATCGTTTTTACAAAACCGGCCGCGCCACCAACGACCTTTATACCTACGCCGCGTTTGTCGAAAAAGTTGTGGACGGCGACACCCTGAAGGTGCGTTTGGATTTGGGATTCAATGTCTGGACTCGGCAGATTTTGCGTCTGCGAGATATCGACTGCCCCGAGGTCGGCATGCCCGCCGGTGATGAAGCCCGCAATTTCGTCCGTTCTCATTTAAAGGAAACGCAACAAATCGTCGTCCGCAGTTCCCGGTCCGACAAGTACGATCGTTATTTGGCCGATGTCTTCATCCCGCGGGATTCGAAATCAAATCCAGGGACGGATATTTATCTAAATAATCTGCTTCTCGAAACAGGCCGGGCGCAGAGGGCGGGATAAAAGCCCGGGAAGGGAAAATATGCTGGAATCTTTTTTTGAGAAACTCAAACTCTGTGTGCTCCCCGGGGAATTGATTCCTCTTATTTGTGAATCGTTTTCGCATAAAGAGCTTGTCCGGTTGATAGCATCGGAAGGTGTTGTTTATCCTGGGATTCGGATGGAAAAGTTACGGCCGGAAGAACTGGCTTCAGGATGGGTCAAGGACGCGTGGAAGAATCCGGAAGTTCTTGCCGGACTGGTTAAAGCGCTTGACGACGCGCACGCGAGGGACATTGAGCGCATCCGGCTTGCTTCACTGGATGAGGTAGCGCGTATGCCCAAATCCGTTACGGATATCTGCCGACGGCGTGAAATCAGCGGATTGATCTGGGCGCTTCTTCGGGACGAACGTGTCGATGCCGCGCTGGTGAGGCGGTTTCTTGAATCCTTTTACCGCTTCCTGGATAAGGGGGCCGCGGCATCCAGAAAAATGGAGAGATTTGAGGATCACCTCATGCAGGGCAGCTTGAATAAAAGCGAAACGGAAAAAGTGCGCCGGATGCTGACGGGCCTTATTGAAGAGAAAAAAGAACTCAAACGGGTCCGGGAAAAGGATTTTAAGGACATGGGCAAAATGACACGGCAGATCGATAATCTTAAAAAGAATACGAATGCCGACCAAGCGGAAATCGCGGCGTTAAAAAACGATCTGGCCGGGCTGCGTAAAGAGACGGCCCGTAAAGACATAGTAATTCGTGAACTCGAAGATAAGGTGAAAACCATCTCTAAAAAGGAAGAAGCAGTGCTGCATCGCCGCATCCATGATCTTGAGCGCGACGAACGAAAATACCGGCATGAGATTGCCGATCTTAACGACAAACTCTCGGCGGCCGGACTTGAGATGCAGGCGGCGGACAATCGGTACCAGGAGCTTCATGGGGCATTCCAGGAGGAGCGGCTTAAGGCGGAGCATTTAGATGAGGAAATTAAGCGGCTTGTACAGCAGATGGAAGACCGGAATCAGGCTGGGCCAGTATCCGTAGAAAAAACGTCGGTTCCTCCCAAGGCCAAAGGACGGCGGCTGGGGGTTTTTGTCGACACGCGCCATCTCCGGCAAGTTTCCAGATTCCTGCAGCAGAAAATTGATTATCAAAAGCTCCTAGAGTTTGTCGTTCTTGACCGTCATCTGGTCAAGGCAGTGGCTTATGTCATGACGGCGCCGGAAGTCGACTCCAATGGATTCATAGAGATGCTTAAAAGAAATAATTTTGACGTGCGCTGTCGTCAACTTGTCCGCTGGCCGGACGGATCAATCCATGGCAGTTGGGATGCCGGTATCGTTGCCGATGTGATTTTACTCACGGAAAAATTAAATCTGGATATTGTCCATTTAGTAAGCGGAAACGAAAATTTTATGGATTTGTTGAAATTATTGAAAGCAGAAGGGCTTCAGACCGAGGTCTCCGGGTTTAAGACAACGACAATGCCCGGGATCGAGCGGGCCGCGGATGAATTTATTCCTTTCGGCGATGAAATCCTGAGGGATTCGGCGTGAGGAATTTTTTTAATTTCAGACGATGGTCACGCCTTGAGCGGTATAAAACGTGGCGGGAAGCGGGCATGAAGCTCAATCACCAAATCATGGAACTGGCCTCCCGGGATACAATCATGCGGGCCGCGGATGATCTCCGGCTGCGAAAGAAAAACGGTGTTATTTGTTTCGATTCAGAGAGCGACACACATTTCTTGATGGACAGGGTGATTCACGACATATCCATCGACGGCAGGATGGTGATCGAACTTTTTCGTGATCGGAATAAAGGGCAGCTAACGGTTGACGAGCAAAAGCTGCTGGATGCCCTGGTGGATTGCGAATATTCATTATTTATCGTGCAACAAATAGACGCGGGGCACGGGCTGCGCCTGCTGGACGCTTTTTCGGAGAGGGAAATATTTTTAGTCGATGTGAATCTGAGCAGGACGGCGGTAGCGGGGCATCTATTGGCAACGCGCGTGGTTTCGCTTGACGGCATCATGTTTACGACCGGATGCGCCTGTCCGTTTCCGGGGCAATACCTGCCGCAGTTGAAGAATAATTTCGTCTGTTTGTTCGAAGAGAAGAAATATCAAATGACGTGGGAGGAAATGATGCGCCGGCATAGCCCGTACTTTTTCATCACCATGAAGCAGGCCGGCGTGGCAATAGATTTTGGCGATGCGGTTTGAGAGGGTCCCGGGGACGGCTGATTTAATCGTTGAGAGAATGATGGAACGCTAAGAAAGAGTCCGGACAGGACCAGGGGGAATCAACCCGATTGACAGAACAGCAAACATAGACTATACTTCTAAAAAGTCATACTAAATAGGAGTTTATTCCAATGTCAACAATCCGGCGCCTTTTAACAGTAAACCTTTCGGCAAAACAATCCGCCTTCTTATGGGGTGCTCGTAAGACGGGAAAATCAACCTATCTTAAAGAAGCATTTGGACAAAGCTTGGTTTATGATTTTCTGAAGACAGATTTATTTCTTGCCTTCACCAAGAATCCCGCGTTGTTAAGGGAGCAAATTTTGGCGCAAAAAGAGGGTCTTTCAAAGCACCCGATCATTCTGGATGAAGTTCAAAAGGTGCCGGCGGTTCTTGATGAGGTGCACTGGCTCATTGAAAACAAACAATTAAGGTTTATTCTTTGCGGTTCAAGCGCCCGCAAATTAAAACGCGGTCACGCCAACCTGCTGGGAGGAAGGGCGTGGCGTTATGAAATGTTCCCTCTTGTATCCGCGGAAATAAAGAACTTCGATTTGCTTCGGACGTTAAATCACGGATTGATCCCCGATCATTATTTGCAGGATAACAGCCCAAAATCGCTGGAGGCGTACGTCCAGAATTATTTGAAGGAGGAGGTATTTGCGGAGGGTTTGACCCGTAATATTCCCGCGTTTTCCCGGTTTTTTGAAGCGATGGCCTTTTCTCACGGCCAGCTGACCAATTATTCCAATATCGCCAGGGACTGCGGCGTCGATTACAAAACCGTCCGGGAGTATTACCAGATTCTTATCGACACATTCTTAGGGGTCAGGGTCGAACCTTTTAATAGACGGCAAAACCGGCAAGTGATCAGTCAAGCGGCAAAGTTTTATTTATTTGACGTTGGGGTCGCCGGTTTTTTGACAAAACGCGTCCTTAAAGAAGAACGCGGCGAGGAATTCGGCAGGGCTTTTGAACATTTTATCCTGATGGAGGTATTGGCTTATCGTTCCTACCGTGAACGAGATTTTGATATTCATTTTTGGCGGACAAAATCAGGACTTGAGGTCGATTTTGTGCTTGGGGCCGGAGAAGTCGCCCTGGAAATAAAGGGGACGGCGCGTGTCGATAACAAAGACCTGCGTTCGCTGGCGGCGTTCACCGAAGAGTTCAAACCTAAAAAGTCTTTTGTGGTCTGCAACGAGAAACAACCACGGCTCCATGGAAAAATTCGTCTTATGCCCTGGAAGGAATTCTTGGAAAGCCTCTGGGCGGGGAAGGTCATATAGGTTGTTTTATTGACCTTTCTACCACTAAACGAAGAAAAGAGGAAGTCAATACGGCCTTTCCTTGAGAGAAGAAAGGTCGTTATACTGGCTTCCTAGTCACTAAGCCGTCAAATCCTGACATTTTTTGGCAAGATATTTTCTTCTCTCGACGGCAAAATGACCAATCCAACTTTGCCATTTTGGGCTCTGGCTTGTCCAGGTTAGGGTATTTGGGAAGGGAAAGGCCAGTAAAGACAGCAGCCTGTCGGGAAAAGGGGGGCATATTTACGAGGAAAGTCTACGGAGTTTCTCTGGAAATCGCGGGGCCTGCCCTGAGCGAGTCACGCCATCGGCGAGGCGAGTCGAAGGGGCCGGCGGCGGTGTTCACAAGGCCGGACACAGGGGCGGCGCCAGGTACCTAAGAGGAGGTAAGTAGTGAATCAGCAGTCACAAATTATTTATAAAACCGATGACGGGCAGACAAAGCTTAGGGTCAAAATTGAAAATGAAACCGTCTGGCTGACTCAGGATCAGATGGCCGAGCTTTTTGATAAATCGAAATCTACCATTAATGAGCACATCCAAAATATCTACGAAGAAAAAAAATTATTTGAAAAGCAAACGATGAGAAAATTCGGAAATTCCGAATTTTCTACCAAACCGACCAACTATTACAACCTGGACGTCATCATTTCGGTCGGCTATCGGGTGAAGTCCCTGCAGGGAACACAGTTTCGTATCTGGGCCACTCAAAGGCTGCGGGAGTATATCATCAAGGGGTTCGCTCTGGATGATGAACGGCTTAGACAGGGCGGAGGCCGGGCGCGTTATTTCGAAGAACTCCTGCAGCGCGTCCGGGATATCCGCAGCAGCGAGCGGAATTTCTACCAAAAAGTGACCGACATTTACACCACCAGTATCGATTACCGGGCGGACGACAAGCTGACCAAAGATTTTTTTGCCGTTGTACAAAACAAAATGTATTACGCCGTACACGGCCATACCGCGGCTGAGATCATAGACAGGCGCGCGGATAGCCGCAGGCCTTTGATGGGGTTGACAAGTTTCAAGGGCAATTACATTACCGCGCAGGATGCGGGCATTGCCAAAAACTATCTGACCGAATTCGAATTGAGACAGTTGAATCTGATTGTTTCTCTATATTTGGATTTTGCCGAACTGCAGGCGGCCAACGGCCGATTGATGAAGATGAAAGACTAGATAGAAAAACTGGATGATTTTCTAAAGTTAAGCGAACGCCAACTATTGACGCACGCCGGAAAAGTGAGCGCGGAACAGCCGAAGAGAAAGCGCGTCAGGAATTTGAAAAGTACAAGAAAGATCAGGATAAAAATTATGTTTCCGATTTCGACCGGGAAGTAAAAAAACTGCTGGCGCAAAAGAAAAAGAAAAAATAATGTCGGGGGGTTGCAGATGCGAAAACCTTATGAAGTCGCCATGGAAATCGCGGGCTTAGCCCTGCGAAGCGCCAATGTGAAAATGCTTCGACTTCGCTCAGCATCCTTCGAAGCATCCTGAGCAGAGTCGAAGGACATTGGAGCGAAGCAGAGGCCCGGCGGCGATGTTTACAAGGCCGGATGCGATGAAGGAGGATTAAATATGGATTCAGAGAATGAATCGGTTTATGGGGCCGGGATTATTCCTGCGGAGAGAATTGAACGCAAGATCTATCTGATCCGCGGACGCAGGGTCATGCTCGACCGGGATCTGGCGGCACTTTACCATGTCGAGACGCGGGTTTTAAACCAGTCGGTTAGCCGCAACCGCGAGCGTTTTCCAGGGGATTTCATGTTTTCCTTGAATCGGGAGGAAATCATGAACTTATCACAAATTGTGATAAGTCCCGGGATCAAGCATGCCCCAAACGTGAATGTTTTTACGGAGCAGGGCGTTGCCATGTTATCGAGCGTCTTGAGAAGCAAACGTGCGATTCAGGTAAATATTCAGATTATGCGGGTCTTTACCAAACTTCGGGAATTGATGATTTCGCACAAAGACCTGGCCAGGAAAATCGAACAGCTGGAAGAAAAGTTCAGAAAACACGATGAGCAATTTGTCATTATTTTTGATGCAATCAAGAAAATTCTGCAGCCTCCGGTTGAGCCGAAAAGGAAACCGATTGGTTTCCATGTCCGGGAGCCGGGGGCACGTTACAATAAATCCCGCGGGATGAAAGTTCAACATAAGAAAAGGCGATCGGAAGGGGGAGAACATGTCCGGATTATATGAAATCCAAATAGAAATCGCGGGGCCTGCGGCGATGTTCACGAGGCCGGATACGGGGGCGGGGAGATAGAGAAATATGCAATACATTGCGCATGTTCGCAAGGATGAAAAAACCGGTCAGTGGTCTAAGCATGATCTAAATGACCATCTTCAAAAAGTAGCGAACAGATCTCAAAAATTTGCCCAACTGTTTGGATCCGGTGATTGGGCTTATGTGGCAGGACTGTGGCATGATTTGGGGAAATTCTTACCTGATTGGCAGAAATATATCCGTAAAAAAACTGGTTACGATGAAGATGCGCATATTGAAGGATATGGCGGACGGCCCAATCACAGCACAGCAGGCGCTGTTCTGACAATGGAGCGATTTACAAATCATCCCGCAGCACGCATTTTGGCATATATTATTGCCGGGCATCATGCCGGGCTTCCGGATTGGTATCATCAGTCTGAAGTTGGAGGCGCTTTGGAGAGTCGGCTGTATGCGGATTCAACAAATGTTGACCGCCAACTCGATGTAAGTGAGTTAAATCAAATCAGATCACTGCCCAAAGTTCAGAAATATTTGTCAGTTTCTTTGCCAAAATCTATTCCGCTTGCAATTAAGAATTTATCTGAGATGGAAAGCGAACGAGAGCATTTTCACTTGTGGATCCGAATGCTTTTTTCCTGTCTTGTGGACGCTGATTTTCTTGATACTGAGGCGTTCATGAATCCCGGGCACGCCACTCAACGAGGACAATGCCCGTCAATTCAAGAGCTTTCTAATAAGTTCGATCGTTATATGACGGGAAAGCAGTCTAATCTTGGTAAGAATGCGGATAAGCCAATCAACATACAAAGACGAAAAATCTTAGAGCAGTGCCGTGAAAAAGCGGAATTGTCTCCGGGATTCTTCACGCTTACCGTTCCAACCGGAGGGGGCAAGACGCTTTCTTCAATAGCGTTTGCTCTTCGCCATGCGTTAAAACACGGCAAACAACGAATCATTACGGCTATTCCATACACGAGTATTATTGAGCAAACCGCCAAAGTTTATAAGTACGGCACAGATGATGACGTGGCAATTAAAGCTGCGATTGAAAACGGAAAAGTACTGTTCGGGGAAGACGCCGTGCTTGAGCATCACAGCAATATTGATCCTGATAAAGAGAGCAATAAAAGCCGGCTTGCCTCAGAAAATTGGGACGCGTCGATTATTGTCACTACAAATGTTCAGTTATTGGAGTCTCTGTTCGCCAGCCGTACATCTTCATGCCGCAAGCTGCATAATCTTGTCAACAGTGTTATTATTCTGGACGAAGCCCAGATTCTTCCTCCTGAATATTTTAAACCGACTCTTTCTGTTTTACGCGGGCTTGTTAAACATTTTGGCGTCACGATTGTGTTCTGTACCGCGACACAGCCGGCGTTTTGCGGAAAAATAGGGCATGGTCAGACAGTATTTCAAGGCTTAACAGAGGTTGTTGATATTATTGAAAATCCGCGAGACTTTGAGCAGCCATTTAAAAGGGTTGAAATTGTATCATCGGATTTAAATAAATTTATGGATTGGGATGAGGTCGCCGATAATCTCAGACAGCATCCGCAAGTACTTTGTGTTGTGAATACTCGGAAGGATTGCCGTGATTTGCACGCGTTGATGCCTGCGGAAACGGTTCATTTGTCGGCGAATATGTGTGGAGAAGAGCGCAGTGAAAGGATTTCTTTTATTAAGAATAAATTAAAAACAGGAGAGGATATCCGTGTTATCAGTACCCAGCTTGTCGAAGCGGGGGTGGATA
>Ga0247727_10016479_pt1 | contig 11917 bp, 15 predicted proteins | sample WisWelCaveWW1625_FD_202498 | JGI IMG/M metagenome (GOLD analysis project Ga0247727, IMG submission 202498) | Biofilm microbial communities from Wishing Well Cave, Virginia, United States - WW16-25 | ecosystem: Environmental > Aquatic > Deep subsurface > Groundwater > Cave microbial mat | place...
GAGTTGTATGATTCGGTCAAAGGCCGCAACGGATATAGTCGCCTGACTTCGGACGCAAAAGAGTTCAATGCAAAATGGCGCCTCTATTATGACCATCGAATTATTGAGTAAGCCCGAGCTGCAATTGCGCAATAAACAAGGGCTGCGCTATCCCTTGGCCGTGGCGGAAAAGGATTATTTTTTAGCCGTCGTCTTGAAAATTCTTTCTCACTCCAGCCTGAAAGACGTCCTGGTGTTTAAAGGCGGCACGGCCCTTTATCATACTTACCTGCCGCAGTTACGCTTTTCGCAAGATTTAGATTTTACGGCTTTGAGAAGAATTACTGTGGATGAACTCAAGTCGATTTTTGCTGAGTATGAATTTCTGCAGGTGAAAAAACACTACACGTCGGGAGCGACCGTGAAGGTTGAGCGGTTACAGTACAGTGGCCTGTTGGCAATGCCGGCCTCCCTCAAGCTTGAGATCGATTTCATCCAGAATGTGGTGCTGCCGACTCGTGTCTTGGCATACAAGAATGTTTATGGCGTCGATGTTCATCAAATCCAGGTGCTGGACATCCAGGAAATGTGCGCTGAGAAAATTAGGGCCATGAATGATCGCTTTCGATATCGGGATTTCTACGATTTCGGTATGATCATGAAAGAGTTTATGTTTGATCTGTCTGCTATTGTGGAGCTTCTAAAACGCAAGGAAATCCGCAAACCACTATCACTACAAAATATCCTTGAACATTGGCGTCTGGCCAGAGAAGCTAAAGATATCGCTCAAATCTGCGTGACGAAAGAAATCAGCGATGATGAAGTGGCGGCCCAGCTCAAGAGCCTTCCGCTTGACTGATATGGAAGAACACCATTTAAGACAAAGTGATTTGCCAGAAATCGGCAGTCATGGCGATGTCTCGGAAATTCTCAAAAAACTTTATTCTCAAGCAGCTTTTTGTGCAATTGGTCTTTTATTCCCGAAAGCAGGCATATAACGATACTTCGCCTTGAGCCGTTGAATCAAAGCCTGTTGTTGCCTGGTCACGTCTTTGCCGAGATCGGGCGCTAAATCGTGTGTCGCCCACCATTCACGCTCTTCATCCTCGGACGCGAATTTCGGGATCTCGTCCAGAGAATAAACCATCTTTCGTTCTATTTGCTTTTTCGTGTGCATAAGTTTAAAATAATAAATCAAAATAGAAAGTTCAACCGAAAATCTTTTTGCAAAAGTTTTTTTGCTTGTTTCTTTTTGTGCCAGCTTTTACATTATATGAAAACAGTTGGAGAAGATAACATTATGACACCAATTTCCGCAAAGCAATTAACGAAACGCGTGCAACAACTCGACGATGCGCAAGCCGGAACAATTCTTCTGTTTATCGAATTTTTGTTGAACCAGCCAAATCTAAAGGAACGACAAAACGGATGGCGCGCTAATCAGAAGACGCTCGAAGCATTGAATCGGGTTTACGGCGGCAATTCAGTTGATCCCAATGCAACTTATAAACTGGCATTACGCGCCATGACTCGAAAAGGTCTGCCGAAATGGTAATTCGTCAAGGTGAAATTTACTGGGTTGACTTTGGTGAGCCGATCGGTTCGATGCCTGGTTTTGAAAGAACTTGTGTGATTGTCCAAAAAACATTTGAAGCATCATTCCTGAAGATAAATTTTCAAACTGTGTGATTCTCTCCGGATTGTCCAGCATAGAAAGCCCCAAATAAGCTCTCATGCACAATTTTGATCTAATTGCCACCATCACCGGCGGCTTGGCTGCCGCGCTGGTGCTCGGTTATATAACAAATCGATTGGGGCTTTCGCCAATTGTCGGTTATCTTTTGGCCGGGTTTGTGGTTGGGCCAAACACTCCCGGCTTCGTTGCCAACAAACAATTGGCGGATCAGCTTGCCGAGATTGGCGTCATTCTCCTGATGTTCGGCGTGGGATTGCAGTTTCATCTCAAGGAACTGCTGGCGGTGCGGCGCATTGCGATTCCCGGAGCGATCTTCCAAAGTCTCGGCGCGACCGCTTTGGGCGCATTGATGGGCGTTGCCTTCGGCTGGAGCCTCGCCGCCGGCATTGTTTTCGGCTTGGCAATTTCGGTGGCGAGCACGGTTGTGCTCATGCGCATTTTGGCAGATAACAATGAATTGCACACGCCAACGGGCCACATCGCCATCGGTTGGCTGGTGATCGAAGATCTTTTTACCGTTTTGGTTTTGGTGCTGTTGCCCGCGATTTTTACCACGGGACAGACGGGAGCGAGCAATATTCTGGTGGCGCTTGGCGCCGCTATTTTGAAACTCGGTATCATGATCGCTTTCACGTTCTTTGTCGGAGGGCGAATTATTCCCTGGCTGCTCGGCCACATTGCGGCGATGCGCTCGCGTGAATTGTTTATGCTGACCGTGCTCGTGGTGGCGCTGGGTATCGCGGTGGGATCGGCGCAGCTTTTCGGCGCTTCGATGGCACTCGGCGCTTTTCTCGCGGGCATGGTGGTGGGGCGATCGGAATTCAGCCTACGCGCGGCCGCGGAAGCATTGCCCATGCGCGATGCATTCGCCGTGCTCTTTTTTGTCTCGGTGGGAATGCTGTTCGATCCGCATTATTTAGTCGCCGAGCCTGGTTTAACGGCAGCCACGCTCGCGATTATTCTCCTCGGAAAACCGCTGGCGGCGCTTCTCATTGTTTTGCTTCTCAAGTATCCGCTGCGCGTCGCGCTCACCATCGCCGTTGTCCTCGCGCAAATCGGCGAGTTTTCATTCATCCTTGGAACTCTCGGCAAAAATCTGGGCATTCTTGATGAGCGCGCCACGAACACGCTCGTCGCCGCGGCTATTGTTTCGATCACCATCAATCCTCTGCTTTACCGGCTGATCGATCCACTCGAAGCGTGGTTGCGGCGCCGCCGGTCGAATGTTTTCGCACAAACGGAAGTTGAAACAGATAAGAGCGATGACAGCGAAGCCTTGCCGGTTTCAACTTTTCATCACCGCGCCATCATCGTCGGCTACGGTCCAGTGGGACGAACGGTGGCTCGCCTGCTGCGCGAAAACGACGTCGAGCCGACCATCATCGAAATGAACCTGGAAACGGTGCGACAATTGCGTGAAGAAGGAACGCCAGCGATCTATGGCGACGCGAACCATTACGAAACCTTGAAGGCTGCCGAGGTGAAAAATGCGGTCAGCTTTATCATCAGCACCGCCGGCATGCGCGGCAGCGCGGAAGTGATTCGGCAAGCAAAAGAGTTGAATCCCAAGATTCGCATTTTGGCGCGCGCCTCTTATTTGCGCGAACTTCCGGCCCTGCGGCAAGCCGGCGCGGACGTGGTTTTTTCCGGCGAAGGCGAAGTGGCGCTCACCATGATGGAATTTATTCTCCGCCAGCTCGGCGCCACGCCGGAGCAAATCGACCGTGAGCGCGACCGTATTCGTGAAGATTTATTTGGCGGTGATTTATCTGCTGAGTCTGCGGCTTTATCTCATAACCTCCGGGAACAACGAGAGAGCAAAACGGCTGTATAAAAATAAAACGAAGGAAATTATGAATCCGATTTTTACCTGGATCGTCGCGCACGCAACCGGCCAGGCATTGGCGCGCCAATGCCCGAAGTGCAAACGGCAGCAGATCGTTGCAAAAGACAAAAAGAACGAAGCCGGGCGCCGCCAAAAATGCGGTGAAACAATTCCGCCGAAACGCGTGTAAAATTTTTTATGTCATTCCGGGGGAATCTTTTTAAAATTCAAGGTACCCTTTAAAAGCAAAAAAGATTCTTCCAGAATGACAACTTCCTTTATTTTTGTAAATTTCATTAACTTCATCGTATTTTGAAAAAAGTGCATTCATGTCCAATACTCCATCACTCCAACAATCCATCAATCCATCGCTCCAACATTCCCGCTTCGCCGAGCTTGCCGGCCGTGAGCGATTGGCAGTGGCATGGGAAATTTTTCGCCTGCAAGCGCAGATTATTTTTTCGCACAAGTTTATTTGGTTCATGCTCGGAATTTTGGCGTACTTCATCGTCGCGTATGCGATCAATTACAACCAATCGATGATTGACCGCATGCCGATGGAAGACGTTTTGCCGTTGCTGTTGGAATTTCCGCTGGCGGCGTTGGCGGTGTTTTTGAGCATGCAAGTGATCACCTCCGAGAAAGACAATCGCACGCTGGAAGTAATGTTCACGACTGCGGGATCGCGCTACAAAGTTTGGCTGTTGCGCCTCGGCACGCTCAATGCGATTCTGCTGATTCTGGCGTTTGCCTTGAGCACGCTGGCGTTTTTTGCTTTCACCGACATTCCCATCATCGGCATGGCGATTCACGCTTTCGTCCCGACCTTTTTTGCCGGCAGCATGACGCTTTATTTTGCCGTGCGTTTTCGCAGCGGCCTCGCCGCCGGCATGGTTTCCGCCGGTTTGTTGACGCTTATTTTGATGTTTACGGAATTGCTGTATGAAACGCGCTATTTTCTCTTCTTCAATCCTTACGATGTTCCGCGCCAGCTTGATCCCGAAACGTGGAATCTGTGGATGTGGCAAAATCGGATCGGCGTGTTGTGTGCCGGCGGGTTTTTGCTCTTTGCGGCGCTGCGCGGGATGGAGGTGCGGGAGCGGTTGTTGCGATGAGAATCTGGCTTATGGTAGGATGATTTCAATCTCGGTGAATCGTTTAAAATCGTTGGGATTGAAGGTTAACAAACGAGATATGCCATTTTATCGATGGCGTGTTGATGAAAAATGTGATCTTCGACAATGCGAGTCACCCACACATTGGTGTCGACAAAAACTAAGCCGTTTGACATTTTTATCGCCCCGACTCATCGTAGATATCTTCTCGCCGCAGCAATGGATCACCGATAAATTTCACGTCTTTAATCGTCGAAATCTCGAAATGCTTGGCGCGTGGAAAGTTTTTCAGAACTTGGCTATTTTCTTGTGCCGCTTTGAACGATAGAAACTCGGCAAAGTCGATGACTTCGTTTAATTGTTGGGGAGGAAGCTGCCGAATGACTTGCTGCAATCGAATTTGAGGAGTATACATTTTCATGCCTGGAGTTTGATGATTTGTATTTGCGCGTGCTAAAATATAGATAGTTTTTTTAAAGAAGCAAGAACGCCTTTTAAAATTATTCCAAATTAGCCTGCTCGCGTCGAACTGAAAAATTCATTTCTCTTGCCTTCCGTCATGCCATTGATTATTTTTTCCCGCATACAACTTTTTGGCGATTGACCCTGTATCTAATGAAAAGAGCAATCGAGTCCTGGTATGGAAAAAAGCACAGACGCTGAGCTGATGGATATGGTTCTCCGAAAAAATACGCGTGCTTTTAAAATTTTGTATGCGCGGTATGAGCTGCGCATTTACAATTTCATTTTTCGCTACACGGGAAATCGGGAAATCGCGCAGGATTTATTGCAAGAGGCCTTTACGCGCGTGTGGTTTGCCGCGCATTCGTTCAATCCGGGCAGCGGCAATTTCAAAGGCTGGCTTTATGCCATTGCCTTGAATATCACCAGAAATGAGATGTCAAAAAAGCGCTATGCCTATCATTATCTCGAAGTCTCTGAAATCCCCTATCAAGAGGAGCCGGCCAATCCCCGCGTTGAAGAGCCGGATATCGAACTCGAGCGCGCGGATTTGCAAGGCCTCGTGGCCGAAGCTTTGGGTAAACTCAGTCCGCTGTTGCGCGAGATCGTCGTTTTAAAGCATTACCAGCAATTGAAATTCAGCGAGATTGCTGCTATGACCCAAACTCCCGAAGGCACGTTGAAAGCCAGATTTCATCGCGCCCTCGCGGAATTAAAAAGATTGCTGGATCCGACGGAGTTATAAAAAATGCCTCACGAAAATAAAGATACGTTGCTCGCCTTGTTTTATCATGAAGTCTCGCCGCCGGAAGAGCAAAAAATTCGCGAGCATCTCGCGGATTGTGAAGACTGCCGAGCGTATATGCGCTTGCTGCAGCGGATGGATTCGGCGTTGAGCCAATGGCCGGAGGCGAGGCCATTGCCGGACACGTTTGATCGCATCCTGGCGAATATTCCTTCTGAACGTTTGCGCGCGTCGTATGTTCGGCCCGCGGTATCGGCCCGGCCGATCTTCAACATTGCTTTTGCCATGATCTCCATCCTGTTGTTGATTTATTTCGTGCAAAGCAAGGTCAGTATGCTTCCGATCTGGGAGTCCCTGTCGCAATATTGGATCGTTCAAACCCTCGGCAGTTTTGGTTTTGTGGCGCTGGTATTTCTCGGCGTCGGCACATTCATCACGTTGTCATTGGCCCCCATTCTGTATTTTGATTTGAACAAAAGAACGATGCATATTTAGAGGGCGGGATAAAACAAGTTAGATGGAGCTTATTGCGATAACTGTGCGATGGAGAAGCTCATGACCTTTGCCCAACGTCATCCCATAATCTTTTTTTTCCTCGCCGCCAATGTGATTACTTATCTAGTGGGCGGACTGGCGTTCCTGGTTTTGCGGGCAATCCAGGAGAGCCTGGGAACCAACCTCCCTTGGACCAACGACATCGTGCTGAGGTTCGGCCCAACGCTCGCCGGAGTGTTGACAACGGCGCTCATCGCTGGCAAGAAGGGCCTGAACGATCTCTTCCGCCGCTGCGTTCGCTGGCGCTTTGCTCTGCCGCTTTATCTGGGAGCGATTTTTATTCAGCCTGTGATCTACCTAGCCGTGCTGTTCTTGCGAGGGTACAGAACGGAAGTCCAATCGGTAGAGCTCGCGACGGCGACCGGTGTTTTTGCTTTTCAACTGCTGCTCAATATATTTCCCGGAGGCGGCTCCTCCGAAGAGGTTGGGTGGCGCGGCTTCATGCTGCCGCAGCTCTGTAAGCGCCACAGCCCCCTGGTTGCCAGTTTGTTCGTGGCCGTTGCGTGGTTTGCCTGGCATATCCCCGCATTTATGTTTCTCGGTAAAGGAGAATCGGATCCCATCTTACCCTTTGCTGTCACCATGTTCTCATTTTCCATCATCTTTAGCTGGGCCTACTTTCGGTCGAAAGAGAGCGTACTGCTTGCTATTCTTCTGCACGGCGCCATTAATGCTTCTGATTACACGCTGGAGGAGCTATTGCCGGGAGTAGCAAACGCGACCGGCTTGCAACGCAATATTGATGATTGGTCACTTGTCGCCTTTTGGTTCGTGCTTGCATTAATAGTCGTAGCGAAATGTGGATCTCGTTTGGGCAAGGCGCCGTTGACAGAAAACGGCGCGAAACCCTCTAAAGTTATTGAACCCTTTTCCTATTAAAGTTTGGAGAAAACCATGAACAAAAAAAAGTTGATTCGAAAAATGGCCATCCCGGCGGCGATTATTTTTGTCATTTCCATCGTCGTGCTGCTGTTATTCGAAGGTCCGGTTGAAAGCCGGATGTATCGAGAGCACGTTGCCAGATTGAATGCGCACCTCACCGAGTTGACGCAAAAAAATCAGGCCTACCTCACTGAAATCGCTGGAAAAATTGCCGGAATTGAAACCGGCGAAATCGGCGCGAGCCGAGTCGTCGCCGAGCTGCAATCCGAGCTGCTGCGCGAAAATCAAAAAATCGAGCCGGCCCAAAAATATCTTTGGATGTCGAATCAGCGCGGCGAATTCATTTTCGGAGTGCCCGCGCCAGTTTTTGCGAAATTAAATGCGGGCTTTGATCAAAACACTGATCTGATCGCGCGGGACGGACATTATCGGGATCGCAATGACTTTCTCATGAAGCTGGTTGATCAGCATGAGCGCATTTCTTTTGCCGATCGCGGCTTATCCGAGCAAGAACGCCAACGGCAAGGCTATTATTATGGCGAGCGGGACGGTCAGCTTGATTGGCGATTTTATAAGGAATTTACAGAGGACTATCAGTATGCCAGGCCGCGCACGTTGGTTTTGTCGGCGCCGGTCAGTAATACCGCCGGCACCGTGACTGGAAGCCTATTTTTGAAAATCGATGATTCCGCCAATCGCAAAATATATTTCAGCCGGTATTACGCCACGCGCGAGAGCGTTTATTATCGCGTGCTCGAGCCCGTGTTTGCAACATTCGCCGTGCTTTCCGGATTGTTTCTTTGGTTTCTGCTGCCCAGTTGGGTTTATATCGACGCCCAGTCGCGCGCGGTGGGCAATCCGGGAGTTTGGGCTTTCATCTCGCTCATCTCACTGATCTTCGGTTTGGCCATCTATTTGATCACACGCCCCTCCAGCTTGAAGTCGCTGAATTGTCCCAAGTGCGAAAATCAAGTCAACGGCGGCGCGTTTTGCCCACATTGCGGCTTCGATCTTTCCAGCACATATTGCCCGCAGTGTCAATACCCGATTAAAGCAGAATGGGCGTTCTGCCCCAATTGCCGCGCGGGGTTGGCGCCGCAGAAAACTCTGGACGCGTTGCCGGAACAAGCAAAGCCGGTTGAATCACCCCTTGCAAGTTAATCGTTTACTTTTCCTGTGGGTGCAGTTGTGTTAAAATTTTCCGAGCGATAATACAAATACAAAAACCCGCCGGCCAGCGCGCCGAGCAGATGCCAGAGCGCATGGCCTTGCAGCCACCCGGTGGGATTGCAGAGTATTTTCGCGAGATCGAGCGTCCAAATGATAAAGGCGAGAATCAGCGTTCCCCACGCGGCCTTGAGAAAAAAGTTGTTGAGGATAAGCGCTCGAGTTTGGCGCAGGCGATATTCCGGCCACAACGTGGCGAAAATGACGGCGCCAAAAACATAACGCCGCAGCGCCGGATAGGCGACGAGCAAAAAAGCGAGCACCGTATTAATCAAAAGATAAGCGACAACGAAGTTTCTGCCATAAAACGGTTTGAGACGGGAAATATTGTACAGCATGATAAAACTCGCGATGAGATACATGCCCATGACGTCAAAGAATTTTCCGGCGAAAGTTAGCGAGGCATGATAAAATGCGCTGCCCAAGCCGGTGATGATCAATGCTGCGCCGAACAAAGCCGGGTAAACGCGTTGACGCGTCATCAAATTTTGTTTGAGCAAACGCACATCTTCACCGGATTGGCGCATCACGAGCAGGCCGATCAGGACAAATCCGAGTGACGACCACGTATTGGCCGGTTGCGCCACCGTGCTCGGCCGGATGGCTTCGCAAAAGCAATGGTTTGGCATACAACTCGCCGGTCGCCAGTCCGTCCATGAATATTCCATCGAACTCAGCGCGGCGGCGCCGGCGACGAGGGCGAGGAAAGCCAGAACCGGTGGAATAAAAAATTTCGTGTTCATCCAACAAGCGCCAGATAATGCTTTTGCGAGGCCAGCGCCAAGAACGGCACATTCATAACTTTCCTTTATTGGATTCGGGGTTCAAGGTCAAATTAAATAAAAAAATTTAAAAAGGCAATTCCGTTTCAAACCTTTTTCAGGCGGGTGGAATCATATTGCATGAAAAAGCTGAATAGCGATGTCAGAGTGCGAAGCTTTAGCTTCACTGCGCATTGCTTGTTGTTCGGGCAAAAGATTTTTACGATGGCGCTTGAAAAGGAGACGACCATGAACGGCAAATTATTTTTACGTATTTCAACTTTGTTTTTAGCGGTACTGCTTGTAACCGCACCGCTTTTGGCGCAACCGCAAACTTTTAACGTGCGCAAAGAAGACAGCCACATCGGCTTCGCGATTTATAAATGGAAGGTCTTTAAAGAAGAAGGCCGGTTCAAAGATTTTACTGGCGCGATCATTTACGATCCGAATAACCCGGCGGCCAGCTAGGTTGAATTTACGGTGCAGGCCAACAGCGTCGACAGCCGTAATTCGGATCGCGACGGCGCTTTGCGCTCGAAAGAATTTTTCAACGTCGCCCAATATCCGACGCTCGGCTTTAAGAGCCGGCAGGTTGCGAAAAAAGGCGCCGATACTTTGCTCGTGAGCGGTGATTTGACGATACGCGGCGTTACAAAACCAATTACCATTCCGGTCAAGCTGCTCGGCGTCAACCGCGTCGGCGACATGGGCCTGCTCGCCGGCTTCGAATCGACCTTCGTGATCAATCGCGAAGATTTTGGCATCGCCCGCGGTTGGGACATCATCGGCAAAGAGGCGACCATTCATTTAATGATCGGCGCCAGCAGCAGAGGCCAGCAGGCAAGCCGTTAATGCGATACTCACCATGAGGTTTGTATGAAGTCACAACGGTTGGGCATCGCGCTCACACTTTTTAATTTTGCGCTTCTGCTTCTTCTCATGGCGCAGACCGGTTTCACCACCACCCAGTCGTCTATCGCAACAATTATAAAAACGAATCTTCTGGAGTTGGTGGACGAGCATGGTCTGGTTCGAGCGCAACTCAAGGTGGAACCAGATGGCGAAGTCGTGTTTCGACTGCGCGACACAAAAGGAACTATTCGCGTCAAGCTCGGCGCCGGCGATACCGGCTCGGGGTTGGTTTTACTCGACGAAAAAACCGAGCCTGCTATCCACATGATCGCCAGACGGGCCGGCACCACCGAACGCCCCACGACCACGAGCATCACGTTGCAGGGCGCGAATAGTCGACAGCGAGTGATCAAGCCAGAATAACTTTGAGATGAGCTCCGTTCCGCGCGACGTTGAGCATTGACCGGTCGCTGCGAGCGACCGGTCAATCAATTTCCTCAAACCGCCATTGTCAACTGAGCGTCGGCGCCCTCGCGTTGCGCGGCCAGGCCGCCAAATAGTGCCGCCACTAATTTTGCCACTTGCGCCAATATAGGGCCGACTTTAAACCAATCTCCGGCTTGGCCGGCGAGCGTGGTGATCGTAATGTCCAAAATCAGATTGATCGCGATGATTAAGATGGCGTGCGTCATCGCCTTGCCTTTCGCTTTGCGGCCAACCCAGCGCACGAGCAAAAAGATCGGCAGCGGTGCGAAGAAGAAAACGAACGGGACGCCGGTTTTTTGCGCAAACGCGCTGTAATAGGCCTGATCATGCGCGGGGTCCATCAAATGCGAATAAAACGCCACAAATAAAACAAACGCCAAAACCAGCAGCACGAGAATGCCGAAGGCGACCATAAAAACGAGAGGCCAGTGAATTTTTGTTGACGGTGCCATTGCTTTTCTCCGATTTTTGAGACGGCCGTTTAACAGCGTTGACTTGACGTGAGCAAGATAGCACATTTAAACTTGCCAAGCGTCTCACCTTGCGAGATTTTACCTGTTTTGCAAAAGTTTGGACTGAACAAAAGTATTCATTCGCGCGCTTTCCCGCTCTGTGATTTGACAAAGTCGGACGGCGTCATACTGGTGTGTTTTTTAAAAACGCGGTTAAATGAAGCTTTGTTGTTAAAACCCACGTCCAACGCAATCGCTAAAATGGAATAGTGTTCAAACCGGGCGTCCATTAAACGGCGCTTGGCCTCCTCAATGCGATACTCGTTAATGAAATCGAAAAAGTTCTTGTCCAACTCGGCGTTGATGACCTGCGAGAGATGGTTTGGCGCGATCTCCAACGTTTCCGCCAGATCGGACAATTTTAATTCGGGGTTCAAAAACGGCTTTTTTTCTCTCATTATATGGAGCAACTTTTCCAGATAGGTTTTGGACTTTTGCTCCGGCAAAACCGTCTTTTGATATTTGGGCGCTGCGGGCTTGGTTTTAGCGCCTGAAAAAATCTCTGGCTGTTTGATCGCGTGATAGCCGACGGCATAAATGAAGCCGGAGAGAATCAACATCACGACATAAAAAATTTCCTGCCGATGCGCCTTGAGCAAAAAGAGCTGAAAGTAGGCAATAAAAAAGAGCATCATGTACAGGCTAAACCAGAACGAAATTTTTTTGAGCCAGCTCACGTTCAAGATTTCCGTGCTGGCGGATTCGTGCATGAAGTTTTCTTCAAAATTTTGCAGCACGGTGAAGGTTAGGTAAAAATAGGCCAGCATCTGGCAAGTACACAACGCCATCAAGATAAACTGATCGAGCGGAAAAATGACAT
>Ga0247727_10016480_pt1 | contig 11917 bp, 7 predicted proteins | sample WisWelCaveWW1625_FD_202498 | JGI IMG/M metagenome (GOLD analysis project Ga0247727, IMG submission 202498) | Biofilm microbial communities from Wishing Well Cave, Virginia, United States - WW16-25 | ecosystem: Environmental > Aquatic > Deep subsurface > Groundwater > Cave microbial mat | place...
CGCCGGTTGCGCTGTGACTACGAACAACTTCTGACGACCAGTGAAACGATGATTCACGTGGCGATGATTCGGCTCATGTTGAAGCGGCTGCACCCGTAATCACACCTTTCAAAACACGCTCTTAGAGGAGAAGAAACTCGCCGAGTACGCGGCGGCCACACGCGAGATGAGCCAGTCGAAGATGGAAGCGTTTGTGGATCGCCACCTGCCCGCCGTGATCGAGGCGATGAAAGGCGTCTCTTCGGAGATCGAACGCAACGATCGCGACATCATCTGGGGCAAATGGGTCGCCGGCGATGCCCGTTACTATTGCCTCATCAATGATCGGCAAACTCCACCGAGCGAGCCTGACTTTGTGCCCGACTTCATCGAGGCGCTCAAGAACACGAGAGTCTTCCGCGCGTGTTACTGGGGCGAGGCCAAAGGCATGAAGGTGAAATTCAAGAACCTGAAGAAGAACGAAGCCGTTTACGTGATCGAAGGCAAGGACTGGGCGAAGATCAATCGTCTGAGTGACCAATTAGATTTCGCTCCGACGGAAATGAAGATCGTCTGTATCTTACCGTCGCCCATCAAGAAGCTGACGGCCGAAGGGAAGGGAACAACGCTCTCGGCAAAGATTCATCTGCGCGCGGCTGTGCCATTGGAAGTTGTCATCACCGATGCGGCCGGGCAGGAACGTTACCGGCTGCATCGTTCCACCAACGCCGCGGGCGAATATCAGGAGACATTCCCGGTCCTGGGCAAGACGCGCGCGCAGATCACCGAGTTGTTTACGGGCAAACAGGCGAAGCTCGAATGGGACGCGCCCGTGCCCGGCCAACCGCTCCGCCCGGCAGCGGATGTGCAGGTCTTTGATGAATCGGCGATTCGCGCGCTCCTCAAGTCCGGCCAGCGCGTGGTGGTGGTTTTCGGCGACAGCGCGAGCGGTGAGGAGAAAGCCATTGCGCGCGAACTTGCCGCAAAACTCAAGCTCGAAGTGAAAGACGAAACCGCGATTCGGCGCAAAGGCCGATACCCGAAAGTGTTCCCGGCCATCCGCGAAGTGGCCGGCAAATGGCAAGACTTGACGATCGAAGTTCGTGACAAGGAACGCAAAGAGTGGGACAAGCTCGCCAACTGGGTCGGCGATCCCAGTTATCCGCCGTCGCTGCCGGATGCGTTCGAGGCGGACGATCACTTGATGCTCGTCGGCACGGACAAGAGCAGCACGCTGATCCAAGCACTCCAGCGCGCGAGCATGCTGATGCGCGTGGCCAACGATTACTTTCCCGGCAAAGGCCGCGGTTTCGTGCAGTACGCGTGGTCACCATTCGCGCTGGAGAAGGATGTGATCCTCATCACCGGCAGCGACGCCGCGGGCGTGAGAAAGGCCGCGGAGAAACTCCTGTCGCTGCGATGACTGAGCGCACCAAAGTTCGCCTGACCCCACTCCAGATTGGCTTGCTCGCCATGCTGGTCGCATCGGCGTCGTTGAACTACCTCGACCGGCAGGCGCTCGGGGCGATCGCGCCGACGCTCAAAACTCATTTTCAACTCACCACGCAGGAATGGGGCTGGATCAACTCGGCGTTCTCGCTCGTGTATATCTTCAGCACGTTGCTCGGCGGGGCTTGGATTGACCGCGTCGGCGTCCGAAAGGGACTGCTCATCAGCACCATCGTCTGGTCGGTTGCGGCCGTCGGACATGTCTTCGCATCCGGCTTTTGGAGTCTGTGCTTCTGGCGGATGCTGCTCGCGCTCGGCGAAGGACCGGGGTTGAGTTCGTTGCTGAAAGGCGTGCGGCGCGTGATGCCGCCGCAGATGCGCGATACCGGGACGGGACTGGTCGGCGCGGGCTGGACATTCGGGGCGCTGGCCGCGCCGCTGGTGATCGTGCCGCTTGCCGTGAAGTTTGGCTGGCAGACGGCGTTCGTCCTTACGGCGGGCCTGTGTCTTGTCTGGATTCCGCTCTGGCTGGCGTTGGCGTTCCGCTCTGAATCGAATCTCGGCCCGACCGCCGAGGTGCAAGCTGGCAGCGATGAACGTCCGCAACTGATGCGGTGGCGCTCGTGGGCGTTATGGGCAACGCTGCTGGCGGTGTTCTTCGCCGTGCCGCCGACGGTGTTCACGAACAATTTCCTGTCGCTCTACCTGAGCAAGACGCACGGCCTCTCGCAGTCGGAGATAGGCTGGGTTCTTTGGAAGCCGTTCCTCGCGACCGATCTCGGCCAGATCGCGGGCGGGTTCGCTGCCTTCGCGCTGCTGCGGCGCGGCTGGCATTTCCTCAACGCGCGTCGGCTCGTCATGCTCGTCGGACTGGTAGGTTCGGCGGTGATCATCGGCCTGAATTTCACGACCGACGCGACTGTCGCAGTTTGGTGGATGAACGCCTCGCGTTTCCTCTTCCAGTGCGCCTACACCGTGCTGCTGGCCTACGGGATCGAGTCGGTCGCGGAAAACCAGACGGCGCTCATGGCCGGCTTGATGAACGCGACGTTCTCCGCCTGCAATTTCTTCTTCAACCCGTTGATCGGCTGGCTGGCGGACAACCATGGCTACCGGCCCGTCGTCACGCTTATCGCACTGACGCCGCTCGCGGGACTCGCGTGCTGGCTCGCGTTGAGCCATCAACACGCGCGGAGGGCCATCAGTTGAAACTTCGTTACATCAATCCCGACGCCCCGCGCGTCAAACCGCCCGAATACCCCGGCCGCTCCTACGAAGCGACCGTACCGGCCACGCTCGACCTCGCGGAACGTGCCGCGCTCGCCGTCAACGCGCTCACCGAGCCGACCGACCCCGACTTCGACCACGAGTTGTACTGGATCGCCGACCTGCTCGCCACCACGCCCGCGATGTATCACACAGCGGACGACACCGTGCAGGCGAAGTTCATCCAATCGCTGCCGCTCGTCCGGACGATGTGCGGCAGCACGCAAAATCTCGACATCGAGCGCGCGCTCCTGCAGACGATGCTCCGCATGCAGGGCGACGATGGCTTGATGTACATCCCCATTCGTGGCCGGCCGTGGGCCTTGCCGGCCGAGCCGAGCGTCTGGGCCGGGCTGGATTATCTGCCCAAGGGCGACCATTGGTGTCCGCTCCACATGACAGGCCGCCTGCTCGGCGCGCTCTGCATCTACGCGCTCAAAGAACCGCACGGCCCGTGGCGCGACGCGGCGCATCGGCTGGTCGAAGGTTTCCGGAGGGTCACCATCATCGAGGATGACATCGCCTATCTCATCCTCAACTGCACCGAGCCCGGCAAGCGCGTGGAAAAGCCGGCAAAGAAACCTGTCGGCTGGCGGGCGGGCATGGCCGCCTGGGTTGCCCAAGGACTCGCGCAATGTCATCGCGCGCTCGGCAACGAAACCGCCGGAGATCTCGCGCAGCGGATGATGCGGTACGTGATGCGCGACAGTGGTTGTTTTCGCGAAGACGGCGAGTTTGGGCCGGAATTTCCCGACATTGAAAAGTCGAAGCCCAAGCTGATTCATTTTCACATGCACACGAATCAGATTCTCGCCGCGCTCGAAGTCGCGCAAGCGACTGGCGACAAGGAGTTGCTGGACCGCGCGCTGCGTGCTTACTCCTACGCGGTGAACTGCGGTCAGCCGCTCGTCGGGTTCTTTCCCGAATGGATTTCGTCCATCGGCGGCAGTTGGGGCACGCCGCACAACCAGTCGGAGATTTGCACGGTCGCCGACATGATCGCGTGTGCCGTCAAACTCTCGCTGCTCGGCCACGACAAATGGGACGACGTGGATCGCTGGGTGCGCAACCAGTTCGCTGAGTGCCAGTTGACCGACACCGGCTGGCTTACGGACGGGCATCTGGAAAAGGTGAATCGCACGAAGTTGCCGTTACCCGCCGCGAGCGCAGGGATTCCGAAGTACGGCACGACCGAGCGTGTGATTGAGCGCTGCGTCGGCTCGTTCGCGGGCTGGCCGGCAGCCAACGACTGGGTCGAAGGCAATCTCTACTCGATCATGCACTGCTGTACCGGCAACGCCACGCGCGCGCTGTATTACGTCTGGGAAAACATCCTCGCGTTCGACGAGGGCCGACTCCGCGTGAACCTCCTGCTAAACCGTGCGTCGAAGTGGGCCGATCTCGACAGTCACATCCCTTTTGCCGGCAAGGTGGAGTTGAAGCTGAAGCGGGCTCTGGAATTGGAAATTCGCCTGCCCGAATGGGTCGAGTCGAAACAGGCCCGCTCCATGGTGAATGGGCGTCCGCGCAAGCTGACGTTCGCCGGGTGGTACGCGAACGTGGGCCGGGTACGGAAGGGCGACTCTGTTGTCTTAACGTTCCCGCTTCCCGAGCGCACCGACATCGTCAACATCGAGAAGCAGCGATTCACGCTCATCCGTCGCGGCAACGATGTCGTGCACATTGATCCACCCGGCAAGAACGGCCCGCTCTACCAACGCGGCTACTTCCGCGCGGGCGAGACGCTTTGGAAGCAGACCACCCGGTATGTGCCCGAACAGGAGATTCCATGGAGTTGACCACCGTCGTCGCCATCTACTGTCCCCTCTGGCATCGCTACGATCACATGGATGCGTGGATGGGCGAGGGTTGGAGCGAATGGGAACTGCTCCGGACCGCCCCGGCACGATTCCGCGGACATCACCAACCGTTGCGACCGACCTGGGGCTGCTTCGATGAATCCGATCCGCGCTGGTCAGCGAAGGAGATCGCGCTCGCGGCGGATCACGGGATCGACGTGTTTCTGTTCGACTGGTACTGGTACAACGGCGTGAAGATCATGGAGAAGGCGCTGGAGCGAGGCTTCCTCCAAGCACCCAATCGCCGTCGGCTGCGCTTCGCGTTGATGTGGGCGAATCACCCGTGGTTCGAGTTGTGGCCGATGCCGTACGGGAAACTGCCGACGTTCCTGCTGCCGGCACGTCACTCACCGCCCGACCTCAATCGCGTGATGGATTACTGCGCCGAGCACTATTTCCGCCAGCCCAACTACTGGCGGCTCGACGGCAAGCTGTTCTTCAGCGTGTTCTACCCATTGCCGTTCACCAACCGACTCGGCGGCGCGGCGAAAACGCGGCGGCTCTTGCGCGAGATCAACCGCCGATTGGGTGACGAGATTCACTGGAACGCGATGACGTGGGACACGAAGCACGTGGACACGTTCAAGGCGGCGGGCTTCGAGACGACGACGCGTTACAACGTCAACACCACCGGCAAGATCGGCCCGCGCGACGAACCGCTCGAACAATACCCGGACATCATGGCGCAACATCGAAGCTGGTGGCGACGGATGAGCGCCCAACCGTTGCCGCACCTGCCCGTGGTGACGATGGGCTGGGATGTTTCGCCCCGCGCCCGGCATGACATCAAATGGCCGTTCCCGCCCGCGCCGGGTCAGAAGCAACGCAAGTATCCGTACATGCACATCGTCGTCGGCAACACGCCCGAGCGGTTCGAGCAGCTTTGCCGAGACACGCGCGCGCATCTGGAGAAAACGAAGACGCCGTACCGCGTCGTGTTCGTCAATGCATGGAACGAATGGACAGAAGGGTGTTACCTGCTGCCCGAGAAGAAACATGGCGACGCCTACTTGAACGCGGTGCGGAGGGTCTTCGCGTGAAACACTCTGCCATCGTTCTTCTGCTGACGCTTCTTCGGACTCTTTCTCTGGCCGATCAGACGAACTCGAATCTCCACGTTCGATTTGCCGCCATGACGATCGGCGGGGACGGCAAGGTCTATCTGGCCAGCGGCGTCCAGCCGGATCGATGTGCGGTCATGCGCCTGAATCGCGATGGGAGCGAGCGGACCGAATGGAAAGGGGCGATGTTCAACAAGAACGCCATTGCGAACGCGTCCGGCGCTGTCGCTTGCGCCTATTACAGCGTGGTGATTTTGTACGACAACGAGTTACGGCAACGGTTCGTGATGTCGGACATCTACGCGCCGTTTCATCAAATCCAATTTCGATCCCCGATCCGTGTCGAGGCTGGCACCAGCGGGTGCTTTTATGCGGCAGACCAACACGCCGAGCGAATCGTGCGGATCACGCCGTTGGGGAAACGCGACGCATTGTATCCGATCCCGCACGGCGCGGAGGCAGGCGAGCGCGGAAACATCCTCGAATTTCGCATTTGCGAGCAGGCCCGCCGCTTCCACATTGCGACGCTGGACGGTCTGATCCGCTGCTTCGACATGGACAAGCCGAGGCATGAACTCTGGCGTGTGCAGACCGACATCGAATTTGGAAACAACGAACTGGGCCAGAGCAAGGGTGGCTTCGACCTGGACCAGCGGGGGATTCTCCATGTTCTGGAGCGCTCGAAACCTGTGATCAAGCGTTACGATCTGGCCGGCCAGCTCCTCGGTGAGACGGCCCTGCAGATGGGGGCGAGATTCCATGACGAGGACCGGTATTTTGCGCTCCGCGTGTTCGGAAACGAGATCCTGCTGCGGCGGCAACACGACACGGAGTTGTTCCAGCGTTACGACCTCAAAACCGGCAGTCTCCGCAACATCGCGGACATCACCGACCCCAGCACCGCGGCGCGGGTGAGCGTCAATCGTCCTCCGACGACGACGATTGCCGCTGATTCGAAGAGGGCGGGACGTCCGGCATTGCGCGTCTTGTACATCGGCAACAGCCAGTTGGGATTCCTCGGTCACAGCCTGCCGGGGATCATCGACGACATCACGCTATTGAATCGTTCCCTGCCGCGTATCGACTCCGAGCGCGTGATCGAGGGCGGCGTGGGGTTGAAGGAGCTTTGGGAACGAGGCCGGGCCCGGCAGCAGATTGCCTCGAACAAATGGGATTGCGTGGTGATTCACGAAAGTGTGTTCCAGGAGAACGAACAGCAGATGCTGGAGTACGGCAAACTCTTCGCCGATCTGATCGCGCAACGCGGCGCGAGGATGATCGTGCTCGCCACGCCAGATGTAGAGGGCAAAAAAGATGATCACCGCGTCATGTACGAGCAATCGCTCAAGCTCGCCGCGGGATACCCAAGGGCGCGCGTGGCCGGAGCCGGCATGGCCTGGCTCAAAGTGTGGGAGGAACGTCCGAAGCTCGACCTTTACCGCGACGGCGACCGTGCCCATCCCGGTACGCCGGGGTATTACCTCGATGCTCTCGTCTTATTCGCCACGCTGACCGACAAGAAACCGGAAGGGTTGTACAGATACATCCTGCCCGAAGACGAAGCCAAGTATCTGCAACAGGTCGCCTGGCGTCAATACCAAGAAGACCGCGCGAAGGAGAAAGCACAATGAAGATCCTACTTATTCTGACATTGCTCGCCACGTCCTGCCTTGCCGCTCCGCACATCACAATCACCTCGCCGCCCGAGGGCACGGAACTTACTGGCGCGGTGACGTTCTCTGTTTCGGTTACCGACGCTCCGAAGGACGCGGGTGCGGAGTATCTGGTGAACGGTCGCGCGGTATCAGGAGTCATTGCGGTTAAACCGTACGACTTTCTCTGGCATAGCGGTGAAGTCTTCAGCAGCACCGTTTCCGTACAGGCCCTTCTCCGAGATGATGCCGGCAAACCGATCGCGCAGAGCAAGCCGTCTCAGTTCACCGTCAAGAATCGGGAAGGCACGCTGCGGCTCGTCGCTCCCGATCTCTCGAAACCACTGACCGGAGTCGTTGAATTTGTGTTTGAATCGTCGCGCGAGATTTCGGCGGAAGAACGGAAAGAGCTGGAAACCCAAGGCCGAACGGTCAAACCAAACACCGCCACGACGCTCTTTATCGATGGCGAAGGGCCGCTGGTGGTGTGGGATGCAACGCGCGCGGCCTATTCCTTCGACACCACCCAACTCGCGAATGGGCCGCACGAGCTGCTCGCCGCTGTTTGGGATGCCACGGAAAAAGCCGCGGGCTACGCGCAGGTGCATCGCACGTTCGAGGTGGACAATGGCCGCGCCGTCCGCAGTGTCCTGCCGCGCTGGTACAGACTGTTCCTCAAGCCGGGCGCGACGGAAGCGTTGTCCCCGTATCTTCTCTACACGGACAACAGCGCCGCCGCGACGCAGGAAGGTGTGACTTACACCAGCGACAACCCAGCGGTCGCCCGCGTGGATGCGGCGGGCAAGGTAACGGCAGTCGCCCCCGGGATCACCAAGATCACGTTGGACGGGCACGGAAAGAAGTCGGTGGTGCATGTCCGGGTGGAAGAGCGTCTCGACCGCTTCCCGCATTTTGCGCGCGATGGAAAGTTCCCGGACTCGTACGAGCTGGGACGCTCCTTGTTCGTGCGGTCGGTGTTCTATCTCGGCGCGCAGCAGATTCACGGGATCACGAACCTCGCCCATCTCGCGCGCTCTTCGGGAGTCAACACGCTCACGACCGGCTTCTACTCAAATCCCGGCGACCGCTCCGATAATCCCGATCTTGCGCGCTGGAAACAGATCTTCGACGAAGGCTGGCATTCGATCACCCAAGCGGCGGCGACCGCGGACTTCGCGTTGCTGCTAACCGGGGATGATATTTGCCGCTTCCCGAACGAAATGCTCAACAGCTTGAACGGCCCATACGCCACCGAAGGACTGGCGCATGCGTTCAGCGCGGCGCGCGACAGCAAGCGAGTCGTCGGCGTCGAGATGGTGGATGAAGTCACCATGCAATGGAGCGGATCACCGACCAGCGGCGAATGGCAAACGTGGTCGAAAGACCGCGCCGGCATCCCGACCAACGCCTTCCCGACTCTGATGCAACGCATCAACGCCGTGCCGGATCGGCCGCCGATCACCTGGCCGGTCCTGGCGCTCTCTCAAGGGGATCAAGTCCGCAACTGGATGGGCGACCCGCGTTACACCGATTACGCCAGTCATTTCTACGATATCCTCGACTGGCGGCGCGCATACCTGGCCTGCTACCCGTCACTGCCCCAAGTGCGGCGTGCGCTGGACAACGTGGTGGTCGGACGCATGCCATTCATTCAGCGCACCCGGCCCGTCCTCCAACTGGCCGGCATCTGCATGCCGTTCTTTTACACCAAACCCGCCGCGCCCACGCCGATGACCGTGGACGATTACCGGCTGAAAGACCTGTTACCACCGACCGATTATGTCGCCACGCAAATCATGTATGCGCCCGCGATGGGCGAGGGCGGTGTCCGCGCGTATGCGCTCGATCACATCGATGGCGATCAACAGCGCGCGACCGCCAAGCCCGGCGCGGAAATCCAAACCGGTGCCGCCCCGTTGGGCGTGGGCAGCAGCCGCTGGCAGGCCATGTCGTCGGCCTACCGGCTGATCGAGCGATTGGAGTCGTACTTGTTGCAGCCCGAAACTAACGCCCCGTGTCTCGGCCCAACCATCGTGACCGGCGCGCGCGCGTGGAAGGGCGGACGCTTGCTCATCGCCATCAACTACAACGAAGTCGCCGAACAGGCCAGCGTGGATTTGCGCCCGTACCAGTGCGCGTACCGGCTACGCGGGGCGACTCTGTCCTGCGCGCGATTGAAGAGACCCGGCACTCAAAGCGTGACGTTCGCTCCCGGCGAGTGCATCATCTGGGTCAGCAAGGAAGCGCCGTCCGTCGTGTTCGTTTCACCGTCACGCGACGCAACGGTCACTGCTGTCATCCCGGTCGCGGTCTACGCTGACGTAGCGCGGGTTGAGTTTTTCGTGGACGGGACGCTCGTGCCCACGTCGGACAAGACGTGGAAATGGGACACGACGGCGCTGAAACCGGACGTCTGGCACAGCTTGAGCGCGGTGGCGTATGATAAGCACGGCAGTGCCAGCGAAGCCCGCACCGCCGTCCGCATCATCAAGTGAACTCATGAATGAACGTTTGCAGTGGGGCATCATCGGCACCGGGTTGATCGCGAAGGAATTTGCCGACGGCGTCCGCGAGTCGAGCACGGGCGCGTTGCTCGCCGTTGGTAGCCGCGCGCAAGCGACGGCGGATCAGTTCGGCGAGTCGTACGGCGTGCCGCGCCGGTATTCGAGCTATGAGGCGTTGCTTGCCGACCCAAACGTCCAAGCGGTGTACATCTCGACCCCGCATCCGCTCCACGCCGAATGGACCATCAAGGCCGCCGAAGCCGGCAAGCACGTGCTCGTCGAAAAGCCCATCGGCCTGAACGCCGCCGAAGTGATGGCGATGATCGAGGCAGCGCGCGTCCACGACGTGTTCCTGATGGAAGCGTTCATGTACCACTGCCATCCGCAGATGAAACGACTCGTGGAGTTGATCCAAAGCGGCGCAGTCGGCGAGGTGAAACTGATCCGCGCCAGTTTCGGTTATCGCGCGCCGTTCGATCCGGCCAGCCGTTTCCACAACAACGACCTCGGTGGCGGCGGGATTCTCGACGTGGGCTGCTATCCGGTCTCGGCGGCACGACTGATCGCCGGAGCCGCGTGCGGCCAGCCCTTCGCCGAGCCGATCGAGGTGAAAGCCTGCGGTCATCTCGGGCCGACTGGCGTGGACGAGTACGCAGCCGCCGTTTTGCGTTTTCCGGGCGACCTCCTGGCCGAAGTCTCCTCGGCCATCGGCCTCTCATTACCGGACACGCAGACCATCGAGATTTTCGGACTCGACGGCAAACTGACCGTGCCGAACCCGTGGATTCCGTCGCGCTGGGATCGGCAGCCGGTGCCGCTCATCCTCAAACGGCACGACGAGAAAACAGCGCAGACGATCCTCGTCGAAGCGCCGCTCGATCTTTACACGTACGAGGCCGATGAGGTGGCGCATCACCTCGCCCACCGGCAAGCGCCCGCAATGAGTTGGGACGATTCGCTCTGCAACATGCGCGCGCTCGACCGGTGGCGGGCCGAAATCGGCTTGGTGTACGACCGCGAGAAACCGGAGCGCGCCGCGCGCACGCTGACCGGTCGCCCGTTACGACGCAGTGCCACGCCGGCTATGCGGTATGGACGGCTGCCCGGTCTCGACAAACCAGTCTCGCGACTGGTGTTCGGCTGCGACACCAACCACACCATGCCCGACACGTGCGTGATGCTCGATGATTACTTCGAGCGCGGCGGCAACGCGTTCGACACGTCCTGCGGCTACGGCATCCCCAACGGCGCCTGCGAACGCAATCTCGGCTGGTGGATCAAACATCGCGGCGTACGTGATGACGTGGTGGTTTTCGAGAAAGGCGGCAACCACCCGAACGACTACCCGGCAGGGCTGACCAAAGAACTGCTCGGCGGGTTGGAACGCCTCCAACTCGACCGTGTGGACGTGTACCTCCTCCACCGGGACAACGAGCGTGTGCCTATCGGCGAGTGGGTCGAAGTGCTCAACGAACATTGGCGCAAGGGCCGAATGAAACTGTTTGGCCTCTCGAATTTTTCCATCGCGCGGTTGCAGGCGTTCGATGAGTACGCGCGGAAACGCGGTCTTCAGAGTTTCGGCTTGGTGAGCAACCAGTTCAGTCTCGCCCAAGTGCTCGCGTCCATTTGGGACTTTCATCTGGTGTCATCCTCGGATGCGGCGTCGCGCGCGTGGTTCACGAGGATGCAGACGCCACTCGTGCCGTGGTCAAGCCAGGCGCGCGGGTTTTTCACGGACCGCGCCGCGCGCACGAAACGCGACAACCCCGAACTCGTCCGCTGCTGGTACAGCGAGGAGAATTTCCGCTGCAAAGACCGCGCTGAGCAACTGGCCCGGCAACTCGGCGTCCACCCCATCAACGTCGCGCTCGCCTACGTATTGTGCCAGCCGTTCCCCACGTTCCCAATCATCGGGCCGAAGCAAATCTCAGAGACGCGCAGCAGCCTCACGGCACTCGACATTCTCCTGACGCCGGAGCAATTGCGGTGGCTCAATCTCGAAACCGACAAGAGCCCGTAGCGGCGGGGGCTGTGTGTTTTACCAACACCGGGATGCCCCGGTACATCGTGACCCACCTTGGAGGTGAGAAGATGCTCCAGCGGGATGGGTGGGAGCAAGAAGATTGAGGGGGAGAGGTGGGAAGCTT
>Ga0247727_10016481_pt1 | contig 11917 bp, 9 predicted proteins | sample WisWelCaveWW1625_FD_202498 | JGI IMG/M metagenome (GOLD analysis project Ga0247727, IMG submission 202498) | Biofilm microbial communities from Wishing Well Cave, Virginia, United States - WW16-25 | ecosystem: Environmental > Aquatic > Deep subsurface > Groundwater > Cave microbial mat | place...
GGCAGAGCCGCATCGTCGAGCTGCGCTATTTCGGGGGGCTGACCGTAGACGAAACAGCGGAAGTGCTGGGCATGTCGCCGAAGACCGTCCGGCGCGACTGGACGGTGGCCCGCGCGTGGCTATCCGGCGAGCTGCGCAAGGAGGCACGTGAGCCCTGAGCGCTGGGAGCGCGTCAAGCAGCTCTTCGACGAGGCGCTGGATCTGGAGGCCGCGGCGCGGGCCGGCTTCCTGGCGCAGGCTTGCCTCTCCGACGAAGAATTGCGCGCGGTGGTGGAGCGCCTGCTGAGCGAGCACGAGCAGGCCAGCGCGTCGTTCCTGCGGACTCCCGCGCCCATCGAGGGCCCCGCGCCGGGGCCGGAGCTCTCGCACCTGGGCGCCACCTTGAACGGCCGCTACCGCGTCGAGCGGGAGCTGGGACGCGGCGGCAGCGGCGTGGTCTACCTGGCGCGCGACGAGCAGCTCCTCGACCGGCCGGTGGTGGTGAAGTTTCTGCACGAGCGCGCCGAGCAGCATCCGGTTCTCCGCGCCCGGTTTCGGCACGAAATGGAGGCGCTGGCCCGCATCAGCCATCCCGGCGTGGTCAGCGTGCTCGATGTCGGCGAATTGCCCGGCGGCAAGCGGTATCTGGTGATGGAATACGTCGAGGGCGTGACCCTGCGCTCTCAGATCGAGGCAGACGGTCTCGACTTCGAGCGCGTGGCCGGGCTGGTCCGCCAGATATGCGCGGCCCTCTCCGCCGCGCACGAGAAAGGGGTCTTCCATCGGGATCTGAAGCCCGAAAACATCATGCTGCTGCGCGCCGGCGAAAGCGGCGAGACGGTCAAGCTCATCGACTTTGGGATCGCCAAGGTGGAGCAGTCCCAGGTGAAGGCCCGCACCGAAACCTGGACCTTCGTGGGCACCATCAACTATGTCTCACCCGAACAACTGCTGGGCCAGGCGGGCGCCGCCGGCGACATCTGGGCCCTGGGGGTGATCGCCTATGAGATGGTCACCGGCCGGCGGCCGTTTCAGCCCGAGACGCCGTTCCACCTGTATGAAATGCAGCGATCGCAGAGGATGGCGGATCCCGGCCGGCTGCGCCCCGGCCTGCCCCCAGCGGCCCGCGACGCCATTCTCCAAGCGCTGTCGTTCCGCCCGGAGGATCGGCACGATTCCCCAGCCGGTTTCGCAGGCGACTGCGCAGCCGCCCTCGAAGGAACCGCCGGCGCGCGGCCGTTGGCTCGAGCGTGGGCCGCCGCGCGGCGCCGCCCCAAGAAGGTCGCGGCGATCGTGTTGCTGGCGCTGGTTTCGGCCGTCATGGGGTGGCGCTGGGCGGGGCGCGGCACGGTCGTCGAGTTGCCGCGCAGGACGGGCGTCGAGGTCGCCGCTCTGGACCTGACGATCAACACTCCCCTCGGGGTGGCCGTGGACCGCCGGGGCAATGTCTACCTCACCGAATACGCCAACAACCGCGCCTGGCGGGTCGACCCCGCCGGCAAAGCCACGGTTCTCGCGGGCACCGGCATAGCCGGTTTCACCGGAAACGGCGGCCCGGCGGTCAGCGCCCAGATTGAGAGCCCGCGGGCTCTGGCTCTGGACGGCGAGAAATACCTCTATATGGTCGAGACCACCAAAGATCGCGTCCGGCGCATCGACCTGGCGACCGGGGTCATCACCCACGTTCTGGGCACCGGACGACCCCGTTTCAACGGCGACGGAAATGTGGGTACTTCCACCAGCTTCAGCGAGGGGCTCGGAATGGCCGTGGATCCGCAGGGCGATCTCATCTTTACCGATACCAACAACCACCGCCTCCGCCGGCTGTCGGCGTCCGATGGGCGCGTGTCAACGATCGCGGGAACCGGAACGGCGGGATCCACCGGCGACGGCGGCCCAGCCCTGGCCGCGCAACTGAACCGCCCGGCGGGCCTGGCCTTGCATTCCAACGGGGACCTCTACATTTTTGATGTGAATAGCCAGCGCCTCCGCCGCATCCGGGGCGGCACGATTACGACCATCGCCGGAAGCGCCACTTCGACCGCGATGGAGGGTCCGGCGCTTCAGGTGCGGCTCGGCGACTCCACGGGCATGGCGCTCGACGCGGCGGGCGCGAATCTCTATTTCACCGAGGAAACATTCGACACGCTGCGCCGCCTCGATCTTGCCAGTATGCAAATTTCGCGCGTCGCCGGAAATGGGACCAGCGGTTTCTCAGGCGACGGCGGTCCGGGACCGCTGGCCACGATGGCCAATCCGACCGGCGTTGCCGTGGACCTGCAAGGCAACATCTTCGTCGCCGAGGCGATGAGCAATCGCATTCGGCGCATCAACACGGCCGGCGTCATCTCCACGTTCGCCGGGGGCAAGGTGCAGTATGCCCGCCTGGGCGGGCCCTTGGTTATCAGCGCTGAAAGGGCCGCGGGCGTTTTCCAGCGGGCGGGTGCCGAGGTCAATCCCTAGCGAGGCTCCGCCTCAGACTGACACCAGGGTCGGCGACAGATTCTCGATCCGGCGATCAATTTGCCTGGATCACAATGCTGCCCTCTCCGAGCTCTGGTGGCATCCTCGGAGCTTTCCGGGGTACCGGGCTTGTTGTCGTAGATGGCGCCTCCAACGACGGGCGGACGGCGGGCGTCGGGATCTATCGCACCGACGACGGGGGCCTCACCTGGACCGCGCAGGACGCCCCGATCGGCGCCGCGGCCTGCTGCGACCCGGCGGATCAAGGGCTACCGCTCGACCGATGGCGGCCTGAGCTGGGGCAAGTCGTTCTTCGTGGGCGACGAGGCCCCCCGCTCGGGTACCAGCAGTCCAGCCAGCCCCGGGTGGCCGCCGACGGCGTCCTGTATGTGGGATATCAGCAGTATCTGAACTCGGGTCAGGGCTGCAACGCCGGCGTGCAGAACGTGCTGGCCACCTCGACCGACGACGGCGCCACCTTTACCCATACCGTGCTGGACATCGTGCAGGGCGGCGCCTGTCCCACCGGCCAGGCCGGACGCGGCATCTTCTGCATCGACCCTCAAAACCGGAGCTTCCGCTCGCGCAGCCACCCCATCATCGGAGCGGCTTAACGGACCGCGATGGTCACGTTGCCGGCGCTTTGCGCCTCCCCGATGGTCACCGTGACCGGGACGTTGTCGAGCGGGAAAAAGCCGGCAGGCGCCACGGCGTTGATTTGCAGGACGCCGACCAGGCCCGGCGCCAGGCCAGCGAAAGCCACGCGGGCCTCGACACCGCCGATGGCCACCCGGACGGGGAGCCGCGGCGCCGAGAAAGGCTGTTCGAGCGGGGCGATCTGTCCGCTGGGTACCGTCGGACCGACCACGCCCTGGCCGGTCAAGAACAGTTGTACGATGGATCCGACGCGGGCCGGGTTCAGGGCCGAGTTCGGCGTCGAGTCCTGGTTGAAGGCGGCGGCTTGGCCGGCGCCGCCGCTGACCGCGAACAGGCCGGGCTTGGCCTCCAAAACGCGTATGGGAACAACGAATCCGCGGACGCCCCGGTACTCCACCTCCAGCTCGACCGCCGACAGTTCGGCGATTTCGTAGGGCGCCTGGGCATTGACCTGGTCGCTGCGCACAAATAGCAAGGGCGCCGGCTGGCCTCCAATCCGGACAATCACGTCGGACAGGGAGCGCGGGAGGCGGCCGGTGGAATCGAGCGTGGCGGCGACGCCGGTTCGCGGGCCGAGCTCGCTGCCCAGAATGGAAATCAGCTCGCCCGCCGCGACGCCTCCCGCCAGGAAGCTGGCCGCATTGACGACTCCGGTCGGAAGAACCAGCGGGGGCGGCGGAGGCTCGATGGTAAGGATGACCTCGATCACTTGCGGCGCCAAGCCCTGGGCCCGGACAATCACGCGGCCGGTATAGGTGGCCGCCGGAAGGTCGCCCGGCACAGTGAAGATTTGCAGGACGCCGGGCGTGGCGCCGCTGGCCGGGGCGGCCACCAGCCAGTTGCCGCCACGGTCAGTGAGCGTGGCGGCTGACCAGGCTACTCCGGGGAATCCGCCGACCGTGACCGGCTGAGGCGGCGGGGTGGTGTCGAAGGGCACGGTGAAGGTCAGCGCATTCGGGCTGACGGCGAGAAACGGGGGCACGCCCTGGATCTTCAGGACTGCGCTGTGGGCCACGCCGCGCGAGTCGCCCATGTGGAAGATGACGGCGCCGGTTCCGAAGGGGGCGGTGATGTCGACCTGGACGGTGAGGCGGATGGCGGGCAAGCCGACGAGGGTCTCGCGACGCATGGAGCCTCGCACCAGGCTCACCCCGGCGCCGACCAGCAGGACGCCGGACTCCTCGCGCGGGAAGATCTCCAGGCCGGCGCCGGAGACAACCAGATCGAACCGCTCGCCGGCACGCACCTCCAGCGGTCCCTGGGTCACGTTGCTCAGATCCGTGCCGCCGACCGTCGTGGTGGCGGCGAACTGAATGTTAGCGAGCGCCGGGCCCGGGGCGGCTGTCAACTCGACCACGGTATCCTGACCGGCGACCACCACCAAAGGGAACGGTCCCACGAAGCGTCCGATAAAAAACGACGAAGTGAAGCTGGCGGCAGAGGCGGCGTAAAACGGAGGCAGATCGTTGAGGCGCACCGGGCCGTCGGCCGGCTCCATGTACACATAATAGTTACCAGGGCGCAAGGCGGGAATGGTAAAACGGCCCTGCTGAACAGAGATGCTGCCCACGGCCACCCCCGTGTTCGGGTCGTGGGCGACGACCAGCGCCCCAAGAACGGGCGTGGGGGCCGGGATGCTCACCCCGGCGATTCCGGTGATCTGGCCCAGGTTGGCCAGGGCCCCGGCCTCGGGATAGACGCTGGTGGCGAAGGCCACATCGTCCTCGGCGAGCCGGGCTTGGAGGGCCGAGTTAAGACGGGTGTGGGCGAACATGGTGGCGGCCAGCAGCCCGGAGTGCGCTGCCCCGAGGGCGTGGCCCAGCTCATGGGTGGCCACGGCCTGGAGATCGTAAGCGCCACTGTCTTTCCTTGTGGAAAACGAACGCTCGGGATTGAAGACGATGTCGGTGTCGGTGATTTCGCCCCGCACGTTGAAGGAGACGACGGTCACCGCCACCGCGTCGCCCAGCAGCGAGCGGTTCGTGGGGTTGTCGACAAAGGTGATGGTATTGCGGCGGTCGCTGGCCGGGCTGTCCTCGGCCGCCGAGCCCGGGGTCAGGAAGCTGACGTGGGACGTGGGCAAGGCGGTCCAGGCTTCCATGGCCGCGCGAAGGGCGGCCAGAGGATCGCTGCCCGAGATGATGATCGGCCGGCCGTCGGTATTGGTCAGGCCACCGGCGGTGCGGGTGTTGACCAGGAAAGCGATGGCGGTTGGGTCGGTCCGGACCAGGAAGGTTCCATCATCGGGATGCCGGGAACGGATGAAGGCGGAAGCGGGCAGGCCAGCCGCCAGCGTGAGCGCGCCGAGCAGGGCGGAATAGCGGCGAGAGATCATCGGCGCGATCCAGGGAGCCGGTTGAGCGCGCCTCGGATCCGACGCAGGAATTCATCGAGGGCGAGTGGCTCGGGGGGCGCATGGAGACCGGCGATGCTGGCGCGCACGCGCCGCTGGCCAGTGGAGGGATCCGCCGCCACGTGGAACTTGCCCTGCGCCAGCCCGCGGGTGCGGAGCAAGCCTTCCGGGGTGCGATACAGGAACACCACCACTTCCTCGCCGCCGGCGTAGCGGGGAACGCCCTCGATCAGCATGCCGGCGTCGCCGACGACGCCGCCCGGCTCGCTCACCACGACCGTGGCGGCCCGGGCGCCTTTCAAGGGATCCACCAGCGCCAGCTCGTAGTGGGTCCAGATAAAGCGTTTCTGCTGGTCCCACGCGGACCAGGAGCGGAGGCAGCGGGCGCGGGCGATCAGGTCCGAGCGCTCCACCAGGGAGTCGAAGTCGAAACGCGGGACCACGGCGGCTGAAGCGGCGGCCGCCAGCAATCCTGCCAGTAGGCATTGGCGATAGAATGAAGGCAAGAAACCTCCGTGAAAGCCGATTATAACCCGATCCGGGCCGCCGGCGGATGGGACGGCGGTACCAACGACCGGTCCTCAGCAAAGAAGAAACAGAGGCCATCGTGCGCCTGGAATAACGAGTGGAGCCCCCAGCCCGCCCGAGCTGGCGGCGAATCTGGGATAGTGTGCTAGAATGATCAAGGAGGCGCCATGTTGGCAAAACTCGATAAAACTGGGAGATTGCTAATTCCTTCCCAGATCCGCCGCCAACTCGGACTGGGCGGCGGCTCCGAGGTGATCCTGTCGGTCGACGATGGTGAGTTGCGCGTCTACACGCGGGCAGAGGCGGTGAGGAAGGCGCAGGAGTTTTGCCGCAAGCTGGTCCGGCCGGGTGTTTCGATGGTGGACGAGCTGATTGCGGAGCGGCGCGAAGAGGCCCGGCGTGAACTCGAAGATTGAGTTCGTGCTGGACGCCTCGGCGTTGCTCGCTCTGCTGCAAGGGGAACCTGGTGCAGAAGTGGTCGGATCGATGCTGGAGGAGTCGGCGATCGGTGCGGTCAACTACAGTGAGGTCTTGTCCAGGCTGATCCGCCGTGGGGTGGATCCTGAGCGGGCGGCGGAGGTTATCGGAAGCCTGAGAGTGCCGGTTCTGCCCTTTGACCAGGAACTGGCCCGCCAGGGATCGGATCTGGCGCGATATGGCTGGACACATGGGCTTTCTCTCGCCGACCGGGCGTGCCTGGCGCTGGCGCGCCAATACAACGTTCCAGCGGTGACGGCCGACGCAGCGTGGGAGATTCCGGGGTTACCGGTCGAAGTCAGGCTGATTCGCTGAGCGGCTCTACGCGTTCTCCATAGTCACAAGTCCAAGACCCACACCTGCGACTGCGTCCTGCCCGCGGTGAAGGCGATCCTGCGCCCGTCCGGATGCAGGCTGAACTCCGCGGCGCGCCCTGTCTCGACCCCGAGATCCTGGGGCTTCCCGCCCCGAACAGGAATCCGCCAGAGCCGCTCCCCGGCCGCAAAGACCAGGAACGCCCCGTCGGGCGTCCAGGCCAAGCCGCCGATGTCGCCGTCGGGCAGCCGGAACACTTCGCGCGGCTCTCCGCCGCCGGCCGGCACGATCCACAAGGTAGCAGCAGTAGCGAAGGCCAGTTGACTGCCGTCGGGCGACAGGACCAAGCGCCGCGGCGCGGCCGCCACGGGCCGGTAGAGGGCCTTTTCTTCGCCCGATTCCAAGTCCCGGACCACGATCCCGGAGCGCGCGTAGAATAGCCGCCTCCCGTCCCGCGACAGGACTCCCGCCACCCCCGGCGTGGAGCCTCCGAGAACCAGCAGGCTCGTCTCGCCGCTCCGCGCGTTGACCCGGTAGAGTCCGCCCCGGCCCTTCCCGTCGCTGCCGCTCACCAGCAGTGTCCGGCCGTCCGCCCAGCCGAGCTCCTCCAGCAGCGCCAGCTTCGGAGACAGCTCCCGCTCTTCGCCGCTTTCGACCGATTGAATGACGATGACCCGCGACGCCTGTCCATAGTTCTCCGTGCCGCGTCGCGAAAAGTAGGCCAGCCACGCCCCGTCCGGCGAGAACGCCGGAGCCCGGTTGGCGCCGGGGAATCGGCGACTGGCCGGGGGGCCCGGTTTGGCGGCGCCCGGCTCCAGCGAGGCGATGTGGACGTCCTCGTAGCCGTCCCGCAGGCCGTAGTAATACGCGCCGCGGCGGGTGATCCCCAGGGGCAGGAACCGTCCCAGGTCGCGCCGTAGCAGCTCGGGCGCGCCCTGGGCCCGGCCGCCCTCCACCCGGATCCGCCAGGCGTCCATCGTGCCCGATCGGTCGCTGGCGAACACGACCGCCGTGCCGTCCGGGGTCCACAGGGGAAACAGGTCGTCAGCCGGATGCTCGACCAGCGGAACCTCGCGGCTGCCGTCGACGGATAACAGAAAGATATCCCGCGCCCCGGAGCCCTGCCGCGCCGTGTTGTCGTACACGACGTATTGGCCGTCGGGGGAAAAGTCCATCTTTTTGGGGTAAACCCAGTTCAAGGATTTCAGCGCGCGCGGCGCTCCTCCCGCCGCCGGCACGAGCGCGATCTGGCTGATGTTGTCCTTGCGGAAAAACAGCGTCAGGATCCGCCGCCCGTCGGGCGACCAGGCGCAGGGCTGCACAAATCCCGCCTCCGGGTTGCGGTACAGCACGCGCGGCTCGGCGCCGTCCACCCCCACCACGCGCAGCTCGTAGAACTTTTCCTCGTTGAACCACGCATAAGCAACCTGTCGTGAGTCCGGCGAGATCGTCGAAAAATACGCGAACTGCCCGTGCGCCGTGTTTCGGGTGAGCCGGCGTTTCTCGCCCGTCTCCAGATTCCGCAGGGCCAGATCCCCAGTCTCCGAGTCGGCGAAAGAAACAAAACGCCCGTCCGGGGAGGGACCGCCGAGCAGGTTCGTCTCCGCCGTTGCCCAAACCTGCCGCGGGGTCAACAGCGGACGCTCGCCCGCCGCCAGCAACAGTGTCATCATCCAGGCGAGACGCACGGCGGTTTCATTATAGTAGAATGCACGCCGCCCGATGATTTCGCTCCTCGCCGCCCTCCTGCTCGCCACCGCCCTGCCGGCCCAGACGACTTCCGCGCCCCAACCCCGGCGCTACGCCGGCGCGGCCGCCTGCGGCAACTGCCATCCCGCGCAGTTCTCCCAGCAGTCCGCCAGCGGGCACGCGCGATCACTCGTCCCCGCCCAACAGCACCCGCTGGCGGCGCGCTTCTTCCCCGAGACACCCCTGGTTCGCAAGCCAAACTTTCGCTTCGAGTTCACCCCGGGAAAGGTGCGCGTTTCGGGCAAAGACGCCGCCGCGCTCGAGGCGCCGATCCAGTGGGCCTTCGGAGCCGGTGACCAGGCGGTGACCTTCGTCGGCCGCCTCGACGAAGATCGCTACCTCGAGCACCACTTCAGCTACTACGCCGCCGTCAGGACCCTCGACGCCACCCCTGGTCATCGAGACCTTCCCGCCCAGTCGCCGGCGGAAGCTTTGGGGCTGATCTACCGAACCTTCGATCCGGAAGCGAGGATTATGACCTGCTTCCAGTGCCACTCGACAGGACGCCTATCCTTGGGGCCGGAGTTGGAGATTCAACCGGCCGAGCTGGGAGTCCGCTGCGAAGCCTGCCACGGCCCGGGGAGCCTGCACGTGGAAGCCGCCTCCCAGGGACGCCTGGCCGAGACGCGCCGCCTAATCGACAACCCGCGCCGGCTCCCCGCCGCCGCCCTGAATCAGCTCTGCGGCCAGTGCCACCGTAAGCCCGCCCCGTCCGGCGCGGCCACCGACTGGAACGACCCATGGAACGCCCGCCACCAACCCTTGTACCTGAGCCAGAGCGCTTGCTTTCGCCGCAGCGCGGGAAAGCTCTCCTGCCTGACCTGCCACCATCCCCACCGCCCGCTCCAGCGCAACGACGCGGCTTACTACAACGCGCGCTGCGGCGCCTGCCACCAGGCGGTGAAACACCCGCCCCTGAAGCTGCCGGCCGGCAATTGCATCCGCTGCCACATGCCCGAAGTCCGCCCGCACGAGCACCTGCGCTTCGCCAATCACTGGATCGGGGTCTACCGAGGGAAGGACACCCTCAGGCCGCGGTGAACCATCACCTGACACGCCCACCCGGCGCAGCCAGCTTCTTGCGGATCTCCTGGACCAGCGGATCCTCCGCCCCCAGCGCCTTCTCCGCGATCGGCAAGGCCCGGCGATAAAGCGCGGCAGCGGCCGGCCGGTTCCCCTTGGCCTCCAGCAGCCACGCCAGATTGATGGACTGCCGGGCCACTTCCGCGTGCTGCGGTCCGAACTTCTTCTCCGCCAGGGCCAGCGCTCGCCGCACCACCGGCTCGGCGCCCGCCAGGTCCCCTTTCGCCCGGAGCAGGAATGCCAGACGGTTCCAGGTGGCCACGGCCTCCGGATCGCCGTTCTTCTCCTGGATGGTCGCCGCGCGTCGGTAGAGCGGCTCGGCTGCCTTCCCCTCGCCTTTCACTTCCAGCAAGCTCGCCAGGTTGGCGGCGCTGACCGCCACCCGCGGGTGATCCGGCGTCAGGGCCTGTTCGGTGAGGGCCAGGGCGCGGCGGTAGAGCGGCTCGGCGGCGGCCAGCTCGCCCCGCGCCTGCAGCACGCCGCCCAGGTTGTTCAGCGCCGTGCCCGTCTCGGGGTGACCGGGACCCAGCGTCTTCTCCAGAATCGAGACGGCCCGCTGGTAGAGAGGCTCGGCTGCGGCCGGCTGGCCCTGGTTCTCCAGCAGCAGTCCCAGGTTGTTCAGGCTGATGCCGACCTCCGGATGCGCGGGCCCCAGCGCTTTTTCCTGAATCGCCAGCGCCCGGCGATACAACGGCTCCGCGCTGGCCAGATCTCCGCGCGCCTCGATCGCTGCCGCCACTTTGCTCAGCCCGGCGGCGAGCCCAGGGTGCTGGGGCCCCAGCGCCTTCTCCTGAATCGCCAGCGCCCGTCGATACAGCAGCTCGGCGCCCGCCGAATCGCCCTTCGCCTCCAGCGCCGACGCCAGGTTCGTCAGATCCTCCGCCACCGGAAGCGCTTCCGCGCCGAACGCCTTCTCGTGGATCGCCAGCGCACGGCGTAGGAGCGGTTCGGCGGCAGCCGCCCGGCCCGTGTTCCTCAGTAGCAAAGCTAGGTTGGTGAGGCTTTCGGCAGTCTTCGGATGATCGGTGCCCAGGCTCCCCTCGCGACGCTCGATCGCCTCCCGGTACAGGGGCTCAAACAGGACGAGATCCTGCTGCGCCACCAGCGAGCCTGCCACCAAACAGGCCCCGCCAGCGATAACCCGCCACCCCTTCACCAGCGAAACCGGCCGCTGTACTGCAACTGGCGGCCCGAGAATCCCGTCTTCTGCTGCGTCACCCGCCCGAAAAGCGAGCTGTTTACATCAGTCACCGGCCCCGCCCCCATGAAGCTGTTGGACACGTTGTACGCCTCCATCTGCAGCTCGAAGGCCATCCGCTCCCTCAGCCGGAACTCCTTGGCCAGCGTCATGTCCAGATTCGAGAAGTGCGGCCCGGTCACGCCGGGGAACTGCCAGGGATTGCTTCGCCGCGTAAACGGCTGAATGCGGACGAACGCCGCGGGGTTGAAGCGCAGATCACGCGGCGGATCCTCGAGCAGCGGGTTGCTCTTCTGCTCGAGCGCCCCGAAGCGCACAAACTCCCCGCTGTTAAAGGCGTAAATCGCGCTCACCGACCAGCCCCCCAGGACCCCGTCGAGCGCCTTGTGCGCATTGCTCAGCAAGCGGCGCCCGCGTCCCACCGGGAACTGATAAATGCCCAGCAGGTTGACCTTGTGACGCGGGTTGTTGCTCGGCTGAAAGGTGAAGACGTTGTCGAAGTGGTCCTGATCGTCGTAGAACGCTTCGTCGCGCGCCCGATGGTAGTTGTAGCCGAGGACAAAGTTGAATCCGCCGGCGAAGGGGCGCTGGGCGCGCAACTGCAGCGCCTGGTAGCGCTCCTGCCGGCCGGGGATTCCACGCAAGTCCAGCCGGCCGTACTGCGGGTAAGGCGGGAGCAGGCTTTCCACCGTGACCTGCCGCTGGTTCCGCAACTGGCCGGGGAACTTGTCCGGCGTCAGGATGTTGAAGAACGGATTGTTCACCCGCTGGGTGACCAGGGCCTTGTGGGTGAACCCGAAGCGCGGATCGATCAGGTTCATCAGCTTGTTGTAGGGCTGGTCGTGGCCGAGATTCAGAAAGTAAGTGGCCTCGACCACGATCTGGCTGAACATCTGCCGTTGCAGCGAAACGTTGAACCGGTCGTTGATGCCGGCGTGCCAGCTCTGATGGAACCAGGTCAGTTCGGTTCCCAGACCCGTGTAACGGCCCAGGCTCTTGCCAATCGGTGGCACCAGCGGATTCTCCCGCGCCGGGTGGGGGTCGCGCAGCCGCGCCCGCGGCACGCCCTCCAGCACCGACAACGGGTTCGTGGTTTGATCGAAGCCGGGGTAAGG
>Ga0247727_10016482_pt1 | contig 11916 bp, 10 predicted proteins | sample WisWelCaveWW1625_FD_202498 | JGI IMG/M metagenome (GOLD analysis project Ga0247727, IMG submission 202498) | Biofilm microbial communities from Wishing Well Cave, Virginia, United States - WW16-25 | ecosystem: Environmental > Aquatic > Deep subsurface > Groundwater > Cave microbial mat | place...
CTCAGCGAGATCAGTGAGGAGTGGTTGACAGGAAGAACGTATTTAACTTTCGAAGGTTCAACTTAATCGCACGCAAATCCGCAATCATGACTTTGACCAAAATTACAGAAATAACCTTGCACTATCCCATTTTTGATAATCTAAGATATTCTCTCTGTTTCTTTGATACCACCGAGCATTTCTGACGCCACCAGCAAGACCACTGCCATAAGGAATATTTTTGACAAGCGTTTTACTATCCTTGATTCTCTCTAACCTTCGTTCAACTTCGTTAGCATCCCAATTATGTCCAATAAACTCATAGTTATAGGGAGGATCAGTAATACAGGCTGAGATTGAGCTCTCAGGTACGTGGCGCAATATCTCCTTGCAATCACCAACGAAAATTTTGTTTATAAATTCCATTTTCCGACTATCCTTCAAGAAGAGTTGTTTTTGCATTAATAAGCCAGACAGACTTATATATCAATTTTACCTTGATTATGGAATGGGCGTGCCAACTAGTGTTTAGACGGCGCTGTGCCGCATAACTGCTTATAGAAGGTCACCACCTAAACGCCTAAACACAGTCATAGGTTAAAATGCGATGAGAGGATTATAGCACTCACTTCCTTACTCATCATCCCGTTTATCCTTTCAGGACCTTCCCATCCTTCATCACCAGCGCGATAGTATCATTATTCTCCAGCGAGCGGATATTCTGCAACGGATTCGTTTTCACGATTACCACATCCGCCAGTTTGCCTGCTTCGAGAGTGCCGACTTCATTCTCCCAGCCAAGGCATTGCGCCGCGATTTTGGTCGTCGCAACAATGGACTCCATCGGTGTCATCCCAATATTGACCATCAAACCGAGTTCGCGCAAGTTGGTGCCGTGCGGCATCACGCCCGCGTCCGTGCCCATCGCGATTCTCACTCCCGCCTTGTGCGCGCGGCTGATGCTCTCGCTGTGGATCTCGATCACCTCTTTCGATTTGCGAATCCCGTATTCGGGCATGCCGCCTTTTTCGCCTGCTTCGAGAACTGCAAGCGGGGCAAGCAGCGTCGGCACAAGGAATGTCCCGTGTTTGAGCATCAACTCGATTGCTTCGTCATCGAGATAAATCCCATGCTCGATCGAATGGATTCCCGCGCGCACCGCGTTCTTGATTCCCTCCGCGCCTTGCGCGTGCGCCATCACCTTCACGCCGCGGCGATACGCGGCTTCGCGCACGATCACCTCCAACTCTTCGGGTGAGAACTGCGTAAATTCGGGATGATCCGTTGGGCTGAGCACGCCGCCCGTTGAACAGATCTTGATGATGTCCGCGCCTGCGCGAAGAACTTCACGCACTTTGCGGCGGCAATCATCCACACCGTCCACGCGCGAGACAGGGAAACCTGGATACGCGGGGAACAAATCGAATTCATTTCCAGATCGCATCCAGCCATCGCCGTGTCCACCAGTGATGGTGAGCACACTGATACTGATCTGCATCCGCGGACCTAGAACGACTCCGCTTTCAACCGCTTGCTTCACGCCCGCATCCGCGCCTCCCGCGTCGCGCACACTCGTGACACCCGCGTTGACGGTGTTTTTCATATATTTCACTGCGTTGAAAAACCGCATCGAGAACGGTGTGACCATGTCACGCGCGATGTTGACGCCTTCGAGCATCAGGTGGACGTGCGTGTCAATGAACCCAGGCAGGATGTACCCTCCGCCCGCGTCGATCTCAGTGATGGCTTGATTCGGCAGATTGAGGCTTTCTGCCAGCCCGACGGAGTGGATGCGATTGTCCTTGATCACGAGTCCCGCATTGACGAGCGGAGCTTTTCCCGTGCCGTCAATCAACGTGCCGTTGCGAATGAGAGCGTAAGTCATTGCGATGTTTCTCCTGAAAGTAATTTTAGAAAATCCCGCCAGCGTGAACCATATTCGACTCAATCCGAGTCGTTTGATGAAATTGCCTGCGCGCTTTGCCACAATTCGCGGAAAGTTTCGCGCACCGAAGGATCCAATGAATCCGAAAACTCGCTTGGCAATTTGAGCGTCGTAATCAAATCCTGCACGTCCGCCAAGTTGCGTAACCGATGCGGCGCGCTCATCCCTGACGCCAACCTGAGCTCGATCAGTTTTTCCATGGGAATGATGCGCATCCCGCCGCGTTCGGTAAAAATAATGGATGGATCAGGAAATGCAACGGGCTTGGGCTTGCCGTCCCCGGGATAATCCCCTGTAATCAAAATCTTGATTCGCACCTGTGTTTCGGAATCTCGAAATGTCTTTTGCGAGCCCGCAAATGCGGACATATATCCACGTCCCACAAATTTTTCCTTGAAGGCTTCCAGTCCCTCACGCGTCATCAATAGATCCACATCCTGTGTCATCCGCACAAACCCATGCGCCGCCAATGCCAGACCGCCGACCAGCGCGTACGGAATTTTCGCCTCTTCCAAACGATGCGTCAGGTTTTGCAATGTGGTAAAAATGTCTCCGCGTGCCATGTAATATTTGCTCGCTTCCTCCAGCAGCGCGAGATAGTTGTCTTGCAAGCGCGCTTCATACGTGGTCATGGTCAACTCATTTTACATCTTCACTGCTCTCGTGGCAATGTAATTGGGATGATATTTCGCCAGCGGCGAATCGGGCATCACATCTTCGTACAGATCCGTGAGCACGAATCTTCCCGCGCATTGCCCGCCAAGCAAATCTGTGAGCGAGTGACCAAATTCAAGCGGCAGGCACTTTTGGACGAGTTCATCCAAATTTTCTTTCGGGATGCTCGTCAAATCTGAGTAGGGGATGGAATGGGCAATTTCAAGAATGCCTTCATCTGCCTTGTATAAATCAAATATGTAATCAACAGGATTCATTGAACCTGTCATCAAAACCCCGCCGGGGCGAAGCACGCGATGGCACTCCTTCCAAACAACACGCACATCCTGCATGAAAACCGTCGAGCATGGATTGAACACCAGATCAAAGGATTCATCTGCAAACATGGATAAATTCGCCGCGTCGCTTTCGACTGTTTTGAGACTCAACGATTCTCTCTCAGCCACGAGTTGATCCTGTTTCAATTGGGCTGGGGAGTTGTCGAAGACGGTCACGTTCGCGCCGACTGCCGCGAGCACTGGTCCTTGTTGCCCACCACCGGATGCAAAGCATAATACGTCCGCACCGTTGAGTGAGGGAAACCAGCGATGAGGGACGGGGATATTTTCCGTGAGCAGAATGCTGAATTCTCCCTGCCTTGCTTTTGCAATGACTTCTGGACTTACGGGCTGTGTCCAGCGATTGCCACCGTCCACTTCTTTGTTCCATGCGTCGCGGTTGTATGAACGAACATCCATGCTGTTTCTCCGTTTATGGATTGTGTCGCGCCAGATGGGTGGATGCTCTCCATTGATCAGCAGAATCTTCTCGATTGGATTAATTCTGTCGAGAAACGACTGTAAAAGGGTAGCAAAGACTTGTCGAGGCAGAATCAACTGTCAGTTGGGAGGGAAGCGATCAAAAAGTTGGGACAGGTCCGTGCGTTAGACCTGTCCCATATGGTGAGGAGAGCCAGCGTGAATTAGTCCGTACCTGCTGGTTCTGCGAGTGGAGCGGGGGAGCGATGTGTTCTGTTGAGAACGGTAAAACCAAGCGTGGCGAGCAATCCGATGACTCCGCATAATATCCATAAGAGGTTGGGGTTGGTTCCATCCAGAATCAATCCTGCAAAGTAGGGACCGATCGTGAATGCCACGCTCCAGGAAAGACCGGAAACAGCCATGTAGCGGCCGCGCATTTCTTCAGGGGCAAAATTTGCCACGACCGATTGTTGGAAGGGTGAGACGATCATTTCGCCGATCGTGATGACGATCATTGCGAGGACGAAGAACACAAAGGTCGAGACGAAGCCATACATAGCAAAGCCAATTGCGTAGAGCAGTGAGCCTGCCGCCATCATTAACATTGGTTTGTATTTTTCAAGTCGGCGCGTGACCCAGAATTGGAGAAACACCACTATGATGGCGTTAATGCTGAGTAATGCGCCATAATTTAATTCTGGTAATTGGTGTTGTTCGCGCAGATAGAAACCCAGTGTTGAGTTCATGTTCATGTAGACGAGGGTCATCATCACAGTGACGGCGATGAAGCCTACAAAAGGCGTATCTTTGAACACGCGCCCATAACCTGCGAAAGTTTGCCCCATGGATTCGGGCTTGGCCTCTTCATGGGCTTGAGGTTTGGTTTCGGGAAGGGCGGCGATGACGATTGCCACAGCAATTAAACTGATGATCGCATCCACAATAAAGAGGGTGGTGTAGGAGTTGGCGATCAGCAATCCTGCGATGGGCGGCGCGATGATTACTGCGATGTTGAATACCACGCGGATAATTCCATAGCCTTCCGCGCGTTTCTCCGGTGGTAACAGGTCTGCGACTACGGCTTCGTGCGCTGGATGCCCGATGCTCGATAATGTGCCAACCACAACAACGACGGCGATGAAGATTGCAAGGGTGGGGGCAAAGCCCATACCAAGCGCGCTCAAAGAAGAGAGGATCAGGCTGGCAACGATCACCACTTTGCGTCCCAGGCGGTCGGTGAGCGCGCCGCCGAGGGCACTCCCAACCATGCCTGAAACTGAGAAGACCGCAAACAAAATGCCCACAGTAGCCATGCCGATTTCATACTTTTGCGTGAGATACAGCGCGAAGAATGGGTAGAGCATGAATCCGCCGAGACGGTCAATGAACACGATCAGGTTATAGGTCCAGAAGGCTCGCGGGTACTGGTTATATATTCTTTTTGTTCTTTCAAGAAATGCATTCATGATTCTCCGTACAGTTTCTAATGCGCAAAGCCTTTTGTTGTTGGGTTGTTCGAATTGACCGCCGGCACTTCAAATCGCTTGGGCAGTCGTTTGCCGGTCGAGATCATCCAGTTTGCGAAGTTGAACATTATTGGTGTAAACCTACAGGGTTTGTAAAGGCGGGATATAGGTGCAATTTGCTCGAGCCGAATCTGTTTGATTTCTTCGTGGATTCTTTTCAGAACCTTCGGGCAAATGTGCGCCGAAATAGGTGTAGAAACTGCCTGGAACTTTTTCAATCCGAATATATGGCTAAATGTGCGCATTTGGGATGAAGGTCAAATCCTTTGCGTTTTGAAATTCGTCGCCCCATTTTGACCATTTTGCTTCGATGACTTCCGTTCCTGTCACAAATTGGATAATCTCCATCCGCGTCATATCACTCAAATCAATCTGGTCAAATGCTTTTGCAGTTTCCTCCAACATGGGGCGCACGCGTGTCCATTCGGCTTGCAGGTAATTCTTCTTCCTCGACGGGATGATTTTCACACTTCTTGCTAGACCCTTCGACCGGCTCCGGGCGGCGCTATGGGCTTGATGTACCTTGGACAGCGACTCCCACCCACGTGAATCCGCGCTTTTCGCTGATCACGCCAGCAGAAACGTACACTGGCTGACCCTGCTCGTCCACACCGTTTTGCCGTACAGTGGTAACCCACCACTGGATCAAATGCGCAAGGTTATCATTCGGGCGGAACGAAGTTGCGACGATAAATTTCGTATCTGTCACATACTCGGTGATGCGCACCTGACCCGACGTCACATCTTCGATGGTCACTTGATAGGCTTCATTATCGCGCAATGTGCCAATCGAAGCCCATTGCAATGTGACCACGTCATTCGCGAGGGTGAAGGCGGCGCCGTTCGCCGGCAGAAGCAGGTTCGGGGCGGGGTAGGGAGGCGGGAGAGTCGCAGTAGGTGTTGGTCCGGGTGTCGCGAATCGTTCACAAAGAGGGATTAAAAGAGTCTGGCCGATAAAAACATTATCGGTGGACAAGCCGTTGTAAAATTTGATCGCATCCTGCGGCACGTTGTAGTTAAGTGAAATTGTTGAAAGCGAATCGTTTTCTCGAACGATGTATGGCGCTTTTTCACACGCATCGGCAGTTTGTGTGGCTGCATTCGGGATGGCGGTTGGCGGCGGCGCGGGCGTGGCAGTTGGATATGGAATCTTCAACACCTGCCCAACCGACACAAAACATTCGGACGATAACTGATTTATCACAATGATGCTTTGAACCGAAATTTTGAACGTGGCTGAAATCACGCCGCACGTTTCGCCTTCGCGCACGGTGTAATCAAAAGGAGGCAAAGGCGTTTCAGTGGGGATCGGCGTCGCGCTGGGTTGTTCGGTTGCCGTGAATGTGATCGTGGCTGTTGCGGTTGTAGTGCCTTCAACAGTTGGCTCAACGAGTGTTGAGCCGCCAATTCCCGCTTGCAAGCTGAAATACACTGCCGCCGCGCCGATCAGCAAAATGATCACAAGCGCGCCGAGAGCCGCAGGTAGGCTGAGCGTGATCTCAGGCATGCGGCTTGCTTGCACTGATGTCTCGGGCTTTTTTGATTTCGTTGCGGCTTTCGCGGTGAGTTCTGTTCCACACACCAAACAACGCGTGGCATTTTCACTTAAACGCGTTCCGCACGTTGGACAGATCTGTGATTTTTGAGAGGCAGGTTCTTGAAGCATAACGGCGGGAATTATACCATCTAACACTTTTGGATTTTTTGAACGCTATCCACAGAGATCACAGAGTTCGCTGAGAAAATTCTCTATGCTCTCTGTAGATGATTTTTATTCTGGATGAAGATCTACGCCTCTCTCTACGCCTTGACCTGTTTCGCTTCGAGCAAATTGACTCCAGCCTTTGCCGCGTAATCGCTGTAACCACCGATGTGTTCACTCATCTTCGAATCTTTCAACTCAAAGATTCGATTCACGGTTCGATCCAGAAAATAACGGTCATGCGAAATGACGAGAACTGTTCCATTGAAATCATTCAATGCGTTCTCCAATACCTCAGCTGAGGCGATATCGAGATTGTTCGTCGGCTCATCGAGCAGGAGAAAATTTGCACCCGACAGAACGAGCAATGCCAATTGAAGCCGGCTCCGTTCGCCGCCGGAAAGCGACCCGATTTTCTGAGTCGCCTGTTGATAGGTGAACAAGTATCGGATTAAGAATGAAACGGCATTAGACTCGCTCATGTTCCCGGAGAGTCGCACCGTGTCGATCAATGTTTGATTGAAATCCAATGTTTCGTGTTCTTGTGCGTAATATCCCACCTTTACACTGGGACCGATTTTGATCTCACCGTTTGTCGGTTGTTCTCTTCCAAGAATCAATCGCAACAACACAGACTTTCCCGCGCCGTTCGCGCCGATCAACCCCACCCGTTCGCCATGCCGAATGAGGAAGTTGATGTCATCCAATATCGCTGGTCGAGCGCTGTCCTGAGCCGGTCGAAGCGTGTTCTTCTCGCTCGTATCGAGACCAGAGGCTAGATTCGCGAACGATTTGCTCACCCCCTCAAACTCCAACACCTGATTCGACCCGCGCCAGCCGTTGATCTCGAAATCCATGTTACGGCGTTCAAGCACGGGCTTCTCGATCTTATCCATCTTGTTGAGCCGTTTTTGCATGGCCTTGGCTTTTTTTGCGAACTTTTCATTATCGTACACCTTCCCCCACATAGCATACCGTTTGATCGCAATTTCAAGCCGGTTGATCTCGCGCTGTTGGATGTGATACAGTTCATCCTGCCGGGCCAGCCGTTCTTCCTTGTCCAAGATGTATTCGGTGTAGTTGCCTGTGAAGGTCGTGATCTTGCCATCTTCGATCTCGGTAACGTGTGTGGCGATGGCATCAAGAATATAACGATCATGCGAAATGATGACCACCGCGCCTGGATATTCGTTGATGAGCCTTTCGAGATATGCCTTGCCGGGCATGTCAAGGTGGTTGTCGGGTTCGTCGAGTAACAACACGGACGGACGCGCCAGCAGTAACCGTGCCAGCCCGATCAATTTCTTCTGCCCGCCGCTCAGCGCGCGGACAGGTTTCTCGAAATCCGCTTCGGGTAGTCCAAGTCCGCGCAGCAATTCGCGGACGCGCGACTCATAATTCAAACCTCCAAGTGACTCGAACTCCTCCAGCAATTTGTGTTGGGCATCTAACGTGCGCTCAAGCGCTTTCGGGTTGTTGTACACCTCCGGCTCGCCGAGTTTGGATTCAACGTGATGCAATTCGTGTTCAATCTCCGCCACGCGCGGATTACCCTCCAGCGCGAGCGAGATGGCTGTTCGGTCAGGATCGAATTCAGGGTGTTGCGGCAAATACCCAACCGTCACACCCTTGGCGCGGATCACCGTCCCGCCTTTTTCGGGCGCGTGCTCGCCGATGATCAACTTGAACAGCGACGATTTCCCCGCGCCATTCGGACCGATCAACCCGATTTTCTGGTCGTGTTGAATCTCCCAGTTCAAGTCACGAAAGATGACGTGTGATCCGAGGATGAGGGTGGTGTTTGAAACTGTGATCGAGATCATGTGTGCTCCAATAATAATCCAACTCGGTGGTTTCGATACGTGGCGCGAGGCGCCACTACTCAACCAACGGAGTATGAATTAAAACAAAAACGCCGCAGGCGACTGCGGCGAAAGAAAAAGACATTAATCGTTCAAGCAACAGGCGCGGTGAAAGAAAGCCCCTCGCTGATAAATCCGCGCATGCCGATATGCAAAGTGCTACTGCCAGATCGCTCGTATCGCATTGTGACTAAATTATAGCACATGAATTTGGACATAATTCCTTCGCCTGACCATGTGAGAACGTCATGCCCAAAACCAGCAAACAACTGCGTGTCTTGATCAGTCATTCCTCGAGAGATCGGCAGGTCGCACGCGAGCTATATCTGCAATTAAACGCTGAGGGCTGGATGGACCTATGGTTTATCGAATCAAACCTGCTGCCCAGCCAGAATTGGGATTTGGAGATTCGCGAGGCGGTAAAAAATTGTAATGTAGTGATAGTCCTGATTTCCAAAAACTCAACCAAACGAGAAGCGTATTTTTATCCCAACCCCGGTTTTGTTCATGATATGCTCCAATCCAGACGGAAAAAGAAGGTTATCGTTATTCCCCTCAAATTAGAAAATACCAAAATTCCCACATACTTTGAAACATCGGGTGCGATCAATTATTTCCCGAAGAATCAACGGCAATTGGCATATCCCCAGGTGCTGGAAAGGTTGAGAACGTACGCTGCGCAATACGGCTTTTCCATGGACAACCGGGTGCAGGATGTTGTGTCAGAACAAGGGCTTCAATGGTCGCCAACGGTTTGGAAAGAACAGGGCGGATTAGACGAAGAACTGCCAGATGACGAATACCTTGTACAAAAACTGACTCTCCCGCCCTCAAAACTGACGAAAAGGATTTTTGGCGAAATCAATATCCTGTCATGTTCATTGCTGACGATTGGTGTATTGGCAGTTGTCGCTGTTGTCGGATTCACATTCAATTACTTCATCAAGGACGGATCACGAAGCCCAGTTGCCGCACCAGTCATTTCTCGAGCATCAACTCTCGGTCCATTGCCGACGCCGACTCCTGGAGTTGGCAGTGCGCGTATTTCGCCCGGGGACGGGATGAGAATGGTCTTTGTCCCTGCCGGTGAATTTATCATGGGCGGCGATGCGTATTTTGATGAACGACCCATTCGTCTGGTGACCTTGGATTCTTTCTGGATTGACCAAACTGAGGTCACTAACGCAATGTTCGCAGATTTCCTGAACCAGTGGGGAAATCGTAAGGAGGGTGGCGACGCCTGGCTGGATACCACAGATGAGGATGTTCGCATTCATCTCATCAACGGATTTTGGCGCTCGGAGCAATTGTATGAAAACCATCCCGTGGTCGAGGTGACGTGGTTTGGCGCGAATGCTTATTGTTCCTGGGCAGGTCGGCGCCTGCCAACGGAGGCGGAATGGGAGAAATCCGCGCGGGGAATACAAGGCAATATTTTTCCTTGGGGAAATAAGGATCCAACCCCTGATCTGTTAAATTTCAATAATAATTTTGGTGACACAACAAAGGTAGGTAGTTACCCGCGAGGCGCAGGTCCTTATGGCGCGCTGGATACGGCGGGAAACGTCTGGGAGTGGGTGGCAGACAGGCATTCCCGTACCTACTATTCAAGTTCTCCTTTGGAGAATCCATTGGGACCTGACACCGGCTTCTTTCGCGTCTTGCGCGGCGGAGGGTGGAACTCGCGCGATACGTATGTACGATCCATGCATCGGAACAGAGGCGCCCCGACAATCAGCCATCACTTTGTCGGCTTCCGCTGCGCTCAATCTGAATAGCTCATGTAACTTTCAGAAATCATTTGGTGTATGATCCGCTCATTATGGGAGTGGATCATGGCACGGATTGAGAAGACCGTTTTCATCAGTTACCGCCGCAAGGATATCTCCTGGGCACTGGCAGTCTATCAATATCTGACGGGGCAGAAATATGATGTATTCTTTGATTTTTCCAGCCTCTCCAGCGGGGACTTTGAGGATGTGATTGTCAGCAACATCCGCGCGCGCGCTCACTTTGTGTTGGTACTTACTCCAACTGCATTAGACCGGTGCAGTAATCCGGGCGATTGGCTGAGACGCGAGATCGAAACAGCAATTGACGAAAAACGCAATATCATTCCGCTTTTCTTCGATGGGTTTAGTTTTGGGTCGCCATCTGTCGCCGAAAAATTAACTGGCAAACTTTCAGCCATAAAACGCTACAACGGACTGGATATCCCTTCCGGTTATTTCATGGAAGCCATGGAAAGACTGCGTGGCAGGTATTTGAATGTCCCATTGAATGCAGTCATACACCCAGTCTCCACTGAAGTGCGAAAGGTCGTCAAAGAAGAACAGGTCGCCGCAGACAAGGCGCTCGTGCAAAAAAAGGAAGATATCAAAGAACTCGTCAAACCTGCCGAAGCAAAACCTAAGTCTGGTGAATTGCTTCTAGCGCGTAAAACCAAACCCAGACCAAAGAGTAGACCTGCAAAGCCTGCTTCTAAAAAGCGCAAAGTCAAATCAAAGCCACGCCCCGCAGCAGAGTCCCAAGATTATTCATTTCATACCTTTGGAGATATTGAATTTGTTAAAGTGCCTGCAGGCGAATTCCTCATGGGCTCTGGTGGAATGGAGGAATTTGATGATGTATATCCTCAACACAAAGTTAACATTCCTTATGATTATTTTATGGCGCGCTTTCCCGTTACCAATGAGCAGTACGCTGCGTACGCGAAGGCAAAGAGAATAAGACACCCTGTGACAGACTGGGAAAATAATCGTGATCATCCCGTGGTGAACGTATCATGGGATGACGCGATATCATATTGCCAATGGCTGAATAAGCTTCTTAAGAGCGCGTTGCCATACGGGTTAGTCGTTCGCCTGCCCACCGAAGCAGAGTGGGAAAAACCCCTAAATACCGCGCGCGGTGCTTATGAGAATGGGTTGGAATTTGGAATTGTCTTCGAGTGGACCCACAGTCTTTTCAGACCTTATCCTTATGTTTCTGATGATGGGCGTGAAAGAGAGAAAACAGGCTTTTTTGAAATTGGCGACCGTGTGTTGCGGTTGCCCGGGGTTGGCACAGATTTTTCTCGCTACCCTTTTAGTTTTAATCGAGACGTTAGGGCTGGATTTCGTTTGGCTATTTCCGTGGCATTGCGATGAATCTTCCCTTCCCAAAACCCTGACCCTCTGATAATATTCAGTCCGCACGCCGAATACCTCTTATTCAAGAAAGCCCTCGGCCTCCCCGTCGGGGGTTTTTGTGTGTATACGAAAATAACCGTAGGGGCACGTCATGACGTGCCCCTACACAAGGAATGAAATGTTAACCGAACGTACCGACCTCCGCAACATCGCCATCATTGCCCACGTTGACCACGGCAAGACCACCCTCGTGGACGGCCTCTTGCGCCAGTCGCACACCTTCCGCGACAATCAGCAGGTTGCCGAGCGCGTGATGGATTCCAACGAACTCGAACGCGAACGCGGCATTACCATCC
>Ga0247727_10016483_pt1 | contig 11916 bp, 14 predicted proteins | sample WisWelCaveWW1625_FD_202498 | JGI IMG/M metagenome (GOLD analysis project Ga0247727, IMG submission 202498) | Biofilm microbial communities from Wishing Well Cave, Virginia, United States - WW16-25 | ecosystem: Environmental > Aquatic > Deep subsurface > Groundwater > Cave microbial mat | place...
TCTATTGATGCGGGTTTGGGAGCGTTGCTATTCCCACGCAACAACCAACTCGTCCGTCAGCGTGGTAAACTCGGGCTAGTAAGCATCTGCTGCGTGTATCCTTTATGGACCGATGGCATTCGTTCGTACGTGTAAACAGGCATCGAAGGATTCAACAGCGATGGCCTGAAAAAATACAGCGCAATGAAAACGATGATCGCAAAACACGCAAGACCGGACAAACCCAGCACAAGCCACAGGACTCTGCTCATATTAGTCGCTAAACTTCGTGATGTTGCAAGCGCATTGTAAACATTTTTATTATTTTCTGTAAAACGTTGATGATGGTGAGTGTCGAGTATAGATTCAGGTGCTCATCCATAGCAAGCCGGCAGGCAGGGACGCCGGTTGTCATGCGCCAGGTTTTTGGCCAGTCTCACAGGCGGGTGCAAGGCGTATGCGCCACATTGACAACGAATGTTAGCTACGTTATCTTGATTGCAGAGAGTAATCATGAACACGTTGGTGAAAAGAGGGACCACTCTGTACTTGCGAGGCGTTTCGGCTTCGCTCGTTAGAGAGGCAAAGGTCATGGCGGCCCGAAGGGGTATGACTCTTACAGCGTTGGTGTCTGAAGCCGTTGGCCGATTTGTGGATCCGGTACCTGAGAATAACGGCGAACTTCCGCAGCGGCTAAAGCCGGAAATGGATTGGTACGAGGCGAACCGGAAAATGCTGATGGATCGATATGAGGGGGAGTACATTGCAATCGTCAATCAAAAGGTTATAGATCACCATCGCGACTTTGGATCACTGGCTTCCCGTGTCTTTCGAAGGGTGGGACGCCGCCCCGTCTTTCTTCCAAAGTGCGTCCGCGGTGGTCGGAAAGTGGTGGTGGCTTCTCCTCATCGACAATCGTAGTGGCGGGCAAGCAAGTCTGCTCTTCGAAAACTGAGGTGTCTCGAAAGTGCGAAACGGCTATGACGCTTCTTTAGATCCGCCGGCTCCAATTCTGCCGATCAGGGTAAGCGCTCCCGGCAGCGAAGACTCTGTGCTCCTGTATGCGCTGGTAGATACTGGAGCGGATCTCAGCGTTTTGCCCGAGGGTCTCGTACTGGAAATTGGATTGCCTGCCGTCAGCCGGGCTCAAGTTTGCGGTTTCGACCGGGCTTTTCGATCTGTCATGCTTCACGCAGCCACGCTGGAGATCGCCGGAAGAACTACCATCTGCGAAGTGTTGGCCTTTGGTGATGATGCTCTGATAGGGCGTGATCTCTTGAACCGCCATGCCATCCTTCTGGATGGGCCCCGACAGTTTCTTGAACTAAAGGAGTCAGAGAAGAGACGGCCGGGGCGATAACAGGCGTCCGGACCGCGATAGTTACCGATTTGCCGGGGTGGTATTCTGGTCTACAGAGTTTCGAATATTTCTGGCTATGTTTACAGGCGAACAATGCTGACTGAAACGGTTGTTGGTTTTTGCAGGTTTCTTAGAGTCAATGGTTTCGATGTTGGTATTCAGGAAACAATGGAAACACTTCGCGCTGTCCGTATAGTCACAGTGGCGGACCGGGAGACACTCAAATATGCGCTTCGTTCAATTCTCTGTTCTTCGCAGTCTCAATGTGAACTCTTTGATCAGTTGTTTGAACAGTACTGGAATCCGGCAGTTCCGGCAGAGTCGTTAGCCAGGCCGCGTTTGAGTGCAACAATAAAAGCTCAACCTTTGGAAGGAAAGTTATCACGGTCTGTTTCTGAAGAAAGGAACGAATCTGAAATCGAAGCAAAGGAGACAACCGGCGCCGGCGCGCAGGAACGACTCACCAGGATGGACTTTTCAAGAATTCCTTCATCCGATCTTCCATTGCTGGAAGAAGTAGCCTTTCAACTCTGGAAGCGGATGAGCATGAGGCTGGTTCGCAGATGGCGTCTTCATGGAAGTGACGGCCCTCTGGATTTGCGTCGCACAATCCGGCACAGCATCGGTCATGGCGGAGAGCCGTTTGAGTTGAAGTACAAAGGAAGGAAGCGAAAGAAGCTGCATCTGGTCACATTGCTGGATGTCAGCGGATCGATGGAGCTGTACAGCTCCTTCTTGCTCCGTTTTTTATACGCGTTGCATAAGTATTTCAGGCGGGTCGATTCGTTTCTTTTCAGCACGCGTTTGACGCATATCTCCGCGGCGATGCAAAAGAAAGCGCTCTCGGCGTTGCTGAGTGCGCTGTCTGAGGATGTGCACGATTGGTCCGGCGGTACGAGAATCGGCGAATGCCTTCAGGAATTCAACCGTAAGTACGCGCGAAAGATTTTGACGCGCAATTCACTGATCCTGATTTTGAGCGATGGATGGGACACCGGTTCGCCCGAAGTGCTGGCAAATGAACTGCGCTCCATAAAGCGTCGTGCAAAGAAATTAATCTGGCTGAATCCGCTGCTGGGCCTTTCGGAATATCAGCCACTGACCCGCGGCATGTCTGCCGCTTTGCCGTTTACGGATGTGTTTGCGTCCGCGCACAATATTCAGAGTCTACTGGACCTGGAAAAACACTTTCGAGAGGTTCAAATCCATGTTTGATGAATTCCTGAAGCGTGCTTTAAAACTCCATTCGACCGATGATCCTTTTGCTGTCGCCGTTGTTGTTCGATGCGAAAGTCCCACGTCCGGAAAACCCGGGGACCGGGCGATTATCAGCATGGATGGAAAGATATCGGGATGGATAGGAGGGGGCTGTGCTCAACCGATCGTAATTCAAGAGGCGTTGAAATGTTTGCAGGATGGAAAAGCGCGCCTGATTCGCGTAAGCCCGACAGCCGGTGCAGAACCGGTGGATGGAATCACGGGCTATACCATGATGTGTCATAGCGGAGGGACCTTGGACATTTTTATTGAACCTGTACCGGCGAGACCGCATCTCCTGATTTTTGGCCGTTCTCCTGTTGCAACAACGCTGGCGGGACTGGCAAGTGTACTGTCATATCGCGTGTCGGTTGTTGCGCCTGAAGAAAGCAGAACTGAGTTCCCTGCCGCAGATGTTTTCATCGAAAAGTATCAGGAAGGCGCCATAAAGATGACACCGCATACCGCGATCATAGTTGCAACGCAGGGAGAAGATGACGAAGGCTCTTTGGAACAAGCGTTACAGCTTGACGCTCCGTACATTGCTTTTGTGGCAAGCGCAAAAAAATGGGAGGCAGTATCTGCTTACTTGCGCGAGAGCGGAATTTCGGAAGATCGCCTGAAAAAAGTCAAAGTTCCTGCAGGACTGGACATAGGCGCCGCGGTTCCAGAGGAAATTGCCGTCAGCATTCTTGCTCAAACGATTCAAGCCAGAAGAAAGTCGAAGGTATCGGATTTACCCAGACTTCAGATACTTGAGCAGGCGCGCGCAAAGGATCCCGTATGCGGGATGATGGTGAACGTTGCAGGAGCGAAGTACACAACAAATCTTGGCGCACAGGATTATTACTTTTGCTGCGCGCCTTGCAAGTCCAGCTTTGATAAAGATCCCGGACAATTCATGACTGTCTGCTAAGATGGAACCATGTTCTACTACGAAGTACTGGAGGCACTACACCGGGACAATGTCAGATATGTCCTGGTTGGCGGCCTTTCGGTCAACCTCCACGGCGTGCCGGGAACAACACAGGATATCGATCTTGTCATTTCTATGGAAAAAGAGAATGTTTTGAGAGTAGTCTAGTCTCTATGATGAGGACTCTCGGGTATATGCCGCGCTTACCTGTAGATCCGGAAGATCTGGCGGATGCTGAAAAAGTCCAGGAATGGATACTAAATAAGAACCTGAAAGCTTTCAGCTTCTATCATTCGAAAGAATCTTATCAGGTGGTGGATATTCTTTTGGTTCATCCCTTGAATTTTGAGAATGCCTACAGGGAACGAATCGTCAGAAAAGTAAAGGACATTGAAATATCTCTGGTTTCGGTAGATGATCTGATACGAATGAAGGAATTCAGCGGGAGAGATCAGGATCTGAGTGACATTGCCATGCTAAGGAAGGTCCAGCAGCTCAATCGGGGCAACTCATGAGTAACGGTTTTTCCTACTATCTGGAGGATGACAATCTGATTGAATACAGGAAGCTTTCCGATGAACAAAAGCTGCGATGGCTTGAGGAGATCAATGAATTCATCCGGATGGTTCTCAGTGAAAAGGAACTGGAAATCCGGGAGAAGCTGAGAGCCGGCCTCCTATGACGGTCTGTTATGATCGCGTCGGGCGACCAGGAGTCGGGACGATCTCATGACGAAATCTTTTGTTTCGGCGATTGTTCTTGCAGCCGGTAAGTCCCGGCGAATGGGAAAGTTAAAGCAGTTGATCCGGGTGAGGGAAAAGACGCTGCTCGAAATCACGCTTGGAATCGTTGCAGATTCCCGGTGCAGGGAAACAGTTCTGGTCCTGGGTTATCAGGCGGATGAAATTCGCAGAGTCGTATCCATTCCGGAAACGACGAAATTAGTAGTCAATCCATCTTTCGAAAAAGGAATGAGCACATCGATCCATGCTGGTGTGCAAAGCGTGTCTTCCGATTCGGATGCAGCTTTGATTGTGCTGGCGGATCAACCCTTCCTGAAACCTGAGATCATCGACCGGTTGATTGAAGAGCGGGAAAAGACCGGAGCGTCTATTGTCTTTCCTGTGTATAAAGGATTTCGTGGAAACCCTGTTTTGATTGGCCGTTCGTTGTTTCCCGAGATGATGCAAATTTCCGGAGACATCGGGTGTCGTTCTCTGTTTGGTTTGCACGCGGAACGTATCCGGAAAGTTCAGGTGGAGGACATCGGTGTTCTAATTGATCTCGATACGGCGGAAGATGTTGCGAAGGCCACTTCATTCAAAGAGAAATCGCTGGAAGAGGCCTTTGGAGACATTCGGCAGAATGATCGTTTTGTATCCGGCCCGCAATTGCCCGAAAGGCATCTGGTGATTGTGGGCAGTAGTGATGTAGCCGGAGAGTTGATCAAGCTTGGGAAGTTTTTAAAATTTCGAGTGACGGTGGTAGATCCGCTTTTAACTCCCGAAGACAGTTCGGGAGCGGACCACGTTATTAATGAACTGGACTTGACCAGAGCATCTGTGAATTCCGCGACTTACGTCGTGATTGCCGGCCGCGGGAAGTTCGATGAAGAAGCTCTCGACCAGGCGGTGCGTTCTTCTGCCGCTTACATCGCGCTTATGGGAAGTAAGAAGCGCGGCGCCGAACTGATCCAGAGCCTGCGATCCGCCGGTGTGCCGGAAGATGCATTGAAACGCGTGAAGTGTCCGGCCGGACTGGAGATCGGAGCATTTTCACCGGAAGAAATTGCTTTGAGCGTGATGGCCGAAGTTGTCAACGAATACCGTAGAGTAAATCATGTGGAATGAATTCTTAAAGAGACTGGCAGAGCTCAGAAAATCCGGGGAACCGTTCGCTGTCGCCACGGTTGTAAAAGTCAGCGGATCAACGTACCGGCGACCCGGCGCTCGCGTTTTGATGACCGCCGACGGCTCAGCAACAGGGTTAATCAGCGGCGGTTGTTTCGAGAGCGATCTCATTGAGCGGGCCAGGAAGGTGATCGAAACAGGCAGAGCGCTTACAGTAACCTTCGATACAACTTCTCCTGACGATCTTATTTTTGGATTGGGACTCGGTTGCACGGGAGTCGCTCAAATTCTGCTGGAACCCTTGAAGGGTTTGTCAGGACAGGACCATTTGAATTTCATTCATCAATGCGTGACCGAAGGGCGTGCGGGAGTACTCGCTACTGTTTTTCGTGTTGAAGGGCTTTCCGACGTTTCAGTCGGTGATACTGTCATGATTGAAGCGAACACTCATGAATCGAATATCGAAAACCGTCAGGCAGTAGATGTATTGGCGGTAGAAGGCCATTCCGTTTTTGAAGAAGGAGTGTCCCGGGTTTGTAAGATCGATTGTGGCGAAGGCACCCTGGAAGCGCTTTTGGAATTGATACCACTGCCGGTCATCCTGGTAATTTTTGGCGCCGGTCCGGATGCCGTTCCGCTTGTACGTTTTGCCGGTGGGCTCGGGTGGAAAGTCATGGTGATCGATAAGAGGCCGGCGTACGCACGTCCTGATCGTTTCCCGGAAGCCGATGCAGTGATTCTTTGTGAGCCATCGGATCTTAGCCGGCATCTATCCATCACAAGCCGCACGGTTGTTGTGATCATGAGTCATCATTTTGAAACGGACCTCAATTTCCTCAAGCAGGTAATCGTGTCTGAGTCGCAATACATCGGGCTTCTTGGCCCCCGGGCCAAAGCGGAATTGCTGCTTCAGCATTTGCGTGATGATGGAATCGTTTTAACTGCGGAACAAATGGCGCGCATCCACAGTCCTGTCGGATTGGATCTGGGAGCAGAAACGCCGGAAGAGATTGCCCTTGCCGTTGTATCTGAAATCCAGGCTGTGCGTTACGGCTATCCGGCGGGATTCCTGCGTGATCGTTCAGGACCCATCCATCAGACGAGCTTTAGAACCTTGCAGTTTTCCCATCCCGATAGATCATGCGAATAAACGGTGTGCTTGCGGCTGAACCGAAACCACATTTTACTTTCTGAGAGTCATGATCCAATATATCCCCTGTAATGCGCGCGCGGGAGACGCGAAGCCGGGGTTTCAGTCCTTGACGATTCGACTGTTTTGCAATTGAAGTTTCTTTGAAAAGTTTCATCAAGCCATACGTCAGCGATGAGTTGAAATATACAGATCGTCACTTCAACGCCTTCTGGGCCATACGGTGAAGGTCTGGATCCGCCAGGGCCACGAGCTTTTTTCTTACCGTCCGAGAAAAGTACTCCTTTTCGGTCTTGGTCATTTTCTCGCCGTGAAGCTTTTTCATCAGGAGTTCTTTCTGCTTTGGCGAAAGAAGCTGAGAAAGATAGTATTCGGTCTGAAACTGTTCATGAAGAAACGCGCGCTCTTTATTCCGTGATTCGATCAAATCTCGCTGGTAGTAATTTCTAAATGTATTTCGTAATCTTTCGGGATGAACGCTTAAACCGAAGATTTCAAGAACAGAGTTCTGGCGTATGAATTCGTCATATACATTTCGCGTGGCGAATCTATTCAAGGACGGATCATCGAACCCGGGAACGTTGTACAACCGGAAGAGTTGAGCTGATATAGCCAGTAGTTCACGCACCAATCTGCGATCGTCAAGGAGTCGTAAACGCTTCTCCAATTTTGTAACGTCAACGGCTTTTTTATCTTGAGCCAGAATATTGGCGAGCACGACAGGAAAGCCTTCCAGGATTCTGGCATCATGGCTTTTCACCATTTCGGCAAGAACCTCATTTGGATCCGGTCTTGTATCCGGCTCGAACAGCGTATAACCAAAACGGGGAAGCTGACGCAGTAATTTTTGTCGGTTATCGGTCATGTTGAACTCGACGCAACAAATTTTCTAAATTCGAAATCATGCGTTCAGGATTGAGATCGTACTGAGCTGTTTCAATAAATCTTTTTCTCAACCGGGCTTCATCGAACGACTTCCTGCGTCGTCCGATAAGCGCAAGACAGTCATCAATATCCACCTGAGAGCAACGGAAGATTTTTGAGATGATTAAATCGTAATCGTTCAGGGCGCTGACCGCAATTCTTTTAAAACTACGGATCGGGATGTGATTCCCTTTCAGTCCCGGAGAAGAAAGCAATTCAGTGGTGTACACTCGTTTTCCCGGAAACAGATCAAAAATTAATTGATCCCCTCTCGACCACCCAAACTGAGTGACGTTTGAATATCCTAGTTTTTTTATCGTATCGATGAGCCTTTTGAATTCATTTATATCAGGCACAAGAAAATCCACATCCTTTGTGGATTCCTTGATGTCCTGAATCGAAAGCGCGGTTCCTCCACACGCAACGAGATGCACTCTCCTCGTAACATAGTCATCCCAGGCATCGAGTGTGATCCAGAGCTGATCTTTTCCGAGTCGGAAGTCATCCATACAATTAATTGTATGTATTTATACAAAAATATGCAAATAGATATACAATACACGGTAATGCCATCATATACACTGACGTTTCGGATCGCCCATTGCTTCGGTCGAAATGATAATCTGTTTACAAGGCATGAACGGACGGAATAGAAAAAATATCAGACCTGGAATTCAAGCGGGATGGCGAACCTCGCAGCATTTTTGGAGCAGGGGGGGTGCTGGTTACGCCGGCAAACGGCTCGGCGCATGCAGCTGGAAGGGGGCCTGGTCCGCAATGTGGGCCGCGGTAGTGGGATCACATCACCCGGAGTGGAAACGGGGACGAAGTTTATTCGACACGATCATCCGGTCGCTTACGGCTATGCGGAAACAACCTTGTATTGTGATTCTTATTTTGACCATTCGACACGAGCGATCATTCGCCCCATTCCTTCAGGAGAAAGCGACAGCGAACCATAGTCGATATCGAGTGCAGTGCGTAGATCGTTCAGAGTCTCCAGGGAGACCTCATCGATATAACAAAGCAACCTGTAGTGTTCCGGAGTTTCTTCCAGCTCCCATTCCTCAGCCTGAAGCGAATAGGAAAGAAGTTGAATTCGCGCGAGGAGTCGTGACAAATCCACGCCTTCAACCTTCTTCAGGATTTCGAAGTTGATCCAGTAGCTGCGGCGCGATGGTTCAAACCAGACATGAATGTGATGAGGTTTTGTTCCCATCACGATTCCGTGTTGGCCCTCTATGTTGAGTTGCTGTGCGTTGTAACGTGACGAGCAGCGCAGGATGTCTCCGCACCGGAACGGATGATCAGTCATTGCGCTGTGCGGAAGCGGGTGGACGTATCGTTACACCGATTTCCTTTTTGCCGGGCCAGCTTCCCATGCCATCATACATATTGATGAGATTGGTGTACCCGCGTTCGCTGAGATATTCGCAGGCCGCGGCGCTTCGCGTGCCGCCCTGACACGTGACCAGCAGTTGTTTTCCATCGCGTGGAATCTCGTTGAGCCTGTTTCCTATTTCATCGACAGGAATCAGGCTGGCTCCGGGAATATGTCCTGATTGAAACTCAGAAGACGTGCGGACATCCACCACCATGGTCTCCGGATTCTCAGCAAGGAACTTCATGGCATCGGCAGCGGACATGTCTGAATAAGGCTTCCCTTCATTCACCATGTCATCCGTGACCCGTCCGCCGGCGGCCAGCACTTTGATCACCGTGCGTATGCCGGAAATATCGCCGCGTAAATCTTCTTTGGCCCACGAAACCTGGCTTTGAATCGAATCCCGTGTTTCATCAATCCGTTTTCGTAAACTCCTGATCGCCATCAGGTTGTATAAACATAGAACAGCGACAATACTGAAAAGAATGTATAGCATGGTCCCTCCTGTCTGATTGTAATCTATCGTTAAAATTTCTTTGCTTTATTGCCGTACCAGCTCCACACGGCGATTCTGAGCGCGACCCTGTTCGGTGTCGTTCTTTGCGATGGGACGGCTGTCTCCAAAACCATCCGTCGTCAGCCGCGCAGGATCAATTTGAAATTTGACTGTAAGAAACTGCATTACGCTGTCTGCCCGTTTTTTCGAAAGTTCCAGGTTGTAAGCCGGTTTTCCGACATTATCCGTATGGCCTTCAATTCTTAGATTTAAATCAGCGTCCTGCTGCAGCAAAATTCCAACTTCTTTCAACACTGGCTCCGATTCTGGTTTGATTGTTGCCTGATTAAAGTCGAACTGCACCCCGTACAACGTTAGCTTGCCTGTTTGTGCGATGGCCTGGGCCATGGCCCCGGAATCAAGAGTTCCACCAACTTGAAATGTAATGGATGTAATTTCAACTCCATTATCCTCAGTGCTGTTCATTCGAAAATCATACGAGCCCTTGTCAGGCGGAGCAACAAAACGCAAAACCCCTGAACCCTTCTTTTCCAGATAAAACCACTGAATCTCGTGCTGGTCGTTTACTTCCTCTTTTCCATGCGGGACCGCTGAGGGAATCATTCCGACCCAGGCACGTGGCGAAAGAGCTTCAGGAGCCGTAAATTCAAGATCGATCGTTTCGCCGGGAGCATAAACTTTCTTATTCAGTTTGAAGGTTCCTTCGAGTTTTACACTCGAGACCTGGAAAGTCGCCGATCCGATTTCGGTTCCGTCTGCATCGGCATCGTGCAACCTGAAGTCATAACTTCCGGCAGTCTCCGGGGCCTGAAATTTCAGCGTATCCGATTTCTTGTTCTCAACGTACTGGTACGAAATGTCATGCTGACCGTTTACATCCGACGTGCCATGAGGAACATCGGACGGAATGATGCCGAGCCACGCGGTCTTTGGAAGTAAAAGTTGGGTTGAGAAAGAAACCGTAATATCTTCTCCCGGATCGAACGTTCTTTTGTTCAACTGTATAGAAGCTTCGTAATCGACTGCTTCCACCCGAAATGTCGTTGAGGCGAGTTCATCTCCATCATAGTTCAACCGCATGTCGTATGAACCTGGCTTTAACGGAGCCTGAAGCTCAACCGATCCTTCGGATTCAGACGTGTACTGGTACGCAACATCGTGCGCATCGTTCACATTTTCTTTTCCGTGAGGAACATCCGATGCAATAATACCGACCCAGGCGGACCCCAGCGCCGGACGCCCGGTGGAATATTGAACTTCGATTGATTCACCCGGCAAAAAAATGTTTTTGTTTAAGGATACTTTTGCTTCAGTCCATCCGAGGATCGGAATGAGAGCACATAAAATTCCAATCAGACGCAGTTTCAATTGAACACCTCGTTTCGATTTTTTATTTTACCTTACCGGAGAGGAGTTCGTCCTTTCAGTTTTATTTCGCCGAGCATCGCTTTTGCGGCTGCATCAAGCGCGGCGGGAGAACTCCAGTACGCAGAGATAACCAGGGCAACGTCGTCCGGCAGTTTGTCCGGCGGAAAAGCTCCGCCGATGACCGCTACTTTCTTTCCGGCACGGACCAACTCTTCGATCAATTTCTTCTGGCCCGAACAGTAAGACGGATTGGTCACGATCACCACATTCCATTCGGTTTGTGATGCGGACGCCGGCGAGACCGCCTCGTCATCGGTCAACTGAGTCGCGAACAGATGTTGTGTGGTCCTTGCTCCACGCTTCTGCAAATACTGTGACAGGGCATTGTCTCCATCAACGGCCCATTTTGAGCGGGACTGGAACACTGTACATTCGTCCGGAACGTTCTGCAACGGGTGTCCGTGCAGGAGCGTCAATGCTTTTTCAGCCGCCTCCTGTGAACGCTTCTTCATTCGTTTTATCTCCCGGTTTACGGAGATTTGGCGATTCTCCGGTCTCAAATGCTGAAATTTGTACGAAAGAATTTTTACCGAATTTTCCAGAACCGCATTTCGCAGCGCTGCATTTTTGTGTACTTTCTTCAGCAGCACTTCAAATGCTTGCACGACTTCTTCCGGACGACAGATCAGGAACAAATGATTACCGGCTTCCAGAGCCTTTTCGCAGGCTTCCGCGAGCCCGTAAATGTTGGACACTGCGCCCATGATGAGATCGTCCGAAATCGCAAATCCCTGGTAGTTCCAATTCTTTAGAAGGAATTCTGTAACAATTTCTCTGGACAGCGAGGCCGGCATCTTCCTGTTCTTTTCTGGATACAGAGCGTGATTGATCATGATAAAGGGCAAGTTCTTTAAAAGCTTTTTGTAGGGGACCAGGTCTTCGCGCACGATTTGTTTCCAGGGTCTCGCGACACGCGGAAGCGCGAGATGAGAATCGAGGTCCGTGTCTCCAAGCCCGGGAAAGTGTTTGCCGCAAGGGAGGACGCCGGCGCCGAGATGAGCTTTCAACACTTCGTGCGCGTAACGGGTCACAAGGCGGGGATCATTACTGAAACAGCGCGTTCCCAGGCCGTTGTCCGCATTTTGCAGAGCCAGATCCATCACAGGGGTAAAGTTGACGTTGAAGCCAAGAGCCCTGAGTAGAAGCGCATG
>Ga0247727_10016484_pt1 | contig 11916 bp, 7 predicted proteins | sample WisWelCaveWW1625_FD_202498 | JGI IMG/M metagenome (GOLD analysis project Ga0247727, IMG submission 202498) | Biofilm microbial communities from Wishing Well Cave, Virginia, United States - WW16-25 | ecosystem: Environmental > Aquatic > Deep subsurface > Groundwater > Cave microbial mat | place...
TGGGAGCGGCAATGTTTTTGCGGATCTCGGTCTGCCGGACGCTGCCGCTGAGCTGGTGAAGGCGCAGCTCACCTATCACATCGGCAAGCACATCAAAGCGCTCGGCCTCACCCAGACCGAGGCGGCACAGCGTCTTGGCGTTTCACAACCCGACATCTCCCGGTTGATGAAGACGCGCCCGACAGGCTTTTCAACCGACCGGCTGCTTGCGATGCTCACCGCGCTCGACCTTGACATCGACATCGTGCTGCGGCCAGCGGGCCCGGCTCCGCATGTGGCCAAGGTGCGCATCGTCGAGCAGCGGCCATAACGGGTAAGGCAGGTTCCCGGCGCTGGGCCGATACATGGATCGATCTCAGCTAGGGTCCGCCTCGACCGGGCAACCTGACGGCCTGTGACTGGGGCTTGTGCGCCAGGAGCGTACGTGGGGTAAGTCTTGCTCGGTCTTCAGCCGATCAGCGTGCTTATACTTGACCGTAACGCCGCGAACTGGCGCGAGAGCAACACGACGCACCATATCACTCGCGTCGTGCGGGATATGCCGATCTGGGTTTGAAGAATCCCGAGGAGCACGCCCTGAAGGCTGAGCTCGTCCGTCAAAGCATCCGTGATGGAGGAGCAGCAATTGACCCAATCCGCCGCGGCTCGGCGGCTTGGCATCGAGCAGCCGGACGTCTCGAAGATGTTGAAGGGCCTATCAAATGCCCGGCCGCTACACCGTGGCCGTCAAGGTCATCGACATCTTCGGGAACGATACGATGACTTTAGTGCCGGTGAATGTGGGCTGAGGCGAGGTTGGCACTCCCCTCTTTTGTCTCGAATAGATACGTTGACAAGTGAATGGGTGGTTGCGCCAATCATCCGGACTCATCTAATTCATTGGTGCGCTTTCGATTTGAGTTGTCAACTGTGGAGGCTTGGTTGCTGAACCAGCTTCAGCTTTTCCGGAACATCGGGCAGTTCGACGCGGTTGCGAGCAACTTGCGGCTGTCAAGGCTCACCTTGGTGTACGCCGAAAATGGGCGGGGCAAGACGACGCTGGCGGCCGTACTTCGATCGCTGGGTTCGGGCGATCCCTTGGCGATCGCGGAGCGGAGGCGATTGGGCGCGGCACACCCGCCGCACGTGGTGTTGGATTGCACTGGCGGGCCGCCGCCGGCGATCTTCCAGAACGGCGCGTGGAACCGGTCATTTCCTGACGTCGCGGTCTTTGACGATCACTTCGTTGACACGAATGTCTGCTCTGGCCTCGCCGTCGCCCCGGGGCATCGGCAAAACCTGCATGAGTTGATCCTCGGCTCTCAAGGGGTGGCGCTCAATCGCGCGCTGCAGGAGCAGATCGCGCGTATCGAGGCGCACAACGCTGCGCTGCGGGCGAAAGCCGACGCCATCCCGGCCCTTGCACGGGGCCAGCTCAGCGTTGACGCGTTCTCCGCCCTTCCTGATCGGCCAGACTTCGATAGAGCGATCGAGGCGGCGGAACGTGCGCTGGCGGCGGCACGGCAGCAGGACGCGGTGCGAGGCCGGCGCGCATTCGATCCGTTGACGCTGCCGGGTTTCGACGTGGCCGCGATCGAGCAGGTGTTGGCCGCGGGCCTGCCAGAGCTCGATGCGGCAGCGGCCGCCCGTGTTCAGGAACATCTGGAATCCATCGGCCGCAACGGCGAGGCCTGGGTGGCGGACGGGATGGGGCGCATCAGGCGCGAAGGTGATCCATGCCCCTTCTGTGCCCAGGACCTCGGGCACTCGCCAGTGATTGGACACTATCGCACCTACTTTGGCGAGGCGTATGGAGGCCTGAAGCAGCAGGTCGCGACGACGCTTGCGGAGGTTTCACGCCAGCACGGTGCGGATTCGTTTACGGGGTTCGAACGCCAGGTTCGCGTGTTGGTCGAGGCGCGCCAGTTCTGGTCGCAGTTCTGTGAGGTGCCCCACGTCACGTTGGATACGGCGGCGGTTGCTGCGGCCCGGCGGCGGGCGCTTGATGAGGTTGAAGCGGCGTTGCGTGCGAAGCAAGCAGCGCCTTTGGAGCCGTTGGAGCTATCAGCTGAAGCGCGTGCGGCCATCGAGGCTTATGAGGCCGCGCGGGAGGCTGCGGCAGGCGTTGACCGCAATTTGCGGGAGGCCAACCGGGCAATCGCCCTCGTCAAAGAGCAGGCGGCGGTGGCCAATGTCGCGGCCCTGACGGCCGATCACGCTTCGCTGGTGGCGGCAAAAGCGCGCCATGGCGCCGCCATAGTGTCGCTTTGCGCGGATTACCTTGCTGAAAAGGCGGCGAAGGCAGCTTCCGAGGAGGCGCGAGATGCTGCCCGAACGGCGCTCGAAACCTACCGGCAGGGGGTCTTTCCATCCTACCAGGATGCCATCAACACCTATCTCGGGCGGTTCAATGCTGGCTTCAGGCTGGGCCGGGTGGCGTCCAGCAATACCCGGGCAGGTTCTTCCTGCACCTATGATGTGCTCATCAACAATGCGGCTATCCCGATCGGTGGCGGGGACGCGGCGGCGGGCCAGCCGTCATTCCGCACGGCGCTGAGCGCAGGGGACCGCAATACGTTGGGCCTCGCGTTTTTCTTCGCGTCACTGGATCAGGACCCTCGCCTCGCGGACAAGATCGTGGTGATTGATGACCCGATTTCGAGCCTGGACGAGCATCGCGCGCTCGCGACCGTAAACGAAATCCGCCGGCTCGCTCAGCGCGCCGGCCAGGTCATCGTGCTCTCGCACAACAAGCCCTTTCTTTGCCGGTTGTGGGAAGGGGCGGACACCACGGCGCGAGCGGCCCTCGCCGTGGTGCGCGACGGAACGGGCTCTACCATTTCCGTCTGGGATGTTCACGCCGACTGCATCTCGGAGCATGACCGGCGGAACAGGCTTTTTCGGGAGTATCTGGAGACGGCCACGGCGAACGCGCGGGAGGTGGCCACGAGCCTTCGCTTTCATCTGGAGGGTTTTCTGCGGGTTGCCTGCCCCGAGCATTTTCCGCCCGGAACCCTTCTTGGACGTTTCCGGGATGTCTGCCAGCAGCGTGTTGGGAGTGCGGGGCAAATCCTGGATGCGGCGGACATCGAGGAGCTGCGTGAGCTGACGGAGTACGCGAACCTCTTTCACCACGAAACCAACGCCGCCTACCAGACAGCGCACATCAACGATGGTGAGCTGAATAACTTCGTCCGCCGCACCCTGGCGTTCACGAGGCGGTAGCTATGGGGGATGACTGAATTCCGCGGCGAGGCTTTACTTCGGGTCCTCCGCCGGCGCCGGGCCCTTGCGCGCCCGCTTCGCAGGCTCGCGGGGGCCTTGGTTCTCGGCGACGGGCTTGGCCTGGTGGGGCGCAGCCGACCCGGCGAGCAGGAGCCCGCCCTTCCCGTCCATCCGGCGGGCGAACACGGTGAAGAGGCCCTCGCTCGTGAGCAGCGATCCGATGTAGTCGGGGCTCTTGCCGTCCGGGCGCTTCTTGTCCTCCGGATATGGATTGAGCTTGAGCTGCAACGGGCGGAGCTTGACGCCTTCCGGGACATCGGCCGGCAGGGCTCCATCCTTGGCGAATGCGGCTTCGATGAGCTTGTCCGCGGCGCGGCGGTCGGTGCCCTTGGCGATGGCGAAGCCCTCGTACCAGAAGGGCGAGGTGGCGTCCTTCGGGTCAGTGTGATGCGGGCGCACTTCCCTGAACTCGTACTCGGCGCCGTTCGGCAGAGTGAGCAAGGCGCGATAGCTTTGGAACACCACAAACTTGGAGCCCGCCTGGCCCTCGGTCATGGCCGGGGCTGCGGTCTCATCGGCGGCTGGCTTGGGATCGGACATGAGCAATCTCCTTTGAGAAAGTGGATACAGAAAAGTGAGCGCCATTGGGGACGGCGACGCCGCGCGGGACAACGGAGATTGTATTTCGGCGGATGGTTTCTCGTGGATATGTGTGGCGGAGGATGTACGCGCGTATGCAGTCGGCGGGGAGTGCATTCATGCGCATGCAGGGCGATGTGACCGAGGGAGGACCGGGACAGCCGGCACGCCCCCACTCGCTCCAAGGGCTGCAAGAGAAATGCCGCGCGCGCCACAGGCTCCCGCGGCAACGACCGTCACCCGCATGGGCGGAGACGCCGCAGACGGCTCCGGCGCGCGGGGCTCGCCCCGCGCGCTAGGGCGTGACCCGACCGCAGGGAGGGGGCCGCCAAAACACCACACAGTCCGATCTAGTCGTTGGAAGGCTCGGCAGTCTTCAGCCGGGAGGGCGTCACCGAGGCGCGGCAACACTTGCCGTGTTGATGGCGCGGCCGAGGGGTGGCGCCAGCGAGGGGTCCACGGCAAGGAGGGCCTCAAGGAGAGTAGCCAGCTCCAACAGTAGTTGATTGGGCGGGAGAATCCGCGCCAGAGCCTCGCATCCCTGCACCAGGAGCATTTGGCCTGCAGCGCGATCCGGATTGGCGTTGGAGGCTTCGACCACGCAAAACAATGCTTCATGGACGGTTTGGGGTTTTGCAATGGTGCTGGTCTTGCTGATGCAGGCTTGAACGACGGCATCGGCGAGCACTGCGTCCTCGACCAGACAGGCGAGATGTGCACACATGCTTAGTGCCGAATGCACGCGCGGGTCGTCGAGGCTTTCTTCGCCGTCGCGAATGGCATTGGCGATTTTGAGCAGGGCGGGCGCGATCTCGCTCGGTGCACCCAAGGCCTGTGCCGCCCTGCCGGCTGGCAATAGATGGTCGAGAGTTGGATCATCCATGAATCTCTGGAGTAGCGAAGCGAGGGTCGGATCAAGGGCTGCCAGTTTTGGAGGTGTCGCGGGTCGCGCGCCCTCCAGGACGGCCGGAAACATCGTGAAGATCCCGAGCTTGTGCTCATCAATCCATGCCCTGCCTCTCTCAACACGTTCCCGCCAGGACTTCGGGGCGCGCTCCTCCGGCATGCGGGATAGCGCCCCATATGCGCGGCCGAAGATGTGGGCGACGAGAATTCCGGGGTCAGCCCATTCCGGACGCCATCGGGGCTCAATCCGCATGTCGCGCAGAATGGAGAGCTGATACTCGGCACCGCGCTGGCGTACGCCCCAAAGCAGCAATCCTTTGGCATCGACATGATGCACCCCACAGGCGCGGACAACGAGCGAGGCGTGAGAGGCGGCGGCAAGACGGCGCCAGAAAGGAGGCTGGTCGCGTGTTACGTGCGATCGCGTCAACGCCGCTGTGGCGAGCAGGAAGGCAGTGGCCCACACGCCGGCAGCGCGGCGAAGCCACTCCATGTCGCTAAACAGGCGGTCGAGTAATTGGTCGCCAAGTCCGGCATAGCGAGGGTCCCGGTCATGGAGTGCCACGCATAGCTCAAAGCTGCCGATGAGGGCGAATGGGTCGTCGAAACCGGCGACACTTTCGATCATCGCGACGAGCGTGTCATCGCTCTTTTCAGAGAGCCAGGCGCTGGGGACCAGCTTCGGCGCGCAAAAGGACAACGATGAAATGGCGAAGCCGCGTATCGGGTCATTCTCGATAGACATGCGGCGCGCTTCGGTCAATTCGTCGGCGAGAAAAGCGTCCAGGTTTGTCGAAGTGCGGGGATGCGGGGCCGAGTTCTGCCAATGGCGTGCATCCTCTGGAAGGATATCAACCTCGCCAAGCTCCCCTTGGCGCCGCTCCAGCTTCTCCTGAAAGATTCTGACGAAGGCCTCCGGACTGGAGGCAAGGATGCCGGCGCCCCGGATGAAGTCGTCATGTGTGGAAGATGAGCCTGAGAACAGACGTGTGAGGTCCCCGGCCCATGATGCGGAAAGCGTGTGGCGGGCAAGCGCACGCTGCAGTGCTTCGGCGCGGTGCACAGGATCGGAAGCAAGTAAGGCTGCATCAGGAAAACGAAGGCGCTGTCCGTCGATCTCGGCGATTCCGCCGTCATCGTCGTCAATGCTCAACTGAATATCCAGAGGTGTCCCCTCCGGATCTGCGAGTGGCAGGGGCGGCTTGCCATCGGCGAGGTTCGCAAATGCCGAGAATAACGCGTGCCTTTCAACAGTCTTGCCGAGCAAAGAGATTGGAGCGTGAACGCTGAGATCGAAGCGTTCAACGATGTTTGCGTCCGCGAGCAGCTCGGAGCGCATCGGGCGTGGAAGCCGTTCCAGCGCGTAAAGGGTGCGAATCCTAGCCAGCTTCGTCATCGTCATTCTCGTCAATAGGCAGTCTCAGGAGAAGGTCCCGGATCTTGGCAACGACCCCGCGGTAGAGATCGGGCCGCGTCTCGCGGAGCGGAGCGAGGATGTGGGTTTCAATCCAGGCATGGTAGGCATCGCGCGTGGGGCGATCCTCGAGTTCGACGGGGAAAGCGAGGTGCATGGTCAGAGTTTGCTGAATGGCCTCGCTCCAGCCGGTCGGCAACTCGCCATCCCAAAGCGATTGCCATTCTTCGGGACGCAGACTGATATCGAGAAGCCATTGCGCAAGGCGAGCTGCTCTGCCGTGGTCCGGCTCACGCGCCCATACGTGGATGATCGCTTTGTGCAGGGCAAGCGAGGTCGCGGCGAACCAGGGAACATCCGCCGGAAAGCGTGGCAAGTTGGTGATGCGGGCGAGGCCAATGCTTTGGCGGATGGCACGCAGTTCCGCCGATTCCTTCGCCTTGCTCCGAAGCGCCGCGGCCGTGACCTCCTCAGCGGACACCGGCACCAAGGCCGCGCCCGCCGCGCGCAAGCGGTGACGGTACGATCGATGCTGCTCTTCCGTTATGGCATTCCGGCTCTTGAGGTCCTCGATCAGGTCGAGTGTCGTCGCCACGTGGACGCGGCGACCTCCGCTGTCCGTGGCGAAGAGTTCTTTGTTGAGAAAGCGGTCGTCGACAATCAGCACCTGCGCCTCCATAAGATTGGAGAGCAGGTTGAGCATAGAAGGATGCGCTGTGCCCTCCTCCTCGTCGTCCGCGTCCGCCAAACGGGACCTTGGGCCGAAGCCGACCTTCCCTGCCGTCCACGCCTTGTGAACCTCGCGCCGAAGATCGTCGATCACTTTGACGATCTCAGCCGTCTGGGATTCGTGTTCGAGGACGGCGAGTGCGTGTTGCTCCGTGGAGGCATCTATCGAGACGTTGGTAAAATGGCGAAGCGCCGGATCGAGCAAACCGACGGTCTGGATGTAGATCAGCGAAAGACCATCGAAAAAGAGCGGCGTATCCTTCTGGAGCGTGGGCGATGTCTGCCACCCCTTGTCCTGGATATCGAGGTAATGCTTGGCGGTCGTTTCGCTGGCTTCGTCAAGAAGGCCTTCTGCGGCAAGGACCGCGAGGACGGTGTGTAAGTCGGCCAACCGGTGGCGGTACGCCGAGACGTCGGCGTTTTTGTTCATCTCGCCACCGATGCGGTGCAGCGGCGCGGGGCGTACCACGAAACCCTCGGCGTTGTCCGCTGCACGCAGGAGCGAAACGAACTCCGCTCCGACCTCTCGGGAAAGCGGGTCCCGTGGGGCGGCCGGTGAGTCGTGAACCTTGATCTTTCCCTTGGCGATGGCGGCTTGGATTTCCTTGGCGCGGAGAACCAGGGACTTCTGGAGTTTTTGGCTACGGGCGCGGCCATCGAAGATTTCGGCGAGGACGGAGGCGGGCAACACGATTTCGGAATAGGTCTCCAAGACCTTGGGAAGAAGGCCGAGCCAGGCAAGCGTCAGCAGCGATGAAGAATCAATCGCGATGCGGCGAACTTCGCCAAGTGGAAGGGATTTACGCCGGCCGCTAAAGAGCGGCAAAGCTGCCCGCTTGCGCGGGTCCGGCTGCGATGAACTCTGCACCAAGTTGCGCAGCAGGAGGTCGATCAGCGTGGTGTGCAGCGCCTCCGCCGCGAAGGCGAGCGGGACGTCGCCCTTGGTCACGCCATCTCTGACCTTGCCGACACGCTCGTTCCATTGGCGGTGATGCGCCAACAATTCCTTCATCTCGAAACGCTTGACCGGGCCGTCGTCACCGGACAGGTCGACCGCGCGGGCGAACCAGTCGGTTGCTTGCGGCCGGCGATCTTCAAGCCCCTCCTCCAAGACGATCGTGTATGCGCCGATCAACACCTGGGGATCGTCCGGCGCCCGTGCGACGGCGGCGTCAATAAGCTCACCAAGCGGCCCGTGCCCGGACGCCTGCGCGAGATGCGCCGCCCGAATGAGAGTGAGACCGCTCTGCTCGGACGCCCTTTCGCGCAAATCGTTGAGTGGAACGGCCAGCGTCTCCCAGGCGCCTGTTTCAATGGCAAGCGCGATCTCAAGCTGGAGATCGCGGTGCTTGCCGGAGTCCAGCGTGCGAAGCTGGTCGGAAATAGCTTTCGCCCGAGTGAGGTCACCGCGTTCGAGAAGGTCCCAGGCATGATGACGGAAGAAAGCAGGATTGTGGTCGGTGATGAACGGGTGCGCGGCGATGAAGCGTAGGAAATTCGCATGATCGCCGGCGCGGACCAAGGCGTTGGCGGCCAATACCGCGTCATCCGGATCATGCGTTTGGGTGTAGAGCTCTTCGGCATAGCGTGCGAGCGCGGCATGATCGTTCTTGCGGTGGAGCTCCCCGACGAGCATGCGAAGCGCATCTACGTTCTTGGTGAGCTCGTAGGCTTTCTTTTGCTCCGCAACCGGATCGGCGCCCTCGGCCTTGGCGACAAGAGCTTCGAGCAGGATGGTGTGCTCGGGGTCGAGTGCGTCCTTGCCGTTGTCGAGGGCAAGCCTGGCCGATGTCGCGTCGTTCGCGAGCGCGAGCGCCTGCACCTCGAAGGCAACGACCGCCGTCTTGCCGAAAAGCACTTCGAGGCGCGCGCGATGCTCGGCGAGGAAGTCAGCAATGGCACGCGGATCAGCACCGTGTGTCCGCAGGATCAGGGCCGCGCGCAGTTGCTCATCGGTGAAGCCGCCGAGCTCCTTGCGGCGCTCAAGAAAACCCGCAATCGGTGCTGGATCGAAATCGGGATCAAACGCAAAGGCGAACTGTAGCCGAGGCAGAGCCGTATCCGGCTGAGCCATGTGCGTTCTGAGACGAGGCAACGCAGCGTCTTTGTGATGGGGATGGAGGAGGTCGCACCAGGTCAGGAGCGCGCCTGCAATGCGTTGCGCTTCAACCAAGTCTAGTTGAATGAGTGAAGGTAGTACGCGCTCAAGGTCGCTGGTCGCCGCCTCAAGGGACGCAGCGAGCGTACTCGACTGGACCACGGGACGGGCGGAGCGCACGTCAACGGGATAGCCGTGGAAGACGAGCCCTTGTTCAGATTTGGGAAACACGGAAGCAAGGCGAAGTGCTCCCCGCAGGAAAAGCAGATAGGGCTGTTTGGTGAGGGCTGATTCGGCGGCCGCTTCCAGCGCTGCAAGAGCCGCTGCTACGTCCTGCTTGGCAAGGTGAATGTGCGCCAGAACATTGATGCCGCCGGAGCCCAGCTCGTTGACGGCGAGGCGCTCCTCCTGGAGCCAACCCAGGGCGGCATCGGCATTCCGCCCCTGCCAAAGGATGCTCAACATTGTCGCGCGCGGTTCAGGGTTCTTTTCGTCGCGCAGCAAGCGGAGGGCGTCGTCCACCTTCTTCTGCGCCACAAGGATGCGCGCCCGGGTCGAGAGGTTGGATTCATCCCCGCGGAGGTTCTCCGCTGCGCCGGCGTAGCGGGTAGCATCGTCGAGCCTTCCACGTAACGCCGCCGCGCGAGCAGCGCGAAGCAAGATGCGGCGGCGCAAGGGCTCGCTGGCTGCCTTGGCGGCGCCATCCAATACATCTGCGGCAAGGACCGCGAACTCGTCGTTCTTGGCCACCTCTGGAAAGGACAATCGCTGGAGCGCGCGCCGATATCGGTGCTCCAGATCGCGCTCAAGAGCTTCGGTGAGGCCAACTGCGCTCAGGGATAAACTGTCGCCGATGACCCCTGCAGCGGGTGGTTCCGTTGTTTGAGAACGGTCATTCACCAGGAGGGCCACCTGGGTGGCGATGGCAGCGGTACGGCTGTCAATTGCGTCAAGCTTCTCCCTTTCGGGCGCACCGAGACTGAATGTTGCCGGGTAGTGCTTGCGTACGAGAGTTTCGTGGCGCGTGAACTTACGCAAGAATTCTTCCCAACCGATAACGTTGACTGAAAATAGTCCCTCGCCTTTGTGCCGCTCCGTGATGGTGCGGACGTGATCCTGGATCTTCTTGTCATCAAGAGCGGTCGTGACAATGGTGAACTCGTTAAGTGGTGGAGTGAATTCCTTCGCCTTCTCCACCTCTCCGTCGACTTCAGCCGTGGTCAGCTCGGTGGGCGGCCAAGCGCGTTTTCCCTTGCATTGCACACCAGCATCGAGAGCCTTCCCCGGCGAGCCGTAGATGTCGATGCCGTGCTGACGCTGTCCTTGCCTGCCGTAGCGCGTGGTATGGCGGTCGCCCCATTCGAGCTCGAACAGGTCGGCGCACATGTGCTCGAACTCATCCCAGCTCTTGGGCGGCGGTAGTTGCGATGTAGCTAGCGTTGGCATTGCGACCGGCGTCTCACCGAATCGAGTTGAGTGGAAGTCGAGTAGCCTTAGCAAGAGAGTGAGGTGAAAGGCGATGGCTCAGAGATAAACCGCATGAATATCAACATCTTGGTGTCTGGGTGGAATGTGGGGCAAGCCCACCTCTGCGAGCGCCAGGGCACGAGAACGTCGGGCAGCGCTACGCCACGCGCGTTACGCCAACGCCGGCGGCGATGAACTTGAGGCGGACGTGCTTCGGGCCAAGGAAGAACTCGCTTGGGCCCAGCGTGGCGAACCGGCAATGCTGTTGACCGACCGCGAGCATGGCAAGCTCCCGCTCGCGCGCGGCGGCGGGCGAAGGAGCGCGAGATTGCCATTCCCGGCGGAGCTTCAGGCCGAAGATGCGGGACACCGGATCTTCGTTGAACTCGCCGAGCCGGGCGTCGAGATCGGAGGCGATGCCGGGCTTGTAGAGGATGTCGCCGTGCCGCCATCGGGGGATGCGCTGCAGCACGTCGATGTCGTCGCAAATCAGAAGATAGTTGTGGTCGGGCTCGGTATTGGGTTCGGTGAGCTGCAGCGGGCGGAAGGGCCTGCGGTAGAGCGGGGTCTCCTCCATGAGGTACTGATTGACGAAATCACGATCGGCAGCATCGATCGGAATCATGTCGCGTGTGATGATAAAACCGCGGCGGCGGGCGTTGGGCAGCGTTTCGCGCGTCATGACTTGGGCTTGACGAAGCGCCACGCGCGAATGGCCTTGAGCCCAAAGGGCCAGCGGAAGCGACCCTGAGCACTCTTGAGGCGCGGATCTTCGATCCAGACGGGATCAATGGCTTCGGGAGCCGTGTAGAGAACCTTCTCCGCCACGAACTCGTAGAGGCCCAGGACGCGGCCCTGATCCTCTGGCGCGATCTCCGGTTGCGGGTGGTGGCTGGCAAAACCGAGCACATAGCCGCCCTGGGGGCAATCGCGCAGCCACCGGTCGGCGACGTCTTCATCGCCGAACATGACGCCGCCCCATTTATCCGGACGAAAGCCCCACCAGCGGGTGACAAAGAGGGGACGGTCTCCAACGATCTGGCTGATGTTGAGGTGCTGCATGCAATGTGTGCCCAGCCTGGAACGGAGGATATTTCACCTGAGCCGGGTGGCGGAGACAAGCGCCGCCATGAAATCCCTCCTCTCATCCGCGAGATGCGTGTTCTTGAGCGGCACGGCGATGCACGCCTCTCCTCCCCGCTCGCTCGGTGCGATGCCGGCCAGCGTCCGGTTCATGAAGAGGTGGCAGCCATAGGGGTCGCCCGGCGGAAAGCAGATGAACCAGACGGCGATGGAGAAGAGCCGCTCGAACTGGAGGAGGGCCGCATGCTCGGCGGCATCGATCAGGATGTGGTTGTCGTAGATGGTCTTGGCCTTGACGTCGAAGGCGAGCGTGCCGATCGGGGGAATGCCGACGAGGAAGTCGGGCCGCTTGATCCGCCCCCCGTGGCTCTCGCTG
>Ga0247727_10016485_pt1 | contig 11914 bp, 14 predicted proteins | sample WisWelCaveWW1625_FD_202498 | JGI IMG/M metagenome (GOLD analysis project Ga0247727, IMG submission 202498) | Biofilm microbial communities from Wishing Well Cave, Virginia, United States - WW16-25 | ecosystem: Environmental > Aquatic > Deep subsurface > Groundwater > Cave microbial mat | place...
TCCGCTTTAAAACCGCGCAGGGCCTCAAACGCGGCGACGCGGTCAATTTGGTCGGCATAAAAATCGGACGCGTGGAAAGGCTCGAATTTCGCCATGGCCTGGCCGCGGCGCACATCTTTCTCCTGGACGACCAAAAGCTGCCGCGGGACTCGAAATTTTATCTCGCCAGCGGCGGTTTGATTACCGGCAAGGTCATCAATATCGTTCCCGGCACCAGCGGCGATTATTTCGTTGACGGCGATGTGATCGACGGCGAAATTACCGGCGGCCTGGAAGAACTGACGCCGGCCATTGCCAGCCTGGAAAAACGTGTGCATGCCTCGGTGGACACGCTGCTCAGCGATGCGAACATCGAACGCATGCAGGCGATGCTGCGAAATCTGCGAACCTCCAGCGCGCTGTTTGAAGTCATTTTGGCGCAAAACCAGGAAAACCTCGCGCTGACGATGGCGAATCTGCGTGTTGGCTCCGAACATTTGAAAAAGATGTTCAATGACAACGGCAGCCAAGTTGATTCCTCGCTGGCTAATCTGACCGCCGCCACCGACCGCCTGGAAGCGGCGTCGCGCGATCTCGCGGTCACCACCGCCTCGCTGAAAAACGCGACCAACGCGCTGGAAGATCGGCAAGGCACGCTCGGCGCGCTCATTTACGAACGCGACTTGTACGACAATCTCACCCGCACCACGCAAAGGTTGGATAGCCTGCTTGCAGACATCAAGCAACATCCGCAGAAGTACGTGAAGGTGAGTGTGTTTTAGCCAAGTAATAGGCGTTAACACCGTCAAACTCAGAATAAAATTCTGAAAGTTCTTTGTTGATTCACGACTCAATTTAACGAGACACGGAGCAAACAGAGAAAGCACAGAGATCAATAAATGTGTTTAAAAAAAGCTTTTCTCCGTGATGCTCCCTACGGGCGTAGCCGTGAACTCAGCTACTCCGTGTTTAAAGAACGTCTTGCATCACATGCTGTCCCATTGAACGGGACTTCGGTTTTCAGCTTGGCTGAAAATTCGAGTTAGTTGCTTATGTCACAAGAGTTCCTCAATTTTGAAGAATTTGCCGCGACCATGCCAACCGCTTCGTCTAAAAAATCTGCTGCGAAAACCGGCCGCGCCGCCTCGCAGTCAAAACAGATTAAAAAAACGGCGCCGGCCTGGACAGCGGCCAAAATTTCCGCCATTTTGGATCGGCTCGAAAAAGCGTATCCCACGGCGCATTTGGAATTGAATTTCACCTCGCCGTTGGAACTGCTGATCGCCACGATCATGGCGGCGTAATGCACGGATAAGCTCGTGAACGAAGTCACCGCCAAGTTGTTCAAAAAGTATCGCCGGCCTGAAGATTACGCTGGCGTGCCGCCGGATGAGCTGGAACAAGATATCCGCCCGGTGACGTTCTTTCAAAACAAAGCGCGGTTGATACAGAAATGCTGCTGGCAGCTCATCGACCAGCACGGCGGCAGCGTGCCGGCGAATCTCGACGCGCTCGTCGATCTGCCCGGCGTCGGCCGCAAAACCGCCAACGTCGTGCTGGCGCATGCCTTCGGGCAACAGACGATGGCGGTGGATACCCACGTGAAAAGATTGTCGACGGAACGCTTGTATTTTTCGCCGCAGGCCGATCCCGACAAAATTGAAATGGATTTGCGAAATCTTCTTCCGCCGCAGCGCTACACCCGCGGCACGATTTTGCTGCAATGGCACGGCCGCTACACGTGCCAGGCGCGGCGGCCCCAATGCAGCAAATGTGTGATTGCCGATTTTTGCCCCTATGAGAAGAAAACGATTTGAGCGCCCGGTACGAAAGCCGAATTCATAGATTTATAAAATTTGTCTAACGAGACGAGGAATTGTCCATGAAGACGCTGAAGCTGACTTTGATCGTGATTTTTTGTTGGGCCATCGTTGCCTTTGGCCAGTCCCCTTCTACCGAAGCGCGTCTTATCCGTTTGGAAGAAGGGCAAAAATCTCTTGATAAGCGTTTCGATGATCTTAATGCGCGTTTGGGTGACTTGCGTTCCGAGATGAACGCGCGTTTTGCCGAGCTTCGCGAGGACATGAACAAACGCTTTGAGGCCCAAGACAAGCGCTTTGATACATTAGAGTTTTGGTTTCAATTAATCATGGGCGCTCTTGTTGTGATTATTGGCGGCCTCATCAGCCAATGGGTTTTCTTGTTGAAAGCGAAAGCTGCAACTTAAATATCCGTTGGTTTTCCTAGTTCATTGGGATCAAATTTGATATCGTTGATGAGTCGAGGCCAAAATAAAACCAGGTTTAAGATTCTGTTGGTGAAAACTTTAGGATTGAGAAGCCATGACGGACAACTTGCACATTCCCCGACGGCTTGAAGGTGAGCAGGAAGTTAGTTTAAACCCGAATTTGGAAAAATCACGAAACAACGGCAGCAGCACCCTCGAGCACGTTTCGCTCGAAGCGGTGATCAATGTTTTAATTCAGCGCGGGATTTGCACCGAAGCGGAATTGCTGGCGGAAGAAAACCGGCTGCGAAGCTTGGGCGTTCCGGCGCAGGAGGAACGCTTGGAATCGGTTCGCTTCACGCCGGTGCAAACTTACAGCCAGCGGTATCAGTATGAACCTCGCGACAACAAGCCTTTGCGGCGCTGGGCAGCCAAGCGAGCTTGGACAAGAAAATTAGGCTCATTACTTTTTGGATGGAAGTGGCACCGGAAAAAAAGCGATTGAAAAATTCAACGCATCTCATCCTGCTGCTTTTATGGCTTGTTCACGCCACGGCGTTTTCACAAAATTTTCCGGAAGCGCGCGGGTATGTGAATGATTTTGCCAACGTGATCGCGCCGGACGTTGCGGCGCAAATCGAAGCGCTTTGCCAGGAGCTGCAGCAAAAAACTGGCGCCGAGCTGGCGGTCGCCACGTTCTCTTCAATTGGCGACGGAGATCCCGACGATTACGCTAATCGCCTTTTTGCAAAATGGGGAATCGGCCAAAAAGGGAAGGACAACGGCGTTCTGCTCTTTTTGACGCTGGGCGAGCGCAAAAAAGTGCGCATCGAAACCGGCTATGGAGTTGAAGGAATTTTGCCGGACATCACCGCCGGCCGTATTCTTGACAACTACGTCATCCCGGAATTTCGCCAAGGCGATTACGGCGCGGGCTTGCTCGGCGGCGCCAGAGCCATTGCTGGCGTGATTGCCGCGGATGCCGGCGTGCAGATCACCGGCGCGGTGCGGCCAACCTGGCGACGAGAACGCGCCGACCGTGAATTTTCTCCGCTGGCAATCATCATCCTCTTGGTGATCATTATTGCGCTCGGACGTTCCGGCTTGCTGGGGCCGCTGCTGTTATCAGGCATGTTCGGCGGCGGTCGCAGCCGATACCGTGACTGGGGAGGAGGCGGCGGTTTTGGCGGCGGCTTCGGCGGTGGCGGTTTCGGTGGAGTTGGCGGTGGTGGCAGCGGCGGCGGCGGGGCGGGGAGGAGTTGGTAAAGGTAAAGAGTGGAAATAGATTTATGATGAAAAGTAAAAGGCAGAATGATTCTTCGGCTGAATAATTTTGTAATCGTTCTGCCGAAAAATTATTCTGCCTGTTTACCAGCGAATAAAACTTTATGAAAAAACTCCCGCAATCCCCTGAAAGCATTTTCAAAGAATATATCACCGATTGGGAAACCGCATTTGGCCGCGAGGTGGAGGCGATCCTGCTTTATGGCAGCGCCGCGGCCGGGGAATATGTCGCGGGAAAATCCGACATCAACTTTCTCGTCATGCTCACGCCGGCCGGCATCGCCAAGCTGCGGCAGGCCGTGGCGATCACCGAAAAATGGCGGCCGGCCGGCGTGCAGGTGCCGCGCGTTCTCACCCGTGATTACATTCAGGCCTCGTTGGACAGTTTTCCCATCGAATTTCTCGACATGAAACTGCGCCATCGCGTCGTTTTCGGCGTCGATCCGCTCGCCGATCTGGAAATTTCGCCGCAAAATCTGCGCTTGCAATTAGAGCGCGAGTTGAAAGGCAACCTGTTGCATTTGCGCGAAGGTTTGCTGGGGGCCGGATACGACCGCAATGTCCTGCGCGAATTGTTGCTGCGAACCATCCCGGCTTTTGCCGCGCTCTTTGAAGCTTTTTTGTTCTTGAAAAGCGAATCGATTCCCCCAACCCGCCAGGAAATTTTTCAAAAAGTCGCCGCCCTCGCCAATTTGGACGGCGGTTTTATCGCCAATCTTTTTCATTTGCAGGAAAAAAGCGAGCGCTTGTACCGCGAAGAGCTGTGGAAGCTCATGGAAGATTATATCGCCCAAATTGAAAAATTGACCACATACATTGACCGGATGTAATTTAGCTTTAACCTATCGAAGGAGGCTTGGAAAATGAGCAATAGCATGAAGATTTTGGCCGTCGTCGGCGTCGTTGTCTTGCTGCTCGGCTGGAAAGGCTGCTCGAGTTACAACAGCTTGGTCGGCCTTGACGAAGGCGTGAATAGCGCGTGGGCGCAAGTCCAAAATCAATATCAACGGCGCGCGGATTTGATCCCGAATCTTGTCGAGACCGTCAAAGGCGCGGCCAATTTCGAGCGGGAAACGTTGGAAGCGGTCATTCAAGCCCGCGCCAACGCGACGCGTCCTGAAATCAATGCCGGCGATCTGTTGAACAACCCGCAGGCGTTTCAACAATTCCAACAAGCGCAGGATAACCTCGGCGCGGCTTTGGGAAGGCTGCTCGTTGTGGTCGAGAGATATCCCGAGTTGAAAGCGAATCAAAATTATTTGGATTTGCAAACGCAATTGGAAGGCACGGAAAATCGCATTAGCGTTGAGCGCAAGCGTTTCAACGAAGTCGTGCAGAATTACAACGGCACCCGCCGCGTGGTTCCGACGAATATTTTTGCCGGCATGTTCGGCTTTCAACAGCGGCCTTATTTTGAGGCGACAGCCCAAGCCCAGGAAGCGCCCAAAGTTGATTTTGGCGGGAATAAATAAAGGTGGAAAAACATCGGTATTATAAAGATGAGCCGGTGGAATCAGCCGGAGGCGGGAATCGTGGTTTATTCAGCCGGTACTGAAGAAGAACTTTTTGCTTATGGCAAGAAGCTTCTCCAAAAAAATCCGAAGCGGCATTATTATTTTTTTTATGCCGGCGATCCTTCGGCAAATGTACCAGCAGTCATCCTACCAGGAGGAATCCCTGATGTCGCCATGGCGGATTAGCGGGCTGTTGCGTAATGACGGGCTGTTTGTCATACCTGCTTGGCTTAACAATCAGCCTTTCAAGCTTCTATTTGGTTTTCATGGCCTCATCGGCATGGATTTCCTCCGCCAGTATCGTTTTACCGTCGAACCCGACACCGCAACATTGATCTTGCGGCCGCTGCGAAAATAAATTTGAAATAAACAGCAAATTCATCATGACCGTCAATGCTCTTCCCATCATCATCGGCGCGTTGGCCATCTACGCGATTGCTTATCGTTATTACAGCGCGTTCATCGCGGCCAAAGTTTTGGCGCTGGATGACAGCCGCATCACCCCGGCGCATCGCCTGAACGACGGGCAGAATTATGTGCCCACCAACAAATGGGTGCTCTTCGGCCATCACTTCGCCGCGATCACCGGCGCGGGTCCACTTATTGGCCCGGTGTTGGCGGCACAGTTCGGATTTCTTCCCGGCTTGATCTGGCTCGTCGTCGGCGTGTGCATCGGCGGCGCGGTGCATGACTTCATCATCCTCGCCTCGTCCATTCGTCGCAACGGCAAATCGCTCGCGGAAATGGCGCGCACGGAGATCAGCCCGGTCACCGGCGTCGTCGCGGCGATTGCGATTCTTTTCATCATCGTCATGGCGCTGGCCGGCCTTGGTCTCGCCGTAGTCAATGCGCTGTACGACAGCTCGTGGGGCACGTTCACAATTGCGATGACGATTCCGATTGCGCTGTTCATGGGTTTGTACATGTATCGCTTTCGCGTCGGCAAAATTGCGGAGGCTTCGGCCATCGGCGTCGTGCTGCTCATCATCACCGTCATTGTCGGGCGCTTCATTCCGGAATCATTTCTCGGACCGGCATTTACGTTGAGCAAAAACCAAATTACGTTTTCCATCGCGGTGTACGGTTTTATCGCCTCGATTTTGCCGGTGTGGATGCTGCTCTGCCCGCGCGATTATTTAAGCTCGTACATGAAAATCGGCACCATCGCGTTTCTCGTCATCGGCATTATCGTCGTCCAGCCGGATTTGAAAATGCCGGCGTTTACGGAATTTATTTCCGGCGGCGGTCCGATCGTTCCCGGCAAACTCTATCCCTTCGTTTTCATTACCATCGCCTGCGGCGCCATCTCCGGCTTTCACGCGCTCATCGGCTCCGGCACCACGCCGAAAATGATTGACCGAGAAACGCACGCGCGACCAATCGGTTATGGCGCAATGTTGATCGAGAGTCTCGTTGGCGTCACGGCCCTGATTGCTTCGACCTCGTTGTTCCCGGCGGATTATTTCGCGATCAACGTGCCGGTGGAAAAATTTTCGCAGCTCGGTTTATCCGTCGTCAATTTGCCCGAGTTGGAAAAACAGGTCGGCGAAACCGTTGCTGGGCGCACCGGCGGCGCGGTTTCATTGGCCGTCGGCATGGCGCAGATTTTCACCGCGCTTCCCGGCATGAAAGGGTTGATGGCGTACTGGTATCATTTCGCCATCATGTTCGAGGCGCTGTTCATTCTCACGACGATCGACACCGGCACGCGCGTCGCGCGCTTTCTCGTGCAGGAATTTCTCGGCAAATTTTACAAGCCGCTGGAGCGCACCGACTGGATGCCGGGAACCGTGATCTCGAGCGCGCTGGTTTGCGTGGCATGGGCGTATTTTATTTTCACCGGCAGCATCAGCCAAATCTGGCCGATGTTCGGCGTCGCCAATCAACTGCTCGCCGCGATCGCGCTCGCGGTCGGCACAACAATGATTATCAACGCCGGCCGCGCGCGCTATGCCTGGGTGACGATCGTGCCGCTTTCTTTTGTCGGCACAACTACGCTCGTCGCCGGTTGGAAAAACATCACCGATAATTTTCTGCCGATGACGCAAATTCCCGCCAAAGCTTTTACCGGTTATCTCGATGCGGCTTTAACCGCGATTATCATGGTCTGCGCCGTGATCGTGTTTGCCAATGCCATCTGGCGCTGGTATCAAGTGTTGAGCGGCAAGCGCGATATTTCGCCGAATCTCGCGCCGGCGGTTGAATAAATTATTTTAAAAACAAAAGGTCAAGCTGGTAAATTGGGCTTGACCTTTTGTTTTAGTAAGGATTCTACAAAATTAAAAATTTCTCTGGAGTAGATCTATGAAATTATTTTTTACTTTGTTATTGCTGAGTTTACCGATTGATGCACTTTTCAGTCAAGTTAATCCTGAGCTGAAGAAATCTGTAGCGTTCGTTTTTCAAAAAAACAAAAATGATAGTATAGTTGCGATTGGAACAGGATTTTTTGTTGGAGTTAGAAACGAGGTTGATTCATCTCGACTCCATGTTTATTTTGTGACAGCAAAACATGTTATTCGTGATTCTAACAAGAAGTTTTTTAATCAAATTTTTTTAAGAATGAATACAAGAACCGGCGTTGCTACTACCTATCCTATTTCACTTTTTTCTTCGGGTGTGCCAATTTTTACTATATCTCAAGATACAACAGTTGATATTGCTGTATTGACGATTTTACCAAATATACAAAAGTTCGATTTTTTGTGCATTCCAGCCGAAATGATCGCCTCAAGAGATATTATCCAAAAAAAAACAAATCCGCGAAGGGGATGAAGTGTTTTTCTGTGGATTATTTTCAAATTTTTACGGTCAATTAAGAAACTATCCGATATTTCGTTTTGGCAAAGTTGCTCTCTTAACTGAAGAGCGCATCCCATTTGACAACCAACTGTCTGAGTTATATCTCTTGGAGACAACTTCTTTTGGTGGTAATAGTGGTTCTCCAGTTTTTTTCAATTTAGGTGGAATGCGAGAAGGGATGGGTTTGGTTATCAATACAAAGTATGAATATTTTTTAGCAGGCATAATAAAAGGATATTTTGGCGCTCCAATAGACGCGAAGGTATTAAACATTAACAAACCAATAACGATACCTTTTCAAAATGCTGGCATTGTTGCTGTCGTACCAGCACATCTGCTTCTCGAAATATTGAATTCGCCAAATTTGAAAGAAAAACGAAGATCAAAATAGATAAGATTTAAGGATTTATATATTTGATAAAAATGCGGGACCCATTTTATTTGCTATCGCGTTTTCAAAATTATTTTTTAACCACTTTATTTATCCAATAGCATCATCGAATGAATACCAAAAATTCCGTAGACATCGTGTTCGCCTTCGTCGAGAAAATCAATGCCCACGACATCGCCGGCTTGTGCGAGCTCATGCCGGACGATCACCTTTTTATCGACTCGCTCGGCGAAGTGGCGCGCGGACGAGAAACAATGCGCGCTGGATGGAAAGGATATTTTGCCTGGTTCCCGGATTATCAAATTTCCATCACGAAAGTTTTTCATGACGGCAACGAGGTTGCACTCTTTGGAACAGCGCGTGGGACTTATGCTGTCGGGGGCAAATTGTTGGAAGAGAATAAATGGGAAATACCGGCAGCGTGGCGAGCAGTTGTTAAGGATGGGCTTATCTCGGAGTGGCAGGTTTATGCGGATATTTCGCCGGTGTTGCGGATTATGGAGGCAAACAAAAAATAGTCCGCTTATTCTTCAGAGAGGCGCAGCGTCCAATCTTCGGTCGGCAGCCCTGGAATTTGGCGGAAGTGGCGTTGATTGGCTGTAATCAATATGCCGTTGTTGGCGAGGGTAATTGCAGCAATACGTAAATCTGATGTTCCAACACGAGTTTTTAAATGCTGTAAGTTTTGAAAAAAGATTGCGGCATGTTCATCGAATGACAAGATGTGAATTTTGGTGAGATCAAGAAGCGTGTCTTGAAATTGCCAATAGGCGGAAATGAGTTGTTTCATATTTTTTGCGCGGCTGATCTGAGCCATGCGACCACGCAAATGCTCCTCGGCTGTGACCACGGTTGTAGTGCGCAAAACCAACGGAACGGCATCGAGGCGCTCGATTACCTGCTTGTGGCCACGCTTAAGCAGACTCAGTGTATCCGTATCAAGTACTCGGAGTTCCGTTGTCATCATTTTTTATTTCTTGGCTTTGGCCGTTTGCGAAACTTCTCAATGATTCTCTGAAAGTCATCAAAGGCAGGATCATCAGCCCATTTACCGGCCATTGCCATCCACGGATCATTCTCTTGATGACCGTTTTCGGGAAGCGTAATCGTAGCAAATTTCGACTTTGCCAATAATTGTTGTGCCTTGCCACGAACCTTCTCGAGAGCCTCTGTCTCGGTTTTGCCTTGTGCATGGCACCCCGGCAAATTGACAATCGTTGCGGCATAACCGCCACGTTTGGGCTGAATGAGAATCGTGTATTCCATAGCGCACCTCATGATTTTAGTCTGTGATTCAAATATAATGCTTTGACATTTGTTTTGCAAGCGGTAAAATTTCGTCAAAAACAGCGCGAACTTCTTACGGAAGCCCTTTCTCATGTCTTCAGAACCTCGTCCCTCACACGACGCCGATTCCGGTTACGATTCGGCCGGTCCGGAATTTTCCTTGCGCCGCAAAATCGGTTTGCTGCTCGGCGTGCCGCTTTTTCTCGTGCTGCTGTGGCCGGCATTAACCCCCGGCCTGAGTGAAGCCGGCCGCCGTTTGCTTGCCACGAGCGGACTCATGGCGTTCTGGTGGATCACCGAAGCGATTCCGATTCCGGCGACGGCGTTGTTGCCGATGTGCCTTTATCCGTTGCTCGGCATTTTGCCGATGGCCGAAGTCACGCGCAACTACGGCGATGAAAACATCTTTCTTTTTCTCGGCGGATTTTTTATCGCCATGGCGATGCAGAAGTGGAATTTGCATCGTCGTTTGGCGCTGCACATCGTTCGCCTCATCGGCACGGCCCCGCGCCGCCTCGTGCTCGGCTTCATGTGCGCCACCGGCTTCATTTCGATGTGGATTTCAAATACGGCAACGACGATGATGATGTACCCGATTGTTTTGGCGGTGATTCTGCAATTAGCGCCGGAGCAGGACAAGGGGCAAATAGCAAATGGCAAAAAGCAAAAGGCAAAAGACAACGAGCGACCAGCAACCAGCAACTTTCGCACCTGCATGATGCTCGCCATTGCCTACGCTTCCAGCATCGGCGGCATGGGCACGTTGATCGGCACCCCGCCCAATCTTATTTTTGCCAGCAATGCGCGCAAGCTTTTCCCGGAAGCGCCGCCGGTTGATTTTTTGCACTGGCTGGGGTTCGGCTTGCCGTTGATCGTGATATTTTTGCCGATTGCCTGGTTGCTCTTGACGCGATTTATTTTTCCGGTTCCCGGCGATTTGTTTTTGCACGGGCGCGATTTGATTGACGACGAAATCAACAAGCTCGGCCGCATGTCGGCTGGAGAACGCGGGGTGCTGGCCATTTTTCTAGCCGCCATATTCGCGTGGATTTTCCGCGTGGATTTAAAACTCGATTTCGTGACGATTCCCGGATGGGCGAGCCGGCTCGGCCTCGAAGACAAAGTTTCTGATGCCACGGTGGCAATGATTGCCGGCACCGCGCTGTTTCTTATTCCCGTGAGTTTACCCCGCCTTTCCTTCAAAGGCCTGCAATGGAAGGGCGGGGGCGAATTTTTGTTGGATTGGGCCACGGCGATGAAAATTCCATGGGGTGTTCTCTTGCTCTTTGGCGGGGGACTCGCCATTTCCGCCGGCTTCAAAGCCACCGGCCTCTCAACTTGGATGGGAGAGAGGTTGGCTTTGCTCGGCGCTTTGCCAGCGCCTGTGCTCATCGCCGTCATTTGCCTTTTGGTCACATTTCTTTCGGAATTGACTTCGAACACGGCCACCGCTACGATTCTCATGCCGATTATGGCGGCGACGGCGCTGGCCCTGCAACTGCATCCATATTTTTTGATGATCCCGGCAGTGCTGGCAGCTTCTTCCGGTTTTATGTTGCCCGTTTCCACGCCGCCCAATGCCATTGTGTTCGCCTCCGGCTACGTGACGGTGCCGCAAATGGCGCGCGCCGGCATTTGGCTAAATCTCATTGGCGTTGTTTTGGTCGCGATAATTTTGTATCTGTTCATTGTGCCGATTTTTCAAATTGACCTTCATGTCTTGCCATTCTGGGCTCAGTGAATCACCCCGAGCGTGGTGCCAGCGTTTTTAAAATTTGATAGGCACTTTTTCGGGGCTTTTTGTTTACGGTTTAACCCTGTTGCACGAGTTACTAACCAACAACGGAGAGGCCTATGAATTCCTCGAACAACTCCACTTACAATGCGTGGCATGCTGCCATGCAGGTTTTTGACAGCGCCGCCGACATCTTGCAGCTCGAGGAGGGAGTGCGCAATCGCGCCAAATATCCCGAGCGCGAGCTGACGGTCAATTTTCCCGCCAAAATGCGCGACGGCAGAATTCAAATGTTTACCGGCTATCGCGTGCAGCACAACACCGCGCGCGGTCCGGCCAAAGGCGGCATTCGGTATCATCCGAATGTCAGCATCGACGAAGTCCGCGCCCTCGCCAGTTGGATGACGTGGAAGTGCGCCGTGGTCGGGATTCCTTTTGGCGGCGGCAAAGGTGGGGTGATCTGCAACCCCAAAGAGATGAACGCGCTGGAATTGGAAAACATGACGCGCCGGTTTGCCAGCGAGCTGGTAGGCTTCATCGGGCCGGATCGCGACATCCCGGCGCCGGATGTTTACACCAACTCGCAAACCATGGCCTGGATCATGGACACGTATTCGATGCACGTGGGGCATAGCGTGATGGGTGTCGTGACCGGCAAGCCGCTAGCGATCGGCGGCTCTAAAGGCCGTGTCGAG
>Ga0247727_10016486_pt1 | contig 11913 bp, 8 predicted proteins | sample WisWelCaveWW1625_FD_202498 | JGI IMG/M metagenome (GOLD analysis project Ga0247727, IMG submission 202498) | Biofilm microbial communities from Wishing Well Cave, Virginia, United States - WW16-25 | ecosystem: Environmental > Aquatic > Deep subsurface > Groundwater > Cave microbial mat | place...
AGGGCGCCTTCGGGCAAGCGTCCGCCGCTGAGGTAGTACGAGAGCGAGACGGGGACGCCCAGGCTCAGCGCCAGGAAAAGCAAGGTACCCACGGTGGTGGCCAGGGCCAGCTCGCCTTTGCCTGCCGGCCCCAGCCACCGCGCCACGACCACCGCCGTGGCCATGCTGACCGGCAGCGACACGGCCATCAGGGCCCAGTTCCAAAAGACGGCAGACAGGAACGATTTGTGGCCGGGGAGCTTCATTCCGATTGCGGCTTCCAGGCCGGAGCCGGGTTCCAGGAGCCGGTCCATAGGACGGCGCGCAGCTCGCGCCACAGGGCGCGGGAGAAATCCAGCCGCCGCCGGAAGTCTGGGCGGGAGGCGCTGAGGCAGGTTCGGCCGAGCGTCAGCAGCATGTTGGCGGCGGCCAGCATCCAGGCCTGCGCCGGCCGGCGGTGCTTGCGCAGGAAGTACACGGCGTTGCGGCGCAGCAGAAGGCTGGCCCAGCCGTAGAGGTCGTAGCCCGTCTCCTTCTGGAGGTGAACGATGGAATCGATGGGGAGGTAGGCGATGGTCCAGCCGCGGCTGCGCAGACGCAGGCCCAGGTCCGCATCCTCGATGTAGTTGAAGAACAGCGGATCAAACGCGCCCACTTGCCGAACAGCCGCCGCCCGCAGCATTACACAGACGCCGTTGAGCATCTCCGCCGGCCTCACCGCGTCGCCGGACCGTTCGTAGAGGCCGGGGAAGAGGCGGAAGCCGAACCAATCGAGGACGTTTCCGAGCAGCGAGGGACAGCGCAGCACGGTGTTCTGGATGCGGCCGGGCTCCCGCAAATGGACGCGGGGGCCGGCCAGCGCCACGGCGGGATTCAGCTCCAGGAACCGGACCAGGCCGGTGATGAAATCCGGATTCAGGAGCACGGTGTCGTCGTTCATTACTAGTATATAGTCACAGCCCAGCTCGAGCGCGCGCTCGATGCCCAGGTTATTGCCTCCGGTGTAGCCGAGATTCTCCCTCGAGACGACCCACTCGACGGCGGGCAATTCACGCCGCAGCCGGTCCGCCTCCTGCGGCCGGGTTTCGTTGGCCACCACGATCCGCGCCAGGTTCGGGCAGCGGACCGCCTCGAAGGACCGCAGGCAGCGAAGCAACTGGTCCGGCCGGCGATAATGGACGATCACCAGGCCGACGCGGGCCTGGGGCGAGGCCAGTCCCAGGGAATCCATCTGGAGGGCGGCCGATTCGAGGTCGAAGCGGAGCAGGCGCGGCGCCGCCAGCGCCAGGGCCGCGAAGGGCTCGGCCAGGGCCCGGATGGCGGCCCGCAGCGCCGGACCGGGGTGCGCCGCCAGACTCCGCACAGCGGACAGAAACCGCCCGGCCGGAAGTTTCACCACCGCGTTGGCGAGGGAAGCGGCCCGAGGCCGCCGTGTGGGAAACCGGGGCCACCCGAAGTACCCGTAGCGCCGGGCGGTCACCATCGCCCAGGGCAGATACCGGAAGCGCGCCAGCATGGTTTGCCAAGTGACCAGGCGCGGCGGGTGAACGACCACTGCATCCGGCGCCCAGGCGATGCCGCGGTGGCCGATGCGCGCGGCCAGATCGCAGTCCTCGAACGCCGGGAACGGAAAGCGCTCATCGAATCCTCCCGCCTCGATCAGGGCGTCCCGGCGGTAGAGGGCATTGCAGGTGAGGTAGACTCCGCCGGAGTCGTTCACGGGAGCCGTTTCACAAGGACCCAGCGGCCGGCCGGCGGTGACGCGGCCCTCCACGCCGAGCACGCCGTCCGGCGGTCCTTGAAACCCGGCGGCAACGCGCAAAGCCTCGAGCCATCCCGGCTGGGGAATGGTGTCGTCGTCGGTCATGGCGATGAGGGGAGCGCGCGCCCGGCGAATCCCCAGGTTGCGGGCGGCGGCCGGACCGCGCGGCGCCTGGCTCAGGCAGCGCAGCCGGGACTCAGAGGCGAACCAGCGGCCGATCCACTCCGGGGTTCCGTCGGTCGAGCCGTCGTCGCAAACCAGCACCTCAAACGCCCCGTGGAGCTGCTGGGCCAGCACGGCCTGCAGGCAGCGCCGCAGGTCGTCCTTCTTGTTGCGGGTGGGGATGATGACGCTAACGTCCATCGATCCGCAGCCGCTCCTTCATCTTCAGCCCGATGTGGTACTCGTGCATGGCGGCCAGCAGGCAGAAGCGCCACCCGGCGGCGCCGTCGAGAAAGCCCAGCCGCAGCACGAACATGTAGAGGAAGCGCAGCAAGGGCCGGAAGGGCAGCCGCACCCAGATGCGCTTCAGTATCCGCTTGCGCCTCACCGGTCCGTCCAGAGGCTCGTCATAAAGGATGGGCTGTCGCCGCAGCTCCAGGTACACGGCCGAGTCCCAGTCCGAATAGCGGTTGTGCCGCTCGAGGAAGTGAAACAGGCTCTTGTAGTCGTGGTGGACGAGGTCGTGGCGCAGGTAGCCGGCGCGTCCGTTGAGCACAACGTGCTCGTGCACCTCGTTGTCGCCGGTCAGGGGCGCATCGACGGAAACCGTTTCGTAGCGCCCCAGGCGATGCCGGAACAGCCGCAGGTTCCAACTGGGATACCAGCCGCAGTGGCGGATCCAGCGGCCGGAAAAAATGAGCCGGCGGTTCAGGTAGTAGCCATCCATGCCGTCGCTCCCGACGCTGGCCAGAATTTCCGCGGCCAGCTCGGGCGGGACGCGCTCGTCGGCGTCCACGATGAGCACCCAGTCGTTGCGAAACGGGAGGTTCTCGAGCGACCAGTTCTTCTTCTTGGGGCCTCCCTGGTAGCGGAACTGCTCCACCCGCGCCCCAGCCGCCTGGGCCCGCAGGACGGTGTCGTCGCCCGACTGGGAATCCACCACGAAGACCTCGTCGGCCCACCGCAGAGATTCCAGGCAGGCGGTGATGTTGGCCGCTTCGTTCTTGACGGGCACCAGGACGGAGACACCCGGGGGGGTCATGGCTTCCTTGGCCCGCGGGCGGCCTCGGCGGCGGCGGCCAGCAGCAGCTCGAAGTGCCGGCGCCAACTGAACTGGGCTGCGCGAGCGAGCCCGGCCGAGCGCAAAAGCTCGCGCCGCGGCGGCTCATCGTCCATCAGCTCGCGGCAGCGGGCGGCCAGCGCCTGGGCGTCCGGCGCGGGGAAGAAGACGGCCGCGTCGCCTGCCACTTCCCGATGCGCCGGAATGTCGGAAGCGATCACCGGCCGGCCCATGGCCATCGATTCGACCACGGTGTGGCCGAACGACTCGGCGTAGGAGGGGCAGATCACGGCGTGGGCCGAGCCATACAAGCGGGGCAATTCGTCGTAGGGCGTGTCACCGACAGTGGAAACGGAGTTCTCCAGCCCCAGTTCCCGGATGAGCCGCCAGGCGCGGGTGGTGTCGTAGCCGCCCAGGCGCAGACCGGGCTCCAGGCGGGTGGAGAGTATCAGTTCGACCCTGCGGCCCTCGCGCTCCAGGACGGCCAGCGCCCGGAAGACGGTTTCGAAGTTTCGGAAGTAGTTGTAGTGGCTGACGATCAGGAACCGGAAGGGGCCGGCGGCGGGCGGCGGCGCGGCGCACCCGTTCTGCCCCGGCCAGGGCTGGAAACCGAAGGGGATGGTCCGCAGGCGGCTGCGGCCTGCCCCGGCGGCGGAGCGGACCATCTGTTCCATGGCGGCCGTGGGGGTGATGGTGAGCCGGGCGGCCCGCGCCGACTCGACCGCCAGGCGGGTCATCCAGTGGTGCCGCAGAATCCAGCCATGGTGGCCTCTTTCCCGCAGGTCTTGAGCGTACCTAGGGGTAAAGTAGAGGGCGTTGCGGCTCAGCAGCAGGACGGGCGCCTTCGAGCGGAGGGGGCAGAAGTTGCCCACGCACACCAGCACGTCGGCGCCCCAGCGACGAACCTGGCGGGGCAGCAGGACCTGCTCCCACACCAGCCGGGCTGCGTATCCGCTGCGGGCCGCGGCGCTCGGGACAATCCGGAAGTTCTCTGGCAGCCGGGGGAGGCCGGCCGCCGCCGAGGCCGGAATGTACAGCAAATACTCATGGGGCTCGAGCTCCGGCAGCACTCGCGCCAGGTTCAGCAGGTAGCTGCGGGCTCCGCCCGAGGTGGCCGAAACGGCATTGATGGCGATTCTCATCTGCCGTTCAGAGGGGTCCCCGTGACGGCTTCGAGCGCCCGCCGGAGGCCGGCCAGGGTCGCGGCATAACTCCAGCGTGAGATGATTTCCCGCGAGCGGGCGCCCATGCGGGCCAGGTCCTGGTCGTCCCGGCGGGCGAACTCCCCCAGGCAAGCGGCCAGAGAGTTCACGTTTTTCTCATCGAAGGAGAATCCGTTGACGCCCTCTTCGAGCAGGTCGGGCAGGCAGCCGGTGCTGCGGGAAAGCAGAATGGGCAGCCCCGACGCCATGGCTTCATTCACCACCAGCCCCCAGGGCTCGTTGAGCGAAGGCAGCACCAGCGCGTCGGCAATCCCGTAGAGCCGGGGCAGATCCACCTGGCTTTGAAACCCGAGGAACGCCACCGCGGCGGGTCCCAGCCCGGCGGCCAGCCTCGTCAAGCGGGCCCGCTCGGGACCCTCGCCCGCAACCGCAAGCGACAGCGTGGCGCCCGCCGACTGACGGTGCACCAGCAGGGCCCGCAGCAACGTGTCGAGGTTCTTCTCGGCCGCCAGGCGCCCGACATACAGCAGCAGTCGCTCGCCGCCCAGGCCCAGCGCGCGGCGTTCCGCCAGCCGGCGCGCACGCCATTGGCCGGCCTGCGAGGCGAAGTGCTCGTTGTCCACCGCCAAGGGGGCGTGGAACCGGCGGCCGGACTCCACGCCGTAGTGACTCCAGAACGCCTCGCTTTGGACGCCAATCGTCAGCACCCCGGCGGCGCGCCGGACGAAGTAGCGCAGCCAGGCCCGCTTGCCGGCGGCAAGCACGCCGTTGCTTGTGAGGCGTTGAGAGTTGGAATCGCCCCACAGCAGGCACGGCGTCCGCGTCCGCGCAGCCCATCGAATCACCTGCAGGTGGGGCAGGTAGCTGTAGCCGTGGACCAGCAGGCAATCGGGCCGGAACCGCCGCAGGTGGCCGATCAGGCCCGGATTCATCACCCCGATCACCGGGGCCGGGTACCAGGATTCCGGCGTCCAGCAGCGCAGTTGCACGGCGTCATAGGGGCAGGCCAGGCCGGACCACCCGCGCAGCGAGTCCTTCGGCTGCAGGAACCAGACCTTCACCGTCAGGCCGGCGGTCTCAGTCAAGCCCTGGTAGACCGGTTCCCAATAGGGGGCCTGGATGAGTCCGATGACCGCCAGACGCATGGGGTTTAGGGGCTCAGGCCCGCCCCGCCGCGACCGGCCCCGTCGCCGGCCACCCGAAATGAACCTGCCGCGCCGCAGCCGGGCGGAACCGGCTCATCACCGCGCTGAGGAGGAAGCATTGCAGCCAGAAGTAAATGCCCGCAAAGTTACCCGGCGAAAGCAGCCAGCCTTCGAACACCGCGTTGATGGCCAGCGCCAGGGTGGAGCCGTAGACCCCGGTGAACCAGGGATCGCGAACTCTCCAGGCGAAGCGCCCGGCCTGCGCGAGCAGCAGCAGGATGGCCAGGAACAGTGGAGCCGCTCCCAGCGCGCCGACCTGAATCAGGACCATCCAGAAGCTGCTGCCGGTCTCCACTGTGCCGGCGCCGCCTCGATAATCCGCAGACCACTCGGCCTGACGCTCGCTGGTGGCGCCGAAGCCCAGGCCCAGCCAAGGGCGCCGGTAGAAGTCGTCCTGGAAGCGGCTCCAGGGCTTGGCGCGGCTCTGCAGGAAATCGCCCTGGCCCCTGGAGTGCTTGTATAGGTACTGCTGGGCCAGGTCGGAGAAGACCTCGGGGCGGGCCAGGGCTTGGGCCGCCAGCAACACGCTGCCGAGCGTCACCATCACTGCTACCTTGCGGCTGGCGTGCACCAGGCCGAACAGCGCGGCCACCGCGGCGGCGCCCAGCAGACCGGCGCGGGAACCGGTGCTCAGCAAGGTATTGGCCAGAATGACCAGCGCCGCCGCGGCCACCCATTGGCGGGCCGGGGAGCGAGTCTTCTCGACCAGCGGGCAGATCGTCCAGGGCAGCAGGGTAATTCCCAGCAATGCCCATGTATTTGGATTGCCTAGATAGCCCGAAAAACGGCCCTGCAACGTCACCGGCGGGCCGAAGGAGATCCACCCGCCGGCCGCCGCCAGCAGGATGATTCCCGCCGGATGAAGCGCCAGGCCGAGGACCAGCCGCCGCGCCGCAGCCGGCCCCCAGGCATCCACCAGCCGAAGCGCCGCCTGGGATGTCACGAACAGAAGGCACACCACGGCGCCGAGCTTGAGCGCCGTCAGCCGCAGCGATACGGTGTTGAGCAGGCTGGCGGTCGAAATCATCAGGAACAGGATCATCAGGAATTGGAAACGGCTCGGCGCAGCCGAACGGCCGGGGCGCCGCAGAAAAAACCGCAGCGCCAGCACCGCGGCGCTGCCGCCCAGGAAGATCCAGCGGTACAGCTCGAAGCTCAACTGCAAACGCACGCAGGACGCGGCCAGGAAAGAAAAGCTCAGGGCGCCCAGGGCGATCTCGAGCGGAGCTACCAGGATGCCCAGCGCCAGCCCGGCGATGACCAGCATCGCCGCCGGCGGCCCGGACAATACCGGAACGGGCAGATACACCGCCGCTAATCCGGCGAAGAAGGCGGCCATCGAGGCCCACATCCCCCAAGCACGCCGGCCGGCGGCATCGGGATGGAATGGCCGCGGCAGGGGAGCGGTCACAATGGGTTCTCCAGCGTTGGTTCCGCCGCCCGCGTGGCTGCGCGTCCCCCCGGATGCAGCAAGGCGAGGGTGAGCAGCCAGGCGGCGGCCACGGCCGGAATCTGCAGCGGGAAGTCGACCCAGCTATGCGCCAGCACGGTCAGAACCGGCAGCACGACTCTCAGCCACAGGTCGAGCGGCCATCGCCGGCGCAGCAGCAGCCACAGAATCGACGCCAGCATCGCCGGACCCGCTACCCCCCACTCCATGGCGAACTGCACCGGATCGTTGTGGGCGTGGGTCCAGACCACCCCCAGGTCAAAGGGCGCGGCCGATGGATAGACCTGCTCGAACGTGCCGCCTCCGAAACCAACCCAGGGACGTGACAGGAACAGCCGCCAGGTGGACTGCACCAGGGTCCACCGGACCTGGTAAGGTTGCTCCTCCTCGAAGCGGTCGAGCAGCGATCGGCTGGTGACCACGAACAAGGCAATCCCGGCCACGGCGGCGAGCGCGGCCGCCACGGGCCACAGCCGGCGCCGATGCGGTCCGGCGCTCGAGCGAGCGGGAGCGAAGGTCTTGCTTCCGAGCACCACCAGGATCTGGATGGCCACCAGCACGGTCGCGGCCCGGGACCCGCTCAGCACCACGGAGGCCACCAGCATCGCGGCGACAGCCCCGTAGATGAGCTGCTGGCGGCTGGGGCGCAGCGCCAGCAGCAACGCCGACGGCACGATCAACTCCATCAAGCTGCCGAAGTGGTTGGCGTTGACGAACGGTCCGAAGATTTTTCCCGCCACCACCGGCACCAGCCAGTAGATCATCCCCCGGGAGGTAAAGTTCTGAATCAGGGCAAAGGTCGACAGCGCGAAGCCGAACCACACCAGGGCCAGGCCAAAGCCCCGTCGCATGGAGGTGTCGGCGAACACCTGCACGGCGACGGCGAACAGCAGCCACAACGCCAGCCACTTGAGAGCTTCGGCGCTGGTCCGGTAAGGGAAAACCGACCAGCCCAGGGCCTGCTGCGCCGCCGTCCAGAGGGCCGGAATGGCCAGCGGGAGCAGGAACGGATTCCAGACCACCGGCGCCGGGTGCAGGGCCAGCCGCACGGCCCAGGCCGCAGCCAGGGCGAACGAGCCTACTGCCAATATCGTCAGCGCCCAGGTGTCGACGGCGCCAAAGGCCAGCACCGCGAAGGCCAGCAGCGCGAACAGCGCCGCCGTCGAAAGGACGCGAAAGCGGTAGGGGGTCACGGCCTTCCTCCGGTGGCGCCCGGCGAGCGCCGGCGGCAGAGGACCACGCGCGCCAGCCGGGTGCGGGCGCTGGTACGGAAGCGGGTCACGGCCTTCCTTGCGGTGGCGCTCAGGGAGCGCCGGCAAGAGGGCGCCACGCGAGCCAGCCGGATGTGGGCGCTGGTACGTGAGTGGGTCACGGCCTTCCTCTGGTGGAGCCCGGCGAGCGCCGGCAGGAGAAGATCACGCGCGCCGGCCCAGTGCGCATGCTGTAGCGGGAGCGGGTCACAGCCTTCCTATGGTGGCGCTCGCCGAGCGCCGGTAGGAGAAACCCACGCACACCAGCCCGGCTGCGGGCGCTGATGCGGGAGCGGGCCACGGCCTTCCTCCTGCGACCCGCGCCCCGGCCGGCGCCAGGTCTACCTCCCCCAGCACCACCAACCCCTGCGCCCGCGTCGTCCCCGGCGAGCGCCGGTAGGAGAAGACCACGCGCACCAAGCGGGTGCGGGCGCTGGTATGAAAGGCAACCTCCGACGGACGCCACTCGCCGGTGGCCGCCAGGGGACTGCCGCTCGCGAGCACCGTGTCGCCGTCGAACAGGGTCCAGCGCAGGCCCGTGTCCGCCGGCAGGTCTTCGGTCGCATACCGGAAAGTCAGCCGATAGGCGCGGGCCGGTTCCACCGGCGCCCATTGCCACAGCAGGTCCGCTGACTCCGGGTGGGCGCCGCTGAACCGCACCGCCAGGCCCGCCTGGCCCCGGGATGTGCCCAGGTCCGTGTTCACTCCTTCCACCGTTGCCGGCCTCCAGTCGAATCCCAAGGCCGAAGGGGTGAGCTCGAACTTTCCGTTCGTCAGGGAGCGGCCCCGGGACGGCTCGAGTGGCGCGTACGGCAGCAGGCGGGTCTGACACAGGCGGTTCCACACCTGCCTGGCCGGGTCCACCCGGCCCTGGCGGAGCAGCTCGTCGGCGTAGCGAAGGCCAATGTCCAGGTCTGGGGCCTCAAGGCGTCCTTCCAGGCGCTGCCACACGCCTGCCAGGGCCGTTCTGTGCCCGTTGCCGTATAGATACCACCAGTAGGCGCGATTCACCCGGGCCTCGTCCGGGATGGCCCGGTCCAGGATCTCCTGCGGGTCCAGGCTGGCGCGGTGGCACAGCTCGAAGGCCGGCGTGAGGTCGTCGCGACTGCGCGAGACGGCCTCCCGCAGGGTGGTCCAGAAGCGGTCGCCGCCGCCCTGGCGGAGGTGGAAATTCGCCAGCGCCCATCGGGTGGAAAAGGATCCGTTCACCCGCACCGCCTCGAGCAGACACTGCTCGGCCCGGCCGGGGTTATTTTCGAACTCGAAGTGCAACCCCAGGTCAACCCAGGCCGACGCGTTGTAACGATTCAACGCCACGGCCCGTTCGAGGGCCTTCGCCGCGCCGGCCGAATCCCCCCGCTGCTCGAGCAGCACGCCGAGCCGGCTCCAGGCCCCGGAGTCGCCCGGCGCCAGGCCCACTGCCTGCTGTATGTCTTCCAGGCTTCCCTTTTCGCCCAGACGCTCTGCCTGGTAGATGCGGATGGATGCCCAGGCTGCCCCGGCCAGCGCCGACACCGCGCCCGCCGCCAGCAGGATTCGAAACAGCCGGGAGTAGACTTCGGTCAAGGGGCCTTCACCGATACCAGCTTGCGATGGTGTAACGCTCGCCATGGCTGACCGGAGCCACTTCGTGAAGCAGCGAGGAGGGAAACGCGATCAAGAGTCCTTCTGCGGCGATCAGCGGAAACCCGACGGACGAGGCGCCGGGACGGTTCATCAGTCCGTAGAATGTCAGCGCGCCGCCGCCGTAGCAGTCCGCGGCGGGCTCCTCCGACGGGCTGTTCAGAAACAGGATCACCGAGATGCGGCGCTCGCGGGCGGTCTGGGAGGCGTCCGGGGCCTGGCTGTTGTCCCGGTGCGGGCGGTAAAAGTCGCCGGGCCGGTAGGCCAGGAACTGCGGCCGCTGGCATCCATCGAGGGAGACTTGAAAGTGCGCCTGGACTTCCGGCCTGACCTCCCTCAGGCGGGCGTCGGTCAGGCAGAGCGCGGAATCGGAGACCTCGACCCATTTGGCACTGCGCACCGCCGGGTCGACGGCGTAACTGGCGCCGCCGGTCCGAATCGTCGCCGCGGCGCGGCCGCCAGATCGCATCTCCTCCCGCAGCCGGGCACACAACTCCCGGTCGAAAAAGTTCTCGCGAACGAACAGTCGGAATAGCGCGAAGAAGCGGGCCTGTGGCATCGGCGCTAAGTCGAAGGCGCGCCGGCAACCGTCATCCCGAGCGAAAGCGAGAAGCCGGCCTGTGGCATCGGCGGAAGGCGCGCCGGCAACGGTCATCCCGAGCGAAAGCGAGGGATCTGCTGTTCCCGACCGCGCAAGCACAGCAGATTCCTCGCTGCGCTCGGAATGACAAAGGCGCTCGGAATGACGGAGGCCGGCATGGAGTGGCAGAGCGGCTAGCGGGGTTGCCAAAAGATTTCGTACCCGGCGATCCTCTCGTGGCGGGCGTACCGCTCGGGCAGGGCGAAGGACCGGACCCTGGGGTCCTTGTGCCAGATCACGGCGGTCGAGTAGCGCCCCGCCTCCAGCCGCCGGCCCAGCACCGCCTGCGGCACGACGTGGAGCGCAGCCGTCAGATCCGGGGTCAGGCGGAGCTTGGCTCCGTTGTGGTTCTCCATTCCCTCCGGGGGCAGCCGGCGGGCTGCGAAGTACACGAACTCGTCGCCCCAGATCTCCCCGTTAGGGGGTGTGACGGCGTCGACCCGGCGGCCGATGAGCTCGATCTGGCGCCACGAGAATTCGTTGTAGCGAATCTCGCGATACGCGAGCCGGGCGGCGGGCGAGGCAAATACCGCCACCAGCGGCAGCGTCACCCACGCCGGATGGAGGAGGGGCGCCACTCGCGTGGCGATGGCGTAGATCCCAACCACGGCCAGGATGGTGACGGACGGGACCATGAGAAGAAAGTACTGATCGTAGGTTGGGTGGGCGGCCGCGGCCAGGGCGGCCAGTCCGGCGGCCAGCCAGGCGCACAGCCGGAATTCCGCCCGGCGCCGGGCATCCCAGTTCGATCCGGCCGCGGCAAACAGCAGCCCCAGCGCCGCCAGCAACGCCAGCAGCAGACCCTGGGGCGATTCCAGCCATCCGGTCAGAACCTTCAGATCCGACTTGGTCACGCCGAGGAAGTCCAGCTTGCGGTGGAAAAGGTGGTACTCCACCACGCCGAACAGGGTCTGGCGCGGGGCCTGCGCGAACAGCCACAGCAGGGGAATGAACGGCGCCGCCGCCGCTGCCGCGAAAAGGACGCACTTCTTCGCCCGATCCCCGGCCCGGTTGTGGCGCCACATCCACGCCAGCAGGATCGGCGCGGCCGGCGCAGCCAGAAGCCAGCAGGCCGCGGCCGCCCCGGCGCACAGCCCGGCGGCGGCAGGCAGCAACCCCTGCCGGCGGTCCACCGCTTCGATGGTCGCCAGAAACGACGCCGTGACCAGCAGCAGGCACAGTCCGAAAGCGTGGCTCACGGTCGTGAACCAGATCACCTGCACGTTCAGGCAGACCAGCGCTGCGCCGGCCGCCGCCCCGCCGGCAGTCCAGCGCGGGTGACGCACGCGAGAAAACAGAAAGCCGGCCACCAGCAGACCCGAAGCGCCCCCGCACAGCGCGGAGAACAGGTGCACGGCGCGCCAGGATTCGCCGAACAACCGCATCCACCCCGCTATCAGGTAGGCGAAAAGCGGCGGGTGCTGGTAAAAGAAGTCCGCATACGGTTTCTTGCCGGCTCGAACCAGTTGGGCGGCCACCAGGTGGAACCCCTCGTCCACGTAGAAGGACCAGAGCTGCGAGTAGGCCACGAGGCCGGACGTCAGCGCCGCCACCGCAATCCAGACCCCTGCCGACAGCCGGGGCTCCCGCCTCAAGTCCCCCGGCGGCCCGCTCAGCTC
>Ga0247727_10016487_pt1 | contig 11912 bp, 16 predicted proteins | sample WisWelCaveWW1625_FD_202498 | JGI IMG/M metagenome (GOLD analysis project Ga0247727, IMG submission 202498) | Biofilm microbial communities from Wishing Well Cave, Virginia, United States - WW16-25 | ecosystem: Environmental > Aquatic > Deep subsurface > Groundwater > Cave microbial mat | place...
ACGGTCCTCATGGCGGTCCCTTCGTCTCGGTGGACTTGTCTCGCAACTCGCCACGGTCCCAACGGGACCGGACGAGGCGAGGGACCGCCACCTACGAAGTTCTACGAGCTACGGGACAACCTCAGCGCGGCCGCGGTCGACTCGATCGATGCCCTCGCCGATCGCGCCCGCGAAGCCAGCACACGGGCTCGCCAGACGATCCGCCTGGGTGTCTCGCCGCTGATCGACTCCGAACTCGTCGCGCGCGCGTTCGCCGCTTCCCGTGAGTTGCTCCCCGAACGGACCTTGCTGCTGCGCGAGGCCAACATGACGACCCTGCGAGAGGCTCTGCTGGGCGGGGAACTCGACCTCGCACTGATCCCGGTCGTATCGACAATCCCCGGCTGTGTTCAGCAAACGGTCTACAGCGAACCGGTTGCGATCCTCGAGCCCCCGGCGCGCCACAGCGGCGGCGCGCCAAGCGGGGCGATTACGCTTGACGCTCTCGGCAACGATCCACTCATCCTCGTTCCCGACCAATGCGGCCTGACCACATTCACCGTTGGCCTGTTCGCCGACAGCGGCATCCCTCTGCACCGGTATCCCGGAGAAGCTGCCAACTACCAGGTGCTGGAGAAATGGACTCAACTCGGACTTGGTGCGGCGCTGTTACCGCTGTCGAAGCTCAGCAACCCGGGCCACGGGGCACGCGAACTACGGCACCACGACCAACCCGTGCTGATCAGCTACGAAGCCGCCTGGCGCAAAGACTCCCGCGCGCACGCAGAGCTCGCCGCCCTCGTCAACGCCATCGCCGCCATTCAATGACGCTCTCGCTCGTGTGTACAAAGGTCCTCGTCGAGGCACTTTCGCTTTGCGTGAAGGCAGGCGCGCTGGCGAGGGTATGAACGGATGGGACTCGCTCCTGCTCGGATGAAAGCGGGCGCACGCCGCGAAGGGTTTGGTGCGGGCAGCGTGGGCGGCGCAGCCGCCGGTGGGCCCGGTGGGTCAGCGGGGCGGCGCCGGAGGTGTCGGCGGGGCGGCCGTGGCCGCTGGGGGCCGCGCAGCGGCCTGGGCTGGCCACCGCAGGACGCCGGCGGGGGAACGCCGGGCCCTCTCGCCGGGCGCGCGGCGCCCGTGCGAGACCGAGCGCAAAGCGCAAGGTGTCCGCGCAGGACACCTTGCGCTTTCCAGCCCCTGTGCAGGTATTTCTTGCCTGGACGCACGGTGCCCAGGCATCGACCGGGCATCGACTGGGCATCGACCAGGCATCGCCTCATGCATCGACCGGGCACCACTTTCCGAGACAGCGTCGCGGAGCGCCGCAACAGCGACCGCGAGCGGCAAGTCGTGCTCGCCGGCGGACTGATTTGCTAGCGAAACCTGCTAGCGAAACGTCCGACCGACCACCTCGGTGTCTCCGACCGACAGGAGAAAGTCCTGCAAAGAGACGGATTCTTACAAGAGCGGCGGACGAGATTCGAACTCGCGACCCTCAGCTTGGGAAGCTGATGCTCTACCAACTGAGCTACCACCGCAGGACGAGGGATCATATAGCCACGGCTGCGGCCCCTCTCAGCTAGAAGGGCGAGCCCGCGAAGCCGAAGAACCAGACGGCCATGCAGAGTGCCGCCAGCGCGACGCTCCAGATCATCACGATGTCGAGCACCTGGCGCTCGCGGCCGCTGTCGCGCTCGCCGCGCATCGAGCGCAGCCACGGCGAGGTGATCCGCCGCGACGTCGTCGGCGTCGTCCCCGTGACCCGTCCGTAGAGCCGGTTGAGCGAAGCGAGCGCCTTGCCGACGAGCGCCATCGTCAGTGGGATGCCGACCATGAGCATCGCGTAGACCCCCATCCCGGGCTGCTGGGACGAGGTGAGCTGTGAGGCGAGCAGGATCCACAGCGTGGGAACGCCGAGCCACATCACGACCGAACCGAACGCCATCGCTGCGACGACGACGCCGCCGAGAATCTGCCTGCGCTCCACGAGGAGAGACTACGGTCGCGGCGAGCCGGTGCGGCTCAGCGGGGTGGCGTGGCTACCAGGACTGCTCGGTGCCGCAGTGCGGGCAGCCGACCGTCGCGATGACGTCGGCTTCGAAGACGTAGCCGCAGGTGCATGTGTAGAGCGCGTGATCCTCGGGGCCACCGGCGGCGCGTGCGCGATTCGCGTACGCGGCCGGTTCGGGTGCCGATGCTTCGGGAAGGCGATCGAGCGGCCGTGCGGCCTCGGTCGGACGCTCGATCGTCGTCCCGACGACGGCTTGGCGGTGCTTGAGGCGCCGGTGCTGTGCGGGGTGGGCCTTCGTGGCCGAGCGGGCGGAGGGTCGTGAACGCATCTTGCGCTGTACGGATAGAAACGCCATACCAGTGGGTTCGTTTCAACTGCCGTCGGCGGTTCCCTGCCTGCGCTACAGCAAGGTCGCCTGGGTCTGGCCGGACGATCGACCCCCGCCGCCTGCGAGTCGCCGCGCGCGTGACGCGTCCTAGACGGTGGCCGCCTGCGATACTGCGACGCGACCATGGACCCCGCCCGGAAGCGCCGCATCCGGCTCGTGGTCGCGCTCAGCGCCGCGCTCCTCTTGAGCGGCGCGCTCGCGTACACGACCTTCAACTCCTCGTCGTCAGCGGTGACGCCGAGCGGCCTGCTCGCGTCGGCGAGCGCCGCGAAGAGCTACCAGCTGACGGGCAAGGTCGTGGCCGGCTCGATCGAGCGCAAGGGCGCGGGGATGGACTTCCGCGTGCGCGACCGCGACGGCACGGCCTCGGTACCGGTCAGCTACACGGGGACCGTCCCCGACCCGTTCAAGGAGGGGCGCGAGATCATCATCACGGTCCGCAAGCAGGGCGCCACCTACGTCGGTGAGAAGGACACGCTGACGACGAAGTGCCCCTCGAAGTTCACGGACCAGCGTCAGGCCGGCGGCGCGGCCGTCTCCTGATCAGCTGATGGGCGTTCTCGGACAGGCCTGCCTGCTGACGGCGCTGGGCCTCTCGGTGTACGGCGCGGGCGCGTCGCTCTACGGGGCTGCGCCCGGCCGCGAGCGCTGGGTGGTGTCCGGGCGACGCTCTTTGTACGCGCTCTTCGCGGTGGTCGCGCTCGCCTTCCTGCTGCTCGAGATCGCTTTCGTCACGTCGGACTTCACCTTCCCCGTGGTCGCCGGCCAGTCGTCGCTGACGACGCCCTGGTACTACCGCATCGCCGCCGCATGGGCGACTCAGGAGGGCTCGCTGCTGCTCTGGCTGCTGCTGCTCTCCGGCGCGTCGAGCCTCGCGATCTTCTCGGTGCGCGGCCGCATGCGTGACGTCACGCCCTACGCGACGGCGGTCCTGCTCGGACTCGGCGCGTTCTTCGCCGCCGTCCTGTTCTTCACGGCGTCTCCGTTTGAGCGCGTCGCCGTCGGACCGGCCGACGGGCTGGGCCTCAATCCGCTGCTGCGCCACCCGAGCGTGCTGATCCACCCGATCTTCCTGTACGGCGGCTACACGCTGTTCTCCGTCCCGTTCGCCTTCGCGATCGGCGCGCTGATCGTGCGCCGCGTCGACGCCGAGTGGATCCGCGCGACGCGCTTCTTCACGCTCACCGCGTGGCTTCTGCTCGGGACCGGCATCCTGCTCGGCGCGCGCTGGTCATATGCCGAGCTAGGCTGGGGTGGCTACTGGGCCTGGGACCCGGTCGAGAACGCGTCGCTCTTGCCGTGGCTGGTCGGTACGGCGTTCCTGCACTCGGCGATGATCCAGGAGCGCCGCGGGATGCTGAAGGTCTGGAACGCGTCGCTGATCCTGGCCACCGGAGTCCTCTGCATCCTCGGCACCTTCCTCGTGCGCTCGGGGATCCTCGACTCGATCCACGCTTTCGTGCAGGAGGGCAACACGATCGCCTGGGCGTTCACGTCGCTGATCGTGGTGATGACCGCCGGCGCCGTCTACCTCGTCGTCACGCGCGCGAGCGACACTCTGCGCAGCGACGCGCGGATCGACTCGCTGCTCTCACGCGAGTCGATGTTCCTGGCCAACAACGTCACGTTCGTGTCGATCACGTTCGTCGTCTTCCTCGGGACGTTCTACCCGCTGATCACCGACGCACTCGGTGAGAAGCGCGCGCTCGGGCCGCCGTGGTTCGACGACTACATCGTCCCGTTCGTGCTCGTGCTCGTGCTGCTGTCCGGCATCGGCCCGGTGATCGCCTGGCGCCGCTCGACCCCTTCGCGCCTGTGGCGCAGCCTGCGCGTTCCGGCGCTCGCCGGGATCGCGGTGCTGGTGCTCGGGCCGCTGCTCACGCGCGCTGAGGAGAGCCCGCTCTCGCTCGCGATGTTCGCGCTCGGGACGTTCGCGATCGGGACCGGGCTGCAGGAGCTGTACCGCGGGATGCGCGCGCGGCAGGCGATGACGGGCGAGTCGCCGCCGCTCGCGCTGGCCGGCGTCGTGCGCCGCAATCGCAGGCGCTACGGCGGATACCTGGTGCACATCGGCATCTCCGTCATGTTCATCGGCGTCGCCGCGTCGACGGCGTTCCAGCACGAGCGCGACGTGCGGCTGACGCCGGGGCAGAGCGCCAAGGTCGGCGGCTACACGTTCACGTACGAGCGCCCGATCGCGCGTATCGCGCAGCGCGCCGGTGAGCTGGAGCGGATCGCGCTCGGCTCACGCGTGCGCGTGGAGCGCGACGGCAAGCTCGTGACCGTGCTGCGCCCCGAGCGCGCCTACTACCCGATCAACGCGCCGATGATGGGGGCGATCAGCCGCTACTTCGAGGGCAACGCGACGAGTGAGATCGGGCTCAAGGCCGGCCTTCGACGCGATCTCTGGATCGCCGAGCAACCCGACATCGCCACGCTCCAGCCGATCATCAAGGCGGGCGACAAGGTCTTCGCTGACGCGCGCGGCGACCTCACCGCGAGGCAGCGGGGCGACTTCCTGGGCGTGGCGCTGGGCGGTCTCGTCAATCGCTACCGGACGAGCGAGCCTCCTGGGCAGTTCCGGATCCTCGTCTCGCCGCTCGTGACGTTCCTCTGGCTCGGTGCGCTGTTCTCACTGGCCGGCGGGCTGCTCGCCGCGTGGCCCGAGCCCGGCATGCTGCGCGGGCGCGTGCGGGCCGGTTACGCCGCGCGTCTCGCGCAGGAGCTGAGGCGCGCCTAGCCGTGAACACGCTCGCCCCGGTCCTCGTCATCGCGCTCGTCGGCCTGGTCGCCGCGTTCGTCTCCCACCCGCTGCGCCGCGGCGTCAGCGAGCGTGCCCAGTTGGCGCAGGAGGGGCGGCTCGCCGACCTCGAAGCGGCCAAGGCGTCGAAGTACCGCGAGATCCGCGACGCGGATATGGATCGGCGTACAGGCAAGCTCTCCGACGAGGACTGGCTTGAGCTCGACAGGGGCCTTCGCGCTGAGGCGATCGCGATCCTCCACGGGCTCGACGCGCTCGGTCCGGCCGACCCCGTGACGACGTCCGAACTGGCCGAGAGCGCTACCATCGCGGCGCGATGACCACGATCATGTCCGTTCTCTGCGTCGTGCTCTCGATCGCCTTGATCTTTCTCGTGCTGATGCACTCCGGGAAGGACGCGGGGCTCTCGGGAGCGTTCGGCGTCGGCACAGGTGCCGGCGCGCTCGGTGGCGGCTCGCTCGTCGAGCGCAACCTGAACCGCTGGACGGTCGCGCTCGCGTTCCTGTGGATCATTGTGATCGTTTTGCTCGTCAAAGAGCCCTGGGCTTAGCGCGCGTCGCGGATCTCGCCGCGCCTGGCCGTGTCCTCGGTCGCTCGTGTGCTTGCGCACACGTCGCTCCCTGCGTCCTTTCCAGGCACGACGATCCCCCGCTCCGGACGGTGGCCGACGCTGCTTCGTCGAACGTCCCGCGCTACCCCCTATAGCGGGGACTCCGGGACGTTCGGGCCGTTCGTGCTCGTGTGCTGGTCGTCACACGGTTCTGGCTCCCGCCCGAGCACACTGGCCCGCTTATGGCAGGGGCCGACCACGACTTGCCCGCGCCGATGGTGCGGCTCGGCCACCTGTCTGAGAACTCGATCGCGCCGAGCGTCTACGTGCTCGTTCGCCACGGGGCGCAGCGCCGCTCGGAGATGGCCGCCGCGATGCGCGGCTCGGTGCAGCTGCGGTTCGGCGAGGGGCACGCCCCGGTGCGGATCGACTTCTGCGGTGACGTGATCGATGTCATCGACGACGACGAGGACGAGGACCGCGCCTGCGATCTCGTCCTGACGGGCCGCCTGTCAGATGTCAACGCGCTGATCGTCGCGCCGCTCGCGGGCGGGCTGCCGAAGCCCACGACGCGCCGTGGGCGCAGCGCGATCGCGCGGCTGGCGGACGGGCGCGTCGACTTCGACGGGCCGCTCTCGCTCGGGCGAAGCCTGCTGCGGCTGCTCGCGATCGACGCCGTTCCTACGACGCGTAAGCCGTCCGCCGCGGTTCGCGAGACTCCGGCGGCGTAGCGATCTGGCCACCGTGCCATCGCGGGGCCGCACGTACCATGCGTGCATGAGCGCGCCGGTCTTCTTCTACGACTTCAGCTCGCCTTACAGCTACCTAGCCGCGGCCCGCGTCGATGACGTGCTGTCGGTGCAGCCCGAATGGCAGCCGATCTCTTTCGGCTTCATCGTCCGGCACCTGGGCAAGACGCCGTGGTCGTTCGCGGCGGACCGGCAGGCAGACTTTCGTGAAATTGAGAGGCGCGCGTCCGAGCGCGGGCTACCGCCCGTTCGCTATCCCGACGGCTGGCCGATTGAGACCTACTCGTTGACCCCGCTGCGCGCTGCGGCGCTCGCCGCGGAGGCGGGCCTCGTTCGCGAGCTGTCGAGGGAGCTGTTCGCCGTCGCCTTCGTGAATGGACGCAGTCTCGCCGACATGGATGCGGTCCTCGACGCCGCGGATCGCGCCGGGATGGATCGCGCGGAGCTGCGTCGCGGCCTCCAGCGTCAGGACGTCAAGGACCGCGTGCGTGCGGCTACGGAGGCCGCGATTGCTCGCGGCGTCAGCGGCGTGCCGACCGTAGCGGTGGGGGAGACCCTGTTCTGGGGCGACGATCGCCTCGAGGAGGCCGCTGCGGCCACGGCCTGAGAATCACCCGGAGGGCGCTCCCGCAAGACCGGGCGCCGCCTCACCAAGCCTGGCGATAAAGATCCAGAAGCTCGTCGGCGTCCGCCGCCGGTGGCGTCAGCGCCAGCTCGGCGCGCTCTGATGCGGCACGCGCGCAGCGCTCCAGCGCGGCCCCGTCCAAACCCGTCGCCCGCAGCCGCGGGACGCTCGCCAGCGCGCCGAAGCGGCGTGCGACGTCCTCCACCGGCGCGCCGATCGCCTCGTCCAGCGCAGCCAGCGCCGCCGGGTTGCGGCGCCTGAGCGCCGCGCTCGTCACGGGCAGCAATGCGGCGTTGGCCTCACCGTGGCCGGCGCCTCCCTCGCGCACCAGCGCCTGCGCCATGACGTGATGCAGGCCGTACCAAGCCGAGTCGATCGCGTAGCCCGAGAGCAGTGCGCCCAGCGCAAGCGCGTCGCGATCGGTGTCGCCCGGTTCGCGCAGTCCGCCGGCGAGCAGGCGCGCGGCCTCCCGCGCGGCGAGAACCGGCACCGGGCTCGCCAGCGTGGTGGCCGCTCCCTCGACCGCGTGAGCGAGCGCATTCGCCGCGCTGGCGGCCAGCTCAGCAGCGGGCTGCGAGGCCGACAGCTGCGGGTCGTTGATCACGAGGCTCGGTCGCACGCGCGGCGTCTGCGGGTCCACTCCTCGAGCGTGGCGGTGGACCCAGGTCATCTCAGCGGCGCTGAGCGTCGTCGGCACGGCAGCCGCGCTCGCCCCGTCAGCGGCCGCGGCGGCCAGCGCTTTCGCGACGTCGATGACCCTGCCGCCCCCGAGCGCTGCGAAGCGCGTTCCCGGGCGGGCACGCGACAGCAGGTCGCCGGCGATCTCGTCGACTCGCCCCGCGGGCACCAGTACGACCTCCGCCGCGGCGGACGCCAGCCCCGGCAACGCTGCCTGCGCGCGCGCCGTCGTCAAGAGCACGTAGCCCTCGCCGAGCAGCTCGGCGGCCTGCGCCGCCACGCCGCGGCCGAAGCGGATCGTGCGCTCGCCGTCGCGCCACGTGAACTCCTGGGGCATGAGCGCACCCTTGCACGCGCCAGTTTCGTCGTGCAACGCGGTCTACACTCGGTGGATGCTCGGTCGCGACTACGGGGGCCAGGAATGCTCGATCGCCCGGACGCTGGAGGTCGTCGGCGAGCGCTGGACGCTGCTGGTGCTGCGCGAGTCGTTGCTCGGCACGCTGCGCTTCGACGACTTCCAGAAGCGACTGGGGATCGCGCGCAACGTCCTCCAGGCGCGGCTCGAGCGGCTGGTCGAGGAGGAGGTGCTGGTGCGCCGGCTATATCAGGAGCGCCCGCCGCGTTACGAGTACGTCCTGACCGAGGCCGGGCGTGACCTGACCCCGGTGCTGATCGCGCTGATGCGCTGGGGCGACGTGCACCGCGCGCCCGCGCGGCCGCCCGCGCTGGTGCGTCACGACGGCTGCGGCGGCGACGTCACGGCGGCGTTGACGTGCGAGCTGTGCGGTGCGTCGCTGACCGCCGCCGAGCTCGACGTCAACGACGGCCCGGGCGCTGACGATCGCGGTTCGCGGGCCGTCCGGGCCGTCGCCTGAACGTCAGGCCGCGGACCGCATGCGCTGGAGGAGGGGCAGCGCGCGGCGGCGGCGACCGGTGGTCGCGCGGCGCAAGAGCGCGGCGCGGGCCTCGAGCAGGGTTACAAGCCCCGCGGTGGGCGTGAACGGGTCGGCGACCACGCGGTCGCCGTGGAGCTCGAGCGCCGCGGCGAGCTCTCCGCCGCGCTCGGCGAGCAGGATCTCGCCACGCAGCGGCGCGGCGCTGTCGAGCTCAGCGAGTCGGCGCAGCGCGGCGGCGTCTGCGGCGCAGCTCTGACGGAGGACCACCGCGTCGCCGGTGGCTGCCTGGGAATGCGTGCGGAGTGCGGTTGTCATGCGTCGAGAGTGCCATTGCTGGAGCAGTAGTGCAAATGAAGGATTGACGTATCTGATAGAAGTAGGACTTATGCTTGACGTACGCCGGATGCGCGTCCTGCGCGAGGTCGCCACGCATGGCTCGTTCTCCGCCGCGGCCGACGCGCTCTCCTACACCCAGTCCGCCGTCTCGCAGCAGATCGCCGCGCTGGAGCGCGAGGCCGCGACCAAGCTCGTCGAGCGCGGCGCGCGTGGGGTCCGCCTCACCGACGCCGGCCGTGCGCTCGTCGCTCACACCGACGCGATCGTCGCGCGGCTGTCGGCCGCGGAGGCTGAGCTCGAGGCGATCGCCGGGCTGAGGGGTGGTCGCCTGCGCCTCGTCGCCTTCCCGAGCGTCGCAGCGTCGCTGATGCCTCCGGCGATCGCGCGATTCCGCGAGGTGCACCCTGGCGTCGAGCTGACGTTGCGGCCTGCCGAGCCGGACGATGGGATGGCGCTCGTCAAGGCCGGCGAGGCCGACATCGCGCTGTCGATCGAGATGCCAGATGCGTGCGAGGCGCCCGTTCCCGGCATCGAGCGCACGGCCCTGCTCGACGACCCGATGTACGCGCTGCTTCCCGCCGGTCACCCGCTGGCCGGCCGGCGTCGGCTGCGGCTCCAGGAGCTGGCGGGCGAGTCGTGGATCATGGGCTCCAACTCCGGCACGTGCCCGGACGCGCGGATCCTCGTGCGCGCGTGCGCGCTCGCCGGCTTCGAGCCGGATGTCGCGTTCCACAGCGACGACTACCTGGCGATCCAGGGCTTCGTCGCGGCAGGGGTGGGCGTCTCGCTGCTCCCGGACCTGGCGTGCGTGACGGTGCGCGACGACGTGGTCGTGAGGTCGCTGGCGGGCGCCGCGCCGCATCGGCGGATCGTGGCCGCGACCGCCTCCGAGGCCTGGGCTTCACCCGCGCGTGAGGCGATGCTCGACGTGCTCGTCGCAGTCGGCGGGGAGTGGGGAGCCGAGCGTCGGACACTGCGGCTGGCTGGCTGATCCGGCCGCTGTGCTGGAATGCGGCGCGTGATCGGGCGCCTGCTCATCTCCTGCCCTGACGGCCCCGGCATCGTCGCCGCGGTCTCGTCGTTCCTCGCCGGGCGCGGCGCGAACATCCTCTCCTCGGACCAGTACACGACTGATCCGCACGGCGGGCGCTTCTTCATGCGCATGGAGTTCGCGCTCGCAGAGAGCGACGGCGGCGAGGTTTTTGAGCAGGAGTTTCGGGCGCAGGTCGGCGAGCGCTTCGCGATGGACTGGCGCGTCGCCTATCCGGAGCAGCGCAAGCGCGTCGCGATCCTCGTCTCGCGCGAAGAGCACTGCCTGCTGGACCTTCTCTGGCGCTGGCGGCGCGGTGAGCTCGACGGCGACGTCGGCCTCGTGATCTCCAACCACGAGGTCGCGGCGAGCGACGTCGCCGGCTTCAGCGTGCCCTTCGAGCACGTTCCCGTCACGCCTGAGACCAAGGCGCAGGCCGAGGCGCAGATGCTCGAGTTGCTGGCCGGGAAGTTCGACCTCATCGTGCTCGCGCGATACATGCAGATCCTGTCCGGCGACTTCCTCGCCCGGCTCGGCGCTCCGGTGATCAACATCCACCACTCGTTCCTGCCCGCGTTCGTCGGCGCCGAGCCCTACCGCCAGGCGCGCGAGCGCGGCGTGAAGATCATCGGCGCGACCGCGCACTACGTCACCGAGCAGCTCGACGCCGGGCCGATCATCGAGCAGGACGTGGTGCGCGTCTCGCACCGCGACGACCTGGCGACGCTTGCGCGGGTCGGCGGCGACGTGGAGCGCACGGTGCTGTGGCGGGCGGTCGAGGCGCACCTGCAGGACCGCACGATCATGCATGCGGGCACGACCGTGGTGTTCTGAGGATCGGCGCCTCGCACTGGCCGTTGCGCCGGTCATGGTCGTGAGCGGCGGCGACTATGATGAAAGGCATAATGGCGCGCGAAGCCGCGGGCGGCGCTGCCCACAGCCGCCAGAAGATGATCACCAGCGCGGCGCTGCTGCTGCGCGAGCGAGGCATGAGCGGAATGAGCTTCGGCGACGTGATCGAGCACAGCGGCGCGCCGCGCGGCTCGATCTATCACCACTTCCCCGGGGGCAAGGATCAGCTCGTCGCCGAGGCCGTGCGTTTCGCGGGTGACTACGCCGCCGGAACGATCGAGCGCGCCGCGCGTGATGGCGGTGACCCGGTCGCCGTGCTGCGCGCGTTCACCGCCGGCTGGAGGACGGTCCTCGAGGCGAGCGACTTTCGCGCGGGCTGTCCGGTCGTGGCCGTCGCCGTGGAGGCTCATGACGACGACTCCGCCCTCGCGGGCGCGGCGTCGGAGGTCTTCGTCGCCTGGCGCACAGCACTTGAGTCGCTGCTGTGCGCCCAGGGGATCCCCGCCGCGCGGTCGCGGCGCTTGGCGACGACGACCGTCGCGGCGATCGAGGGTGCCGTCGTGATGTGCCGCGCGGAGCGCGACGTCCAGCCGCTGAGCGACGTCAGTGGCGAGCTGGAGCGCATGTTGACCTCGGCACTTGCCGACACGTAACGTTCCGCTCAGACGAGCCTGGTGAACCAGTTGTCGAGTTTCTGCGCGAGCCTCGCCACGTGCTCAAGCTGACGGTGAGCTGCTTCCCAAACGGTGGCGGGCGCCTGGCTGGGGTTGCCGTGTTGACCGTCGTTCCGCACGTCGATGTGATCCGCGATCAGTTCGCTCTCCTCGACGCTGATGACCCGCTCACGGGCGAGCCGCTGCGGGTTCGTCTCGTTCGCTTCGCGCGCTGAGATCGCGTCACGTCGCTCGGCCAGCTCTGAGCCATGACCGACTAGATGGTTCGTTCCACGGACTGTGATGGTCCGGTGGGTGGGCAGGTGACATAAGCAGGCAGGTCGAAGTCGGCGGTGCTCAATGTCACCGCCGACCCAAGGGGGCCTCGATGGACGCCGACCTCG
>Ga0247727_10016488_pt1 | contig 11912 bp, 12 predicted proteins | sample WisWelCaveWW1625_FD_202498 | JGI IMG/M metagenome (GOLD analysis project Ga0247727, IMG submission 202498) | Biofilm microbial communities from Wishing Well Cave, Virginia, United States - WW16-25 | ecosystem: Environmental > Aquatic > Deep subsurface > Groundwater > Cave microbial mat | place...
TAGAATAAGATAATTCTGAACTTTGAGCCAGTTGCAAAACTCGCTTGCCCTGGAAAAACCGATGATTTTGAGGCAGAGACATTCCGATATGACGAGACATACCCGGGTAGGGTAGGCGAGGAGTGGAGGGATGTCAGCCATGCTCAGCATGGCGATCTGCCGCAAAAGGGTGGTTTTAACAGGGCAATGGAGTTTTGCAACTGGCTCCTTTAAAAGGGGATTTTTCTATGTCAGTTTTGGAGGCGACAAAGCGGAGATATGTACCGGTTAGCGTATTCCAACTCTTTTCGATTGGAATAGGTCCGTCAAGTTCCCACACAGTGGGTCCGATGAGAGCTGCTAAGCTGTTTATGGAGCAGCTTGTTCAGAAAGATCTATTTCAGTTTGTCTCTTCCCTGACAGTTGAGCTTTATGGGTCGCTTGCGATGACCGGAAAAGGGCACGCTACTGATATTGCTGTGCTGCTTGGATTGGAAGGGCATGCACCGGAAGGCGTCGACCCTAATGATGTGCAAACCTATGTTGCGCGTATTGAAAGAGAGCATTCGCTCCATCTGCTGGGTCAAAAGATGATCCCATTTGAGATTGAGAACGATCTTATTTTTTACAAAGGCAAGCGCTTTACTTATCATTCGAATGGGATGCGTTTCAAAGCGCTCGATGCGCGTGGCGAAGTGCTCTCTTCAGACATCTACTATTCCGTTGGTGGTGGATTTGTGGTGCATCAGGACCAAATTCTCGAATCGAATTTCACCTCGGTTTTTGAGGAATCGGTGCCATTCCCTTTTCAAACGTGTGAAGAACTATTGCAACATTGCCGCGAAAATAAGCTGACAATTGCGCAAGTGGTGCTCGAGAATGAGAAGAGTTGGCGTACGGAATCTGAGGTGCGCGCAGGGATTTTCAAGATTTGGCAAGTGATGCGCGATTGTGTGAAGCGCGGCTGTGAGAGCGAAGGGATTTTGCCGGGTGGTCTGCAAGTGAGACGCCGTGCTGCGGATCTCTATCGCACCCTTTCTAAAAATGGGGGTCAGCTGAGCGATCCATCTGAGATTTTTGATTGGGTGAGCTTGTTTGCTTTGGCAGTCAATGAAGAGAACGCCGCTGGCGGTCGTGTGGTGACAGCGCCAACTAATGGTGCAGCGGGTGTCATTCCGGCTGTCTTGCATTATTACGAGAAGTTTACCGAGAACCCGACAGATGATGGCATTGTCAACTTCTTTTTAACGGCTACGGCGATTGGCATCCTTTATAAAGAGGGCGCTTCTCTATCTGCGGCTGAAATGGGTTGTCAAGGCGAGGTCGGCGTGGCTTGCTCCATGGCGGCTGGCGGACTGGCGGCGGCTCTTTTTGGAACAAATGAGCAGGTTGAGAATGCTGCTGAAATTGGCATGGAACATAACCTCGGCCTCACTTGCGATCCAATCGCTGGGCTGGTGCAGATTCCATGTATCGAGCGCAACACGATGGGGGCGATTAAAGCGATCAATGCGGCGCGCCTGGCCCTGCACGGCGACGGCGATCACCGCGTCACGCTCGATCAAGTGATCGCAGCTATGCGCGAGACCGGTGAGAACATGAAGGACAAATACAAAGAGACCTCTGAAGGGGGTCTGGCTGTGCATGTCCCCGTGAATCTCCCCGAGTGCTAGAATTAAGCTCCTCCCAAAAGAAATTCAGGGGAATGTCGTGCCCGTGCCGATTTCCCGATCCCGTTTTCTGAAAATAAGCCCCACTCAAAATAGCTTCAGGTAATTTCGGGCACGCTAATTTTGGCGAAGCGAGGTGAGGCTCAAGGGGCCAGCGGGGACAAGGCAAAGCACTTGTCCTGACATGTCACAAGAAGCGGTAATAAGCTCTTAGCAACGAAAAAAGAGAAAAATACAAAACCTAAATCTACTATCGGGGACAGCGGGGGGTGCGGAGAGGGGAGGAGGGGCGGTGGATGTGTAGGCGCGTGTTGAGCGGGTGTGTTTCATGGTCGTCGTCGTCATGGGCCTTGTGGTGGCTGTCTGAGAAGTTGTTGTCTAAAAGGCGTGTCAGCTCATTTTTCTTAACTGAGCGGTGTCTCCAGAACCAGTGCATCGATTTTCCTTACGTGAAGAATATTTTTTTAGAAATAAGCCACTCGCTGCTTTTTGACAATCAAAATTGTGAAAAAAAGCTACAATGCGTACGCTGAGGGAGAATTTTTGAGGGAGTATGAGACTCCTGTTTTTTTGTGTCCTTTTCCACATCTTCCAGAGCAGCTTCTTGGCCTACTCACTCAAGTAGGCCCTGCGAAGCGGCTCTGAAATCTGTGAAAAAAAAACCTCAAAAATCAATATTTTAAAATAGTGAGATAGTCTCATGATCGAGCACCTTCAAAATGCGCTCAAAGAAAAGCGCAGCGCCTTTCTGCCGAAGCGGCCCACGCTGCTTCTTGATCTGTTGCAGGTGGGCCTAGCTGAAGAGCCCTATCACAATCCCTCTAGCGATGCTGCAGGGCTCAAAGCGCTTTTTCCACTGACATTTGATCGCCCTCTTTTAAGAGCTGTGGTGAATCGAGTGCCTAAGGCTGCTAAACCTCTGCGCGTAGGCGTCTTTTTCTCAGGCGGGCAAGCTGCCGGCGGACACAATGTGATTGCAGGACTCTACGATGCGCTTAAACTTCTGCACGACAAATCGACGCTGATCGGCTTTTTAGATGGGCCAGGTGGCGTTGTTGCTGGAAGAAGCCGCGAACTGAATGCCGAGGAGCTCCACCGCTATCGCAACCAGGGGGGATTCGATCTGATTGGTTCTGGGCGTACCAAGATCGAAACAGAAGAGCAGCTGCAAGCCGCTCATGCCCATGTGCAGAAACTTGAGCTGGATGGACTTGTTGTGATCGGCGGAGATGATTCTAACACGAATGCGGCTGTGCTGGCGGAGTATTTTCAAAAGGTGGGGTGCAAGACGCGTGTGATCGGCGTGCCCAAGACGATTGACGGCGACTTAAAAAATGCCATGGTTGCCACCTCCTTTGGATTTGACACCGCTTGTAAAGTGTACGCCGAGATCATCGGCAACATCGCCCGCGATGCTTTATCTGCTCAAAAGTATTACCACTTCATCCGCTTGATGGGGCGCTCTGCTTCCCACATCGCCCTTGAATGCGCGCTAGCGACCCAGCCCAATTATACCTTGATTGGTGAAGAGGTCTCTCAAGAGAAACGCACGCTCAAGCAGATCACAGATGAGATCGCTGATTTAATCTGCCACCGCGCGGAACTTGGTAAGAATTTCGGCGTAATCCTCGTCCCTGAAGGCTTGATCGAATTCATCCCTGAGATGGGTGTCTTGATTGGCGAGCTCAATCAAATTTTGGCAGCCCAGGCTGGAGCGAGTATCGAAACGGTGATGGCAAAGCTCACACCAGCCAGCTTAGCGTGCTTTAAAACCCTTCCAGAAGTGATCCAGAAACAGCTTCTCCTCAATCGCGATCCGCATGGCAATGTGCAGGTCTCGCTCATTGAGACAGAAAAACTGCTGATCGAAACGGTTAGCCAGGAGCTAGCGCAGCGCGCCAAAAGTGGCAAATACAAGGGTAAGTTTGCTGCTCAAAACCACTTTTTGGGGTATGAAGGCAGAGCTGCGTTTCCAAGCAATTTTGATTGCCACTACTGCACCACGCTGGGCTTTATCGCCGCGCTGCTCATCCACCATGAGCGCAGCGGCTACATGTGCTTTGTAGAAGGCCTGACAGGTGCTCCAGCTTCTTGGCGCGTGGGGGCACTGCCGCTCACCGCTTTGATGCGGGTCGAAATGCGCAAAGGAAAGGAAAAACCCGTCATCCAAAAAGGGCTGGTCGATCTCAAAGGCCCCGCGTTTACGCATTTTAAAAAACAGGCGCAGAAATGGATGCTCGAGGACAATTACTGTTTTCCAGGGCCCATCCAGTTTTTCGGCGATCCCGATCTGACTGAGCGCATCCCATTGACCCTCCTTCTAGAGCAAGGATAAACGATGCGTTATATCAACCCACATGCGCCAAAACATCGCCACACGCTACGCGACTTTTTACGCTGGCAGTTTGGCTTTTATAAAGAGCCCGTTTTAGATGATGACAAGAGTGTGCAAATCCCCGATCTGCCGCTTGCGCTAGATCCCAAGCGCCCCTATGCCACATGGATTAACCACAGCACGTACCTGATCGCGATCGATGGCTGGCGCTTTTTGACCGATCCCATCTGGAGCAAGCGTTGCTCTCCTGTGGATTTTATCGGTCCTAAACGGCGTCATCCGCCTGGAAAAGGGCTTCATGAGCTGCCTCCTGTGCACATTGTGCTCATCAGCCATAACCACTACGATCATCTCGACAAACACACCGTATTAACGCTGCATAAGCGCTTTCCTCAGATCCTTTGGTGTGTACCTAGCGGCCTCAAAAACTGGTTTTTGAAACGCGGAATCACCCATGTGCAAGAGCTCGCCTGGTGGGAAACCCATACACAAGGTGAGATGCGCATCACCAGCGTCCCTGCACAACATTTTTCAGGACGCAGTTTGCGAGATACCAACCGCACCCATTGGTGTGGCTATGTGGTAGAAATCGGCGAGAAGAAGCGCTTTTATTTCGCGGGCGATACTGGATATAACCCTTCTGACTTCAAACAGATCGGCCGCCAGTTCGCACCCCTCGATTTAAGCCTCATTCCCATCGGATCCTATAAGCCCCGCTTTTTCATGCAGCCCGTTCATCTGAATCCTGCAGAGGCGCTGCTCGTGCATCGCGACGTCGGGTCCCGTTTAAGTTTGGCCATGCACTGGCATACGTTTCGCCTCGCTGATGAACCAATGCAGCGACCCCCTTATGACCTTTACCATGCCATCAAGAAAGCTGGAATCCCTCCTCAACAATTTTTAGTCTTAAAGCCTGGCGATGCGATCAACTGGTAGAATCCTCGAAAACATCTATTTGTTCATTCGAGCGCGCCTCTTCTCTTGGCGGGAAGAGCGGCAGGTTCAAAAACGCTATCCCACATTTCAAACTATCGATCAGGCCCTTAAACTAGCTTACCATCAAGTTAGTCCCTATGCGCTCAGTCGCAATTTCCTTCAGCAAAAAGGGGAGAGAGAGGTCGATACTTATGGAGAGACTCCGCTGAGCACCCTCGCCCACATCGCCCAGCAAACCTCGCTCAGCGCTGGGGATCGCGTCGTCGAGCTGGGTTGTGGCAGAGCAAGAAGTGCATTTTTCCTGAGCCACCTCTACGGATGCCCTGTGCGTGGCATCGACTGGGTTCCCAGTTTCATCTCATCCGCACAAGCCATTGCAGCGGCACAAAACTTAAGCTCCATCACATTTACCTGTGAAGATTTTTTGCAAAGCGATTTAGAAGACAGCACCTACATCTACCTCGCAGGCACTTGTCTTCAGGATCAGATTGTCACCGCGCTTGCAGAAAAACTCGCGAAGCTCAGCTCCCAGCCGCGCATCGTTACCATTAGCTACCCTTTAAGCGACTACAATAGCCAATTCGAAACGCTCCAAGCCTTTCCTGTGGGTTTCCCTTGGGGTCAAACAATCGCCTATTGCTCAAAAATCAAATCTAAGAATACTTAAGCAAAAAAGAGGTATGAAATGAGTGGACTGGTCAAACGCAAGTGCACAGCTTGTGTCGCAGGAATAGCCCCCCTAAAAGGGGAAGCTCTACAGCGGCTGCAGCAAGAACTTGGAGGTGACTGGAAAATCGTCCAAGAGCACCACCTTGAAAAGGAGTACCGCTTTAAAAACTTCGCAGAGGCCCTTCAATTCGTGAATGACGTGGGGCGTATGGCCGAGCTCGAAGGACACCATCCCGATATTTTGCTTAAGTGGGGACGCGTCACACTCACTCTGTGGACCCACAAGATCGACGGTCTCACCGAGAGCGACTTTATTCTAGCAGCCAAATGCGATGTCGCATTCCTAACTAGAGCAAACCCTTAAGTTCCGCCTGCAAAATAGCAAACGCTAGGAAAGGGTCGCGGCACGGCACTTTAACCAGCTCCCCTTTGATAAGCAGCTCAGTATAACCTCGCTTAAAAGCCTCTTTCAGTTCTTCTTTATAGAAAGCTGGGTTATTGACAATCGCCTCTGAATATTCCTGCTTTGACTCTCCTGCGAGACTCACTTCAGCGTAGATCAGAGGGATCACACTCATCAATGCCCCAGAGTCTGGACTCATTTCTCCTATCACTGCACACTTTGTGGCGTGATAACCCGTCTCTTCATGTAACTCCCGGTCGGCGGCCTTTTCTAAAGTTTCACCCCTTCTTTTTTGTCCGCGGGGAAGTTCAAGTTCCCAGCTGCGCGTAGCATGACGGTAGTTGATGTTGACGATGATCTTTTTGTTTGCCAAAACCGGCAAGATCGCAACGCCTGGGGGGCCACCTTCAATCCCAGAGCGCCAGAGCAAGCGGTCATACGTTCCAACGACGCCAGAGGGAAACATCACAGCATCGCGCACCCACATCCAATACAGATCCTCAGCCACGATGCCAATCGAGCTCCACTTAATAGCATCCTCCTCGCTAAACCCTTTAGAAATGAGGCGCGAGCGCATCTGTTTTTCCGTGCGCTGGATTAGCTGAGGGTCGAGCACAATCTCGATTTCACCTTTTTTCCAATTTCCAAGTGGCCCAAATGTCGCCGGGTATTTTTTGAAAAGGCCCAGATAGTGATCAAGTGAAGGGGAGTGTTGTGGCTGATGAGCCTGCTGTTCTCCATGAAGGGAGATTGTTGCTGCGAGCGCAGCACTTAAGATCCAAAGGGAACAGAACAATTTTCGCATCTTAAACACCTCGTTCAAGAAACCACTCACAAACCTCGTGTTGCAAGGTGTTTCTAGTAAAGAGATCAGAAAGTATTCCAGTCCAAACAATTATTAGCAAGCACCCGTTTGCGAACCCATTTCACATAAACACTAAAGTGAAAAATAATGATGATTTGAGTAATTAAATTAACAATTAATTGCGTTTTGTTATAATGAAGTTAATAAGACAGATTTAAAGAGGGTTTGTCCGCTTCAGTTCTTCATCCCAGGCTCTGTGTTTAACACATCCGGAGAAGACTAAAGCTGCTGCGGAGTTCCCAAGGTACCAAGGCTTCTTATAGAAGGCCAAGGATAATAGGTCGTGTTTCATTAACAGCCTAGAATCCGTTAGCCTGGGAAAACAGACTCTCTTGACCTTCTCTCGCATTCACTCCTTGCTGATGGATGAATGGCCAACGGGGGAAGGTTTTTTTTTGCGCAATTTTTGGAAGTAATCGAGACGCTTGAGCATTTCCCGCTCAAACCCCCGTTCAACAGGATGATAGAAACGCTCCCTTTCAATCTCATCGGGGAAGTAGTCCTGCCCTGAGAATGCCTCTTTCAGGTCGTGGTCGTACTGATACCCTTGACCGTATCCCATCTCTTTCATCATCCCTGTGGGGGCATTGAGAATAATTTTAGGTGGCATCAACTGAGAAGTGTTTTTAGCCAGCTCCTGAGCAGCTTTAAAGGCTGCATATGCCGCATTGCTCTTGGGTGCAAGAGCCAAGTAGATGATCGCCTGCGCGAGCGCAAGCTCCCCTTCAGGATGACCTAATTGATCGTATGCCCTCCAAGCTTGCAGCGCGATTTCAAGCGCCTGTGGATCGGCTAGCCCCACATCCTCGACCGCCATCCGTACAATACGGCGCGCGATGAATTGGGCATCTTCGCCACCCTCGAGCATCCTCGCCAGCCAATAGAGCGCAGCGTCTGGATCAGAGCCCCGCACAGCTTTGTGCAAAGCTGAAATAAGGTTGTAGTGCACATCCCCAGTTTTGTCGTAGAGCGGCGCTTTGCGCTGCAGCAGCTGGCAGAGCATCTCCAGATCGATCCGCTCCATACCGGTAAGCATCGGCTCGAGGTTTTCGATCATGTTCAACAGATGGCGCGCATCACCTGCCGCTGAGCTAATCAAGAATTGTCGCGCCTCCGGCTCCAGCGGCAGTGCTGCAATAGAGCCAGTGAAGCGATCGATGATTTTCTCGAGCCCACTTTCGTCCAAGGGCTTTAATGTCAGCACTCTTAAGCGCGATAATAGCGCGTTATTGAGTGCAAAAGAGGGGTTTTCCGTCGTCGCGCCCACAAGCACGATCACCCCTTTTTCAATGTAGGGGAGGAATAGATCCTGTTGAGCGCGATTAAAACGATGGATCTCATCGACAAACAAAATCACTTGCTGATGCAAAAGCGGATGCTGCTCTACCTCCTGAATCACCTTTTTCACATCGGAAGAGCCATGAGAGATAGCGCTGAAGTTAATGAACTTAGTGTTGAACGCCTGCGCATAAAGACGCGCCAGCGTTGTCTTGCCACAGCCCGGCGGGCCCCACAAAAGCAACGAAAGCGGCCGCCCATTTTTCACCAGATGCGTGATCAAGCCGCCCTCGCCAAGCAAGTGGTCTTGCCCAATGATCTCGCTTAAGTGCTTCGGCCGCAGCCTTTCAGCCAGAGGAAGGTTTACCATGCGCCCCATCATACCCTACCCCCCGACCCCAGGCAAACGGTTTTTCTTTTTGTTTTTTTGTTGGTGAGAGTTTGAGACCGCTTCTTGAGACAGTCGGGACAAGCGCTACGCCATGTCCCCGCTGCCCTTAGTTGAGCCTCATCTCGCTTCGTCAAATCGCGTGCTCGTCGGGGGGCCGTGCACAGCACCGTGCAATCGGTAACATAGGTAACACTTAGTTCATAGACATAGGTAACACTATTCATACACATAGGTAACACTTTTCCATCAGTTTTCAAGGGATTGCAAAGGGGTCAACCCCTTTGCCTGGGTTCGAGGTGGGCCCCAATTTTTCCGAGCCAACATAGAGCTTTGGAAGCAAAGTCGAATAGCGTGTTTTGATAGGAAGGATACGTTATGGTTTTGCCCCAACCGAAGGATTGGGGCTGTTCCCATGATTCGCTCTGCGACATGATGCGAAAAGGGGCCCCGCATGAGACGAAGTCCGCGGGGAGATGAGCGCGCGAGCAGCCGACGGCTGTGGCAACACAGCAAAATCGATGCGAACGAAGTGAGCGCATCGAGGAGGAGGCTGAAGTAGTTCCACACGGGCCTCCGTAAGGAGCGAGACGCAGTCCGGCTCCTCGAGAATCGATTTGGCAAAGTTGCCAGCAGCTCAAGGGGCCAGCGGGGACAAGGCAAAGCACTTGTCCCGACATGTCAATAGAAGCGGTCTTAAGCGCTTACCAACAAAAAACCAAAAAGAAAAACAAGAAAGAAAAGCTAAAGCGGAAACCCCAACCCCCAAACCTGTTATTTTTTGATTTCCCAGTGGGGCTTGCGGTAGGTGTGGATGATGAGCGGGATGCCGCACATGAGGAGGAGCCCGACGATTAGGAATAGGTCGTAAATGAAGAGATTGCCCACTTGGAGCTGAGATGGGGGTACAAATCCTAGGGCGATGGCAAAAACTGAGGCGAGAATGCCTAGGCTGGCAAACAGCCACATGCCGCGATTGTTCTTGAAGGGGACGCGATACGCTCGTGGAACGTGGGGTTTGGAGTATCTTAGCTTGATGGCAGCGATGAACATCAGAATGTACATGATGAGATAACTCTGCGCACTGAGTGCTGTCAGGAGCCAGAAGGCGCTGCTGACAGATGGCATGTAGAGAAAGATGAAGGAAGTGATGGAAACGATGATCGCTTGAAACAGCAATAGATTGGTTGGCACACTGCGCTTGTTAAGTTTTTGGAAGATAGGGGGTAGGTTGCCGTGGATCGAGGTGGCGTAAAGGCCTCTCACAGGGCCGATGATCCAAGAATTGACCTCGGCAATTGCTCCAATGATGAGGAGAAGGCACATCACAGGTAAGAACCAGGCAAGGTGGTAGTAGTCGAGAAAAACTTGCATGGCTTCGAGCACACCTGCCACTAAGCTGATCTTTTCCTTAGGGATAACAATCGCTATGGCGAGCGAGCCGATCATGAAAAGTGCAAATGTGATCGCTGCTGCCAGGACGATGGCGCGCGGGAAGTTGCGCTGAGGGTTCTTCACATCCCCAGCATAAGAGGAGGAAACCTCGAGACCTGCGAAGGCAAGGAATAGCCCTGAAAGAAAGACCAGATTTCCTAAATTGTTAAGCGGCGGAATCAGCGCGCCCCAGTTCAGGGGTGTCTGTACGGGGTTGCCCCCGAAAATCCAGGTCATCCCCAGGCAGATGATCAATGCTCCAGGAATGAGTGTACCTGCTATGACGCCAATCGTGCTGAATAAACTGGATGTTTTGATCCCCAAGTAGTTCAGTAATGTCATGCCCCAAAAGCCCACCAGGATCACAGAGAGCACGAAGAACTTGTTCTTGGCCAGGTCTGGCGAGATCAGAAATGCCAGAGCGCCAGCGGTGAACGACATGATCACTGGATACCAAGCGACGTTATGCACCCACTGCATCCAGATAGCGAAAAATCCCCATCGATCGCCCAATGCCTCTCGCACCCAAATGTAGACTCCACCAGCCTTAGGCCATCCCGTCGCCAGCTCAGCCGCGACGAGTGCACAAGGGATTAGAAATAGGATCGCCACGAGGGAGAAAAAGAAAAGCGTGCCTAACCCAAACTCAGCTACGAGAGGTAAGTTTCGCAAACTCGCCATGATCGAGACGTTGAGCATCGCCAAAACAAAGACGCTGAGTACGCGCCGCGGTTTTTCTGAGGTAGGTTGCATAATAGACTCCATCTATTGGTGATTTGGCTTTGCAGACGCGCCGTTTGTATGAAGGGGTTCCCCATGATCTCCCTTGTAGAACATTTTCCTAAATTAGAGAAGGAGTGTTTTACTGATAAAAAGATTAAACTGTTTAGCTGGTGTTAATTGCGTTTGTAATTATATGTGTCGTAAAAATAAATTGTTTATATTAAATTGGCGAGTGTAATAAATTAATAATTAGAAAGGGAAGGGTAAGAAATGCCCAAGCGTTGGGGATAGCCTTACCCACTCTTCACTAAAAGATTCAAACGAGGAAATTTATGACAGCAGGAAGAAGAAAAGAGTTGATTACTCAAAAAGGTCGTAAAAATAAAGGCGGCCGAGCAGTTTTAGGTAGAAAAAGTACAATTCGCGCTAAAAGAGACTGGATTTGAATTAATTAACATTAAAGAGGATAGAAAAATGAAAGACTTATCAAAACAAAATCCAGTTATTGGAAATCCGACAGGATTTCCAGCTAGCAAACCTAGCTTTCCTGGCACTCCAGGCGCAGTTCCAGCGAAACCTATTCGTCAACCTAAGCGCCAAGGTAAAGACACCGTTTGCTAAGCGCGCTAGCTTTGCTCGAACAAAGCGTTGTTCGAGCAAAGTTTTATGCATTGCTTAACTAATTGAAAATCAAATCTTTGCAAGAGGAAATACTATGAAAGACACAAAAAAACAGCGTCCATCACTACCAGCTTCAGCGCCTAAAAGACCCAACATTGATCCAGCTGTACCACAAAAAGATCCATGCGGTGCACCTATTCGTCAACCTAAACAGTAAGGTCAAGACACAGTCTGCTAAGCGGCTTTCTTTGCTCGAACACACTCACTGTTCGAGCAAAGTCTTTTTTAATTTTAATAAGGAGCAGAAATCATGGCAGTCATCAGAAAAAGACGCTTAGCTCAACTACAAGGCAGCTCTAAGCGCAAAAGAAACAAAGGCGCAGCTCGCTGGGATTGGAAGAGTTTAAGAGATAAAATCGTCGAACTTTGAAATTGGCATCCATCCAGGATCACCCCATTTCATTGCTGCTGCTTTCAAGGCAGTTGAACCTATCCCGGTATTCGAAAAACCATGCTTTTTGAGTCTTTTTCCATATCTTTCAGAGTCACTTCTTGGTCTACTTATTTAAGTATGTCCTTCGAAGTGACTCTAAAATCTCTGAAAAAATCCT
>Ga0247727_10016489_pt1 | contig 11911 bp, 6 predicted proteins | sample WisWelCaveWW1625_FD_202498 | JGI IMG/M metagenome (GOLD analysis project Ga0247727, IMG submission 202498) | Biofilm microbial communities from Wishing Well Cave, Virginia, United States - WW16-25 | ecosystem: Environmental > Aquatic > Deep subsurface > Groundwater > Cave microbial mat | place...
GGTGTCCATAAGGTCGAAAAAATCAATCACCAACCCCAGTAACTCTACGAGTTACTGGTGAGCAGGGAGATCATTCTCATTAACCCCTTGACTCTTGACCCTGACATTTCTATTGTGGTTTCGACCCTGACATTCTAATCGAGCTATTACAAACCAAAAACTAAAAAGCACACGCAAAGGCGCGAAGCCGCACTCTGCCCCGCATCCGTAGTTTTGCAGGAAGCGGAGCGGGGAAGAATGCGCAAAGCAAACTTTCGTAATTATTCTGTCGTTGTTGATGTGCCAAGTTGATTTGGAGAATGTCATTGAACGATTCTCTAAGCCCTCGAGTGCATCCAATAATTTTCTTTGAATTGCTTTATCTCTTCTTTGCGATCCTTTGTGCCTTTGCGGCTTTGCGTGAATGCTTTTTCTTTTTGTGAAGATTCAGTGCGACAGCGGCCCCGGCGGCGTTTTTTCGTTGAGATACCTGGTCAACAACTCATACAAATGCCGCGTCGTGTTTTTTCCCTCGTGGATGCTGTGCGAGCGATTCGGATAAGCCATCATCGTGAACGGCTTGTTTGCCGCAACGAGCGCATTCACCAACACCTCGGTATTTTGATAATGCACATTGTCGTCGCCGGTGCCGTGCACGAGAAGAAGGTTGCCCAGTAAGTTTTTCGCAAAAGTAATAGGCGAGCCGTTCTTGTAGCCGTCAGGATTATCTTGCGGCAGGCCCATGTAGCGTTCTTGGTAAATCGTTTCGTAGTAGCGCTGATCGCTCACCGGCGCAACGCTCATGCCGGTGTCATAAAGCTCGGGATAACGGAAGAGCATATTCAGCGTCATCGAGCCGCCGCTCCAGCCCCAGATGGCGATGCGGGTCGAATCCACGAACGGCCAGCGGCGAATCGCGCGGCAGGCTGCGGCCTGATCTTGCGACGCGAGAATGCCGATTTGTCGATAGACACACTTGCGCCACTCTCGTCCACGCGGCGCCGGGGTGCCGCGATTGTCGATGCTCATGACGATATAGCCCTGTTGCGTGAGCATGAGATGCCAGAGATGATAGCTGCTCCAGTTATCGAGAACTGTTTGTCCTGCCGGTTCGCCATAAACATGAAACAACACAGGATATTTTTTGCTCGGGTCGAAATTGTGCGGCTTGATCATCCAACCGTCGAGCAACACGCCGTTGCCGATATTGACGCGAAAGAATTCTGAGGGCATTTGTTTAAGCGCCTTGACTTTCGCGCGCAACTTATCGTTGCCGGCAAGCACGCGAACTTCTTCGTGCTTTGGTAGGCGCACGAGCGCAGTCTGTCCAGGAACATCGAATGAAGAAGACGAATGAAAAGCCCACTGCGCATCATGAGAGATTTGGTAACGATGCGTGCCGTCAAGTTGCTCTGGCGTGAGGCGCTCGGCTTTGCCTGTTCCGTTCAAACGCGTGCGATAGAGAAAGCGCTGCGCGGGATTCTCCGGCGAGGCAATGAAATACAGCCAGCCAGCCTTTTCGTCGATGCGCTGAATGCTCGCAACGTCAAAAGCTTCGGGAGTGATGAGGCGAACTTGCTTGCCGTCTCGCGAAACCAAATATACATGCTGCCATCCGTCTCGCTCGCTTACCCACGTAAAATTCTTGCCGTTGTCGAGCCATTGCAGATCATCGACAACCTCGACCCATGCGCTGTCGCGCTCAGTTAGAACAGTGCGAACCTTGCCGGTACGCGAATCGCCGAGCATCACTTCGATCTTGTTTTGTAATCGATTGAGATGTTGCAGCACGATTTCATTCGAGCTTGCTGCCCAGTCCATCCGCGCGATGTAATTGTTGCGCGGATCGCCGGGCACCTCGAACCAACGGGTGTCGCCGCCGGCTGCGCTCATCACCCCGACGCGACATGCAGAATTGGTCGTGCCAACTTTGGGATATTGCACAGGGATGATGAAGGAGTACAGCGAGTCAGTGTTGTTGATCATCAGAAAATCGCGCACGCCGGAGGCGCCGAGCTGCCAGTAGGCAATGGACTTGCTGTCCGGACTCCAACGAAAGCCGTCGCGCAGGCTGAATTCTTCTTCATACACCCAATCGAAGGTGCCGTTGATGATCGTGCGCGAGCCGTCATGGGTGAGCTGGGTAATTTTGCCGGAGGCGAGATCTTCGACGTAAATATTGTTCTCGCGCACGTATCCAACGGCGCGGTTATCGGGAGAGAATTTGGCAAACATCAATGTCGAAGGCTCGGCCTCGCCGCCAAGTTTTTTCAATTTCCACGTCGCGAGATCGACGATCCAAAAATCCCCGCGGGTGTTTTGCCGCCACACCCTTTCTGAGTTTGTGAAAATCAGCAGGTGCTTACCGTCATTCGACCAACCATAATCTTCTATGGACAATGCGGTGGAATCGCCCGCAGGAATGAGCCGTTGCGCCGCGACTAAAATTTCCCGCGCGCCGGTTTGCGGATTATAGCGAACAATGTCCTGGCCGCTGCGGGGATTCTGCGAAGCTTCACGTGTTGTGTAACCGGAGCCATCTTCCAACCATCGCGCCAGGCCAAACAGTTCTGGAGTGAACTCGCGTGAGCTGAAGATGCGCTCAAGAGTGAGAAGAGTTGTATCCGCTGTTTGAGCGGGCAGTGATGTGCTGAAACAAAAGATGAAACAGATGATCAAAATATTGCGATGGCGTGACATGCAACCTCCCTTGGGTTCTTAGGGTTGCGCCGCTTTGGCTCAGACAGTTTAAGAATTTTTGGGAGTTTTGCAAGATTGTTTGCGGCGATAAGGCGTCATGATATTTTCACCAATCGAAAAGAAGGCCGCCCGACAAGATTATCCCTGCCACGGCCCAGTGATGGCCAACGTCAAGCCATCGTGTTGAATATTCACGAACAGCGTTGTACCATCCGGCGAGAACGTGACACCAGCAAGCTCCGAACCGCTCGTGGCATTTTTTCCTAATTTGTAAAACTCACCTTCCGGCGTGACGCCGACGAGAAACTGCTCGTTGTCGCCATCTTCGCAGACGATCAAATCTCCCCAGGGCGCGACCGTCAAGTTGTCGGCGTTTTCAACGAGATTCGAATCGTTCGGCTCCACGAACAATTCCAACCTGCCCGGCTCTTTCTGCTCGTCCGGCGTGCCTTCAAATCGGCTCGGGATATAGCGCCAGATTTGGCCTTTTTGCTTGCGCCCGCCATTCGTGGATGCAAAGTAAATTGCCTCGTTGCCATACCATGCTCCTTCGCCGCGGGCAAAACGCGCGGCGCCTTGCGCAAAACCGCGCAGGCGCAAGTCATCGTTGGGAGCGTCGATGTCTTCGAGGTCGATCCATTTCACCGCAAGCAAAGCTCCGACAACGATCTTCTGTTCATCCCAGTTGCGGGTATCCAGGCTGGGCTGATCGATGATGCACAACGCTTGCAATTTGCCGCCATCTGCGAGACGTTCGGGTTGATTGGGAAGGAATCGGTAGAGCAAGCCGTCTTCGCGATCTTCGGTTTGATAAACGATACTGGTCGGCGGATGCACGGCAACCGCCTCATGATTGAAACGGCCCATGGCCTTGAGCGGGACAGGCGATGCGAGCTTGGGCGCGGCAGAGGCTGGCACTTCAAAATTATAGCCATGATCTTGCGCGAGGCGATCACCCGCACGTTCAACCGTTTCTTCACACGTGATCCATGAATTCCACGGCGTGGGGCCACCGGCGCAATTTCGTAACGTGCCTGCAAGACTCAGGTGTTGTGCTTCGAGACGTTGTGTGCGCGTATCGAAAACCAAAGTCGTCGTTCCCCCAAGAGCCGGCTTGCCGTTTTTGCAGGCATCATACAACGCCTCGGGCGGCAGGCGCGAGAGCAGCTCGTAATCTTCTCCGAACGCGCCTTCGCCGGCATCCGCATCGCTGTCGACTTCGTGGTTGCGCACGATCAACGTCAACCCGTTCGGGCCGGGGAAAGTCGCCATCGCATCGCAGCGCTGCGGAACGATAAAACCGTCGCTCATCTGCTGGCCGACGCGCGAGATGATCTGATACGAAAAGCCATCGGGCAGATCGAAAGTCTTCTGGGGGTCAGGAAGCAACCGGCCGTAGCGGCCTTGAGGTTCTTGCCGGCAGGCGATGAAGCTGCGCAATCCTGCAAATCCTAATGCCACGACGCTGGCGTTCTTCAGAAAGTGACGTCTATTCATGACATCTCCTTGGCCAGGTTTTGAGCTTTTGTTCAATTGCAGACTGGCAAAATATATCGAAGGATGAAATAGATTCCAACTTATCTTTTGCGATGAAGCAGATACTCGCTGAAACGCACATGTGCTGGGTGCACCACCTTCTAGGTCTGCTCCTTATTATTAGTCATCACGAGATGAAGGGCGTATCGTTTGATGACAGGCATTTGTACTCGAATCCAGGAAGTTCGATATCCCGGCGCCGTGCTTGCGGCTGAACGCGAAATGGCGGCGTGGATTGCCGCGCACAATGGCGTGCCTGGCGTCGAGGTTCACGCCGATTCAGATGCCACTTGGATGGTTCATCCAGGAGTTGCCTGGGCTAACTGTGTTGTCAATGTGCGATTCGATGAGCGCACCGCCGGCTCGCGTCTCGATCGCATTCTGCGCCGCTACCGCGCCACCAAGCGCGGAGTGGGTTTCTGGATAAGCCCGTTTGCCACACCCGCTGAACTCACCCGACACCTCGGCGCGCGCGGTCTGCGTTGTCGAAAACATTTTCCCGCGATGTTTTGTGATCTCAACGCGTTGCCGCGAGTTGTCAATTCGACTGGCGATCTCACGATTTCTGTGCTGGACGATCATGCGATCTTTGCCAAGCATCCGCATCCTTATTTCGGCAACATTCATACTAAATTGCGGCGCTTTGAGCTTGCCCGCCTTGACTACCTAAATCAACAACGCCCGCGCAGTGTATGGGACCTCGTTGCGTGGCGCGACGGCAAACCTGTAGGCGCCTGCACGATGTTCATGCACGGAGCGCTTGTTGGCTTCCACGATGTGGGAACGCTGCCGGCTTTTCGACGGCAAGGCATCGCAACTTCCCTGATGCGCCACGCCTGTTACTTCGCCCGTGAGCACGGATGTGAAACTGCCGTACTGCTCGCCTCCGGCGAGGGCTACGAAATGTATCAGCGGGCCGGGTTCCGTCATGCCGGCCCAATCAGCTACTGGTATCGGACATTCCGTAATGCTTGACTTGGCCGTGTTGAAAAAATAACCGAAGGGATCGAAAAGGCAAAGGTTTGCCACCCCATCGAGAATTTTGACTATGGCATGAGAGAATTCGCCATCTATGACAACAATGGATATTTGCTCCAGCTTGGCCAGGAGATTTCTGAGGATAATGCAATCAAGAATTAGATCGGCAAAGAAAGGGCTTGGATTAATTTCCAAGCCCTGCTTCGTAAATCTACGGCGCTACTTCTGGCAACACGCCGGATACGCCGGGCACAGGGGAGTTCCCCGCAGCGGGCAAACGCTTCGGCTCGATTGTTTGTCCGCTGAAAAAGCAAAGGCGCTCAATGCGATGCCGAGCATGCCCAGAACCAGTGCGAGTTTTCGTTTCATCTTTGCATCTCCTTTCACGTTTTTTGAAATCATTTTCAACCCTTGCCGTCGGTTTAATCACAGCGTTCGCTGATTTGTTTGGGCGGACATTTAATCGTGCCATACGAACAAAAAACGCAGCAATCGCCCACGTTCGGTTTGAGAACAACTTTGCAGTTGCGGCATTGATAAAAATATTGACAAGCGTCGGTTGGCATGTCAACTTCTTCGGCAAAGCCACACGCCGGACATTTTAAAGTAGATTGGGTGATGATAGTCATTACCAACTGCCTTGTTCATTCAAATATTCCAAAAACAAAATTGAATTCGGGTGCTCAGGTTGAAGAGCGGAGTCTTGGTACGTACACTCCAGTCCATGCCCCGAGAATTGCGAAAACTGTGAACGTGATGCTGCCGAGCGAAAGCAGAGGAATACCTGTCAGGCCGTGACCTACGGTGCAGCCTCCAGCCAGCGAGGCGGAAGCGCCCAAGATAAAGCCACCGCCAAAAAGTTTCCAAATCGCTGCACCGCTTATATTCGACCAGGAAAATGTGCCGTGTCGAAAAACCGACAGAAAACCGCCGATAGGCATACCCAAAATAAAAAAGAAATCCCAACTCAAAGCATCAAGTTTGCTGAAAGTCAAAAGATCAAACATGTCTTTGCTGCCTGGCATTACCGCCATGCCGAAGAAGCGGTTGGATAGTGATGAAGCAACCCAGGCAATGATTCCGATTGCTCCAATGATCAGACCGGTCGTCCGCCAGTTCCAGCCTTTCTCCGGATCGACTGGCGGATGTTTTAAAAGAAAAAAGAGAAGTACGAGAGCAATAGGAGCAGCGAGCATCCATAGAGGGAGGTTGAATAGATTCGCGAATGTCATTGCTTCGACATTGTTGCTATGGCCGATTGATTGAATGAACAGACGAGAAAACTTTAGCGCGCCGTTTTCCGTCGTGACGTAACCGATAATGAGGCCGATGATGGCCACGAACGCGCCGATGCTACCGCCGCCCAGTTTATACCAAATTCCGCCGGCGCAACCGCTGCCCCAATTCATGGCAAGGCCAAAAAGAAATCCACCGAGTATTGCGCCCAAAGGATAGAACGCGGGTGTTGAAAGTTTGACGATGCCGAGAAGTTCCAGAAACGGCAGCATGAGCATTTGCACCGCGATCGCCAGAAAGTAAGCTTTGAATCGAGTCGTGTCTCTCCTGACCAGGAGGTTGCGGAAACCCGAGTTCATTCACAAGCTGCCGCGGTGCGAGGCATAACCGAAGGCGATGCCCACGGGCAGGCCCAACAGAAAATTCATGATTAACTCCAAAAGTTTTACTACGGCAATTTGTAACGTCTTGATGTAAAAGTCAAGCTCCTGTGTTGTAGCTCGTTTCAATCCATTGATACACCACTGGCGAGATGAACCGAGACGCCTTCAGCGCGAAGCTGATTCATGTACGTCACCAGCGCGACGCCATTGAGCGGCGCGAGGATAATGAAGATTGCTAAAGCCAGCGACGAGTTCTGTGACAATAATTTCGATACTCTTCGCCGTGCGTTCGGTGCAGATATTCTTCTTCAAGCCGAACTTGGATTTGCATCAGCGCTTCGCCGAGGACGAGTGCCGCCAACATCACGGCATTGGGCAAGAGGAGAAAGAATCCGAGCAACGTGACGCGCATGCTCAGAAAAATCGGGTTGCGCGAGATTCCAAAGACGCCGTGCGTGACGAGTGGTGTTTTGGCGTCGGCGTCGATGCCGATGCGCCATGAGTTTCCCATTTGCGCTTGCGCGACTAAAACCCAAATGAATGAAACGGCCAGCAAGAATAAACCGGCGTATTTTAACATCGGTTGATCAAGCCAGAAAATGGGCGTCAAATAACGATACGCTCGATTTGAAACGGCGTAGAGAATGACGACGGCAACGATTGCAACCATCGTCAAGCGAAAGAGCATGCCGACAAAATCATGCGCGTTATCTCTTTTGCCGAGCACGTAAGGATTGACACCGGTTCTTTTCCAAACCAAAAACGAGCGCAGGAAAAAAGCAGCAGCAAGATACACGATCAAATACGCGGGCAAAAAATATCGCAAGACGGAGTCCACGTTTATTTCTCCTGAACGCAAAAGGGTTTCATCCGCGCGACCACCACATGATGACCGCGATGCCGGCAACGAATGATGCCACCAACAAAGAATAGAACAATGCTTTGGATAATGGCCATCGTTCCTCTCGGGTTTGTCCTACCGACCGGTCGCTGCGAGCGACCGGTCGGTGTGTGCTAAGAATTTTTTCGCTGCCCAATCCAATCATAGATCACCGGCAAAACAACGAGCGTCAACAACGTCGATGTGATCAAGCCGCCGATGACGACGGTGGCGAGCGGACGTTGCACTTCCGCGCCGGCCGAAGTTGAAATCGCCATGGGAATAAAGCCGAGGCTCGCGACCATCGCGGTGGTGAGCACCGGGCGCAAGCGAATCTCCGAGCCTTTGATTACCGCGCCGCGCACGCTCATGCCTTCCTTGATCAGCGTATTGTAATATGAAAGCATGACGAGGCCGTTGAGCACGGCAACGCCGAAGAGCGCGATGAAACCGACGCCCGCGGAGATGGAGAACGGCATGTCGCGCAGCCACAGCGAAACCACGCCGCCGACAATCGCCAGCGGAATTGCGGAAAAGATGATCAATGCCTGTCGCACCGAATTGACCGAAGCAAACAACAAAATCAAAATCAACACGAGCGCGATGGGCACCACGATAGCGAGGCGATTGCGCGCGCGCTCCAAATTTTCGAACTCGCCGCCATAGGTGATGGTGTATCCGGCGGGCAGCTTCACTTTTTGCGTGATCGCGGCTTTCACTTCATTAACAAAACTTTCAATGTCGCGGTCGCGCACGTTGGTTTCCACGATCAACAAGCGCCGACCCGCCTCGTGCGAGATTTCCGCCGGGCCGGAGATCATCATGAACTCCGCAATGTCGCCGAGGCGCACGCGCACGTTGTTGGGTGCGGGCACGAGCAGATTCTTGATTGACTCCACGTCGTTGCGCGATTCTTTTTGAAATTTCACCACGAGGTCGAATTGCCTTTCGCCTTCGTACATGCGGCCGACTTCCGTTCCAGCCAACGCGGTTTGAATGAGAATGTTGACATCGGCCACATTGATGCCATAGCGCGCGATCTTGTTGCGGTCAATGACGATTTGCAATTGCGGCAAGCCCTCGACTTGCTGCACGCGCACGTCGGCCGCGCCGCGAATGGCTTGCAAAATTCCCGCAATCTCCTCGCCGTAGCGCGCGAGCGTTTCCAAATCTTCGCCGAAAATTTTGATGCCGACGTCGGAGCGCACGCCCGCAATCAGCTCGTTGAAGCGCATTTCAATCGGTTGCGAAAAGCCGCCGCCGATGCCGGGAATGCGATTCATCACCGCGGTCATCTTCTCGATCATCTCCTCTTTGTTTGCAGCGGTCGTCCACTCCTCGCGCGGCTTCATTTTGATGTAAACGTCGCTCTGATAAATGCTCATCGGATCGTTGGCGATTTCGGGCCGACCGGTTTTGCTGACCACGCTGATCACTTCGGGAATCGATTTCAGCTCGGCCTCCAACATCTGCGAGGTGTGAATCGACTCGGTGAGCGAGATGCTCGGCAAACGGCGCAGCTCGATCAGCATGTCGCCTTCGTCGAGCTTGGGAATGAACTCGCCGCCGAGGCGCGTGAAAAGTGCAATCGAACCGGCAAACGCCGCGAGCGCCGATCCCACTACGATCCATTTGTGGCGCAAAGCAAAAACCAATGTGCGTTGATACGCCGGTTTCAGCAAGCGAATGATCGGACTTTCCTTCTCGGAGGTTTTTCCTTTTTTAAAAGCATATATGCTGATCACCGGCACGTAAGTGAGCGTCAACAGCAGCGCGCCGGCGAGCGCATAAACCACGGCATACGCCATGGGTCGGAACATTTTGCCTTCAATGCCTTCGAGCGACAGAATGGGAAGATAAACGATGATGATGATCGCCACGCCGAAGAGAATGGGGCGGCCGACTTCCAAAAACGAGCCGAGCAAGTTTTGCTCGACGGTTTCTGCCACGCCGAGTCCGTGCTGGCGCTCGTGCAATTTGCGAATCGAATTTTCCACGAGCACGACTGCGCCGTCGACGATCATGCCGAAATCAATCGCGCCGAGCGACATCAAGTTGCCGGACACGCCGTTCCATTTCATCATGATGACGGCGAACAGCATCGACAGCGGAATGATCGAAGCGACGATGAAGCCGCCGCGCAAGTTCATCAACAGCAGCAACAGAATGAGCACGACGAGCAGCGCGCCTTCGGAAAGGTTGGTGATCGCGGTTTTGATGGTGCGCATGACCAGTTCGGTGCGGTCGTAAAACGGCTCGATGCGCACGCCGGGCGGCAGCGTCTTTTGAATCTCAGCGATCTTGGTTTTGACGCGCGTGACCACTTCGCGCGCGTTGCCGCCTTGCAGCATCATGGTGATGCCGCAGACGATCTCGTTTTTGCCGTTGATGGTGACCGCGCCTTGACGCACCGCCGCGCCGACATCAATATCGGCGAGGTCGCGCACGAAAATGGGCACGCCGTTCTCGGCTTTGACGATGATGTTGCCGAGGTCCTGCATGCTTTTCGCGATGCCGACGCCGACGACCACGTATTGCTCCTGCTTGTGCTCGATGTAAGCGCCCGCGGCATTCGCATTGTTGTTGGCGACCGCTGCGATCACGTCGCGCAGCGAGAGCTCGTATTTGAGCAATTTTTGCGGATCGATCAAAACTTGATACTGCTTCAACTCGCCGCCGAAAGTGTTGACCTCGGCGAGGCCGGGCGTGCCCGCAAGCTGGCGCTTGACGATCCAATCTTGAATCGTGCGCAAGTCCATCGGCGTGTAGCCCTCGCCGATCAGCTCGTACTGATAAATTTCGCCAAGGCCGGTGGTGACCGGACCCAGCTCCGGCTCGGGAATGCCGGGCGGCAACTCGGCTTTGGCTTCCTGCACTTTTTGCGCGACGAGCTGACGCGCGAAATAAATATCGACGTCGTCATCGAAGACCACCGTCACTGCGGAGAGGCCGAACTTTGAGACCGAGCGTACTTCTTCGACGTCGGGCAAATTTTGCATCGCCACTTCGATGGGATAGGTGATGAGACGCTCGATCTCCTGTGGCGCGAGCGAAGGCTGCACCGTGAAGACTTGCACTTGATTGCTGGTGATGTCCGGCACCGCGTCGATGGGCAATTGCTGCACCGCGATGACGCCGGCCACGATAAGCGCGAGCACGCCGAGCAGCACGAAGAGCCGCTGGCGCGTGGCGAAGAGAATGATCTTGTCAACCATTACGACAACCCCTCCTCGCCGGTTTTGATTTCTTTCATGAAATTTAGTTCTCCAAACAAAGATGAAACGGCTTTTTGAAAAACTTTTCCTTTCAATCGTCGAACTCCGTTAGGGGTAAAATGTTTGTAGATGGGAATCGCAATAATCCTTCAAACGCCGTAGGCGTGGCATGTGAGCTGTGAATGTTATTCTCAACATGTCACCCCGATGGGGTTTTGCGCCATTAGGATGAACATGAGCTATAAACATTTCATCCCTACGGGATTTTTCAAGGATGTGCTCACAACCACTGGCGGACGCAAAAATTACAGACGCAAAGTTTTTTCTTTGCGATACCTTTGCGTCTCTGTGTGAAATTTTTTTATTCTTCCTCGACAAAAGTCTCTTTCGCCATCTCGCTCTTCAAGTAGAAAGTGCCTTTGGTGATGACGCGCTCGCCGGAGGCCAAGCCTTCGAGCACTTCGGTGTAGGCCTTGGTCTCGAAGCCGATTTTAATGGCGCGCTGCTCGAACGTGGTGTCGTTGAGCGCGACAAAAACAAACGCCGCGTTGTTGTTGCTCATCACCGCGAGCGAGGGAATCTTTAGGCTGCTGCCGCCGAATTTCGCTTCGACGTTGACAGTGGCGAACATTTCCGGCTTGAGCTTGCCGGCGCGGTTGTCCACCTCGAAGCGGGTTTTCACTGTGCGCGATTTCCCATCGACCATATCGTAAATGGTCGAGAGCGTTGCCGGGAATTTTTCCGTCGGATAAGGCGTGACCAAAACTTCGCCGGCAAGGCCTTCGCGAATGAGCGGCAGGTCGTGCTCGAAAACATCGGCAAGCACCCAAAGCTTTTGCAGATTGGCGATGGTGAAAAATTCTCGGCCCAACTCGACAAATTCACCGAGACGAACTTCGCCGGAAAGCAGCGTGCCGTCGAACGGCGCGCGCACCGGCAGAAACGCGAGCGGCGCGTGCGTGTCCGCGAGGTGATCGATTTCTTCATTCGTCAAGCCCACGGTT
>Ga0247727_10016490_pt1 | contig 11909 bp, 13 predicted proteins | sample WisWelCaveWW1625_FD_202498 | JGI IMG/M metagenome (GOLD analysis project Ga0247727, IMG submission 202498) | Biofilm microbial communities from Wishing Well Cave, Virginia, United States - WW16-25 | ecosystem: Environmental > Aquatic > Deep subsurface > Groundwater > Cave microbial mat | place...
CGAAGAAAGTATTAGAGAATATGTCAAAGGTCAAGGTAGAGAAAATGAATATAAACGGTTGCATATCGAGCAACTCTCTTTGTTTTGACTTTTGATACCCCGCAGCTTGCTGCGGGGTAGTTCATTTGAGATTTGAAAGGAGCTTTATAATGTCGCACCCTGTGACTTTAACCGACGATAATTTTGAATCAGAAGTTATAATGTCGAGCACGCCGGTTCTTGTGGATTTTTGGGCGGAGTGGTGCGGCCCGTGCAGAATGATCGCGCCGGCTGTCGCCGAGCTGGCCGGCGAATATTCCGGCAAAGTGAAGATTGGCAAGCTCGACGTTGACAGCAACCAAATCATTGCCGGCAAATTGAACATTCGCAGCATTCCGACGTTGTTGATTTTCAAAGACGGCAAGATCATCGATCAAATCATTGGCGCGGTGCCGAAACAGCGCATCAAGGAAAAGCTGGAAGCGGCGCTGTAATCGGAATTATCAAAAGGACACCCACGTTTGCGGTGTCCTTTTTTATTGCTAAAAACAAATAGATAGAAATTGAATCGCTACGATGTCATCGTCGTTGGCGGCGGACCAGCCGGGTTGTCGGCGGCTCACGCAGCGGCGAACGGCGGCTTGCGTGTCGCGGTTTTCGAGCGCAGCAAAGAGATCGGCTATCCGATTCACACCAGCGGCGGGAGTTGGATTGCCGATCTGAAGAAGTTGGCGATTCCCGATCGTTTCATGCATCCCATCGAGCGTGGGATTTTTTTGTCGCCAAAAGCGCGCGCCGAATTCTTCTATGATGATCCAGTGAGTTGCATTCTCGATGTTCGCGGTCTCTATCAATATCTTGCAGTTAAAGCCGCGTGCGCCGGCGCGCACATTTTTACGCAGGCAGCAGTTGCGGGTGCACTGGAAGAAAATGGCTTTCCCATCGGAATATCTCTCAACCCACCTTCTCGCGGCAATTATTTCGCGCCGTTGTTGATTGATGCCAGCGGCATGGCGGGGATACTTGCAACGCAGTTCGGTTTGCGTCAGTCGTACCCTCGCTTCGGTCTCGGCGCAGAAGTTGACGTGGTGAACGATGCCTGGCCTGCGGAAACGATCGCTCTCTTGTTCGGCTCGATGGCCGGCCCGGCGGGATACGGTTGGATTTTTCCGCACGGCGATGGCAGAGTGCGTATCGGCATTGGCATCATCAAACCCGATACAAGCGCCGAGCCGCGCGCGCTGCTGAATAACCTTTTGAAGAGACGGAAAATTGCTGGTTTGCCGTTTCAAACCGGCGGCAAAATTGAATCGCACGTCGGCGCCCTTCCCGCCTTGCCACCGTTGCGGCGGGCGTCGTCAAATGGGCTGATGGCTGTCGGCGATGCCGGCGCGATGATTTCAACGTTGCTGGGAGAGGGGATTCGTTTCGCCATCGCCATCGGGCAAATGGCCGGGAAAGTGGCCGTTGCTGCGCATGAAGCCGGAAATTTTTCGGCGCGTTTTTTGGCGCGTTATGATCGCGAGTGGCGCCGGGAATACGGACGGCTATTTGAGATTGGCCATCTCATCAATAAACGCCTCTCCACCTATGATGACGCGAAGTGGGACCAGAAAATTAACCTGCTGGCGAAGTTACCGGCATCTGCGGTGCCGCCGCTTTTGCGGGGGGAGTTCGGTTCGGCGAAAATTTTTCGCACTTTATTTTCCCAACCGAGTTTTTTGAAGATACTTTTTTCACAAAGCTGAGTGTGTTTCGTCAAAGTGCTTGATTTTCTATGGAGAGCGTGTTATATTTTCATCGCGTTCCGGCAAAAAATTATGCAAACAGCTTATCACAGCTTTTCATTCGAAATCTTGATTCTTCCATGGTCTCGTCGCGGGTGATTCCTTTGCGGTAGACGAGACCATATTTATTTAGACAAGAACAGGACGTTGCCATTTTTGCCCTTATCATGGCCGGCGGCTCGGGTACGCGGTTTTGGCCGCGAAGCCGCGAACAGCGGCCTAAACAACTCTTGCCGATCATTGATACGGGGACGATGTTGCAACACACCGTGTGGCGGCTGCGTCCCTTGATGCCGATTGAAAACGTCTTTGTGGTCTCCACCCAGATGCAATCCGAAGAGATTACCAGGCAATTGCCGGAGTTGCCTGCCGCTAACCTTCTGATCGAGCCGGTGGGCAAAAATACGGCGCCGTGTATCGGGCTGGGGGCCGTGTATATGCGGCGTCTTGATCCGAATGCGGTGATGGTTGTTTTGCCGGCAGATCACTTGATCGACGACGATGATGCTTTCATCTCGACGCTGCGCGCCGGGCAGCAGATTGCCGCCTCTCACGACAGGCTGGTTACGATCGGCATCGAGCCTTCCTATCCGGCGACCGGCTATGGTTACATCCAATATGGCGCCGTGCAGTCGCAGGTCGATGACATGCCGGCCTATTGCGTCAAGACATTTGCCGAGAAGCCAAACCTTGAAACTGCCGAGCGCTTTCTCCAAAGCGGAGATTTTTTGTGGAACAGCGGCATTTTCATTTGGAAAGTATCGACGATCTTAGAGCAGATAGAAGAATTGCTCCCACAGTTGCACGACAGTCTCCTGGATATTTCGAAGCATATCGGGAAGGGTAATGAACATCAAACCCTCGATCGAGTTTATCGGCAAATCAAAAGCATTTCCATTGACTATGGTGTCATGGAGGGGGCGGGTAATGTGGTCGTGCTGCCTGCAAAATTTCGCTGGAACGATCTCGGAAGCTGGGACGAAGTTTATAAATTGCATACGAAGGATGCCGAGCAGAACGCTGTGGTGACGCCGAGTGTCTTATTGGATTGTCACGGTTGTTTGATCGACGCGCCCGATCGCGTCGTTGCGGCGATCGGCTTGAAAGACATCGTCGTTATCAACACGCCGGATGCGCTGCTCATCTGCCCGCGCGAGCGCGCGCAAGACGTGAAAGAGCTGGTGGAGCTGATGCGCCGGAAGAAATTTAACAACGTTCTTTAGCCATGAAAGAAGACGAAGTATTGAGCGGTCTTGAGAGCGTCATGACGACGCTCGGCGTGCAGGTGCGTTACGAAAAAGGCGATTTTGCCGGCGGACTGTGCAAGCTCAAAGACAAGCAGTTGTTGATTCTCAATAGCGCGATGCCCCCCAATCAGAAAATAAAAATCCTCGCAAGCGAATTATCGCAAATGGGACTCGATAACGTTTTCATGGTGCCTGCATTGCGACAGGTGATTGACGACGTTGGAAAGGAGAAAGGCTGACCAGCATGGAAAAAAGTGAGCTTCTGAATTATTTTCAAGAACCACTTTTTATTTCATCTCTCAGCGCGACAACACGGGACGCAGCATTGGATGAGCTGGTTCGTTGTTTCGTCAATGCCAAGATCGTCCGCAATCGCAATATCGTATTCGAGATGTTGCGACGGCGCGAGGCGCTTGGCAGCACCGGCATCGGCCACGGCATCGCCATTCCTCATGGCCGCAGCACCGCCGTCCCCGATGTGATGATCGCCTTCGGCAAATCCGAGAAAGGCATCGACTGGGAATCGATAGACAACAAACCCGTTCACCTGGTCTTTCTCGTGCTTGCCCCGCCGCAGGAGCAAAACATCCGTTACCTACCGATCTTAGGCGGGCTTGTTGAAGTGCTCAGCGACAACAAACAGCGCGAAAAACTTCGAAAAATAAAATCCTTTTCGGATCTCACCTCAATCCTTCAATCATAAAAATGGCAGACCGCATCAAAACACAGATCGAATTTCTCGTGGCCTTGCAAGACCTCGACCTCATGCGCAAGGAAATTAGCGAGGTGCGCGAGCTTGGCTTTGAAGTGACTGGCGAGGGCGAAAGCGCGATCGGCACGGCTCGCGACGAGCTGATCGCCAAAATCAAAAAGCCTTATCTGGCAAACTACGAACGATTGCGCACCCGATACAAGCGAGCCATTGTGCCGGTGAAAGGCGATACCTGCCTCGGCTGTTTTTGCCGCCTGCCAACCTCGCTCATCAGCCATGGTCGCTCCGACATGGAAGTGCTGACCTGTGAGAACTGCGGGCGAATTCTCTATTGGCTGGATTGATTAATCATCGCTGGGGATGAAGCCGCGTGAAAACCCTCGACCTCGGTTGTGGACCGCATGCAAAGAAAGCAGGCTCGATCGGCTTGGATAAACGACCGGCCCCTCATGTCGACGTTGTGCATGATCTCAATGTTTATCCTTATCCGTTTCAAGACGGTGAATTCGATTGGATTGAGATGTCGCATATTATCGAGCATATCGATAGACCGCTCAATCTGATGAATGAAGTCCACCGGATTGCCAAGCCCGGCGCGACGATCAGAATCATCACACCGCATTATTCATCGCAATTGTCCTACGGCGATCTCGAACATTTTCATCACCTCGGATTTATCACTTTCCTCACGCTGCAAAATACCGGCTTGTTCAAAATCAAAAAACACAAGCTCTGGTTTACCGATCTCTACAAAGTTTTTGGCATCAGCGTTTTGGCAAATTGGTTTCCCCGGCGATGGGAAAAATATCTCTGCTTCATTTTCCCAGCTTTTTATGTCGAAGTTTTTCTGGAGGTCATCAAGAACGATGGAAATCAAAACGTTCTCGTGGAAAAATACATGTATTAGGAATCGCAATTGACGCTTTGGAATAGAATCGAGCAGTATTTCAAGTGCCGTTACATGCCGTGGTTGGAGAAAGTCTTCGGCAGAGAAGAGTTGTCGCCGCAGGATGTTGACTTCTCGACAGTGAAACGGATTTTAGTGATTCGCCAGCACGACATGCTTGGCGATTTTATTTTGGCCACGCCGGTCTTGCGCGCGTTGCGACAAAAATTTCCTCAGGCGCACATCGGCGTCGTCGTTCGAAATTACTACACCGGCGTCGTCTCGCCGCATCCGTTTGTCGATGAAGCGGTGGTTTTTTATGAACACGGCATAGAGTGGACGCCGCGGCGGCTTAGAACATTTTGGCGTCAGCTTCGCAACGGTTGGGATTTGACGATCGTGCTCAACACTGTGAGCCATTCTTTCACGAGCGACTTGATTGCGCATTTTTCCCGAGCACGTTATGTCTTGGGTTCGGCGCAACGCGTTTTTCTAGGTTGTACGAGAAACTTTTTTTACAACTTGATTGCGCCGTATGATGAGGCGCATATGAAGCACCAAAGCGAACGCAATCTCGATATCGTGCGCCACGTCGGCGTGGATACTGATGATTCTTCGGAAGTCATGCAAATGTTGCCGGCAGAACGGCAAGCGGCGCGAAACAAGCTTGCAGCGGCAGGGGTGGAGGAAGGAAAACTGCTTATCGGCATGCACGTTGGCGCTGGCAAGGTCATGAACCGCTGGCCGGTCTCACATTTTGCAGAATTGGCTCGGCGGCTTCATGATGACTTTGATGCACAAATTTTGCTGTTTTGGGGGGCAAACGAAGCGGGACTTGCAGAGCAATTTCTTGAGAAAATAAATTTCGAACCGATTAAAGGTTCTCCCGGAGGCCTGCGCGAGCTATCCGCTTACTTTGCAAACTGCGATATGCTCATCTGCAACGACACCGGAGTCATGCACATCGGCGCGGCGGTAGGCGTTCCATTATTAGCGATCTTCGGTCCGACCGATCCGAAAGAGTGGAAACCGATTGGGAAAAACTTCATCGCCTTGCGTGGGGAAAATGGGAAAATCGAGAACGTCACTGTCGACCAGGCCTATGCAGCTCTAGTTTCTGCATTTCAATCGGAGCTGGTTTCGCTACGCGCGTCTGCTGCTGCATATTGAGCGGTAAGCAGTATTCAGGAAAAGTGTTCAGTAATCAGAATTCTGATCACTCAACAAGTTAGTGTTCACTGATGACTGTGCACTATATTCTTTTTGGCTAAATCGCCTTCTCATAAATGCGATAACGCTTGTAAATTTTCCCTTTCAATAATTCCATCCCGCGATTGATGAGATCGTTATTTTCCAAAGTCCAGGAAAATTCTCCGGCAGGAAAACCCGCGGCCACGCAGCGACGAAAAGTTTCGAGATACAACAGCGCGCCGAGCCCGTGGGTCTTTTGCAATCTCTTGATCACACCCAAAGTAATGGCGCGGGCATGATGAATTTTGCGTGAATAATACAGCACTTTAAGTAATCCAAATGGGAACAGCCGTCCGTTGATTTTGTGCAGCGCCACGTTAAGGTCAGGGAGCGACAATGAAAATCCGATCGGTTCGTCGCCTTGCATGGCGATCAGAACCATTTTTGGGTTGACGACGGGCTTTAAGTCCTTAGCGAGATGGTCGAACTCGGCATCGGTCATTGGAACAAAGCCCCAATTGTCGCTCCATGCATCGTTATAAATTCGTTTAATGACTTTCACCTCGTCGTCAAAACGCTTCATGTCCAAAGTGCGAATGACGATGTTTTCCTTGCGCAGCGCAAGTTCACCAACGCGAACTATTTTCTCATCAATACCTTCTTTATTGTCGCCCCACCAGGCGAATAAATCCATGGCTTTGCGAAGGCTGTTGCGCTCGATGAGATCGATGTAATACGGTGGGTTGTAAGTCATCAAGATGGCTGGAATTTTGTCGAAGCCTTCGATGAGCAGGCCGCAGGTGTCGTTGGTTGAATAATTCATCGGGCCGCGCAGGATTTTCATGCCGCGCTCGCGCCCCCAGGTGGTTGCTTGATTCAGCAAGGCGTCAGCCACTTCCTGATCTTCTATTGATTCGAAAAAACCGAAGAAGGCGGTCTGCTCGTTGTGAAAGTTATTGTGATTGTTGTTGAGAATCGCGGCGATACGGCCAACGGTCTTGCCATCGCGTTTGGCGAGGAAAAAATCTGCAGTCGAATGTTGGAAAAAAGGATTCGTCTGTTTATTCAAGAGCTTTTTCATATCCATGATCAATGGCGGCACCCAATACTTATTGCCGCGATAGATTTCCCATGGAAAATGAATGAATTCGCGAAGCTGCTTTGTAGTTTTTACTTCGATGATTTCAACTTTCGACACGGGAAATTTCCTCCGGAGTTTTTTCTGAATGAGCGAAACGTGATGCGTAATCCGTAAAACGTAAGAAAGAACTAATCGCTCACGGAATTGGAACAGCTCACAGAAATAACTTTCAAAAAGTTTTCCGGGAGGGCTCTTTTTCGTGAGCTAAATTTTTTGTTAATTCACTTTTTACGAATTACGCATTACGTTTTACGAATCACGAGCGGCCAATAAAAAAGGGTCGCAGCGCCAAAGCCCACGACCCGTTTTATGAATGCATCCTCAAATAGATCTAATTGATCAAACCAAATTCACGCCCAAGCCTACCGAAGATGTGAAGCACTTCGTCAAGCTCGGCTTCGGTGTGCGTGGCCATGTAACTTGTGCGAATAACGGCGTTGCCGGGCGGCACTGCCGGGCTGACCACGGGATTGGTAAAGACGCCGTTCTCAAAGAGCATTTTCCAAAATTGAAAACATTTCATATCATCGCCGATGTGAATCGGAATGATCGGCGTCTGCGTGCGACCGGTGTTGAATCCCAGTTTGTCGAAGCCGGTTTTCATTTTTCTGACGTTGACCCAGAGCCGCTCCAAGCGCTCCGGTTCCTGTTGCAAAATATCCACGCAGGCGCTCACCGTAGCAACAGCGGCTGGCGGCATGCTCGCGGAAAAAATCAGCGGCCGAGAGGTGTGCTTGACGTAATCAACGACATCCCGATCGCCCGCAATAAACCCGCCGATCGAGGCAAAAGATTTGCTGAACGTGCCAAGCACGATATCGACTTTGTCTTCGAGGCCGAAATGCTCGCCGGTACCGCGTCCATGCTTGCCCAGCACGCCGATGGCGTGGGCGTCGTCCACCAAAATTCTTGCTTGATATTTTTGAGCAAGTTTTACAATTTGAGGCAGATCGACGATGTCGCCTTCCATGCTGAACACGCCGTCAAAGATGATTGCCTTGCCGCCGGAATTCGGATGGCCGGCGAGCAATCGTTCGAGGTCGGCGAGATTGTTGTGCTTGAATTTGAGCGTGCGTCCAAAAGAAAGGCGGCAGCCGTCCACAATACTGGCGTGATTGGTACGATCGGCAAAAATCAAATCGTCCTTGCCAATGAGGGTGGCAATCGTTCCCAAGTTTGTCTGAAACCCAGTGGAGAAGCACAGCGCCGCCTCGCGCTTCATGAACGCGGCGAGCTTGTCTTCCAACTCCTCGTGCAACTTCAACGTGCCGTTGAGAAAACGCGAACCTGTGCAACCGGATCCAAAATCATCAATCGCCTTCTTCGCCGCTTCCTTCACTCGTTCATCCTGTGTCAGGCCAAGATAATTATTCGAGCCGATCATGATCAAGCGTTTGCCATCAATAACCACCTCGGTGTCCGCGCCGGATTCAATCGGCTTGAAATAGGGATAAAGCCCGGCTTCTCGGGCTTCATTCGCCTTGGTGAAAGTTTTACATTTATCGAAGATGTCCAACTTGCCCTCCTCATTGTAAGTATGGCAAAAATCGCAGCAAATATAACCACGAACTTTTAGTAATGCAAGGCAAAACATTGAAAGTTCCTTAACAAACAACATCTACGTGCACAAAAATATAGAATTTGCCTGTTCTGAATTCCCTTCGTAAAACCTGCTCATAAACTCAGAAAATGGAGTATTAATGGCAATGAATGTGGCTTTTGTTACCGGCGCAACAGGGTTCATTGGCAGCGCGTTGGTGGAAAAATTAGTCGCGAATCGCGCGCGTGTGAAGTGCCTTGTGCGCTCAACCAGCAGCCGGCGATGGTTGGCGAATTTACCTATCGAATTTGTCGATGGCGATTTGTTCTCGCATGAGGCGCTAAACCACGCGCTCGCGGATGTCACACACATTTTTCATCTCGCCGGCCTGACAAAAGCACGGCGGCGTGAGGAATATTTTCGCGCTAACGAAGAAGGAACAAAAAATTTGTTGGAGATGGCGAGTCGATCATGTGATCGTCTTGAGCGATTCGTGTATGTGTCGAGCCAAGCCGCCGCCGGGCCGAGTTTGAACGGCGCGCCGGTGACCGAGGCCGATGCGCCGCATCCGGTTTCAATTTATGGAGAATCCAAGCTTGCGGGAGAGATGGCTTGCCAAGCGATGGGCAACAAATTGCCGTGGACAATCGTGCGTCCGCCGGCAGTTTATGGCCCACGCGAGCGCGACATCTTCACTTACTTTCAACAGATCAATTGGGGAGTTCGCCTTTTGCTTGGAAGGGTTGAACGTTGGGTCAGCATTATCTATGTAGATGATTTGGTAAACGGCATTCTTTCCGCCGCACAGCATTCAAGAAGTGTTGGAGAAACTTATTTTATTGCGAATGCCGAACCTTGCGAGTGGTCTAACTTGGGGGAGATCATTGCCAAAGCGCTAGGTCGAAAAACAATTCGGGTGACATTGCCAACGTGGCTTGCGCCAGTGCTCGCTGCCGGCGGTGAAGTTGTCTCCACGCTGACGCGCAAGCCGCCGCTGTTGGGATTTGATAAAATCCGCGAATTGAAACAACCGGGCTGGACGTGTTCATCAAAAAAAATTACTGAACAACTTGGATTCAAATGTGAAATTTCTTTGGAGGAAGGAATGTCTCGAAGCGCAGCATGGTATCGTCAACAAGGCTGGCTCTGATTCTCGTAGAAATTTAGTCATTTGAAGCGCACATATTTTTAGCCCACAGAAAAAGAAATCTCTCTGAATTGAAATTCAAAAGAGTTCTACTTCTGTGGGAGTTTTTCTGTGGACAAGTTTTTGCAATTCTAGTCATATCGCTAAATTTTCCCCTGCTTCTCGAAGTGGTCCGTGAATAAACCAAATGCTTTTAAAGTTTGGAAAAAAGCCACCCTGTCGACTGATGAAACTGTGTCGCCGTAATGTTCTCGCGGAGGGTGATTTATTCAATCAGATTGTGGGAGTCAACGTTCGACTGCGGGCGCGCTCATTATCTGCATAAGACGACGAAGATGTCGAAAGAGCAGGTCGTCGTTGCCTAGACTTGCAGGCGTTTGGAGATTGAAAATACTCGCGTCGAGGTAGCTCCACATTTCATCCGCGCCGATGGTGGGTTTATAAATAAACTCGCGATTTTTGCGATTGAGCGCGCTCATCTCGATGGGAATCGCGCCGAACGGTGTGGCGATAGTGAACTCGTTACGCGGAGAAATCTGTGCACGCGCCAGCAGTCCGCGGTTGGTCATGTCGGCGAGAATTTCTTGTAAGCCGGATGCGGTCACTCTTGCGCTATCCAGATGACGATAAATCTCAGAGCTGGATGCCCTCTTTTCCTCCCAGAGAGTCTTCATAATGCGAATTTCATTTTCTGATGGAATGATCTGCAGACGACGCCGTTCTTTAGGCGCTTTCGACTTTCCCAATGCAGCTTTCACTCCCTGGGCGAATAGTGCGCCGACGTTGAATGTCTGATCGGCCCCGATGCTCCGTTGTCGTATTTGAGCATCGATTGGATCATATCCCTGAGTCATGCCAAGCAAATCTTCTTTTGATAAACCGAGAGGGATTTCCTGGTTTCGAATGATTTTGAATGATAACGCCGTATCGAGTCTCGCTGATGAAACACTGAGAAAGTAATTTTCTAGAAAAGCAAGGCGCTTTTGGAAGCGATCGAGTGCGGCGTTTGAGCCGGCAGATATTTTTGAATGAGCAGCGCTGTCTGCTTCGGTCGTAAAGCTCTGAGTTAGCTGCGCCGAGACGCGGGTGTTGAACACAAGTAGGACGATGAAAATCAGCAGTTGTTTTTTCATAGATGTCGAGGATTTGCCTGATTAAACCCCCGCTTCGCTCTTCATGTTCCCGCCAAACTATTTCTTGATTTTGGCTCGCGGATAGGTTATACTTTTCGCTAAATCTAACAAAAATTTAAAAGGACTCAATTGTTAATTTCCAGGGAAGATTTAGCCAATGAAGAACGCCGCGTGCGGTATTTGGCGCGCCTTGCGGATGTTGTTTGCGCGTTTATCTCACAAGGGAATTTATCTCTGGTCGAATCGTGCCGCCTCATGCAGATCGCCCGCGAGGAGGCCGTTCGTCTTTTTCCAGACAAAGCCGCAGTTTATGATTTGGTGTATCACCCGCGTTTCTCCCGCCTGGTTGCGCAGCACGTAATGAGTTCGATGGAATGGATGAACTAACCTGTCGAAAGAATGCTATTTCTGTCGCGATGAATTTTTGCGATCAATGATTCTTCAACTCTCTGAAAATTGATGACAACTGCGGTTTCAATGCCCTCGACGCTCTCCAGCCGGACATTTGGCAAACACGGTTATCTTGGCATCGCCATCATGCTGATTTCGCAAATCATGATGTTTGCGAAAGTGGAGCCGGTCTATTCCTGGTTCACGCCGATTCAATGGACGGGATATGTTCTTTTTCTCGATGCGCTCCGGCTGAAACTGCGCGGTGAATCGTACATGATTCATCGCACTGGAGAATTTTTTTTGATGTTGTTTATCTCAGATGCCTGCTGGTTTCTTTTTGAAGCCTACAATTTGCACCTGCAAAACTGGTATTATATCAATCTTCCCGAAAACATGGCTGTGAGAATTTTTGGATATTTCTGGGTGTTCGCCTCCGTCACCCCCGGCGTATTGCTGACCAGTGAAGTGCTCGACCATTTTGGCGCGTTTGAGAAAGTTAAGCTTCGCCCGAGGAATATTTCAAGTAGGCTAAGATGGACGCTGATCGTCATCGGTTTTCTTTTTTGCCTCGTGCCGGCGCTTGTTCCACAGAGTATTGCAAAATATCTTTTTGTGACGGTGTGGATCGGTTTTGTGTTGTGGCTCGATCCGATTAATTATCGTCGCGGCGCGCCGTCTTTGTTGGCAGAGTTGGAGAAGGGGAGTGTGCAAAAGCTACTGTCGTTATTTCTGGCAGGATTGATCTGCGGCGTG
>Ga0247727_10016491_pt1 | contig 11908 bp, 14 predicted proteins | sample WisWelCaveWW1625_FD_202498 | JGI IMG/M metagenome (GOLD analysis project Ga0247727, IMG submission 202498) | Biofilm microbial communities from Wishing Well Cave, Virginia, United States - WW16-25 | ecosystem: Environmental > Aquatic > Deep subsurface > Groundwater > Cave microbial mat | place...
CTCAGATCGCTAGCGAGGCGTTGCTTGAACTTGTCCCATCCGCGCTCCGGCGCATAGATAATCGGTGCGTTCTCGTCCACGCTGCTCGTCAACTCGGTGAGCAAAGGCGCGACAATGTTTTCCTGCAAGCGATCCAATCGATAAACTTCTTCTTTGATAAAGCGCACGGATTTTAAGCCATCGGCAGTATCCAATCGCGTCACGAACAGGCAATGAATCGCGTCGTCATCGAGCAATGTTTTGATCTCACGCCAGAAAGCATTGGCGGCCACGAGCTTCTCTGCGCCAAGCCACGTGCTTGCGGCTGGAAAGAAAACGGTCGCGGTGGCGGGTTTGATAATCGTCGAATTGATCGAAAATGAGGAGAGGCGTGCGTCGCAGCGAAGATCGGCAACGTTTGAGTGTGGCGAATAGATGGTCGGGATTATCGATGGTTTTCAGATTGAGTGCTTGTTGCTCCGGCTCGGAGAGGGCTTGCCAAAACACCTCGGTCAAAGCCGAACGCGGCCCGGCTTCCCAATCCTGTCCCCACACTTCGACATAAATGGGAAGCAACCCGGCGCTGTCTTCTCGCAGCTTGGGACAAAGCCCGGCTTGCAGCAACGCGCTCTTGCCGGCACCGGATTCACCGACGAGGTGCATGAGCGGATGTTCGCGGCACAGCATGAGCAGCCGGTCGATGTCTTCTTCGCGCCCTTTCAAGTGCTCAACCTTGTGGGATTTCAAGAGCAAAGCTTCCGGCCGCAAAAGACGCGAGCGCCGCGCGAGCCCATGCACGAGACCGAAGATGCCCACACTCAGCAAGAGCGCAGCAATCGCCCACCACGCGGACGGCGGAAGCTCGGCAAGTTTGCCGAGCAATGCTTTGACTTGGTCGCTGAATTGCGTTGCTGCCGCCAACACACCGCCGAGCGCAGCAATGGCTCCGGCAATGGCCGTGATCTTTTCAACGAAGGTGCGTTCGGGCTTGCTCATGGATTATATGATTGCCCTATTTTAAGAATGATATAAGGGAGCTCGAAATGACGAGGGAAGACCAGGGCGGAACCGCAAGCATTTTACTTCTTCAAGTTTTGGGCTTTCAAAGTTTGAAGGAAAGATGCAGCAAGGACTCAAGATCAAGCAAGCGCGCGCCGTGCACGATGCGCATCACCCAAACGACTTCATCATAGTTTGTGCGTTTTGGCGAACTCATCGAAGAACTCCTCGAGATCGCGGCCTTTCCCTTGCGCCATTTCTGTTTCGGCTTGATTGAGCAAACGCTCTAATTTTTTGGAAGCCAATTTCTCCGTGAACTCTTTCACGTTGAGCAGAACGGCCGCGGGCTTACCTTTTTGCGTGAGAAGAATGGGGCGGCCGGTGCCGCGCACTTGCCGCAAAAGTTGGTTTGCTTTGCTCTTCAACTCGCTCGCCGGTCGAATATCATCCGCGAAGATTTGCATGGCTGGGTTCCTGTTTCTCCATATGCTGTTTTCAAAGCCTTGAGTGATGGAAAGTTGTTTGTCCACTCGCCCTTGTAGGTTCTAAGTGAGGTTGCGATAATCACGTTTGAAGGCCTTGGTCCGGAAAATCCACATAGCATCATCTCTTCAAATCCCGCAGCAGCTCTGCCGCAGTCGTAAACGGCCCTGAAACGCGGCCCGCTTTTATGTCTTCGTCGGCCTCTTGTTCCATTAGGTCCCACAGGAAAGCATTGACTTGCTTTCGTAGCCTTGCACTTTTTTTGGCGTGCAATGGAATGATGACGAGACAACCGCTGAACTCTCGAACCTCAAGCGAAGCGGCGGAACGCAAACGATCCTTCGTCGCGATTCGTTCAGGAATTTTTACGGGCACGCTTGTGCGAGCTTTGGTTTTGGGCATAGCAGTTTTCCGATTGGAATTCAATCAAGCTTGCTCTTCGGGAACCGGCACGAAGCGTATCACATCTCGTTTTGCGCAAAGCGTCAATTCAAAATTGTTGATGACGTCTCGGCCCAAAAGATTTTCGTCGAAGTCATCACGGCAATCTACGGCTGTCATGATTTCTTGACCGGCCAAATGCACGATTGCTCCATAGAGTTGCCTGCGCGACGGCTCTGTGCCCACGCCGCTAACCAAGCCGAGGCCTGCCGGCGCATCGAACAGATTCAGCGGGATCGCAACATCGCTGCGGAGCACCGTCAAATCAGCTCCGGTATCAATGATGAAATCGGTATTGAGCGAGAGGGTTTCAACAAGGTCACTAACGGGCGTGGCTAGCATCGGGATCGCAGGCGTATACGCATGGTTATAGCGGCCGTTTGAAACTTGGCGAATGCGCAAAACTCGGTCCTCATTCCCCACTTCGCCGACGAACATCACTTTGCTCTGCGTTTTGCGAAAAGCTTCGGCCATCGCCTTGCCCATTTCATCTCCTATTGCCGCAACTTGGCCGTTGACCACGGCGACCCACTTGCCGAAATGCTGTTTGAGCAACTGCTCCCGCATGGCCCAATAAGCTTGTTTCTCGCGCTCGAAACGTTGATGTGCTTCTTCCCTTGAAGTCATGGCAGTCACCTCATATCGTTGAACAGGTTCATGCGTTTCTCAACGGCAGCATCGACTATGAATGAATGTACGAAAAGAGCGGTTTTTGCCAAAGCCAAATTTCGCGCGGGCGAAGCCGGACTTTTGCAGCAACTGCTTCTCAAGCCATTCAAGCCTCTTTGCGAAAGTCCGACTTCAGGAATTCTTCAAGCGCAAAATTACGCGAAGGCATAAAACTCCAAACGTTCGCATGCAAGCTTGAAATTGCACGCGCCGCTATTTGCACGAAATAATCTCCGTGCGCGGAATGGCGGTAGGAACGATCAAGCCGAGTAGCAGGCCGGCGGGCGCGCCAATTACAAATCCGGCGGCCGCGTGAAGCCCGCTATCGGAACCCTCGCTTGCCAACGAACCGATGGTCGCCCCGGCAATCGCCCCCACAAAGAGGCCGGCGAAAACGAACCCGGCGCGCACTTTTCCGCCAGCGCGGTAATGAACCTGCGCAATCTCCTTAAAGGCATACGTCGCCAATATCGGCTTGCGGCGTTCGCCGAGATTGAGCGTGAGTTGCAATTGCGCGCGGTCGATTTTTGCCAGCCTTCCCGCTAACACGCGATTTTCCTCGAGCAAAACAACTTTGATCTTGTCGTCGATAAAGAGCTTGCGCTCAAGCTCGAGCACGCAAAGCGAATCTTTCTTTGCGCCGGTTTGTGCTGCGGCAAGGCCGGAGAAAAATTCAAGGCTAACGCAGAATGCAACCATGAGCATGACTTTGGGCATGGGGCCTCTCCTGCTAAATGTGAACCGAATCGGTGCGAGCAAGTTATTCTTGCTCGCGCAAAAGCTTCTGATAAATCACTCGATCATCCCCTTCCGAATAAAAATCCGGAATGCGGGCGACTTCGCGATAGTGGTGTTTGAGATAGAAATGGTGGGTGGGAGCGTACTTGGGTTGCGAGGAAGTTTCGATCATGAGCATGCGGCCGTTCTCGGCGAGGAGTTGCGCTTCAACGAAGAGCAACAGCGCGTCGCCGAGGCCGCAGCGTTGTTGCTCCGGGTCCACGGCGATCCAGTAGAGATCGAACGTTCCTTCAGTTAAAGGCGTTTGCCCAAAACACACAAAGCCAATCGGGACATCTCGATAGTCAACGGCACAATGGAACCTGTAATACTCCAGATACTTCTGACTTAAATTGGTATCAACCAAGTCAAGCGCCATTTGAATTTCAATTTCAGTAAAAACCTCGGTCCGACGTAAAATTCGCTCGATATGTGCTCGATCGTCGTTTCGCATAATCCGGATAGTCATCTTAATATTCTCCCAGTTGCAATGGGCAAAGTAAGATCATAAGTGCAATCGGGAAAATTAGATTCTTTTAGCAAAAGCAAATTTCCAAATGGAAAAAATTACCAGAAGTGGAGGTAGGCACAAGATGACAAATCTTACGAAGGGATTAGGTATAAGTTGATGAACATAATCAACGGTATTAATTATATCGGCTAGTACGCTAACAAATGTTAACGAGGTTAAAACGAAAACAAAATTGCCCAGCCGTTTTTCTCGTCGGGCTTCTTCTAATCTAGAAAGCTCATTTTGAATAGTCAGGAATATGTCACATGAAGCACGTATTCGATCTTGCTTAACACTTACTTTAGCTAGCTTATCAAAAGCTTCGAATAAATAAATATCTGATATATTGTTACTAGTCGATGAGAAAATTGTTAATTCAACTACCGCTGCCGCAAGAGTTCTAAGTGCGTTAAGAATCCTTTCGTCGATAATAACACTGTAGTCTCCAAGATTTCTTCTTACCGATTCAGACATACGTCGTGTAAAGAGGCCTTCAAATGCCTCACAAATCCCAAAGAATACTTGTGTGATTTGTAGCAAATAAAAAATACGCTCCCACTCGTCGGTACGAGGTTCAATAACGCAAGCAGCCCATCCCAGATGTAAGATCCCATCATCGAGATCAAGTCTCTGAAAAGTATATTGGCGTTCATATTCTTGAGCTGCTTGGATAGTTTTATCTCTTTTGTCCCGATCCTCCCCATTTTCACACATACACACACAAACAAAACCAGGTATCAAATCGAAATCTCTGCTATATGATAGGTTTAGCCGATGGCTAATCTTTTGAAGGTTATCGTTTTGCTCGAAACAGTTTATGAATTTTTGAGCAATGATCTTTAGCTTAGATGATGTGTGTTCGTATGCAGCATACTCAAAGCATTGAAAAAAGTCTATTATTGCATCAGGGTGTTCTGAAGATACTCCATCAAAATCTAATCGTAGGAATACTATTCCTAAAGAATAAAAATCCATATAACAATTTGTAATGCGAGACTCTTGGAATAACAATTGAACGTCAACCCCAGTAGCTTTTGGTTGAGCTTGAGCTTGCTTTTGCCAAGTTGAAACTATATCACTATTACTTAATCCTACTCTAAGCCCTCTACCCAATGAAAGCCTTATTCCTACAGGCAGACTGAACGCTGGAAAAGTAACAGGCAAACCAGTTCCTTTTTCAAAACTTTTAATTTTCGTTTCATTATCAAAAGGATGGTCATCTATTCCGACTGATAAACCGATATCAAAATAACCCAAAATTGAAAGTTTCATAAGCTTTCTCTTTTTTGTAGAATGCAGTTTTCTATTTCATCAAGTTCGAGAACTAAATCGTGACCAAAATAGTATAGAATCTCGCTACGGACGCCTCTGTATAAAGTAGGGCCATCGCCTAGACAAATCAAAATATTAGTGTCTACATCATTTGCAGGGTGAAGAAGGCCGTCATCAAACGTTACTGGAAACAAACAACTGACCATCGGCTTTAATTCGTGGTAATCTATACCGTTTTGGAGGCAGAAACTATGAATAAGACACCCACGCCCCTTCCTGTTAAGAAAAGCGCAAGCTCCATTGATTACTTGTGTACGGGTGTAATTGCCACCTGGAAATTCTTTATCAGCTTCAAAATCCCTCCTAAACCAATCTTCCCTTTGAATCCCGACATACTTTTCTAAAGCTTCAGCGTGTGCTTCAATTCGTTGAACGTTATTTATGTCAACATCAACACCAAAAGAACAGCACGAATCTTGGCAAAAACCACATTGCATACAATGTGTAAAGTATCTCTTAACAAAAATATTTGTATCGACCGAGAACACACTAGGCGTTCCATAGCGGCTAACGTAGGAATTTCTCAACTGTAAGATCATTTTCATTTCCTGATGTTTTGGCGAAGTTTTTTGGGGGCAATGCATATTCCAGTGATTTTGATAATTTGAAAACCTCTTTGGAGGCATCTCCTTAGCTTAAAAAATGATTTAAAACATCTTTTTATCGGTGAAGGTCAACACTCCAAAGAGGTGAAAAAATAAGAGCACTGTCCACTAAGCTTTGAGGCTGATTTGATAGCTGCTCTTAGTTTTGGTGATTGTTATCTTTTCTTCGCGAGTAAGCCACCCTAACGTTAGCCACAATAATTTTTCGTCAGTTCCTGTGGCTTTCTTTAATTGCGCAAAGGTTAGCCATTGTTTGTCATGCAAGGCATGCCAAACCTTGCCAGCAGTTTCACCAATAAGATCAATCATATTACTCCTCTGAAAGTTTTAAATGTAAAGAATTGATTCATGCGCCGTGAACCGGTTGGTCGCTTGTAAGATGTGCTCGATGCGCGAGCGGTCTTCTCGCCGCAGGCCGCGGATGGCCATGTGCTTCTCCTCGTTGCAAGGCGCCGGCAATGATCTCGCCGACAAGCTGCGTATAAGTTCTGCCCGAAGCGAGCGCGGAGCGCGTCAATCCTGCGTCGGGTGAGAGATCGGGATTGGCATTCACTTCGACGATGTAAGGCTGAAGGTTCGCGTCGAGGCGCATATCCACGCGCGCATAATCGCGGCAGCCGAGCAAACGAAAGGCGGCGAGCGCGATCTTCTGCACGCGCGCGGTTGTTTCTTCATCAAGCGGAGCGGGGCACGAAGCGCCCGAGAGACGATATTCCGGACTCGTCTCGACCCACTTCACATTATAAGAGCAAATGCGCGGCCGGCCCTCGGGAAAATTTTCAAACGTGATTTCCGAAATGGGCAACGCTTGGGGAATTTGATCGCCGAGAATCGCGACATTCAATTCGCGGCCGTCGATGTATTCTTCCACAATCGCGGGCTGATGATAGTTTTGAATCACCCACGCCACGCGACGGCGCAGTTCCGAGAGATTGTGCACGACCGAATCGGAATCAATACCGAGGCTCGCGTCTTCTTGCGCAGGCTTGACGATGACGGGATAACGCAAACGCGAGCGGCCGGGCACTTCGCTGCACAACATGCCGCGCGGCACCGGCAGGTTCGCTTGATCCAGCAACATCTTCGTGGTCCACTTATCGCCCGAGAGCACGAGCGCGGAAACCGGTGCGCCGGTATATTCGAAGCGGAGTAATTCATACAACGAAGGCACGTGCACATGATAGCGGCTTTCGCCGAGCCAGCCTTCCACCAAATTGAAAATGGCGTCGGGGCGATAGCGCGTGATGCGCTCCATAAAAGTTTGCACGGATTTTTGCAAAGGCAACACGGTCACGTCATGGCCGAGTTCGAGCAGGCTGTCCTGCACGGCATTCACTTGCGTGAGCACGTCGGCTTCGGAGATGAAATCAATGGCGCGGCCGCGTTGTTGGCGCTCCGGCGCGTTGTACGCAATCAAAATCCTTTTGCTGTTCATGAGCGCAGTCCTAGTCGTTGGCAAGCCGCGTCAATAATGCCGAGAATCACCTCGTCGAAAGTCATGCCCGCGGCATAGGCAGCTTTCGGAAAACAGGAGTGGATGGCCGGATCTTTAATCAAGCCGGGCAGCGGATTGAGTTCGAGTATCGTCGGCTCGCCTTCCGCGTTGAGGCGCACGTCGATGCGGCAGAGATCGCGGCAGCCGAGATGGTTATATGCTTTCTTGCAGATCGTTTCGATTTTCATCTGCAGCTCGTGATCGAGCTTGGCCGGACATTGATAAATTTCCAGCGGCGTCTCCGGGCTATCCCAAAGCCATTTGGGTTCCCATGAATACATGGGCAGCGCGCCTTTGGGCAACACGGCGAAATTTATTTCGATGATGGGCAAGACGCGCACATTCGCGCCGTTGCCGAGCATGGCAACCGTGAACTCGCGACCGGGCATGTATTCTTCCACGAGCGCGGGCTGTTGATACGTACTCCAAACTTTTTCCACCGTCTTCTTCAACTCGGCGTGATTGTGCACGAGCGCATCGTTCCAAATGCCTTTGCTGGAGCCTTCGGAAAGCGGCTTCACGAACATGGGATAATCGAAGTGGCGCAATTGCCCGTTGAGCGGCCACGCGTGGAGCACCGCGAACTTCGCCGTGGGCACGCGGCGAAACGCGAGAATTTCTTTCGCGCGCGATTTATCCAAACACAAACCGAGCGTGATCGGATCAGAACCCGTGTAGGGAATGGCGAGCATTTCCAGCATGGCTGGGATCAACGACTCGCGCGCAACGCCGTGAAAGCCTTCGGCGATGTTGAAGACCATTTCCGGGCGCGCGTGGCGCAGCTTTTCATAAGCCGCGAGATTCGCTTCGATGGGAATGACCTCGTGATGCTTGCCGATGGTGTCGGTCAAGTCCGCGATGGTTTGTTCATCGTCCCATTCCGCGAAATTATCCATGCCGTTGATCCCGTGCGCATGCTGCGGATATAAGTGGGGATCATCATCCTCCGGCGAACTGGCGGCTCGCCGCACGTTGTAGGTGAATCCGACTCGCATGGTGCTGTGACTCCTGTTTAAAGGTATTGAGCAGTAAAAGCATTTCAAATTTTAAATTGAAAATTTGCAATTGAAAATTTGAAATGCTCTTGGATTAAGCCAATTGGAATGAAGGCGCAAGACGGCAGGCGAACGCATGCAACAGCAAGAAAGTTGCGCACAAACTGCCGAAGATGATCGCCCGAACCGTTGCAACGAAAAAACGCCGCCGCCAGGGCGACCGTGAATCCTGTCACACGGCAATCACCACGCAGATTTGAGTTGAACGAATATGATGTCGGGAAGCGCAAAGATGTAGAGCGAAAGCTGAAGGCGGGAGAGAGGGCATCCCCTCGGTGCAATGAGAAAAGTCTGAGGAGATTTTTTTACTCGGAGGCTCGCCGGAATCCGATGAAGCCGTCACGTGTAGTGTTCGCATAAAAAACTTGCTGCTCCTATGTAAGTGGCGTTTTAAAATTGCGCGAAATAAAAGCAATTCCGTTTGAAAAAGCAAGAGCTAATTCGGATTTCATAGATATTTTTCATTGATTGGCGGGAAAAAGTCGTGTAGTTATCGCGACTGCAAGTAAGAGACGCGTACGACCCCGAGTTTAAAGCATAGTTTTATAAAATCGCGCGGTGGGAGATGAATAGCTCGCTTTGAAATCCTCTCTTCGAAGAGGTCATATGGAGAAACAAACAAGAGATGAACCCTCGGTGGAGTAACGGCACGCGCAATAAAAGCGCTGCGCGACGTTTCTCCACTGAGAGCTGATGAGGCGTTATGGTCGAACTGAGCTAGGGGCGGCAAAAATCCGTGGTCCCGAAAGGCACGATCGTGATATTCTCGAGCGCTGCGCCATTCACGATCCTGATGCTATCGGCGCGCGTTGCGGTGTTGTCACCGTCGAGATCGTAGAATCCGATGGCTTCGGGCGGATTCGCGGTCGGCTCCAAACCGCCGTCCAAATCTTGATCCTTCGCGGCCGCGGGCCAATAAGTGCCGTTTGGAACGTTGCCGATGACGAACTCGCCGTTGTCTGCCGGCACGTATGTAATCGCAACCAAAGTGCTGCGCAAAACTTCCGTGGCCTGCGAAGGGTTAGGAAGAATTCTCAAGATCACCGAAACAAAGTCCGTGTTCAAGAGCCCGACCAACGAGCTTTTCGGCGTGCCAGTTCCGCCCGCGCACATAACTCTGCCCCGCACTTTGCCTTGAGGAAATTCCGCGCCGGTGGTGAAACTGACTTGAATCGGCGCTGAAAGCGTTTGGCCGCGCGTGCCTTTTGCCGTGTAAAGCACGGCAGTATAAGCGGTGTTCGATTTCAAAGTCACGTCCGCCGAAAGCGTTTTGCCGTCAGGACTCAGAATCAAACTCGTGCTCGATAGGCCGTCGGGGATCGGCGCGACGAAAAGTCCCAACGAAGTATCGATGACAGGCGCGTTGAACGTGAGTCGAAATGTGGTTTGTAGTGCGACGTTGTTCTCGTTGTTCGCGGGAGAGGTGGTTTGCACTTTCAAGCCCGAGACGGGCAGACGCAAAGCGATGCCGCTCAATGCGGTGTTGGCAACCACGATGCTGTCCGCAATCAAATCCGAATCGGCGTCATAACCTTGAATGAGGTCACTCCCGGATTCCAGGCTGAAACGGCCGTTGCGGTCGCCGTCGAGCGCGGAGAAAGGCCAATACGTGCCCGGCGCGACGTTCGCAATCGCATACGCGCCGGAAGTATCATTGATTGCCGCCACCGCCACCAAATTGTTTTGAAAGTCTTGATCCGGCGAGGCGGCATCGAAGACGCCCGAGATTTTTTTGCGCAATAATCCGACGAAGCCGCGCGTCGGTTCATTGAACGGCGCAACGGAAACGCCGCTCACGGTTCCGGCCGGCAAGCTGCTGCCGGTGGTGAAATGGCTCACGAAAGGCGTGCGCAAACGGTCGGAAAAATTATCTAGCGCGGAGAAAACGATGAGGGAATAACTGGTATTCGGAGAGAGCGCGGCGTGTGAGAGGATTTGTTTGGGATCAGCGCCGGCTTGTAATGAGGAATAAAAATTCTGCGGCATGGGCGCGAGCACGAGGCCGAGCGTGCGCACCGGAACCTCGGCGCTGAAAGTGAGGGTTACGTTTGTGTTGGCGGCGACATTGCTGGCGTTGTTGCTCGGATTTACGCTGACGACGTGCAAGTCCGGAAATGGGTCGGGCGTGTTCGGTGAGATTTTTTTGCTGCAGGATACTGCAGTCAGTGTGAGCGCCAACTTCGCGGTGATGCGTAAACCTTGAGCAAAAGCGCCATACCGGCATAGCGCGACATTCTCACTTCTGGTCATAGTGCTGCCTCCTCATTGAAACCAAAGCTTGTTCAAGAAACCTTGAAACGCGGCAAGCGCGCGGCCGCGATGGCTCACCACGTTCTTTTCTGCCAACGTCATTTCTGCAAACGTGCGTTCCGTTGCTGCGGCGATGAAAACCGGATCGTAACCGAATTGGCCGGAGCCTTTGGGCGCGAAGCCGATGCGGCCGGAACACGCGCCTCTAATAAAACGAACTTCCCCGTCAACTGCAAATGCAATTACCGAGCGAAACTCGGCGCCGCGTTTTTGCGCGGGAACGTCTTTCATCTCCGACAAAAGCTTTCGCACATTGTCTTGATAGCTCGCGTGCTCGCCCGCGTAGCGGCTGCTGAATACGCCGGGCGCGTCGTGCAAGGCTTCAACGAACAAACCCGTGTCATCCGCCAGTGCGGGCATGCCGGTATGTTGGTGAATGATGAGCGCTTTCTTGCGCGCGTTGGCCTCTAATGTTTCGCCATCTTCCACCACTTCGGGCGCATTCGGAAAATGGTCGAGGGTCAAGAGAGTAATCGGCAAGACGGCGAGAGCTTCTTGCATCTCGATCACTTTGTCATGATTGCGTGTAGCGAGCACGATTGTGCGGCTTGAGGTCATGAAGGGATTCAGTAATTTTCGATGGTATCGACGATGCCGACAATTGAGGCATCCACCGGAGAAAGGCCGTGGCGCAGAGGGATCGTTGCTTCGCGGGCGGTGACATAAAACACGGTCTCGCCCGGCCCGGCGCCGATGGTGTCGATCGCAATCAGAGGGGAGCCAACGGGTTTGGCGAAACGATCGAGAGGTTGCAGGATTTGCATTTTGGCGCCTTCCAGGCTTTCGTCTTTGCGCGTCGCCCAGATGGTGCCGATGACTTGCGCGAGGAACATGGAGAAATGAGGTGATCTATTTTTTCATTTTAACGGAGGTGAAGTTGCGATACCTTGCGTGGTAAAAGGGGAAATTTTTTATGCTGATTATGCGGGTCCGGCTTGTGGCGGCTTTAACTGTGCCTCCAAGGCAGCGAGGCGTTTTTGCATTTCCTCGAGCTCATTGCTGTGAGATTGCCGGAAAGCTTTGCCGTCAACGCCGCTTTCGACGCGATACAAATTTTTGACAATATATAACCCCATTCCAAATAATCCGCCAAGTATCGCAAGAACTATGGTCGCAATAAGCCCTAACCAAAAACGCAAATCATCGAAGCGGTTGTTGACTTCGGAAAAGCGATTGTTCATTGCGGCGTGGATATTTTCAAACTGATTGTGTATGTCGCTGCGCAAATCATCTATGCGCTTATTGACGTCTT